>JAABUQ010010891.1_pt1 | contig 11798 bp, 12 predicted proteins | sample 5560001 | NCBI WGS metagenome assembly JAABUQ01 (sample SAMN10711888, study PRJNA513371) | rock metagenome | isolation source: Antarctica rocks | place: Antarctica: Victoria Land, Finger Mt nord | collected 2015-12-18
CCCCCTCAGACAACGACGACTACATCTCCCCCACCGCGGCCGCCTTCGCCGCAACCCTAGCACCAGGCTACAGCGCCCCCGCGCTGCTAATCGACACCGCGGGCTTCTCCCGCGAAGAAGGCGACGACGGCGCCTACGGGTCCCCCCTCAAAAAACCCCGAAACAAAGCCCGCGCCAACATCGGTGGCAAAGCTGCCCGCGGGAAAACCACCCCAACCCCAAAGAAAAGTCACGCTCGTGTCAAAGCTCCGAGACCGCGGGGGAATGCTAAGGGTAAGGGTGTAGGGAAGCGGACGAGCGCTGGGGTTCCAACTGTGGGGGCGACGTCGGAGTTTGTGCCTGGGCTGGCGTTGGCGAGTGCGGTGAATATTGATGGGCCCGAGCGGCGGGGACCGATTTCTTTGGGGCAGTTGGCGGGGGAGAGGAAGAGGAAGGTTGGTGAGGCGGGGTTTGGTGAGGATGTGGATGGGGGGAGTGGGCGGAGGAGGGTTCAGACTGCTAGAGCGCTGGGGCTGGATGGGGCGGAAGTAAGGGTTTGAGTAAAAGGGGGGAGGTGTGGTTGGGGCTTTGATGGACGCGGGATGCGTTGCTGGACTTGAGAGTATTGGGGTTTGGTTGGATTGCTGGAACGCCAGGGCGCGTTGGATGCGTTTCTCATGCATGGCGGAGGGATTGTGTGCTGTGATGCTGGCGGTAAGTGAGTGTTCCTAGGTGTTTGACTATGATAATATCTGACGATGTGAGTGGGGAAGTCGGTTCTTCACCCAGAGGACGATACTTTTCACGGCCTGACCTTCCTGATTGGGGATGCGAGGATCATGCTGGATCCAAGGTTATGGATGGCTGGGAGTGCGGTCCCGCATTGGCAATGGCGCTGGTGCTCGAGAGCACTTGTGTGATAATGTTTCATGAGAGGGGGGTGTATGGGTGGTTTTCGCAGCTGTACTTACATACATACATCCATACGTAACATAGCCACTGTTCGAATCACATCTGCAGCATCGATGCCGAGTGCACGACTAGCAAGATCACCCCGTACCCACGCGTCCCCATCTACCCTGCCAATGCATCCCGCAGAAACCCGCCTAATGCCGACGAACCCACGCGCAACGCCCAGCGCAATGCAACCTTACCTCTCAAGGCACCTCACTCCGTCGGCAAGCCTCGAGGGGACAGGGTCTACAAAGCCCTCCTCTCAACCACCTCCTCATAACTCTGGACCTGATCCCCCACCCCAAACGCCGTCCAGTCTTCAAAGCCCATCCCGCATTCGCCCCCCTTGCGCATCTCGGGGACATCTTTCTTGACCTGTTTGAGCGAGGAGAGGGAGCCTATTCCCCGTTAACAGCCACCAACGTGCGCAGGGATGGAAAGTGGGTTGGGGAAAAAGGGAAAGCATACCATCATAAACGACCTCCTTCCCTCTCAACACCCTGACCCTCCCGGCCCTGGACAAAACACCGTTACGGACTTTGCACCCAGCCACCGGAATCTTCACCCGGCCTCTGACATTAATATGAAACACCTGAGCAATCTCCGCCTCGCCAAGCACGCGCTGCGTCCTTACCTCGGGTGCTCGTTTGGCCAATTCCGCTTTCACGTCGTCGATCAGGCGGTAGATGATGCTCTGATCCAGTATGCGCACCCCCTTCGCCTCTGCCATGCGAGCAATATTGCCTTCGACGACGGTGTTGAAGGCGATGATGTGGCCTTTGGCGACGGCGGCGTGGTCGATGTCGAATTCGGTGATGGGGCCGACGGCCGAGCGGAGGATGTGAGGGCGGATGTCCGGGGTGCCGAGGGCGGAGACGGCGTTGGTGACGGCTTCGAGGGAGCCGGAGACGTCGGCGCGGAGGATGAAGAAGACTTCTTTGTCCTTTTCTTCTGGCTCGTCTTTCGTCTTTGCTGGTTCGTTGGTGGGAGAAGAGGTAGCGACGTCGGGATCATGATTGGTGAGCTCCGCAGCCTGCGCTGCTTTTGCTAGCTGGTCCCGCTTCTCCTGCTCGAGACGGCGGGACTCATTGACTGCAGCCATGTCCGTGGCCATTTGCTCACGCTGCAAACCCTCGAGTCTGTGGTCCGTGACCGCTTTCGCCTTCTGCTCGCTTGGGGCTTGCAGCATCTCGTCGCCTGCGGTAGGTTGTTCCCTCCAGCCATCGATTTCGACGGGGGTACCTGGTCCAGCAGAGGAGACCATAATACCGGCTTCATTGCGCAGACTGCGGACGCGGGCCCAGGCTGTTCCTGCCACGATGACATCGCCTGGGTGGAGGGTGCCGCGGCGGACGAGAACGGTAGCGACACGGCCGGCACGTTTCGTCGTGGCTTCGAGCACCCAGCCTTCAGCTGCCCCGTCAGTCTCGGCCCGCATGTCGAGGATATCTGCCAGCGCGACAGCCGCGTCTTCAAGTTCTTTCATGCCGTACCCCGTCTTGCCGCTAACGCAGACAGCTTGGGTGTCGCCGCCAAAATCCTCAATCTCAACGCCGTATCGGGCGAGGTCTTGTTTTGTGCGGTCGATATTGGCGTCTTCTTTGTCGACTTTGTTGATCGCGACAATAATGGGGACGTGGGCTGCTTGAGCGTGTTTGATAGCTTCAATTGTTTGGGGTTTGACAGAGTCATCGGCGGCGACTACGAGGATGACTATGTCGGTTACGTTGGCTCCACGTTGGCGCATGGAAAGGAAGGCGGCGTGGCCGGGTGTATCTAGGAAGGTAACGAGTCGGCCACCGGGCATGCGTACAGAGAAGGCGCCGATATGTTGGGTGATTCCTCCGTGCTCGGAGGCTGCTACGGAGGATTTGCGTAGATAGTCGAGTAACGTAGTTTTTCCATGGTCAACATGACCCATAATTGTCACTACTGGCGGACGCGCAGGTAGCAGAGATTTATCTTCAGGTGGTGGCCGAGGCTTTAGATCTTGCTCTTCATTGCTTTCGACGACCGGCTCGAAATTGAATATAGAAGCAATGAGGCCTGCAGTCTCGGCATCAAGAACATGGTCATTACTCAGCTCGTCGAAGCCCATATCTTGTGTCTTTCGGAGGAAGTCCTCCATTCGAATCCTCAACACGCCAGCAAGGTTTGTGGCGCTGATAAATTCAGGAAGGTGAATTGGCGTTGGTGGTGAGCCCTGTTGCTGGTCAAGCTTCGCTTTCTTGCGTTGCTGTTTACGTTCCCTCAATCTCGCAGCTGGATCATCTTCATACGCGTAACTATCCAATGTTCCAACAAATTTGTTGCGCTTGCGTTGTGTCTGCTGAGCTGGACCTCTAATTGGACGTGATGAAGGCGGTGCAGGGGGAGAGACCACTTCCCGTACAGAGCTTTGACGTTCCTGTAATACAGAGCCATCATAAGTCGGCTTCAGGCTGGGTACATCATCCCGAAGAGCCTCCTCGTAGGATGATGACCAGTCCGCTTGCAGATGAGCCGTTCGATAGCTCTGTGGGGTTTCAGTCACCCTGTCGAGGTCGCGATGCGCATTGCTCCATGCTGTGGATCGACCATTCGGAGTGACTGCAGGTGAATCTAATGTCTGTTCAAACCCTCTACTTTGCCCATCATATCCTCGCTCTGTTTGCGGAGTACTTGGAGAGACTGCGCCAGATGGTTGGGGTGACCACTTCTTCCATCCTCTTGTGTCTTTCCGAGGCGAGGACAAAGTTCCTGGATCTTGGTGAAAAGAAGATCCGTGTGGCTTGTCCTTGAAGTGAGATGCATACATCGTGTCTTGGGAACTTTCTTCCCATTGCTGAACCTCGTTGAAGCCTACAAAGCCACCATCTTTTGCTCTTTGCAATCTCCTCTCACGCTCTTCCTCTACCGCTTTAAATATGGCAATTCCTTTCAGGTTGGGCTGGGCTAACTTCCAGTCTGATTGATGTGATCCATAAGGAGGTTCCGAGGATCTCGACGGCCCCACATGTATCCAATGTTGACCAACATCTTCCTTATTATCTTTTCGTATAAAGTGCTTCTTGATCAGTAGCTGTTTGCGACTATGCGCGGCAAACGCCCATTCTGAGGGGGCCTCGGGCAACCCAACGTTCGTGTCCGTTTCCCCGTTGACTATTGGATTCCTAATGAGAGGCTTTTCGCGATGACGCTGCATCTCGGAAAACCGTGACGTGTAGGGAGACGGCTTCTGAGCCTGAGGCTTGTCGTCAGACCCTGAACGATGGCGGAAGAGAGGCTGGAATCTGCCCTTAATCTGACGGCCGTTGGTAGACGATCGAGATTCTATAGATAGATCTACTGCTCCAGACCGCATTGAAGCCCTCAACGCTTCCTCTTCTGGTGTCAACATTGGGGGCGCCGTGCTCTTCGCCCATCCTGCGCCCCATTTCGGCCGCGCAGGGGTCGCTGGCGTTCGCTGGCATGAGTTCTCCTCAATATCCTCCTCTTCAAGCCGCTGCACCGCTGCGGCTGCTGACGGTCTGCGTTTGGTAGCTGTGGAAGTGAGAGATTGTCTATGAGCACGGGAGAGAAGGAGGGCAGATGTGAATTGTATTTGGGTTGCACAGAATATGCAGACATCTCTGTTGACGGAGGACTTCAAAATGTCAGTCAAGACCGAATGGTGGACAACGAGTCTTTTCATGGCTGAGTCTTACCTTCAACGGCTGTCCTCTCATGCTGCGGCAACGTTTCGTTGGGTTATTCGCTTCTGTCATCGAGCAAGAACATTATTGAGGCGTCGGTCGACATAAATTTTGCACTAGTCCCGAAAAGTCTGATTAGGGTTTCTAAGATTAGGGTCCGAGGGTCCGAGGCGGTCCGAGGCGTCCTCGTTTCTTCCATATCAATCAACGGTACGGTACGGTGTTCCGTAGGTAATGAAGAATTATCCTAGTACCAGATGGCTCTAGAGTAGGCATCTGTGTCTGCAAGACTATCGACAACGCGGGTAAAGGTTTCTGGATGGCTTAAGCTACCGACAATGGTATCAAACAGGCCAATTAGCTCCTCGTTTGGGTGAGTGGATGTATCCACAGCACTCATACTTACCAATAGCCAGCAGGTTGCAGTCGTTCCTCTGATCCTAAAATCTTTCTTTCTTCAACTGAAACTAAATACGCATATATCAAGCTAGCGGGGAATGACAAGGAGCAAGGATTGCAGTGAGAAAGATGTGGGACAATTTTACTGGAGACTGTGGCTATGAACGACCAGGTCCATGTTTAGCTACGACGGGAGTATTGGAGGAGCTGGACGACTAGTATCTGATTATTGGCATTATCTAAATGTCATTCTCGATGTAACAGCACTGCCTGTAGGATCATAGAGCGCCCGCAACAGCTCATGGCCATTTGATGACGCACAAGCCTGTGAAGGCTGGGCATCAAAGTGTCGAGGAGCTCGAGGGGCTGTATGTTTGATAGATGAGCCTGAGCAGCATTATTGAAATCCTCGGATTTTATAGTGTGGGCCAAACGATGGCTTCCCTATCTCGTCAGCGGATTCACAGTTCCAGATATGGCCTTGGAGTGAGATACAAGCAAGGAAGCAGTCAAGGCTTGGGAGCAATGTCTGAAAGAGAGACTGGGGGTTGGGAAATCCAAGACGGACCCCAGTGAATAAAAGGAAGCATCTACCCCAGATAGTTACGGCATCCATCATTCAGGACTGGCGTTGATTCGATGTTTATACTCTATTTGAATCGTAAGTGTTCTCAATCTGCCGAAGCCCAAAGAAATCAAGCAGTATATATTGAAAGAAGACAAGCGAAAGGCCATTCACGGTGTGGAAAAGTTTTTCTCTCAGCTCGATCTCGCCATCTAACATCTGCAAACAACGCATCAGAAAAGGGATAACTTCACAGCTATCAGAAACAATCACGCTAGGTCGAAAGAAAAGTCTGGAGGGCAGGGAATGGCTCATCATTTTGACGAGCATGTGTATACGACACACTAAGAATGATGATAGGAGTGGGTATCTGAATGACAAGTCCAACGCCGAGCAATGCAACACGTCAATTCCCATGTTACCCCTCCTCATGGCCCACATGCTCCTTCACCCAACTCTCACGATACTCTTTAAACTCCCTCTGAACAGCAAAGACCACCTCGAAAGCGATCAGCAATATGATGGTCCATTCAAGACGCACACTATGCCTCTCGCTCAACTGCTGCCGAAGCACGCTAGCTATCTCCTGGGCGTAATCCATCTTCTCATTCAGTATTTTGATTCGGATGTTAGTATCCAACGCTTTCCCCACTTGATCATAGTAGCCTTCAAGTCCCAGCTTGTGTCGGCTGTCCCAGAAAAGGTCCGGCAGCGAGTCCGTCAACTCGGAGTAAAGATTCAATTTTGCTCGAATGCTGAGCAGCTGCCCTGTTTTCTGAGAGATGAACCTTCGCGTAAAAGGCATACGGGTTCCGCGGGAAAGGACTGCCGGTATAGATCTGGTAGATTCAAAGTAATCTTCGAGTAGACTTTCCAAGACGGCCAGTTTCGTCGATCTGGCTAATCCGGATGAGAAAGCAATTTTCGCGAGGACTGTGTCCAGATTGCGACTCTGGACAGGAACAGTCTCTTCAAGAGAGGAGGTACCATCTTCACCCGGAGATGGCTCATCATTTTTAAGTTGGCTGGGCTGCTGGTTAGTGCCCAAAACGATCGTATCACCTTTGATACTGCTGTTCTCCTTTCTAGGATCTTCGATGTATTCAAGGTCTTCCTCCTCGACATTAGCAAGTGGGTCTTTTGCGGCAGGGCTTAGAGCTTTTGACACTAGTGAAGAGAGGACATGTTCTGGAATGTCCCAAGCGACAATGGTCCCAGAAGGAAACACAAAGAGATCCCCAGTACTCCAAGATTTTTCTTCCTGATCCGGCGTAGACACTTGAACAGGCAATGCTACATGCACCACTTGAGGGTAGAGATCCGTTCGGCAGGGATCGAGGCCATGGCCAAAGCCTTCAAGTATGCGGGCTACGTGCGCTATGTCATATTCCTCGGCGGCACAAACCGCTGTGACTGTCTATGTTGAGCCTAGGTCAGGAGTGTCCACTGTAGCTAGCAGCATTCAGGGGCAGGGGCCTTACCTTTGATGTGATTTGCTGGGCCCCGACCGGAATCTTCTTCTGTCCCTTCCCATCTCTTGACCTTTGAGCTTCTACTGCCACTCTTCGTAGCGAGTTCTTAGCAGCTGGCGACCTTGTCGACTTTCTCTTCGAACCTGGACTTGAATCTTCGCTCTTGACTTCTTGCTGATCATTGGTTACCCGTAGGGCCGAATTCGTGACTGCACTAGACGAGAAGTAGTCTTTGTCTTTGAGCGTGCGCGATAGGAGACCACCGGCGGAGTGGAATGACGAGGTGCGAATTGATTGAAGAGACGGCCGGACAAGCTGTATTGTTCTCAGGGAGCTGTAGGGTCTGGCATGGCATATCAAGAATACTCGCGGGATCATGAACCAAGAGCCACTCATGTCTGGCAGTGTAACCCGGCTGGGGTAATTTCCTTTCCGGAGACAGATTTGCAGAGCATTGTCAACTGAGACTCATAATCAGCGCCATTTCGAAGCAGATGATCCTATTGCTTCATTACGAAATAGTGTCTGATGCCCTGCAATTCGAAGGATTGGGTCCTGGCAATACCTCGGCTAAATATTGAACGCTACCATTATGCGTGAACAGCATCATCGCATCGGTATTGTTTGCACGCTATAGCTACTCATATGCTTATCAAATGGCGCGGGAGGCGGAGGATGGACAAGATGATGGCGGAGAAGACAAAGATCCCAGCGCTGTCCGCAACGGCAAACCTGAACATAAGACAGAAAATGGGCGCAATGAAGAAGAAGAGGAGGAAGAGGAGGATGAAGACGAAGAACCAAGACTGAAATACGCCTCCTTGACGAAACATTTGAAGCCTGTCTATCGTAATGGCGATGCTACGAGCGTGTTCCTGGTGGCCGGTGACAAGATGGTGAGCGGTGAGAGCTGTTCTAGTAGAGAATAAGATTGACCACATTTAGATCATAGGAACACACAATGGGAATATTGTAAGCTTCGATCTCTCCTTGTATCTGACGTAGCTAATGTTCGTAACAGCACGTGCTTTCGGTGCCATCGCTCAAGTCAATCCGAGTCTACCACGCTCACTCTGCCTCGGTCTCAGCTCTGTCCATCTCTCCATTCCCACCCCCTCTTGCACCTACAAAGCCAGACGTCCTGAGCAAGGGCACAAAGCAACAGAGCTCTCCAGGACCTTCATTTTCCAAGAATAAAACGGAATCTCCTTCACCAAGGACCCCAAAGTCACAACCAGTGCCGCTAATTCCGTCGAACGCCATCTACATCGCTTCTTCTTCAATAGACGGTAATGTCTGCGTTGCGTCTTTGAATGATCCAAAAGATGTGCTTCTCCGAAACTTCGGGCGACCGGTGCAAGCCGTTGCGTTGTCTCCAGACTATAAAACAGATCGGTTGTATCTCTCAGGCGGCCTGGCAGGTAGCCTCATAATGACTATTGGAGGCCGGGCCGGTACTAGCTCATCATCAACAACGACTGGAGGAGCAGCAGCTTCGGCTTCCGGGTGGCTTGGAAGTATTGGAATAGGCGGTAACAATGGTAGAGATCAAGTTTTACATTCAGGAGAGGGTGCTATTAGAACAATCAAATGGTCCTTGTCTGGGAAGTGCGTTGCGTGGGTCACCGAAAAGGGGATCAAGATCATGAGGTCTAACCTACATCTGGAAACAGCTGAAGAAGATCTTGCTTGGACACGTATCAGCCATACCGATCACCCATCTCGTCCGAATTGGGATGAAATGGCAGGCATATGGAAAGCTCATCTAGAATGGATCGATGAAGCTGGTCTTGAGTCTGACGACTCGTACCCTTCTATAAACGGCTCGCTAGACAAGATCGATGAACCGCGCGACACACAACGTCTCAAGGCACCAGGATTGAGCAGACGAATAGAGAAGCTAGTGGTAGGATGGGCCGGTACAATATGGATAATCAATGTGCTTCCCAGAGGAGCAGGGACCGGAAATGCGGAAGGAAAACGAAAGATGCCTCCCCCTGAGGTTGTTACGATGTAAGCAAGTGCCAAAACCCTCAAATAATCGATGTTAATCGAAGGCTAGTTTACGAATTGACTGTATCATATCTGGAATTTCGCTTTATACCCCTAGTCTACTTCTCGTACTTGCATATGTCACTCCCGAGGAGGACCTTACTTCTAATCAAAAACCAACTAAACGAGGAGTCCATCGACGCCAAAACGCCTTGCAGCCCGAAATGAGAATCATTGACATCACGACTAAGGAAGAGGTTAGTGTGGCTGATACGTTGAATATGAGTCGGTTTGAGAGTCTATCAGCAACCGACTACCACCTCGGCGTCTTGCCTGCGATGCGTATATCCAAGAAAGCCATGTCACAAAGAGGCGCACTAGAGGCAATTGGTGGTGGAATCGAAGCAATTGGAGGTGGGATTTGGGACGCTACCATGTACCCAGCTCGTCTCTTCAGTAGCTCTGCAAGCGTGCGAAGTGGTGGGAGTCCGAATTCGAGTAAACCTTCCAGCGAAGCCAATACACAGACCAGTCTTGTTGCTGCTCAGACCACAGACTTGCCCCATCCATCAACCCTTGGCCATGGTATGAAGATATTCATACACAGCCCTTATGACTGTGTCATTGCAACGAAGCCGACCCTGGCAGACCACTTTACCTGGCTCGACAGCCATTCAATGTACGAAGAGGCCTGGAATTTAATCGACCGTTATCCAGAAACTATCTACGGTCAGTCGGATCGGGGCTCTGGAGCTTCAGATAGCACGCCCAGCCCGCCGAACAATGCAACAGGCAGCCTCATCGACTTCTTCACAGATGATACATCCCAGGCTGGAATCCCCTCAATCAGAGGCCCCCATTCCCAAGCAGAAAAGGAGAAACATCGAATCGGGGAGCTCTGGATACAGCAACTTGTAGCTGCTGAGAATTGGAACGAAGCTGGCCAGACATGCGGAAAGGTGTTGGGCTCGTCGTCACGCTGGTATCACTGGGTCTTGGTGTTCGCGCAAGCTGATAAACATGAAGACATCACCCCATTTATACCCACAGTACACCTCCAACCGCCGTTACCATCCATGGTCTACGAATTGATGCTAGGCCACTACGTCTCAACCGACCGGCCAAGATTTAGCGAGCTCCTGGAAAGATGGCCTCCAGAATTATTCGACGCCGACACAATCATCGACGCCATCCACGGCAAATTCAAATCTGGCGAAGTAAGAGAGGATTTCATCGAAGACGGTGAGACGGGCAGAGACTGGCGAATTCTCACCTCATGCCTTGCAAAACTATACCTAGCAGTCGGCCAACCACGAAAAGCTCTTGGCTGCTATATCCAACTCCAAGACGCCGACGCCGCCATGAAGCTCATAGCCGATTCCCACCTGGTGGACGCAATTGCCGACGACATCCCCGGCTTCATCCTCTTGCGCGTGAGCAAATCTCAACAACAATCTGCTGCTCTTCCCGAACTAGCGACGCACACACTCGAACCAATCCGCCTTCTCGTGTCTGAAGCCCATCACGGTATCGTCCTACCAGACACGGTAATACGTCAGCTAAACTCCCGCTACGGCATGCCAAACCCCTACCTCTTCTTCTACTTCCGCGCTCTCTGGAACGGCGACACCGCCCCTGCCTTGGATGGGGAAAACACTCATACAGCAGCAGCAGAAGAACGGCTCTTAGTGCAAGAGGGCAAATCCCTCGTCTCAGACTACGCGGACATCGCCGTCTCTCTTTTCGCAGAATACGATCGCGCCTTGCTAATGACCTTCCTCAAGTCCTCGCAATCGTACACCCTAGAGCTTGCTTCTCGGATATGCGAGCAAAGGAAATACATCCCCGAGCTCGTCTACCTCCTCGCGAAAGAAGGCCGCACAGCGCAGGCTTTGCGATTGATTATAGATCAGCTGGGTGATGTGTCTCAAGCGATCACATTCGCGAAAGAGCAAAACGATGCCAGTCTGTGGGACGATCTTCTCGATTACAGCATGAACAAGCCGCGTTTCATCCGCGGTTTACTAGAGGAAGTAGGCACATCCATCAACCCTCTCAAACTCGTCAAACGCATCCCCCCGGGCTTAGAGATCGAAGGATTACGAGAAGGACTCGGGAGAATGCTAAGGGAGTACGAAGTCCAAGAAAGCATCAGTGCCGGTGTGGCTAGAGTGCTACGCGGCGAAGTCAATGGCGCGATGCTCGAAAGGGGGCAGGGCATGAGGAGAGGGATCCGCTTTGACGTCGCCTCGTCCGCAGCCGCGCACAAGAAACATGGCGAGAAAGGGCGCCATCCACCCAAGGCGAAGGATATCAAGCCCGGGTTCTGTGCGGGGTGTGGCGGAGCTATCAATGAACACGGTATGTCGAACCTTCCTCTCTTTCTGCTCCGATTGCCCAGCGATGCGAAGTATCACTCTCCCTGTCCTCGCCCACAAATCTCTGCCTCACGCCATCACGAATCATCCTTTGCGCATTCCGTACTCACGAACCGCATACACCGTGTTTTACCCCCAGAACACCACCACCTTACAAGATCCACCCGCCCCACCTCCTCACGCCCCCATCACAAACCCCCTCTCCCCTTTCCAATCCCTGCTCTCCGCCTCTCCCGCGTCCCTCCCCCCTCCCCAACTCCTCCCCCAACAAAATCAACTTCCCCCCCAAAAAACCGCCAATCCCCCCCCCTCCCCTCACAACCCCAAGCTAACCCCCCCACCCCCTCGTAGGATCAACGCACCTCCTAACCTACCCCTGCACGCA
>JAABUQ010010892.1_pt1 | contig 11798 bp, 10 predicted proteins | sample 5560001 | NCBI WGS metagenome assembly JAABUQ01 (sample SAMN10711888, study PRJNA513371) | rock metagenome | isolation source: Antarctica rocks | place: Antarctica: Victoria Land, Finger Mt nord | collected 2015-12-18
ACCCCCATGTCCGAGATTGCCGGCAAGATGGCAATGCAGGAGGCTGCCAAGTATTTGGAAAAGCCGCAGGGAGGCCGGGGCATTCTGCTGGGCGGCGTGCCCGGCGTGCCTGCGGCCCATGTGGTCATCTTGGGCGGGGGCGTTGTGGGAATTAATGCCGCCAAAATCGCGGCGGGCATGGGGGCGAACGTCACCATCATGGACGTCAATTTAGAGCGTCTGCGCTACCTGGACGATGTTCTGCCTGCGAATGTGACCACGTTTTTTTCCAACCCGCTGCATATCCGTGAGGTTTTGCCCACGGCGGATGTGGTGATCGGGGCCGTGCTGATTAAGGGGGCACGTGCGCCGGTTCTCGTTTCGCAGGCCGACCTGAAGCGCATGAAGCCGGGAGCCGTGATTGTGGACGTGGCGGTAGACCAGGGCGGCTGCATTGAAACCATGCACCCGACGACGCATCAAGTGCCCATCTTCACCGTGGACGACGTCATCCACTATGGGGTCGCCAACATTCCCGGCGCTGTTCCCGCGTCGTCCACGTATGCGCTGACCAACGCGACTTTTCCTTATTTGCTCGCGCTGGCGAACAAAGGCATCAAGCCCGCCCTGCGCGCGGACGCGGGGCTTGCCAAGGGCCTGAACATAGACTGCGGCCAGGTCTTTCTGCATGAAGTGGCTGACCAGTTTGGCCTGCCCACGGCCAGCTTAGACACGTGGCTGGCGTAGACAACTGACACGCTCAAACGGCCCGCGCTTCTTTGGAGGAGGCGCGGGCCGTTGTGCTGTTTGGGCGCGCATTGCGCAGGCATATTCCCGGCTTTGCAGCGGCGTCGCAAGCCGTTGCCAACGACGGAAGAAAACGTTCCGTCGTTGGTACAGGCTTGCCAGGCTTTAGAAAAGCGACAGCAATGCCCAGGCCACGCGCACCCAAACAGCCCTAATCGTTGGAGCGCAGAACGTCAATGCGGGACGCGTTGAAATCGTCGCCGTCGGGCGTGCCGCGCACGCGCACCACATCGCCTTTTGCCAGGTCGTGTACGGAAAGGGGGCGATCCGAGCGGAATATCTGGGCATTGTGGGGGACATGGATCGTCACCTCGCGGTCCACGGACACGCGCACCTTGATGTCGCGCGATCCAAAGCGGCTGCTTTGCTTTGTGACCGGGCCGACCAGCGTATTGATGTCGGGGGCCGGAGCCGGAGTGGTGCGCGGGCCGGGCTGAACGCGGCGGCTGATGGTATTGGCGAGAATGGTGCCGTCGGGCTGGAATGCGCCCACCACAGTGACCCGCTGGCCGGGCAGATAGGCGAGGTGGTCGGGGTTGGCGGCGTCCACGTCCTGCAAATCGGTCTGGCGGTTGATGTAGACAGTGCGCTCATGGTCACGCACGCGCACAATCACCAGGTGGTTGTGGCTGTCTACGCTTTCCACTGTCCCGCGCAGGGTGACGGGGCCGGTTTCGTGCAGGGCGGCGCGGGCCGTGGGAGACGCGCGCGGCGCGCGAAAAGGGAGCACCTGAATATTGGAAGCTTCCACAATTTGGGGCGAGGCGAAGGTGCCCTGCACGCGCAGGCGCATGCCGGGCACAAGGTCGCCGGTGTGTCCGGGACGGTCAGGGGGGCGCAGGGCAATCGCGGCCTGATAGGTGTCCAGGGTATAGGCTCGCCCGCTGTCGTCCACGGCCTGCACGCGGTCGCGGTCAATGTCCACGCGCGTCGCTGTCACATCGGCATGGAACGCGGCGGGCGCGCTGAGCGGGTAATCCTGGGCGTGCGCGGGCGGGGCAGGGGACAGCGCAAAGAGCATCCAAAGCGTACAGGCCAGGAGCAAGGGAGAAAAGCGGCGCATGGGCGTGTCTTTCACAGGGGAAGCGTGGGTGGTGTTGATGTTGGCAAACAGCGTTACCCTTAAGACGCCGTGCGCTCAGGCAAGGTTCCCAATTTCCTGGTTGATGGCGCGTGCGGCGGCATCCGGGTTGAAATCGCCCGTGATGGGCCGCCCAATGACGAGGTAATCCGCGCCTGCCCGCACCGCCTCGCCGGGCGTCAGAATGCGCTTCTGGTCGCCTGCCTCGCTGCCCGCAGGCCGCACGCCCGGCGTGACAATGAGAAAGTCCGGCCCGCAGGCTGCGCGGATGGCCCCGATTTCCAGCGGGGACGCCACCACGCCATCGCACCCGCTTTGCTGTGCCAAACGGGCCAGATGCACGACATGCGTCTCTAGGGGTTGCGCGACGCCAAGCTCATCGCGCAAGACATTGGCGCTCGTGCTGGTCAGGACAGTGACGGCAATCACCAGGGGGCGGGGCACATCAGCGTCGTCGGCCCCCTCCCTCGCGGCACGGCAGGCGGCCTGCATCATCTCGCTGCCGCCGCCGGCATGGATGTTCAGCATCCACACGCCGCGCCGGGCGGCGGCGCGCACGGCTCCCGCGACAGTGTTGGGAATATCGTGGAACTTGCAGTCATAGAAGATTTTCGCCTGCGGCCCCACGCGTTCGCGCAGCCGGGCAAAGATGTCAAAGCCGACGGCATTGACCAGTTCCAGGCCAACCTTGAAGCCTGCGACGTCGTGCTGCGTCCGCGCCGCCATGTCCAAAGCGGCCTCGGCGGAGGGAAAGTCCAGGGGCAGAAGGATTTTGCTGGGAGTGTGCATAGTGGGTGAGTATTCGCCATGCGGGGGCTGGCTTCCTTTATCAGGGCTGCTAGGAGTCCCTCGGGAGTCCCTCCCCCGTGCTCGCAAGGCTCGCACTTCCCCTCCCCTAAAGGGGAGGGGTGCCTACTGCGAATGGTTGATCTCTTCGGTGATTGGCTGTGCTTTCTGCAAGGCTGGGCACAGCAGAACGCTATATTACCTAGATCAACTCATTGATACAGGCATCCCTCCCCTTTAGGGGAGGGGGAAGGGAGCCTCAGCGACCGGGGGAGGGACTCTGAGCACGGGAGAGGGACTCCGAAGGCGCACTCCAATGCAAAAACAGCCCCGGCCCAAGCGGGCCGAGGCTGTAGGAGCGACTGTTGCTAGGTGTTAGTTGCGCCGCGAACCACCGCCGCCGGACAGCGACATCAGGATTTGCAGCAGGAACAGGAACAAGTTCAGAAAGTCCAGGTACAAGCTCACGGTCGCCATCACATAATCGTTTGGCCCGAAGCGATGCTTGATGTTGGAAAAGTCGTACAGCGTAAAGCCCACAAACAGGGCCGCGCCGACAACCGAATACAGCAAGTGCGCGCCTGCGCTGAAGTGGACGAAGATGCCTACCACGCCCACGACAATCAGCGCAATCAGGCCAATTACCAAATACTTGCCGATATTGCCGAAGTCTTTGCCGGAAATCTAGACATAGCTGCCCACGCCTGCCACAATCACGGCAGACAAGGTGGCTGCCTCGCCGATGATGCTCGCGCCATACGGGTAGCCGCGCGCGATAGCGCCCAGCATCGGGCCGAGCAGCAGGCCTTCTAGAATGCTCAGGCCATACAAAAGCGTCAGGCTGAGAACAGGCTTGGTGCGAGTGAAGTTGATGCCGAACACGCAGGCAAAGGTGCCGATGGCGAGCGGCAGGAACCACTGACGTCCCAGGCCAATCTGCGCGGCATAGTAGGCGGCGGCGGCTGTCACCAGCAGCGTGGTGCAGAGAAGATAAGAGACGCGCGAAATCAGGCTGGTTTCGCCCGCGCGCGTCAGGCCCGCCGTGGGACGGGCATAATAGGGATTGTTGTTCATTCGGGTCTGCCTTTCACCATTCAGTGGTGTTATGCTGGGGGAGTTATCTACACTACGAAAACACGGAATGCGCGGTTCCCGTTCCGTCAATGAGAAAAGAATGCAGGGGCAAAGACAGGCAGGAGAACGCCCCCGCTGTCCCGAACAAGCGTACCCGGCAGGCACACGGGGCAAACTGTTTTCCTGCTTGAGCACTAAACACCTATGACCAGCACGCACGCTGTCCGATGCCACTTCTTAGTCTGCACCAATGCGCGCCCGCCGGGCAGCGCGTTGCCGTCGTGCGGACGGCGGGGCAGTGGCGATGTGTTTGCGGCATTCCAAAAGGAGATTGCACGGCGCGGCAGTCCAGCGGGCGTCAAAGTCACCGCGACCGGGTGTTTGACGCCGTGCCAATACGGGCCGACCGTGGTGGTGTATCCTGCCGGTGCGTGGTACGGGGCGGTGGGGCCGGGCGACGTGGCGGAGATTGTGGCGCGTCATCTGGACGACAACAGCATGGCGGAGCGCCTGCGGCTGCCGCCCGAGGCGCAGCTTTGGTAGGCATAAGTGAGAATTAGAAAGAGCAGAGGGCGATTTGGACATCAGCGTGGTGGGCGCGGGCGGGGCGATAGGGCGGGGGATTGTGGCCCTGCTGGTGGCTGACCGGGTGCTGAAGCCCACCGAGCGCTTGCAGATTATCGGGCGCGGCGGCGGGGCATCCGAGCGTGCGCTGTACGGCCTGCGCTCAGACCTCACCGATGCGTATGTGGAGACGGCTCCGCAGATTGACATCGGCCTGGGGCCGAATGATCTGGTGGGCGACGTGGTGATTATGACGGCGGGCGTGACGCCGGGTGCGCGGGCCGAGGGCACGATGTCTCGTGATGACGTGGCCCTGGCGAACCTGGCCGTGTTTGAGGCTTACGCGCGTGCGCTGGCGAAGCAGGGGCAGGGGCAGGAAGTGGTGATTGTGGTCACCAATCCTGTGGAGCTAGGAGTGGCAGTGTTCGCCGAGCATATCGGGTCGCGCCGGGTGATTGGCATCGGGGCGTACTCGGACAGCCTGCGCTTTCGGCGCGAGATAGCGTCTGATTTAGGGGTGCCGCGCCAATTGGTGTCGGGGTATGTGGGCGGGGAGCATGGCGAGCATTTGGTGCCGCTGTGGAGCAGCGTTCGGGTGTTTGGCATGGAGCCGGCGGAAGTGCAAGAAGCCTTGGCCGGGCTGCGTCCCACGGGCCTAGGCACATACCGTGCGCAAGTGGAAGCGGCGCGCGACGGCATCAAGCACCTTTTGACGGGCGATACGCAAGCCGCCTTTGAGGCGGTGGAAGCGATGCCTGCCGATGTGCGCGTGCGCCTGCGTCCCGAACTGACGCACTTGTCCGGCTCTAAGACGGTGATGGCGACGGCGAATGTGACTGTGGACATGGTGCGGCAGATAGTGGAAGGGCGCGAGATGAGCGTCGCAGGCCAGGTGGCTTTGGACGCAGCGCGCGGCGCGTATGGACTGAGCGGCGTTGTTGGCCTGCCCTTGATTGTGAGCAATCAGGGCGTGGTGCGCGTGCAGTCGCCGCCGCTGTGGCCTGACGAAGAGGATGCCCTGCGCCTGGCCGCGCAGTCGATCAGCGCCAAGATTGCGCATTGGAGGGCGTTATTATAAACTCAGCAACGGAGGATAGTATAGTGCGCCGGTGGGTGTTTCTGCTGCGGCTGCGGAGCCGGGCGGGGGTGCTGAGCGCGTTGACCGCTGTGTTTGCCGACAGGGGTGTTTCTATTGAAACGCTCAATGCCCACGACGCTAGCGCGGGCGGGCCGCTTGGCTCCGCCGTGCTGACCTTTGCGGCGACGGCAGCCAAGAAGGACTATCTCGCGCGCCTGCTCGGACGATTGTCCGTGGTGACCGAAGTGACGGAGTATCGGTATGACGATGCCGCCCATGCCCGCAAGTCTGTGACGGCGCGCGTGAGCCTGAGCGGGGCCGAACTGCGCGCCTTGCTGCCCGCGACGGTGATCTGTGACATTATCTCCGAAGCGCCGGGCGCGACGGTCGCCTTGCTGCTCGGCCCGCCGCCGACCCTGGATCAAGTGCTGCTGTCCCTGGAAGGGCGCCATGTGCTGCAAGCCAGTGATGCGTCCGTGGTGGTTGTGTAAGAACTGCGCCCTTTCCCTATGCCTTCGTTTATGCCTCCATTGCTTCAGTGCGTGCCTAACTTTAGCGAAGGGCGCGACCCCGTTATCATAGGCGCGATCGTAGATGCCGCCCGTGCCGTGCCCGGCGTGCGCGTGGTGGATTGGAGCACCGACCCTGACCACAACCGTCTTGTGGTGACGCTTGTCGGCCCGCCTTCGCCTATTGGAGAAGCCTGCCGCGCTGCCTGCGCCGTGGCTGTTGCGCGCATTGACCTGTCGCGTCAGCAGGGTGTTCACCCACGGCTGGGGGCATTAGACGTGCTGCCGTTGGTGCCGCTGGCAGGGATTGCCCTGGACGAGTGCGCAGCTTTGGCCCGCGAGCTGGGCGCGGAGCTGGCCCGTGCGCACAGCCTGCCGGTTTTTTTGTACGAGGCGGCTTCTCCCCTCCGCCGCACGCTGCCGTTTGTGCGGCGGGAGGCGTTCCATGCGCTTGCGCCGGACTTTGGGCCGCCCGTGCCCCATGCGACGGCGGGCGCTGCGGTGGTGGGGGCACGGGAACCGCTGATTGCGTTTAATGTTAATCTGGCCGACCCCGACCCGCGCATGGCTCGGCGTGTTGCGCGCGAGGTACGCGAAAGCGGCGGGGCAGGGTTTCGCGGCGTCCGCGCGCTGGGGCTGGCATTGGCATCGCGCGGGCAGTCGCAGGTGTCTATGAACATCACTCTGCCGGGTGAAACATCGCTGCTAGCGCTTGTTGCTTACATCAGCCGCCGCGCGGCGGAACTGGGCACGCACATGGTCGGGAGCGAGGTGGTGGGGGCGCTGCCCGGCTTTGCGGCAAGGGCTGTTGTGGAAGAGGCGCTGGGCGCGGCGGTGCTGCCGGGTCAGGTGTTGTGGGATATTGGGTAGAACAGTGCTACCTGCCTATGAGACTCTTTCTAATGCGCGCGGCGGCTTTGCTGGGGCTGGCTGTTGTGGCTTGCCCGGCGCGTGCGCAAGCGCCGCTCCTGCCCCCGCCTCCGAGTGTGTCCCCTGTGCCCCGTGCAGTTTCGCCCTCGCCCGCTGCGCCGCTTGCGCTTGTTCCGCCTGCTTCCACTGCGCCGCCAGACTTAACCACGCCTACGCCTCCTGCGCCGCTAGGCTCAGTCTTGCCTGCTTTAGCAGAATTGCCACCGCCTGTTCCTTCGCCCCTAGCCGCGCTGCCTGACCTGCCTCTGGCCGCGCCGCCTGCGGTGCCGATTGCGCCCCGTGTCGTCCGCGTGCGCGTCCGTGTCCCCGCGCCGGAACGTCTTCCTCAGCCGCCGGTGGTGGCGGTTGTGCCCCAGGCGCGCGCGCGGCTGGTGGTCTATGGACGCTCGGCGCAGGGGCGTGCGCTGAGGGCGTTTGTGCTGGACAGCGGCCTGCCGAGCGTGGGCCGTGTCACCTTGATATTTGGCGGCTTTCATGGCAACGAGCGCAGCACGCCCGGCGTGGTGGAACGCCTGCACCGCTTTCTGTTGCAGACGCCGACCGCATGGATAAATCAGCGCGTGGTTTTGGTGCCGGAGGCCAACCCGGACGGCGTCGCATTGGGCACGCGGGACAATGCGCGGGGCGTGGACATCAACCGTAACTTTCCTGCGGGGTGGGAGGCAGCCGCGCGGGCGGCGCGTTATGCCCCCGGCCCCCGCGCGGCCTCGGAGCCGGAGACGCAGGCCATTATCGCGTTGATTGCGCGCTTTCGTCCCGCCAAGATTGTGAGTTTGCATTCTCCGCTGCGCTGCCTCAACTGGACAGGGGACTTGGGGCGGGCGATGGCTTTGGCGATGCACGCGAGCGATCATCTGCCCGTGACCGCGACTGTCGGCTACCCGACTCCGGGTTCACTGGGCGACTACTGCGGGGTGCACGGCATCGGCATTGTCACTTTGGAATTGCCTGACCAAAGCGTGGAGGCTGCGTGGGAGGCGAACCGTGATGCGTTCGTGCGCGTGATTACTCTGCGCCCTTTTGGGGAGTAGGATTGCCAGCAATATCAAACCTCTGGCAGAGGATTGCCCCGCTAGTGGCAGAGGATTGCACAGGGGGTGTAAAACCATTGGCGTAGGACTGCACAGGGGGTATAAAACCCCCGGCAAGTGTGAAGCCCGGCCCTCGCGGGCGTAGGAAGGATAGGAAGCCAAGGGCTTTGTCTTAGGCCCGCGAGGGCATGGCTTCGTCCTTGCCGGGGGTTTTATACCCCCGGCTCTGCACGTCGCAAGGACGTCGCAGGGACGTCGTGAGCACTTGTGGAGGACATGGGGAGGGAGCGTGGACGGGAGAAGGTGGGCGGTTTTGGGTAACCTGTGCCTAAGATGGCCCGCATTTTACTGCATACGTTAGGATCGTCAGGGGACTTCAATCCGGCGGCGGCTCTGGCTTTGACCCTGCGCGAGCGGGGGCACCAGGTTGTCTTTGCCGTCAGCCCGTCGTTTGCTCAGGCGGCGCAGGAGTTAGAGTTTGAGGCGGCTGTGGTTGGCCCCGACCCGGACTATGGGGGCGACCTGATGAAGCGCATGCTGGCCCCGTCCCGGCTGGGCACGTCGCTGGTCAACATTTTGTTTCGCGAAGTGCTGATCCCTGCCATTGGCCCGGCGGCGGACGCCCTCACGCCGCTGGCTGCCGGGTGCGACCTGTTTTTGTCGCACACCATTCAACTGGCCGCCCCCGTTGTGGCGCGGCGGGCAGGCGTGCGCTGGGCGAGCTTTTCGCCGTCCTGCCTGGTGTATCCCACGGGACAGTACCCGCCGCCGGGCGTGGCCTGGCGCGGTGCTCCCTCAGTCCTGGGGCGGCTGGGATGGCGCGTGGGGGAGCAGATTGTCCGGCCTTTGGAGGCGCTGGCGAACGCGCAGTACGCGTCTTTGGGGGAGCCGCCGCTGCGCCATGTGGTGAGCGGGGGCGCTTATTCGCGGCTGCTGACCGTTGGCTTGTGGTCACCGGCGTTTTTCCCGCGACCGTCTGATTGGCCTGCATGGCTGCAGGTGGGCGGTTATGCGCGCTGGGATATGCCGCACCCGGAGCGCACGCCCGTTGCTGTACCGCCGCCTAGTGGCTCTGATGCGCCGCTGGTTTTGTTTACGCTCGGCTCTGCTGTGGTGAATGACCCGCGCCGCTTTTGGGAGATTGTGCTGGCTGCCCTGGCGCGCGAAAGCTGGCGCGCGGTTTTGCTGGGTGCGCCGGAGGGTTTGCGCCTGCCGCCTGCGCTGCGGGAGCGCGTTGTTGCAGTGCGCTATGCGCCATATGCCGACTTGTTCCCGCAGGCGCAGGCGATTGTGCATGCGGGCGGGGTGGGGACAACGCAGGCGGCGTGCTGGTATGGGCTGCCGTCGGTGGTGGTGCCGCGCGCCGCCGACCAGTTTGAGAATGCCGCTCACCTTCAGCGCGAGGGCCTGGGGCTGCGTTTGCAGGAGCATTCCCTATCGGCCAATGTCCTGCGCCTGCGGCTTGCCCGCCTGCTCCGCTCGCCGGATATTGCTGCCTGCGTGGCCTCTTTGGGGCAGGCCATGCGCGCCGAACCCGGCGCGGCCCGGAGCGCCGACCTTGTGGAGCGCGCGCTGTCTTTGCCCCGGCGCACTGACGAGCGCACGTTCTAACGGAATTGCTTGCGCGTTATGGCCGCGTGTTCAGCGCGTACCAACGACGGAACAACTTCTTCCGTCGTGGGCAAGGGCTGGAAACGCGGCCATAACGCGCAAGCCACGGGCCGAAAACAAGCAGGAAACAAAACAGGAACAAGCAGGACGCTGTGCCCTTCTGCCGTGCGCCCGGCCTCTGCGGGTTTGCTTGACACTGTTTCAAGCAAGGTGGTATACTTCGTTGCACTCGCCTCTAGGGGCGGGTGAGGATTGAAACCGTGAGGGGGGATAGTTTTGACGCAGGTACAAGTACGGCCCAATGAGTCTTTGGACAGCGCCCTGAAGCGCTTCAAGAAAGTCATCCAGCAGACCGGCATCCTCAAGGAAGCGCGCGAGCACGAGCATTACGAAAAGCCGAGCGATAAAAAGCGCAAAGCGGCAGCCGCCGCCACGCGCAAGCGCATCCGCAACGAAGAAAAAGAAAAGGTCTGACCGTTTTTGCTTTTGCGCCATTGCGGGGCGTGCCTAAGCCTTTCTTGGCGCGCCCTGCATGGCTCTTCCTCATCCTTGGCTCGCCCTTAGAGCCTCTTCTTTATGGCGAAACACCAGCCCGCACTATCCCTGTCCGCCACGAACCCGTTTGGGAACAGCCCGCGCCGCCGCAAAGGGCGGGAGCGAAGGCGTGCCATTCTTGAAGCGCTGCCGCTGGGCACGCGCCTCAAAGTTTGGCTGCAAGGGCATCATTGGGGACGAGTGGCCCTGCTGCTGGGAACGATGCTGTCGCTCGCCGCCCTGCTTTCGCTGCACCTGCTGCCCGACAAAATCTCGCTGCGGGTGGGCGAACTCAGCACCCAGGAAATCCGTGCCCAGCGCACGGTGCAGTACCCCGACCAGAACGCCACGCGCGCCTTGCGCGATGCCGCCGCCGCGCGCGTTGACCCTGTGTATTCCCCCATCCGCTATGCGTTCCCGGAAGCCGACCAGACCCTCGGCGATGTGTATGCGCATCTGCGCCGCGCGCGCGGGCAGGCGGGTCTCAGCGCTTCGCGCGTGGCGGGCGAGCTGCGCCAGCAGGTGGGCGTGGTGGTTGCGCCCTCGCTCCTCGTGCCCCTGCTGCGGGACAAGTCGCCTGCATTCCACCTGGACCAAGCGCGGCGCGCGACCGAAGCTGCCGTGCATGACGCGATGGATCGTGACCTGCGCGACGACCATGCTGAGGATTTAGCGCAGGCGCGTGCGGCTGTTTCCCGCGCTGTTGCGCTGTCGCATTTGCCCAGCGACTATGTACCGGGTGTCGCGGCCCTGGCCCGTGCCGTGGTGCATCCGAACCGTCACCTGGATGAACGCCTCACCCAAAAGGCGCGCGAAGCCGAGCGTCAGCTTGTTTCCATGCAGCTTGGACAAGTGTTTGCGGGTGACATCGTGGTGCGGCGCGGCGAGATTGTCACGCCGGAAACCATTGACAAGCTGCGCGCGCTGGGGCTGCAAAACCCGCGCCTTAACCCCCTCACTGTGCTGTCGGTCACTTTGCTGGTGGCGATGATGGTGGGCCTGACGGTTGTTTATCTCGCCCGCCACCAAAAGCCTGTCTTTGCGAGCACCAAGACACTGGTGCTGCTCAGCGTTTTGGTGGTGCTGAGCGTGCTGAGCCTCAAGCTGAGCGGTTCGGTTCTCGGCGTCCGTTTGTCGCCGTCGCAGTTCGGCTATATCGGCATGCTGTGCGTGGCGGCGGGCGCGATGCTGATTGCCGCCCTGATCCATCCCCGGATTGCGATGCTAGTGACCGCCCTGCTAGCGGCGCAAAGCGGCCTGATATTGGGCAACGATCTGCGCTTTGCCCTGATGACACTGCTGTCGGGGATGGTGGCAATTTATACCGTGTCCGATATTCGCAGCCGCAGTGATGTTGTCCGGGCGGCGGCGACCTTGTGCGCTGCCAACGTCTTTTTGAGCCTTGTGGTGGGTGGCATCCAGGGGGACTTGGCCTATGACATGCGCCAGGGCGTCGTGTGGGCGTTCTTTGCGGGCGTGCTGGCTGTGGCCTTGTTTTCTATAGGGGCGGCACTGTTTGAGCGCGTGTTCGGCATCACCACCCATCTTGGCCTGCTGGAACTCTCCGACCCAAACCGGCCCCTCCTCCAAAAGTTCTGCCAGATTGCACCAGGTACTTATACGCACTCTATCATGGTGGGAAACCTGGCCGTGGTTGCCGCCGAGGCGGTGGGGGCGGATGCTTTGCTATGCCGCGTGGGCGCGTATTACCACGACATAGGCAAGATGCTCCGTGCCGAGTTCTTTATTGAAAACCAGGCTGGGGGCGACAACATCCACACACGCCTTAATCCCTCCTTGTCCGCGCTGGTTGT
>JAABUQ010010893.1_pt1 | contig 11797 bp, 10 predicted proteins | sample 5560001 | NCBI WGS metagenome assembly JAABUQ01 (sample SAMN10711888, study PRJNA513371) | rock metagenome | isolation source: Antarctica rocks | place: Antarctica: Victoria Land, Finger Mt nord | collected 2015-12-18
GACTGGCGGCGCATCCACACCCGCTACGATCGCTGCGCCCATACCTTCATGTCTGCCATCTGCATTGCCGCAACCGTCATCTTCTGGCTGTGATCAACGAGTCCTGACCCTAGGTAAAGAGCAGATTTATCTTTCCCGGCAACCGCTCCTCGATCACCTAGGCTGCCAAAGCGCTGAAATGCAGAGATTTTGTTTATAGAATCTTGATAGCTCGCCAATGCGCGAGACGAAAACTCGGCAGATATGCCTTTGTTCGCATTAACCGGTTTTCCTGAAAAGAATAAAGAAACCTCTGCTTGTGTTATGGTGGGCAACTCATCAAGCGTGGAAATTTCGAAAGTGATTTCTTCTCTACGAGACTTCAGGCCAAATCGGGCGACGACATCATCATCACCTAGTTGAGAAAGCAGATTATCAACAGCAACTAAGTCCGCTGCTAAGAAGTCACGGTCAGAACGGCGCGTCACGGTGCAATCCAGCCTTGCACAGATTTGACCGCTGAGGCTTCGTTCAAATCGAACAAATCTATTTCCAGCATACCTTTCCAAAGATCAGTGGTTCTTTGATGGGAAAAAAGTCCGCAGTAATATCTGGTCAGATTGACCAGACTCCTTGCGCTCGCATCCAGATCAATAAAAAACGCATCCAAGCTGTATGCGGATTTTACCTCCGGGCGATTGAATAAAGGTGAATTTATCTGCATAAAAGCTGACATCGATAGTGAGTTTAGAGGAAGGCCATTTGGGTCTTTGGGCCGGTGAAAGAAGGTCACAACGTCGATGTCATTTGGAACCTTGTCTTCAACAAAACTTCCGTTGAGCCATTGAGTTCCGTCAGTTACTCCGATTTTCCGAAGCGCCTCTCGATGAGAAAGCCATTTGCCTAGCAAGGTTTGCCGCTGAGATGTGGTCAGAAATCTTTGAACAAATTCGTCAGCAGTCGCCCGGAATGGCGTCATATCAGTCGACGCAGCGCCCGGCCCACGAGGACTTACGTAAGGGGTATGATCCCAGACTGATTAAAGGCCGGGATCATTCGTTTCGGTTCTCGGCTTTCATCGGGGCTTTCCAAGACAGCTAATTGCAAAACAGTAGCGGGAAATCTTGGTTTGGGAAATCGACATGGTAATTTCCCTTACGCGCGCGAAGCTCAGTCACATAAGCTCCAGAATGTCTGCTTCCACCATAAGCCGCTTATCCGGCAGTAGTAGAACCCAACGGCATCGGACCAGGCAGTCAGATAGCACGCAACCCGTCAAAACCTTTGTGTAGAGTTACTACAGCTTCTGCGCGGGCTGCGGCGAGTCGTCGTAGGCGCCCCACACCGACTGGTCGAAGTTCACCGTGGCGCCGGTCATCATCCCGGACTCGCCCGACGCCATGAAGGCAATCGCCCGCGCCGCCTCCGCAGGATCGATCAACCGCCCAGACGGTTGCGACGCCGCCGCACTCTCCAGCCAGTCCGCGGACCGGCCATGGAACTCGCGCTGGATGCGGTCCTCGCCCTCCGACGCCATCCAGCCGAGGTTGAGGGCGTTGACGCGGATGCGGTTGCGCAGCAGGGCGTGGGCGGTGTTGCGGGTGAGCGTGTCCAACGCGCCCTTGGACGCGGCATAAGCGGCCAGGAACGACTGCCCGCCCATCGACGACATCGAGGAGACGTTGACGATGCTGCCCTCGATCCCGTCACGGCGCATCAATGTGACAGCGTCCTGCATCAGAAAGAACGGCGCCCTGACGTTGATGGCGAACATGCGGTCGAACAATGCCGGCGAGGTGTCCAGGATGGTGCCGCGGTCGGTGATGGCGCCGGCGTTGACCAGCACGTCCACCCTGCCGAAGCGCTTGTCCGCGGCGGCGATCACCGCTCGGCAGTCCTCGACGCTCTCGAGGTCGGCGCGCACGTAGACGACTTCGCAGCCGGTCGCCCCCTGGATGGAGGTGGCCTGCGCCGCGCCCTTCTCCGCGTTGCGCCCGCAGATCACGACGCCCTTGGCCCCGCGCTCGGCAAACAACGCGGCGGTGGCGGCGCCGAGGCCCTGGGTGCCGCCGGTCACGACCGCGACCTTGCCATCGAGCTGGTTCATCTGGTTCTCCATAGGGTCAGGCCGTTCGGCAAGATCGGGCGCTCAGGTCAGCTTGCGCCAGGCCTGCTGGTCGAGGGCTTCGGTGAAGCGGGCTTCGTCCCAGCTCTCGCCAAGGGCGCGTTGCATCAACGCTTGCTGCGTCTCCGGCGCCAAGCCGCCGACCGGCGGGTCGCGGTCGAGGTTGGTGGGGAAGGCGTAGCCCTCCGCCGAGGCCGCGACGGCGTTCGCCACCTGCGCCTCGGTGAGCCGTCCCGCCGCGCGCATCGCCAGCAGGACCGGATAGAGCTTGCGGCTCATGGCGGTGCGATCGACGCTTTCCATCGCGCGCCCGTAGGCCGACGAGACCTGCAACAGGTTCGCCATGCGCCGGATGTCGGTGGAGCGGTTGTGGCCGGCGGCGTGGAACAGGGCCGGGTTGAAGAACACCGCGTCGCCCTTGCGCAACGGCAACTGAACATGGTGCCGCTCGAAATACTCGCGGAACTCCGGCAGCCCCGTGGCGAGATAGCCTGACTCGTAGGTCTGCGAGAACGGCAGGTACAGCGTCGGCCCGCTCTCGACCGGCATGTCGCAATGCGCCACCGCGCCCTGCAGCGTGAGCAGCGGCGACAGGCGATGCACATGCGCGGGATAGCGCTCCATCGCCGCCGGCAGCTGGAAGCCGAGGTGGTAGTCGCGGTGGGCGGACTGCGCGGCGCCACCGGGATTGACGCAGTTGATCTGCGAGGTGACCTGATACGCCGGTCCGAGCCATGCCTCGCTGACGAGGGCAATCGCCGCGTTGCCGTAGTAGGCGGCGAACAGTTCCGGGTCGGCCAGGCACAGCTTCTCCAGACCGTTCCACACCCGGTCGTTGGCTCCCGGCTTGGCGAAGTGGTCGCCGGCGCCAGTGCCGGCGGCACGCTGGTCCGCGATCATCTCGTTGAAGCGCGCGGTGACGGCGTCGATCACCGCCATGTCGTCCACGGCGCCGCGCAGGGCGACGATCCCCGGCCCGTGCATCATGGCGTCCGACCACTCGGCCATCAGGCTCTGCCGCCGCTCCGGCACCTCGGCGGCACGGCGGATCGCGTCACCCTCGTAGACCGGCACGTTGCGCGTGATCTCGGCGGCCAGCGGGTAGTCGGCGTGGTCGGTCTGGCGCGCCTGCTGCGCCGCGAAGTCGTCGATGCTGCAGGTGTCCGCCTTCAGCCACGAACGGTTGCGGCGGATCTCGGCAAGGTTGTCGGCTTTCATGGAAGCTCCCTCAGCCAGGCGGCACAGGCGGCCGCATTGTCGAAGATCGAGTATTTCCCGCCGGCACCGTAGTCCGGGAATGGGATAAATTCGAGCGAGATCTGGCCGAGCGGGCTGGCCGGGTTGCCGGCGTGGTACGCGAACAGCCTCCGCACCACCAGCTTCCAGGGCTCCAGCGCGGCCTCGTCCCAGTCGGCGTGGTAGGCGCCAGGCGCCGGGCGCGTGAACGGATACTGGATGCCGCGCCCGACGCTGCCGTCCGGATGACGCGCCATGACGTTGCGCGGATTGTTCGGCACTGCGGACCGTGCGTGGGCGTGCCAGATCAGGCCGCGGTCAATCCAGCGGTCGCAGACGTTGCCCGGCAGGCGAGGGTCGAGCACCAGCTCCCCGGCGGCAATCTGCGAGGCGATGTCGCAGACCTGCTGCTCCCCGGGATTGTCGATCTTGAAGATGACGTGGCTGTGGTCGAGCGTCATGCGGAACGGCACGCCGCGCGCCTCGACCAGGTCGGCCACCCGCTCGACCCGCAGGAAATCCTCCGACCACATGTTCACGTGGACCTCGAAGCACGGCAGGCAGCCGACCCGCTCGCCGGTCTCGGTGGCGCGCAGGTAGCTGTCGGCCACCTCGGCGTCCGACACCGAGTGGCCGTCGGCGTGCAGCATCATGATCTGCACGTTGTGGACGACGCCGCCGAGTTCGGCGCCGATCCGCAGGTTCTCCGCGAGCAGCGCTTCGTCGCGGCCCAGCGTGTAGTACCAGCCGCCGGCACGCACCGGCAGGCCGTACTTCTGGCTCATCCGCAGGTACTCCGGCACCTGCGCGGCGGTCGGCGTCTTGTCGAAATAGTCGAACACGCCAGCGTCGCGCACCCTGCGGAACATGCTCTCCACGTCGAGCGGCGGATCGGAGTCGGTGTGCATGACCGTGTTTTCGGTAATGCCGACCGGCAGGGTCATGGCGTCGCCCATGCACGCTCGCGTGCCGAGCGGACGATGGCATCGACCGTCGCCTGGATGCGCGCGGCCTCGCGGAAATCGGGCAGGAAGGCAGCGCCGCCGGCCACTGCCCGCAGCACCGCATGGGCCTCGATGGTCTTGAGGTCGTTGAAGCCGAGATGGTGCGCGGGCGCCGGGCAGAACTTCCCGTACGGCGGATGCGCCGGGCCGGCCAGGATGGTGCGGAAGCCGTCCCGCCCCGCCGGCTGCCCGGTCGTGTACAGCTGCAACTCGTTCATGCGCTCCTGGTCGAAGGCGATGCTGCCGCGGGTGCCGGTCACCTCGAACGCCAGCGTCATCTTGCGTCCCGCCGCCACCCAGCTGGCCTCGACCGAGCCGGTCGCGCCGCTCGTGAAGTGCAGCAGCGCCCGCGCCTGGTCGTCCACCTCGACCGCATGGGTGCCGCCCCCGGCCAGCGGGCGGGTCGGATGGGCGGTGGCGAGCTGGCCGCACACCGCGTCGATGTCGCCGCACAGGAAGCGCGCGATGGACAGGATGTGGCTGCCGAGGTCGGCGACCACGCCATGCCCGCCGGACGGGTCCAAGCGCCAGGTCCAGGGCGCGGCGGGGTCGGTCATGAAATCCTCGGCATGGATGCCGCGGAAGCTGACCACCTCGCCGATCTCGCCGCCGGCCACCATCTCGCGGGCCGCCAGCAGCATCGGATTCTTGAGGTAGTTGAAGCCCACCGCCGTGACCACGCCGGCAGCCTCGGCGGCGTCGGCCATCTCGGCGGCATCGCCAGCGTTGGCGGCCAGCGGCTTCTCGCAATACACCGCCTTCCCGGCGGCGATGGCGGCCAACGCCATCGGCTTGTGCAGCGCGTTCGGCGTGGTGATATGGACCAGCTGCACCGCGGGATCTCGCACCAGATCCCGCCAGTCCGCCGTGGCGCGCGCGAACCCCAGCGCCGTCGCCGCGCGCTGCGCCGAGGCTGCGTCCACATCGGCCAGCACCTCCAGCGACGGCACCACGTCGGCGCCAAAGATGCCCTGCACCGCCCGCATCGCGATGGCGTGGCTGCGGCCCATGAAGCCACTGCCGATCAGGCCGATGCCAATATTGGTCATGCTTGGGCTGGTCATGCTGCCGCAGCGAGCCGCACGACTCTGCCGGTTCTGACGCTCTCCAGCGCCGCGTCGGCCAGCCGCAGCGCCTGCAAGCCGTCGTCGAAGCTGGCGAGCGGCGGCGTCCTGTTGGTCAGCGAGGTTACGAAATGGTCGATCTCGGCGGCGTAGGCCTCCTGGTAGCGCTCGATGAAGAAATTGAGCACCGGGTCCTTCGCCTCGGTCGATTCGGCGGTCCAGGCCTCGACCGTCGTGGCGCGGCGGTTGCCGGCCTGCAGCATCCCCTTGGAGCCGAACGCCTCGACCCGCTGGTCGTAGCCGTACGCGGCGCGGCGGCTGTTGTTGATGTGGATCAGCGCGCCCGAGGCCGCACGCAGGATCACCATGCAGGCGTCGATGTCGCCAGCCGCCTTGATCGACGGCTCGATCAGGTTGGCGCCGAACGCCTGCAACTCGACGATGTCGCCGGCCAGGTAGCGGGCCATGTCGAAGTCATGGATGGTCATGTCGCGGAACAGGCCGCCGGAGACGCGGATGTAGGCGTCGGGCGGCGGGCCGGGATCGCGGCTGGTGATGACGACCTGCTCCAGCGTGCCGATCTCGCCCGCCGTGAGACGCTCGCGCATTGCCCTGAACGACGGGTCGAAGCGGCGGTTGAAGCCGAGCATCACGGTCGGCTTGAGCGGCTCGATCTCCTTCCAGCAGGCCTCAGCGCGTTTGATGTCAAGGTCGATCGGCTTCTCGCACAGCACCGCCTTGCCGGCCTTCGCCGCCGCGGTCATCAGGCTTACGTGAGTGTCGGTGGAGGAGGCGATTAGCACCGCCTCGACCGCCTTGTCGGCCAGCACATCCTCGACGCTGGCGGCGGCACGCACCCCAAGCTCCCGCGCAACGTCCTGCGCCGCCGCGTCGGCCACGTCATAGACGGCGACCAGTTCGGCGCGCGGATGGCGCGTCAGGTTGCGGGCGTGCATCCGGCCAATGCGGCCGCAGCCAAGAACGGCGAAGGCAACCATGTGATTGTTCTTTCGGAAACGTGTCGTCAGGCGGCCGGCGCGGACGCGGTGACGGTGTGCTCGATGGCTGCCATGCTGGCCCGCAGCGCCGCCGCGATGTCGGACATGGCGTGGATTTCGCTCGCGAATGGCTCGAACGAGAACGGCCCCGCGTAGCCACCCTGCCGCAGCGCCGCGATCTGGCCGACATTGTCCATGCGGTCGGCCGGCCCCACGAGCACGCGGTGCGCGTCGCGGATGCGGTTGTGTTCGAGCGTGCGGTCCTCCACGCCGGAAATGTGGGCGAGGCCGGTGCGCGTCGGGAAGATCTCCGTCTCGCCGGCAAGGAAATGGTGGAAGGTGTCGTGCAGCACGCTGAAAGTCCCGGCGACCCCCACCGCGTCGATCGCGTCGAGGGCGGTCCGCTTGAGCCGGAGCGACGATTCCTCGAAGCCCAGCGGCTCGATCAAGCCAATCAGGCGATGCGCCGCCAGGATCGGTTGCAGGGCCGCCAGTGACTCACGCAGGTCGGCGACGTGGCGGTGCGCGCTGCGGGTGTCGGTGACGGAGTTCACCGGGCACATGACGAGCGCCCGCGCGCCGCACCCGGCGGCGTAGGCGGCGAGTTCCTCGGCCTCGTCGGCGCGCGCCGCGTCCCACTCGTTGAACCGCTGCAGCGCGTTGATCGACAGGATGGCGATGCCCGCCGACCGCGCCGCCTCGCCCACGATGGCCGCCGGGGTGCCGTCCTGCAGGGGAACGCCGGCGAGGTCGTTGCGGATTTCCACCTCGTCGATGCCAAGCTCGCGGGACAACGCGAAGAGGGCGGCCATGTCGCGGCGTGGCGCGGCGATGTGGTTGAGCGCGAAGGTGAGCGGCAGGATGCTCCTCATGCGACGGTTCCCTATCGTTGCTTGGCGCGCCGGCTTGGTGCGGCGTCGGCACGTCGTGTAGCAATTTGGATCGGTCATGGGCAAGTCTGGGGAAGGTTCAGGCGGCCAGCAGCGACTTCATCCGCACCGCGCTCGACGCCAGCGCCGCGGGGTCGGGCGTGGCGCGGCGGGCAATCAGCATTTCCGCAATCTTCAGATCCTTGGCCAAGGCAGGCCGTCCGACGCCGCACGCCGCGACGATGCGGCCGGCCGTGTCCAGATGGAAGAACATCAGTACGCCGTCGCTCTCGCGGCGCACCATCGACACGCCGGCCGAGGGCAGGCCAGCCACCTGCAACGTCTGCTCGTACTGGTCCGACCAGAACCACGGCACCTCGTCGAACGGATGGTCCTGGCCCAGCATGTTGCGCGCCGCCGTGGCGCCCTGCGACTGCGCGTTGCGCCAGGCTTCCAAGCGCAGCCGCTGGCCGCCGAACAGCGGCGCCGGAAACGAGCAGCAATCACCCGCCGCGAAGATCGCCGGGTCGCTGCTGCACAGCCGGTCGTCCACCTCGATGCCGTTGGCGACCGCGAGGCCGCAGGCTTCGGCGAGGCCGGTCTCCGGGATTGCGCCGACGCCGGCCACGACGCCGTCGCAGGGCAGTTCCGAGCCGTCCTCCAGCACCACGACCTCGGTCGCCCCCGCAGACCGGATGCGGGCGATGCCGACGCCCAGGCGGAACACCACGCCGGCCGCGCGATGCCGTTCGGCCACCACGCTGGCGATCTCGGCCGGCACGCCGCGCATCAGCACACGCGCCGCCGCCTCCACCAGCGTCACGCCGCAGCCCCGGCCTATGGCGCTGGCCGCGAGTTCCAAGCCGATGAAGCCGCCGCCGATGATGACCAGCCGCACGCCGGGCCGCAGCCGCGCGCGCAAGGCCAGGGCGTCGGCGAAGGTGCGCAGGTACAACGCCTGCTCCGCGCCCTCGACGGCCAGCCGCCGCGGCCGTGCGCCGGTCGCCAGCAACAGCCGGTGGTAGGCGACGCGCCGCCCGTCGGCGCAGGCCACCACAGCGGCATCACGCTCGACTGCGGTGACGCGGCAATCATGCAGGAAGTCGATGCCATGCTCGGCCAGCCGCTCGCGGGTCAGGATGGCGGCGGCTTCGGGCTCGTCGGCGGACAGCATGATCGCCTTGGATAGCGGCGGGCGTTCGTAGGGCGGGATCGCTTCCTCGCCGATCAGCGTGACCGGCCCGGTCCAGCCCTGCTCGCGCAAGGTCAGCGCGGCCCGCGCGCCCGCTTCCCCGGCGCCGACGATGACCATGCCCGGTTGAAGCACGCAAGGTCGGGGCAAGCGCCGCCTACCCCAGTTGGATCAGGACGGCATCGCCCTCGACGCGCACCGGATAGGTCTTGAGGTTGACGCACACCGGCGCGCCCTTGGCGTCGCCGGTGCGGTAATCGAAGCGGCCGTTGTGCTTGGGGCATTCGATGATGTCGCCCATCACCAGCCCGTCCGCCAGATGCACCGCCTCATGCGTGCACAGGCCGTCGGTGGCGTACCAGGAGCCGGCTTCGGATCGGTAGATCGCGAAGCTGCGCCCGGAGTGGTCGAACCGCATCACGTCTTCCGGCTCCACGTCGCCGGTGTCGCAGGCTTTCACCCAGGTCGTCGTGCTCATCGCCTTACTCCGCAGCCATCAGCGCGCCCGGCGGCGTCATTGCCGCCAGCGACCGGGCGCCTTCGGGAAGCTGCCGCCGCACGAAGTAGCCGGCATCGCTGCGCTGGCGGATCAACGCCGGGATGATCTCGCGATAGGCGTCGATGACGCCGGCATATGGCTCGGGCGTGTCCGCCTTGATCGCCGCGTGCAAGCGGGGCAGCGCGTGGTACGGCACCATCGGAAACATATGGTGCTCCACATGGTAGTTCATGTTCCAGTAGATGAAGCGGAACACCGGGTTCATCCTGACGGTGCGGCAGTTCAGGCGATGGTCCAGCACGTCCTCCGCCAAGCCGGCGTGCTGCGTCAGCCCGAACATCAGGTACATCCAGGCGCCGTAGAACGACGGCAAGCCCACCAGCATCAGCGGCAGCCAGCTGTGCAGCCCGACCGCCAAGCCGATCACGGCGGCGAACGTCACGAGCCAGATGCGCGCGCTGCGGTAGACCTTGCGATGCTCCATCTCGGGAATGAAGGTCAGCTCCTCGGCGTCCAGGCGGCCAAGCGCGTGCATCGCCACCTTGCGCAACTCGCGCGGGCCGCTCTTCAACGCGAACACGCTGAGCAGCAGGGCCAGCCAGCTGGGCGGCCGGGGCACGCCGATCTCCGGATCGCGGCCGACCACGATGGTGTCGGTGTGGTGGCGCGCGTGGCTCCAGCGCCAGACGGTTGGTTCGCGGAGCACCATGAACGAGGCCATTTGATAGACCGCGTCGTTCATCCAGCGCGTCTTGAACGCCGTGCCGTGGCCGCACTCGTGCCAACGGGAGTCGGACGCCGAGCAATACAGCACGCCATAAATCGCGAACGCCGGCGCCGCCCACCAGCTGCCCCAGGTCAGGCAACCAAGGGCGCCGAACACGACCAGGCTGGCGAACCAGATCATCGTGTCGCGGATGGCCGGGCCGTCGGAGCGCTTCATCAGCTCCTTCATCAGCTTGCGCGGCACCGGGGCGGTAAACCAGGTCGCCGAGACGAGGCCACGATCCGCGGCGCTCTGTCCTTCCGGGCCGACCAGGCTGTAATCGCGGCGCGTGGCGGCCATGGTGCTGTCGCCTCCCGGAACCGCCGCTCGTGGACGGCGGCGTAGACTTGATCCGCTGCTATGTACTCTCCCAATGATCTGGAAGGGAACAGGTTCCATTGATGGGAAACCATCAAGCGCCGGCGTCACTCGCCGTCGCGGTCCCGGCCGAACTCGACGTCGCGGTGGACATGCGCCGACATCAGCAGGCCAAAGCCGATCATCACCGTGATCGCGGCCGAACCCCCGTACGATATCAGCGGCAGCGGCACGCCGCCCACCGGGATCGCGCCCATCACCATCGCCAGGTTGACGAAGGCGTAGCAGAAGAAGTTCATCGACACGCCGAGTGCCACCAGCCGGCCGAACGGATGCCGGCAACGCATCGCGATCGCCATGCCGCCCAGCACGATCAGCAGCAGCAGGCCCATCACGCCGAGGCCGCCGACCAGGCCGAACTCCTCGCCCAGCGTGGTGAAGATGAAGTCGGTCTGCTTCTCCGGCAGGAAGTTGAGGTGGTTCTGAGTGCCGTGCAGGTAGCCCTCGCCCCACAGGCCGCCCGAACCCAGCGCGATCTTGCTCTGGATGATGTTGTAGCCGGCGCCCAGCGGGTCGCTTTCGGGATGGAAGAACGTGGTGATGCGGGCGCGCTGGTAGTCGTGCAGCTGCCCGTAGGCCAGCGGCGCCGCGAGGGCGATGCCGCCCACCATCAGCAGGATTTTCCACCAGCGCAGGCCGGCGCCGAGGAACACCGTGAAGCCGACGATGGCGGTGATAACGGCGGTGCCGAGGTTGGGCTCCTTCAGGATCAGCGCCACCGGCGCCAGCACCGCCAGCGCCGGCGGCACCAGGAACAGCGGGTTGCCCATCCGCTCCCAGGTCGCCTTGTGGAACCAGGCGGCCAGCGCCATCACCAGCGCGATCTTCATCAGTTCGCTGGGCTGCCACTGCATCCCGCCGATGTCGATCCAGCGTTGCGCGCCCTTGCCGACGTGGCCTATGCGCGCCACCAGCACCAGCAGCCCCAGCGCCGCCGCGTACGCCGGCCAGGCCAGGCGCAGGATGAAGCGGATGTCGACCAGCGAGATCCCGAGCATCAGCAGCAAGCCCAAGGCGAAGCGCATGATGTGCGCCGAGGCCCACGGCTGCGCCGAGCCGCCAGCCGCCGAGTACAGCGCGGCGTAACCGATCCCCGCCAAGGCGCACAGCATCAGCACGAACAGCCAGCTGACCTGCCACAGCTTGGCGGTGAGGCCGAACGAAGCCTCGCGGGTCAGCCGCCGCTCCGTGCCGCTCATGCGCCATCGCTTTGGGCGGCGGCGACGCGCTGCGGCGAAGTCCGGTTGGCGGGATCGATGGTCAGCACGTCGGTCATGATGTCGCGCGCCAGCGGGGCCGCCGCCTGCGCGCCGGCATTGCCGTGCTCGATCACGATCGACATGGCGTAGCGCGGCGCGTCATACGGCGCGAACGCCACGAACAGCGCGTGCGGGCGGTACTCCCAGGCCAGGTTCTCCGACTTGAAGCCATGCTCGCGCTGCTCCCGCGACACCCGCCGCACCTGGGTCGAGCCGGTCTTGCCGGCCAGCATGACGCCGGGCAGCGCAAGGCGGGCCAGCGGCGCGGTGCCGCCGGCGTCGTTCACCACGGCGTACATGCCCTCGCGCACCGCGTGCAGGTCGCGCTCCGGGATGCCCATGACAGGCCAGTCGTCGCCGCGGCTGCCGCCCTGCAACTCGCCGTTGATGGCGCGGGTGAGGTGCGGCATCACCTGCCGCCCGGTGGC
>JAABUQ010010895.1_pt1 | contig 11797 bp, 10 predicted proteins | sample 5560001 | NCBI WGS metagenome assembly JAABUQ01 (sample SAMN10711888, study PRJNA513371) | rock metagenome | isolation source: Antarctica rocks | place: Antarctica: Victoria Land, Finger Mt nord | collected 2015-12-18
TCGACGTGGACCGCCGGCCGGATGTCCATGAGGCGGTGATGGCGGGGCTGTGCGCAATCGACGGCACGATCCGGGTCCGGGCGTTTGGCTAGCTTGCGTTGGCCACGGCGGCTCCGCAACCTATATAAGCCCCATCCACCCTAGGAGCTCACCTTGGCATATTCCAACCGCACCGCGCCCCGCGCCGACGACGAAGACCCCGAAGTCCCGGAGCCGCAGGGCCCCGACCAGCGGGAACCCGACGACAACAAGACGCTGTCGTCGCCGATCAACGAGCTTGAGACCCGGCTGTTCAACACGCGCAAGGTGCTCGTGTTCGGCGCCATCAACGACAAGGTCGCCCGCGACGTGACCGGGCGGCTGCTGGCGTTGGCGAGCGACTCGTCGAAGCCGATCGACGTCTACGTGAACTCGCCCGGCGGCCACGTCGAGAGCGGCGACACCATCCACGACATGATCCGTTTCGTCGACACCGTGGCCCCAGTGCGGGTGATCGGCACCGGCTGGGTCGCCAGCGCCGGGGCGTTGATTTTCCTGGCCGGCGCGAAGGAGCGGCGGCTGTGCCTGCCCAACACGCGCTTCCTGCTGCACCAGCCGATGGGCGGCGTGCGCGGCCCGGCGACCGACATCGACATCGAGGCGCGGGAGATCATCAAGATGCGCGAGCGGATCAACCGCATCATCGCGCATGAGACCGGGCAGAGCATGGAGCGGGTGGTGCGCGACACCGACCGCAACTACTGGATGAGCGCCGAGGAGGCGATCGCCTACGGCATGGTCGACCGCATCATCACCAGCATGTCCGAACGCTGAGGCCCAGCGCCGGCTGGTCCTGTCAGAGGGCCGGCCGGGTCAGCGCGGCTTCGATGCGGTCCCATCCGCCGCCGGGAACGCCGAAGCGTAGCCAGGCCGGCTCCGCCTCGAACCGGCGCACTAGAATGCCGGCGCGTCCGAGCCGGTTGAATGTCGCCATCGCGTCGGGCGTATGCGCCAGGCGGTATAGCCTCGTTCCGCCGACCACTTGCATTGCCGCCTTTGCCAGCAAGGCATCGAGCCGCGGCGCGTCACGCGCCAGGCGCCTGCGCGCGTCGGCAAGCCAAGCGGTGTCCGCGAGCGCCGCCGTGCCGATCTCAACCGCGGCCCCGCTCACCGCCCATGGCCCCAGCGCCGCGCGGATCATCTGGGCCAACGCTGGCGCCGCGACCGCGAACCCAAGACGCAGCCCCGCTAAGCCATAGGTCTTGCCAAACGACCGCAGCACGACTGCGTTGCCCGGCAGCATGGGCGCAAGGCTGAGGCCAGGCTCCTCCAGGTCGGCAAACGCCTCGTCCACCACCAGCAGGTCGAGCCGCCCGGCCAGTTGCACCAGATCGGCGTCCCGAAAGCGCCGCCCATCGGGATTGTTGGGGTTGCACAACACCGCGCCACGTTCCGCGCCGATGGCTTGGATGTCGTCGACGATCCGGACCGCGCTGCCGCCCGCCGCCCATGACGCCGCGTGTTCGGCGTAGGTCGGGCCGACAATGGCGACGCTGGCGCACGGCAGCAAGCGTGGCAGCAGGCTGATCAGGATCTGCGTGCCGGGCGCTGCGGCGACCATGGCAGGATCGGCGGCGCCATACGCGCGGGCGGCGGCCATCTCCAGCCGCCGCACCTGCTCAGGCTCCGGCAAGCGGTGGTATGCCGCGGGCGACAAAGGCGGGACCGGATAGGGCACGGCGTTGATCCCAGTCGAAAGGTCGATCCATGGCTCCGGCGCACCTGGAAAGCGCGCCCGCGCGGCGATCAGCCCGCCGCCATGCGCAATCGCCAAATCCCCGTCCGCCATGCTAGCTCCTGCCCGGTGCCCTCCCCACCTAACCTGGGCCTGATCGCCTGCGCCCTGGTTCTGGAGGCGGCCACGGGATACCCCGAAGCGTGGGTCCGCGCCATTGGGCATCCCGTGATTTGGGTGGGCGCGCTCATCAGCCGGCTCGACCGGGCCTGGAACCGGGACACGCTGGACGACGCCGCACGCCGACGCTGGGGCATGGCTGCCGTATTCTTGCTGCTTGCCGTCAGCATGGGGACCGCTGCGGCTATGCAGGCTGCGCTCTTCGCCGCTTTGCCCCCAACGTTGTCGCTGCTGCTGGCCGCCATCGCCGCCAGCACGCTCCTGGCGCAGCGGAGCTTGTGGAGCTTCGTCGCCGCGGTGGGAAAAGCCCTGCGCCAAGGCGGCCTGCCCGCCGGCCGCGCCGCCGTCGCCCATATCGTCGGGCGCAATCCCGAGACGTTGGACGAGGCCGCCGTGCTGCGCGCCGCCATCGAGAGCCTGGCCGAGAACTTTTCCGACGGCGTCGTTGCCCCGGCGCTCTGGTGCGCGCTGCTCGGCCTGCCGGGGATCGCCGCCTACAAAGCCGTCAACACCGCCGACAGCATGATCGGGCACCTGACGCCCCGGCACCGCGCGTTCGGCTGGGCGTCGGCCCGGCTGGACGACTTGATCAACCTTCCGGCCTCCCGGCTCGCCGCCGCTTGGCTCATGCTGGCCGCGTCCCTGCACCCTGGCGCATCGGCAGGCGGCGCGCTGCGGGCAGTCTGGCGCGACGCCGGGCGGCACCGCTCGCCGAACGCGGGCTGGCCCGAGGCCGCGATGGCCGGGGCGCTCGGCCTGCGGCTCGCCGGGCCGCGCTGGTACGGCGACGTGCGGGTCGACGACGCCTGGATGGGCGAGGGCCGGGCCGCCGCCGAACCCCGCGACCTCGACCGGGCGCTGGCGCTATACCGGACGGCGTGCGCGTTGCAGGCCGCGGCGGCGCTGCTGCTATGGGCCGCTACGCTGCGAGGCTGAGCAGCCGGTCCACGTCGACATGCTGCTCCAGGTGCTGCGCGAGCTGGTCCAGCGCCTGCTCGACGGCTTCATCATGGCGGTGGGCCGAGGGCGCAGCACCCCAGCGCCGCAGCCACGCGCCACGCTGCGCATCGTCGGCAAACAGGCCGTGTACATAGGTGCCCAGCACCAAACCATTCGGCGAGCAGGCCCCATCCGGGCGCCCGTCCGCCAGGTGCAGCAACGGACGGGCGGTGGCCGGGCCGGTGGTGCGGCCCATGTGCATCTCGTAGCCGCGGAAGCCTGTGCCGTCAGCAGAATGGCCCGCCGCCGCCGCCAGCCGCTTTCCTGGGCTGAGCACGGTCCCGACATCCAGCAGCCCAAGTCCGTCGACCCGGCCCGGCGGCCCCTCGATCCCCGTGGGGTCGTCTATCCACCGGCCGAGCATCTGGTATCCGCCGCACAGCCCAAAAATCCGCCCGCCGCGCCGGTGGTGCGCCAATAGGTCGATGTCCCACCCCGTCGCCCGCAGGTCCGCAAGGTCGGCAACCGTCGCCTTCGACCCCGGCAGGATCACCAGGTCGCAAACCGGCAGCGGCGCGCCGAGCGGAACCAGCGCCAGGTCCACGTCCGGCTCGGCGCCCAGCGGGTCCAGGTCGTCGAAGTTGGCGATGCGCGGCAGCACGGGGACGGCGATCCGCAGCGCAGCGCCCGGACGCCGCTCGCCTTGGGCCAGGTCCGCCGCGTCCTCCGCCGGCAGCCGGGCGGCCCCGGCGAAGTGCGGCACGAGGCCGAGCGCCGCCCAGCCGGTCCGCGCGGCGATGAGCGCCATGCCGGCGTCGAACAGGCTGAGGTCGCCGCGCATCCGGTTGACGATGAAGCCGCGGACCATGCGGGCGTCCGCCGGGTCCAGCACGGCATGGGTGCCAACGAGGCTTGCGATGACGCCGCCGCGGTCGATGTCGCCGACCACTACCACGGGCGTCGAGGCGGCGCGGGCGAACCCCATGTTGGCGATGTCGCTGGCGCGCAGGTTGACCTCTGACGCGCTGCCGGCGCCCTCCACCAGCACCAGGTCGCACTCGGCGGCCAGGCGGGAAAAACTGTCGAGCACGAAGGGCATGAGGACCGGCTTCATCGCCTGGTACTCGCGGGCGCGGGCGGTGGCGTGGACGCGGCCCTGCACGACGACCTGCGACCCGGTCTCGCTCTGTGGCTTCAGCAGCACTGGGTTCATGTGGACCGACGGGGGCACGCCGGCCGCCCGTGCCTGCAACGCCTGCGCCCGGCCGATCTCGCCGCCGTCCGGCGTCACGGCGGCGTTGTTCGACATGTTCTGCGGCTTGAACGGCCGCACAGCGATGCCGCGCCGCAGGCACGCCCGCGCCAGCCCGGCCACCAGCAGCGACTTGCCGACGCTCGACCCAGTGCCTTGCAGCATGATTGCCCGCGCTACCATGGTGATGCCGTCAGAACTCGATGCCCTCCTGCGCCCTCACCCCAGCCGCAAAATGATGCTTCACGAGCGTCATCTCGGTCACGAGGTCGGCGGCGGCGATCAGGGCCGGGCGGGCGTTGCGGCCGGTGACGACGACGTGCAGCCCCGAAGGCCGTGCCGCCAGCGCCGCCAGCACCTCCGCCTCGGCCAGGTAGCCGTAGCGCAACGCGATGTTCAGCTCGTCCAGCACCAGCAGCGACAGTTCCGGCTGCTGCATCATCGCCACCGCCTGGTCCCAGGCGCGGCGGCACGCGGCGATGTCGCGGTCGCGGTCCCCGGTTTCCCAAGTGAAGCCCTCGCCCATGGTGTGCCACTCGACCAGATCGTCGAACCGGGCCAGGGCGCCGCGCTCCCCCGTGCTCCAGGCGCCCTTGATGAACTGCACCACCCCCACGCGCCGCCCGCGCCCGACCATGCGCAGCAGCAACCCGAACGCGGCGGTGCTCTTGCCCTTGCCTGGGCCGGTGTGGACCATCAGCAGGCCCTTTTCCAACGTCTTGCCCGCGACCTCGGCGTCCTGCACGGCCTTGCGCTTGGCCATCTTGGCGGCGTGGCGCTCCGCGTCACTCATTCCTGCACTCCTTTCACGAACAGCGGCAGCCCCGCCACCATGAGCACCACCCGGCCCGCACGCGCCGCGGTGCGCTGGTGCAGCCGCCCCGCCTCGTCGCGGAACCGCCGGGCGAGCGCGTTGTCGGGCACGATGCCCAACCCCACCTCGTTCGACACCAGCACTGTCGGGGCAGTCCGTTCCAAGGCAGCGTCCAGCGCTGCTGCCGCAGCCTCCAGGTCCGCGTCGCCCAGTATCAGGTTGGTGAGCCAAAGCGTCAGGCAGTCGACCAGCACCGGCGCACTGCCGGCATCCCGCAGCGCGGCTGGGAGATCGGTTGGCGCCTCTGTCGTGCGCCATCCCGTTGCGCGCCGTGCCCGGTGCTCGGCGATCCGCGCCTGCATCTCGTCATCGAACGCCTGCGCCGTCGCGATATACACCCAAGGAGCGGGAAAGCGCGTCACCAAAACCTCGGCGAAACAGCTTTTGCCCGACCGTGCGCCACCCAGCACGAGGGTCAATTGGGGGAAGGCCAGAGCATTTGCCAGAGCATTTGATTGACAGGACAAGGCTTGGGACATACTGCACAACGGATGGTCCCGCCACCCGGCGCTTTCCGGTGGGCGGGTTAAAAGGGAACGCGGTGCAATGCCGCGGCTGCCCCCGCAACTGTAGGCGGTGAGCTGTTCGTCGCGTGCCACTGGGCAAGAACCCCTGGGAAGGCAGGCGAATGGCGCGGTCCCAATTGGGACCAGATCCGCGAGCCAGGAGACCTGCCATCGCTGAGGTAAGCAGCCGAAGGCTGCGCACCTTAACTACGACGCGCGGCCGGGCGGGGTGCCTCGGCGGCGGCGATGGCTGATGGAAGTCCCATTGGCGTCGACCTGCGGAGTCATGTCCCCGCAGGCGCTCGGCACCCCGTGCTCTGCCAGAACGCACCGGAGGCTGCCTTGACTGAACAAATTCCCACGCTCCACGTCTGCACGACTTGCCGCGCGGGTCAAAAGCTGGCTGACAGCGATCCACGGCCGGGCCAAATCATGCTCGACGCGGTCGCGGCCCTGCTCGACGCGCAGGCGCCCGCCGTCGCCCTGAAAGAGGTGGTCTGCCTGTCCAGTTGCGAGCACGGCTGCGCTGCGGCGATCTCGGCGCCGGGCAAGTGGACCTATCTGCTCGGCCGGCTCGAACCCGGCATGGCGGCGGACCTGCTGAGCTACGCCGACACTTACGCGCGCTCCGCAACTGGCACGGTGCTGCCGTCTCGCCGCCCGGCGTCGCTCGCCCGCGTCGTGCTGGGCCGCATGCCGGACCTCACCCAAGAGCGCGCGGCGTGAACACCGGGAAGGTTCCGGCCACCGTCGTCACGGGTAAGATTCCCGCGACGGTCATCACCGGCTTCCTCGGCGCCGGCAAAACGACGCTGCTCCGCCACCTAATCGAGCACGCCGGCGGCCGACGCCTGGCCATCATCGTCAACGAGTTCGGCTCGGTCGGCGTCGATGCGGACCTGTTGCGCGGCTGCGGCGTCCCCGCCTGCGAGGAGGCCGATATCGTCGAACTGGCGAACGGCTGCCTGTGCTGCACCGTCGCCGACGAGTTCCTGCCGGCCATGGAGGCGCTGCTGAACCGCGCCGACCCGCCGGAGCACATCGTGATTGAGACCTCTGGCCTGGCGCTGCCAAAGCCGCTGCTGAAGGCGTTCGGCTGGCCCAGCATCCGCTCCCGAGTCACCGTCGATGGCGTGATTGCCGTGATCGACGGCCCCGCGGTCGCCGCCGGGCGCTTCGCCGACGACCCGGCCGCCGTCGCCGCGCAGCGCCTGGCCGATCCCGGCCTCGATCACGACAACCCGCTGGCAGAGGTGTTCGAGGACCAACTTCAGTCGGCGGACCTCGTGGTGCTGAACAAGGCCGACCTGCTCGACGCCGAAACGCTGGCGCAGGTGCGGGCAGCGGTCGCCGCCGGGCTGCCGCGCGCCGTGCGGATAGTGGCGGCGCATGAGGGCCGGGTCGATCCGGCGGTGCTGCTGGGCCTGCACGCCGCTGCGGAGGACGACCTTGCGGCGCGCCCGTCCCACCACGACGCCGAGGATGGCGCGCACGAGCACGACGACTTCGAGAGTTTCGTCGTGGCGATACCCGAAACCGACGCCCCCGACGCGCTGATCGGCCGGCTGAAAAGCATCGCCGAGCGGCATAATGTGCTGCGCATCAAGGGGTTCGCCGCGGTCCGGGGCAAGCCGCTGCGCCTTGCCATACAAGGCGTCGGCAGCCGCTTCCGCCAGGAGTTCGGCCGCGCCTGGGCGCCGGACGAGGCCCGGCTGGGCCACCTCGTCGTTATCGGCGAGACCGGCCTCGACCGCGCCGCCATCGCCGCCGGCATGGCCGGCTGACGCCATGCACCTGCTGGTCCGCGAAACCCGCACGCTGGATGAGGACGAGGCCGCCTGCGACCTCGGCCAAACCGCCGCGGACCTTGTCGTGCTGTCGTTCTCGGATGCGGACCTTGGCGCTTTGGCGGGCGCGTGGCAGGCGATGCCGGACGCAACGCTTGGCGCGGCCCCGGGCGCGCCGGGGCTGCGGCTGGCGAGCCTCGGGCGGCTGCGGCATCCGATGTCGGTGGACCTGTACGCCGAGCAGGTGCTGACTTATGCGCGCTGCATCGTGGTTCGGTTGCTGGGCGGACTCGACTACTGGCGCTACGGCGTCGAGGAGGTCGCGGCGCTGTGCCGGGACCGTGGCATCGCGCTGGCCGTGCTGCCCGGCGATGGGCTGCCCGACCCGCGGCTCGCGGCGCTATCGACCATCGCGCCGGCTGCGCTCGCGCGGCTTGATGCTTGTTTCCGCCGTGGCGGCCCGGCCAATATGGCCCGTGCGTTGCGGCTTGCGGCGCATCTCGCCGGCCTGTGCGCCGATACGCATGACGCCGCCGAGCCGGTGCCGCAGCACGGCGTCCATGCGCTGGACCTGATCGAGGACTGCCCGCTGGCCGCAGTCGTGCTCTACCGCTCGCATCTGCTATCCGCCGACATCGCTCCGATTGAGGCGTTGGTGGCCGCCCTCCGCGCGCGTGGCCTGGCGGTCGGCGTCCTCTACGTCCCCAGCCTGAAAGCACCGGACAGCGCCGCCTATGCGGCAACGACGTTGCGTGCCTGGCGCCCGGCGGTGGTGCTGAACGCCACCGGGTTCAGCGCCCGGCAGGGGGATGCGGGTTCGCCGCTTGATGCGCCGGGCGTGCCCGTGTTGCAGCTCGTGCTGGCCGGGTCGTCGCGGGCGGCGTGGCAGGCGTCCCCGCGCGGCCTGTCGCCGGCCGACCTCGCCATGCAGGTCGTGCTGCCCGAGCTTGATGGCCGGCTGCTGACCGGCGCGATCTCGTTCAAGGACGCGGAGCCGGCGCAGGCGGCGCTGCAATACGCCCGCATCGTGCATCGCCCCGACCCGGACGGCATCGCGCTGGCGGCCGACCGTGCGGCGGGCTGGGTGCGCCTGGCCCAAACCCCGCGTGCGGAGCGTCGGGTCGCTATCGTGCTGTCGGACTACCCCGGCGTCGGCGGGCAGCGCGGCCATGCTGTTGGCCTGGACAGCTTCGCCAGCCTGCACGCGATCCTGCACGACCTGCGCGGCGCGGGGTTCGCGACGGGCGAGCTGCCGGCGCAAACCGCTCTGGTGGACGCGCTGTGCCATGCGCCGCCCACGCCGATGCTGTCGCTCGCCGAGTACCGCCGCTTGTTCGCCACCTTGCCGGACCCCGTGCAGGCCAGCGTCTGCGCTGCCTGGGGCGATCCGCGGGGCGACTTCACCCTTCAGCACCTGCGCCTTGGCAACATGACCGTCGCGATCCAGCCCGACCGGGGCGGCGCGGACCCGGACGCAACGCTTGGCGCGGACCCGGACGCAACGCTTGGCGCGGCCCGGCGCGCGTCGTATCACAACCCCGACCAGGTACCCTGCCATGGCTACGTCGCCTTTTATCTCTGGCTGCGGCACGTCCACGCCATCCTGCACCTGGGCGCCCACGGCTCGCTGGAGTGGCTGCCCGGCAAGGCGGCTGCGCTGTCGCCCTCCTGCCTGCCGCGCGCCCTGGCCGGCGGCGTTCCGGTCGTCTACCCATTCATTGTGAACAACCCCGGCGAGGCCGCCGCCGCCAAGCGCCGCCTCGGCGCCGTCACCATCGGGCACCTGACGCCGCCGCTCGCCGCCGCCGCTGCGCACGGGGACGCCATGGCGCTTGAGCGCCTGATCGACGAGTATGCCGCTGCGGACGGTTTGGACCGCCGGCGCGGCGTGCTGCTGCGGCGGGAAATCCTGGAGCGTGCGGACGCCGCCGGGCTGCTGGCCGAGAGCGGCGTGGCGCGGGACACCGCGGAGGAGGACGCGCTGGCTCGCCTCGACGCCTATCTGTGCGACGTGAAAGACTTGCAGCTCCGGGACGGCCTGCACGTCTATGGCCGTGCGCCGCCGCAACGCGACCGTATGCTGGACGCGCTGCGCCGGTCGGACCCCAAGGCGGATGCTGCGGGTCTCGACGCCTCGCCAGCAGCCGAGCGCGCGGCATTGCTGGCGGCGCTGGACGGGCGTTTCGTGGAGCCTGGCCCGGCGGGCGCGCCGACCCGCGGCCGGGCGGACGTGCTGCCGACCGGGCGCAACCTCGCCACTGTCGACCCGCGCGGCGTCCCCACCCGCTCCGCCGTGGCGCTCGCCGAGCGGGCTGCGTCCGAGCTGCTGCGCCGCCACCTGCAAGACCACGGCGAGTGGCCGCGCAGCCTGGTCATCGACGTTTGGGGCAGCGCCAGCATGCGCACTGGGGGCGAGGACCTGGCGCTCGCCTTTGTGCTGCTCGGCGCCCGGCCGACCTGGGACGCGGGATCGGCTCGTGTGAGCGGGTTCGAGGTGCTGCCGATCGCCCTGCTCGACCGGCCGCGCGTGGACGTGACGCTGCGCATCTCCGGCCTGTTCCGCGATGCGTTCGCGGGCCAGGTGGCCCTGTTCGACAGCCTGGTGCGGGCGGTCGCCGAACGCGGCGAGGCCGCCGACTGGAATCCGCTCGCGGCGGCGGCGCACGGTTTGACGGGGGCAGCCTTGCGCCGGGCGACCACGCGCGTTTTCGGAGCGCCGGCCGGCCAGTATGGGGCGGGCGGCGCATCCGGCGACGGCTATCTCGCCGCCTCGGCCGGCGCCTATGGCCAGGGCCTGGAAGGCTCGCCAGACCCGGCTGGCCTCGCCGCTCGCGTGGGCGCCGCAGACGCCTTCGTGCATCAGCAGGACCACGCCGAGACCGACCTGCTGGACAGCACGGAGCACGCGGCGCACGAGGGCGGGTTCGCCGCTGCCGCCGCCGCGCTGGGCGGGGCGCCGGCACTTTACCACCTCGACACCTCCCGCCCCAATGCGCCGCGGGCGCGCACCGTGGCGGAGGAGGTCGCCCGCGTCGTGCGCGGCCGTGCCGCCAACCCGCGCTGGATCGAGGGCATGATGCGGCACGGCTACCGCGGCGGTGCCGAGATCGCCCGCGGCGTCGAGGCGCTGCACGGCTTCGCCGCCACGCTGCCCGGCCGGTTCGACGCGCAGTTCGACCTGCTGTTCGACGCGACCCTGGGCACGCCGGCGGTCGACGCCTTCCTGCGCGCCAACAATCCCGACGCCCGCGCCGCCCTGGCCGCCCGCTTCGCCGAGGCGCAGGCGCAGGGGCTTTGGCACCCTCGCCGCAACAGCGGGCCGGAAGCATGACCATGCAGCGCGGCTGGTGCCCCAGTCTGTATGAGCCGATGGCGACCGGCGACGGCCTGCTGGTCCGGGTGAAGCCGCCGGCCGCGCGCCTGTCCAGCGCCGCCGCCCGTGCGCTCGCGGACGCCGCCGCGCGGTTCGGCAATGGTGTCGTCGAGCTGACCCGGCGCGGCAACTTGCAGGTCCGTGGCCTGTCCGCGTCCGGCGTTCCCGGCTTTGCTGCGGCGATGGTTGCGGCCGGGCTTGCGGACCCCGATCCGGCCGTGGAGCGCCGCCGCATCGTCATGGCGCCGCCGCTCGCTGGCGACGACCCAGCCGTTGTGGCGGACGCGCCGGCATTGGCCGAGGCGGTCGAGGCCATCGTGCCGACGGGTTTGCCCTCCAAGTTCTGTATTGCGGTCGACGGCGGCGGCGTGCTGGCCGGGGCACCTGCCGCGGACATCGTAATCCGCCTCGACAGCTCAGCGCCCACCGCGGACCCGCTCGCGCTGGTGCAGTGCCGGTTGGCGGATGCGGCTGGGAGACCACGCGGCACGGTCCATCCGGCCCGGCCACCCGGATCGGCAATTGGCTTTCATTGTTATGCCAATGGATCGCACGGCGCTTTTGGGCTTGGCCTGCCTTTCGGCCAAACGGACTCCGCCGGGCTACGGCTCCTTGCCGACCTCGCCGACCGTTTCAGCGAGGGCACCATCCGCACCAGCCCATGGCGCGCCATGCTCCTGGGCCGCGTTCAGGCCGGCGACGTGCCAGCCCTGCGGCAGGCGGCGGCCGGATGGGTCATCGATCCCGCCGACCCGCGCCTCGGCATCACCGCCTGCGTCGGCAGCCCCGGCTGCGGCCAAGCGACCGTGCCCGCCCGCGCCGACGCCGCATGGCTGGCGGCGCACGGAGCAGGGGGGCCGCTGCACATCTCCGGCTGCGCCAAAGGCTGCGCCTATTCCGGCGGCCCCGCTTTGGTCGCCGCCGCCGGGCGCTACAGCCGGCTCCCCGAGTGGCGCGCGGGCACGCTGCCGACGCCGCAGGGCCTCACGCTGACCGAGGCGGCGGCATGAGCGGACGCGACTACATCCGCGACGGCGCGGCGATCTACGCCCGCTCGTTCGCCACCATCCGGGCCGAGGCCGACCTGTCCCGCTTCGACCCCGAGGAGGCGCGCGTCGCCGTGCGGCTCATCCACGCCTGCGGCATCGTCGGGATCACCGAGGACCTGCAGT
>JAABUQ010010896.1_pt1 | contig 11796 bp, 16 predicted proteins | sample 5560001 | NCBI WGS metagenome assembly JAABUQ01 (sample SAMN10711888, study PRJNA513371) | rock metagenome | isolation source: Antarctica rocks | place: Antarctica: Victoria Land, Finger Mt nord | collected 2015-12-18
GTGTCACTTCGGGTCGCAAGCAAGTGCAATTACGCGGAGGTTCGGCGCTTCGATCACAAAGGTGATCAAACAGTACTTTTCGCCCGAGCTAGGAAACCGGGTGGGATGCGATTGAACTCACTCCGATAGCGCTTGCCCGCGGGCGACCGCTTTGGAAAACGAGACAGCGAGTGTCCTAAAAGATTTATTTCAGGAATCGCTGATGGCGTTCCGAAGCGGCACCGCCGCCGTGAGCCCATTGGAATCGATCTTGATATAGAAACGCAGGATGGAGGCGTCTACTCTGGACCAGCAACGCCGATCAGGTTACCCTCGGGGTCTGTAAAATGACCCACCACGAGGTTCCCTTCCGGGTTCTTCTCCGGGCCCATCCGACGTGTGCCGCCGAGTCGCTCAGCGTTCTGCAACGCGGCTCGACATTAGAGACGCCAACGTAGAAGATCACATGGCCTTCATAGCCCGAGCCGCCGCCGACGCCACCGGGAATTCCGGTTCCATCGCTCGTCTTATTCCGGTTCACGAAGCCGTAGTTGTCTGGCTGCGAAACCGCCTTTGCAACGGGAGCGCTAGTATCGAACTCCCATGCGAACAAGTCGCCGTAGTAGCGGCGGAGCTTTTCGGGATCCCTTCCGATGACCTCAAAGTGCACAACTGGTTGTCCCATCGTCATTCGTTCTGCGTAACAGCCCACGCATCTTATCGCGAAAGCCTGTCTGGAATCGGTATTTCTGTCTCGAAGCTTGAGTCTGAGCCGATCATCTGTTTTGCGCCCGATAGCCATATTTCCGAGTGAAACAAATAGAGTTGACTGAGTCAACTACATGTGCAATAGTTTTCCCGTGGCAGATTCAGAGGCAATAGCAACGGTACGCGACTTTAACCGCTTCTTTACGCAGTTCGTAGGGGCTCTTAACGCTGAATTCCTTGGCACCGATATGACCCTTACGGAAGCTCGGGTTCTTTTCGAAGTCGCTCAAGGACATGCGTCTAACGCTTCAGAGCTCGAGGCTGCATTAGACCTCGATGCCGGATACTTAAGCCGCATACTAAAAAGGTTCGAAGGCCGTGGTTGGATCGAGCGAACGTCGAGTGGTGTTAGTCGTCGTCAAACGATCGCGCTAAGCAAAAACGGACGATCCGCGTTTCGGACGATGGATGTTCGGCAAAGCCGAAAGGTATCAACCATTCTTGATGGCCTCACACAGTACCAGCAGAACGACTTGACAGCCGCGCTGAGTGTCGCGCGCGTTTTGCTTGCTGGAAACCAGAACCGCTCCTTCGCTCTTCGAGTCTTTAGGACAGGAGACATGAGCATGATCGCAGCGCGCCAATCCTTGTTATACCGTGAAACATACGGCTGGGGGCCGCAGATCGAGGTCCACGAAGGTGAGGTCACGACAGCATTTCTTCGAAATTTCAAAGAGGGTCGCGAGCAGTGTTGGGTTGCAGAAATTGGAAACGCGATGGCAGGTTCAGTGTTTCTTACCGATGAGGGTGACGCAATTTCACGATTGCGACTGCTGTACGTCGAGCCCTTTGCTCGCGGCCTCGGCATCGGTCGCGCCCTCGTTTCCGAATGTATCGATTTTGCGCGGGACGTTGGTTACAACTCCGTCATCCTTTGGACGCATACGATCCTCGAAACGGCACGGCGTATTTACGAAGCGCAAGGGTTCCGCATTATTGAGAGCAAGATGCATTCGACGTTTGGAATGCCGCTCCAAGGCGAGACGTGGCGGCTTGACTTGTAGCTGAACGTGGATGCATCGTCAACGGATCTCTTTCGCTTGGCTACCTCTACGAATTCGCCTGAAGGCTCTAGGATCGGTTCGCCGTCTTCGCGTGGGCTGACGATGTGCATCTCGATCGCCCTGCGACCAAAGCGCCAAGTGTCTCCGCGAGTCTCCGCGACAACGCCGCTTTCGCCACAGTCGCCCCGACTGGGTCTTCGTGTGCTAAGAGCCTCGAGCGCGAATCGGTATCTCGATAGCAGGTCTTAGCGGAGTAAGTTGCGTGCGCTACCGCGTAGCGATGCGTTCGTAGAGATTGGGCATATGGCTAATCGTCACCGTCACCCCCAGCCTTATTCGGGCCTGTGCTCGAGGTACGCCTCCCTTGCTGTCGTCGTACGTCCGCGCTTTCAATGGAAGTTGTTTGATCGGCGACGGCTCGCATGGTGAGCGAGGAATTCGACAAGTGGCATTACCGCCGCAGGATCGGCCGCGAACCGCCGGGTTGTTTACGCATTAAGCTCATTGATCTTCGTCCGCATCGCAGTCTGGTTCTACTTTGAGCAAGGCGTATATTATTTTTCATTCGCCGTATATGAACTGTCACCCAGCACGCTGACCGCGCTGACAACTGGATGAGCAATGCGCGCACCTAGCCGCTGGTCCTGCACGGCGTGCGCCATAGAGAGTCCCCCGCTGAGTAGCGCCAGGATCGCCAAGGCGTGATCTTCCCGTTTCTTGCCCTCTAAGCCGACTTGAAGTTCTATTACGATGGCGAGCAGATGTTCGTCGTAGGCTGCGCGAGTTTCTGCGCCGGAACGCGCCGCTTCAAGTGAGAGCGTCGGCAGCGCACACGAGCCCGCAAGATCGACGCGACGCTCAGCGCTCAAATACCAGGTCGCAAATCTTCGCAGCCATTGCGAGCCGTGGCGGCGTTGGAAAATGCCAAGGCCGTCACGCAATTGGCCGAGACCCTCCGCAAGAGCGGCATGAAACATCGCAGCCTTGGACCCAAAGTGTGCGTAGAAAGCGCCTGAAGTAACGCCAGCCTCCTCAGCGATGGCATCGATTCCAAGATCGCCATGGCCGCGAGTTCGAAAACCGCGGCTAGCGGCGCGTAACAGACGCTGACGAGTATCTTCCTTGGCTTGGGCATTGTCAACATCACATACGCTGTCGACGGATCGCGGGGCGTAGCCGACAAAGCATGGACCAACGCCGAGATCGGCGCTGCCGTCGGCGCCGCGGCCGCGAGCGGCTAAGTCGCCGTGGCCGTAGATATCGTTGCCTCCGCGGGACTTTTCGACGCGAAAGCCGAGCAGGCGGTACTAGTAAACGTCTTCGCAGCCTTCATCGCCGCGATCGACGCAACCGACGACGAGCGGGTTTCGTCCATCATGGGCGTGACGCTGCAGGTTGTTCCGGCTGAGCGTATACACATGGGCGGCAGGATTGCGTCCAGCGTCAGAATTGACGTCATTCTGCCTGCGATCGCCCTCGCATCGTTTAGGCGTCGTCGCCGCTTCATCGCTGATGCGACGGCGGCAGTTGTAGCGGTTTCCTCAGATCCGACGATTGAGGAACGTGTCGTTGTCCGAATCATTCATTCGGTTGACGGGGGTTGGGGCATCGGCGGCCATGCTTTTACGAACGACGAGATCGACGAAGGTCCGGAGTAGCGCGTATTCGTTCGTCCCGAAATGGTCAATTCAGGGACGATTCGGTCTCTCGGAATTCTACAACGACGGCCAGGGCAATCTGAGCCGCCCCGCCGGAATGCATCGCGTCGCAGCGAACCTTACGCATCGAGGGATTCGGCATCGCTATTGCGGTGCGAACGTGGAGCAGTTGGACAAGCAGCCTGCCTCCAAGGCACGCCAAGAGGTCGTCGGTGAGAACCTCAAACGCGAGGGTGCCCCCCAAGGACGCGGAACTCGTGCAGCTCGCGCAGACGTTGGCCGAACTCATCCAGCAGCAACCGCCGGATGCGGCTCGTGCGATTGGCGTTAACCCAGGGTGAACTCAATCAGGCGAATGTAACGTTCGGAAACGTGCATGCGGGCAAGGGCGCGAAAGGGGTCATCATCAAGAAGTTGATTGACCGTGCAGCGGCGGAGGCTCTTGCGGCCAGCCTTGAAACGCGGGGTTTCAACGCGGCTGCACCGTGCGCACAACGTGGTGAACTCAGCCTTGTTCGATCGGATTGTCTGCAATCGATCACTTTCACGAAGCCGCGGAGATCGCGCCGGCATCACGTTCGGAAACGCGTATCCGATACCGCCGGACCGAAGCAAACGCACTTTACGAGTTTGGCAGGGACCGTGGCGTAAACAGTGCGCTCAAGGCCGCCGCTGATGTATTGAACTCCGCACTAACGCAGTGTCCTCGCGATCGTGTGCCGCTGGATTGGGCGACGACGCAAAACAATCTGGGCACCGCGCTCTGCAGGCTGGGTGCGCGCGAGTCGGGGACGGCGCGTCTGGAAGAAGCGGTCAGCGCGTACCGGGCGGCGCTGCTGGAGTACACGCGCGATCGGGGCCGCTGGATTGGGCGGTGACGCAAAATAATCTTGAGATCACGCGTTCGCGGCGCGGACCCGGTTCAGGCGACGCGGGTGTCGTACGTCGCGCGGTTGGCGAATACATCATCCATGTGCATCTCGGCCCAGGTCTTGAGGCCGCGCATCATCTGGTGCAGTGAGAGACCGAGGTTGGTCAGCTCGTAAGAGACCGTGACGGGCACGGTCGGCGTCACGGTGCGGGTGACGAGACCGTCACGCTCCAAGGAGCGCAGCGTCTGAGTGAGCATCTTCTGACTGACGCCGGCCAGCAGGCGGGACAGCTCAGAGTAGCGCATCGACCGGGGCTCACCGGCGCAGTCGGCGCCTAGCCGATGCGGGCCGTCGCTGCCCAGCGCGGATAGGATCAGCGCGACCCATTTGTCGGAGATCCGATCGAGCAGCTTGCGGCTTGGACATGCCGCCAGGAAAGCGTCATATTCCGCCTTGGTCTGTGCCCTCTTCTGGGCCGTGGTCATCGTTGCCATCGACCGCTCCTTCCCGTGGTGCCTTACGCACTCCGAAGTGCCTACTTCCCGTCAGGAAGTAACATACCTATTATAATGCGGGGGCAGTTAGGGTAGCGGCTCGCCGACCAGATACTGGTCGTTCCGCCGACATCGGCCTCGTGAACGCGGCAAACCACCACCCAGCTCAACATGAAAGGCAGAGGTATGAGTATGTTCTCCACTTCGCTTCCCGGCGGCATCTGGAGGCTAGGCGACCTGACCGTCACCCGGTTCGGCTACGGCGCTATGCAGCTCGCCGGCCCCGGGGTCATGGGGCCGCCTGCCGACCACGACAGCGCGCTCGCCGTCCTGCGCGAGGTCGTCGATCTCGGCATCACCCACATCGACACCAGCGACGCCTACGGGCCGCGCGTCACCAACCAGTTGATCCGTGAAGCGCTGCACCCGTACCCCGAATCGCTGCACATTGTGACCAAGGTCGGCTCGACCCGGGACCGGCAGGGCGGGTGGCCCCCGGCCCGAGAGCCAGAAAACCTGCGCCGCTTCGTCTATGAGAACCTTGAGAACCTCGGCCTCGAGGTGCTCGACCTGGTCAACCTCCGGCTCGGCAACGCCGAGGGACCCCAACCCGGCTCGCTCGCTGAGCCGTTCGAGACGCTCGTCGAACTCCAGCAGCAGGGCCTGATCCGGCACCTCGGAGTGAGCACCGTGACGGCGGAACAGGTCGCCGAGGCGCAGGCGATCGCGCCGATCGCGTGCGTGCAGAACATGTACAACCTTGCGTACCGCCAAGACGACGAGCTAATCGACATGCTCGCCGAAGAGGGCATTGCGTACGTGCCCTACTTCCCGCTCGGCGGCTTCAGCCCACTGCAGTCCTCGGCGCTCTCGACCGTAGCCGCCCGGTTGGATGCGACGCCAATGTCTGTCGCCCTAGCCTGGTTGCTGCAGCGGTCGCCGAATATCTTGCTAATTCCTGGCACCTCGTCGGCGGCGCACCTGCGCGAGAACGTCGCCGGCGCCGGGACTCTCGCTCTCCGACGAGGAGATCGCCGAGCTGAACAAGATCGGCCACTAGCGGGCATCCGCCGGCCCAACTCGTCGTGAACGTGCCCAACACTCCGCGGCGTCCGGGTGAGTTCTGCGACCTCACCGGGGAGCCTCGGCGTGTGTCCCCTACCGGGACCAGTGCTTCGAGGGCAGGTCTGGCCAGTTGGGGTGTGGGAGCGGACAGACGGGCGTCTGGAGCGATGTCGAGGTCGACGAGTTTTTGGAGGCCCTCGTCGAACAGCTCGCCGCCGCGTGAGGTCGTCTTCCGGACCCGAAACGGGTCATGACCATCGACCGCGGACCAACGGCAAGGCGGAGCGCTTCAACCGGACTGTTGCGCAAGGGATTCGCGTGGTTTTCCGCTGTCGTCATGCGTGCCAACGCCGGTACGTTGGTGCAAGCTTATGGGACGAGTCCTAATTCGCTTGCGGTTGTGATGACCTCGCGACTGGACGGTGTGAGAGGCTCGCCCGCCACGATGTCGAGCCGTGGTGCAAATGGCTCGCCGGCGAAAACGACGACGACATCGCCGGCGTGGCGTGACTCGACGAATAGCCCGTCGACACGCGGGAAAAGCGTACCGCGCACAACCGCACCAGTAATCGCCTGAGTAAGCGGACGATGCGGTGACAGCAGTGCGCCACGGTCCAGCTGAGCAAAGCCCCTCGCGCGCATTTCCTGGGCGATGGCCTCAACGTTGGCGAGGCGTTCGCGAACAGCAACCTCGCGTAGATCAATCAGCGCAAGCGCGGGTTCCGCTCGTATGTGGACCGCGACGCGCTCATAGAGCGATGGTGGGACACGCCGCGGTTCAGCCGCAATTCGTCGGTCGCGATCGGCGTCGATCGCTTCGTCGTCGCTCGTTGGCTGAGGTATGTTCCCGAGAATGGCCGACGCCTCGAACGCGGGCGCCCACGGGAGCATAAACTCGAGCAGGCACGTCCTCAGTGAGGACGAGCCATAGAGCATCGGCACAAGCCGCTCCGGGTCGTCGAATCGTCCGGCGCCCTGGTAACGGACATCGACGCGAAGAGGGTCGGCGCGTCGGCCGACCCTGAAAAAGTCGCTGACGCCTACCGTCACCGTTCGGCGAGATCGCGCACGGCCGCAAATACCGCGGCGTCATGGCCGTCCCGCAATTCGTCCGCCGGCATTTTGAGATCGAGGTTTGGGTTGGTGCCGGTCAGCCACTGCGCCGCGCTCGTGGTCGATCCGACGATCGCGCTAAGAGCGATATGAATCGTTGCGACAGTGCGCAGACGTTCCCAGATACCGCGATCGGGGCGTGCGCGGCCGGAGGCCCAGCGCGAGACGTTGTTCGCGTCAGCGATCCCGGTAATGTGCGCGATGAGCGGGCGCCCGAGGACGCCTTTGAGGTATCGAACGAGCTCCTGCTCGCCAAGATGGTAGGCTTCCCGGTGCGCCGCCCGCAGCAATTCATCTGCGGTCTCTGTCCGTTTGAGCGTCGGGGTCGTCGTCTGTGCCATAGAAGCCTCACTTGAGCCTCGTTGTAAGCCTTATTCTACCAAATCGACCGACTCCGCGCAAAGACGACGTGCGAGGGTTCATCCGGTCCCGATGATCTCCAGCAACGGCGGATCGTCGTCCAGCGTTGCCGCAGCGACGTAGTCGAGCACGATCCCGCTCGACCGCTGTCCGTCACCCGCTTGATGCTCTCGATGGGACCCTCTTCTTCGCGGCGTTGGTGATGAACCCACGCCCGCAGCGAATGTCCGGCGAAGTCGCCTTCGACGCCGGCAGCGGCCGCCCGCCGTCGCAGGATGCGCGCGACGTCCCCCGGATCGAGCCGCATCTCCGTCAGCCGCCCGCGCAAGTCAAACGTTCGAAACACCAGCCCTGCCCCGCCCACGGCGGCCAACCAGCGTTCAAGCGCCGCAACCGCGCACAGCGTGGCGCTCTGAGATCCCGTAGGCAGCCGCGGCACGAACGTTGGGATTACCCCAATCTTCGCGGTGGGGACACACTCGTCGTCTGGAAGCTCGACCGGCTGGGGCGTAGCCTGCGCGATTTGCTCGACGTCTCGGAGTCGCTCCGAGAGCGTGGCGTCGCGCTGCGCTCGTTGACCGAGCACATTCGACACAGCCACCGCGGCCGGCAAGATGTTCTACGCCGTCCTTGGCGCCGTCGCTCAGTTCGAGCGCGACGTTTTGCGCGAGCGCACAATCGCCGGGATGCGCGCCGCCAAGAGCCGCGGCGAGCACATTGGCCGCCCGCCGGCGCTCAAGCCGTCTAAGGTGCGGGAGACCCGCACGATGCTCGCGCGTGGCGAGAGTCCGTCACACGTCGCCCGGGTGCTGCGCGTGGGCGGCTCAACGCTCTATCGTGCGATGGCCAAGATATGAATTTTCAAGCGACGTCTAACCTAACCGCACAGGCGAGAAGATGGTGTGCAAGGGTCCATACGAGCCAGGCGGTTCGCTGCAGTTGAGAAACTACGAGGCGTAATCCAATGATCCAGAAGGCAAATCGTCACGTTAATACTTAGCCTTGCGCTTTATGCGGTGACCGCGGTATCGCTCCCCAAGGGAATGACAGTGGACTTTCAGACCACCACTGCTCCAGCCGCCGCGGTAAACGCTCCACCCATGACCTTTGCTCTTTCACGCCTTGGGTCGCTCGCCGCCATCGTCCATCCAGAAACCCCGGGTACGGAAGAGGACGCGCAACTCCTTGTGATTCGCGCAGACGGAACGCATGTAAGCTTAACAAAACCGCCCGACGCCGTCCTCTCTGAGGTGTTCGCCCACGCGACAATCGGACCACATCACGAGCCCTCATACTCTAGTGCGCGGTTTCTAAGCGTCGCTCTCGCTAACGATGGGACTCCCTTCGCCACTGTAGGGCTTCCGTTCTCGGGCGCGTTTAGCGGGATCGATGAAGGGGTCTTCGTTTGGAACGGTGCGCGGTGGCGTGATGCATTGCGAGACAGTACTTCACCAATCGATACAACCAATGTCACGATCGCTGCGGCCGATGCGCCGTCGCGCTTTGTTTGTAACGCGAATTATTTCAACACATTCGCGAACTTGGACTCGGCAGAGCGCGATCCGCACTATCAGGAGAATCAGACACTCCTGTTTGACGGTCATCGGACGCTGCCGCTTGGGTACGGAATGGCGACGGCAATGTACGGGCGGTTCGTCGTCGGCTACACCGCCGGCGTTCGATCGGTCCATCCATCAGCTGCGTACCCGACGGTGGCACTTGAGTGGACTGACGGACATCGGGCGTCACTCGGCTCGGGGATCGCATACGGCGTCAACGCGCAGGGCGATGCCGTTGGCGACAATGAACCGGCACTCGGGGCGGTGGGAGCGCCGACGTTGTGGCATCGCGGTCACGCCATCCAACTCAGCGAGAGGTTCGGATCGGCTTATGCGGTTGCCGAAAACGGTAATATCGTTGGTCGAATCGGCGACAGTGCTTTTATCATCCGCGGAGGGGACGTCGCGCGTAAGGTCACGCGCATCGACGAACTTGTGCGCGAGCATGGATGGCACGTCACGGCGGCCTATGCGATAGCGGCGAACGGACGCATCTTGGCGACCGGGCAACGTGGCAGTAACCCGCCGCGTATTCTCCTTCTCAAGCCGGTTTCAGATTAGCGCGACTAAAGCCGAGCCGGGCATTTAATTTGAGATGAATTTTCGAGACGTGCGGAAAGAAAAAACGACTTGCTTGTCCCATCACAGTGCTACCATAAGGTCCGTCCTCCCGGAGACATTACCGACGGAGCGTCGACAGGGCGGCGGTCTGCGGGCAGTCGGGCCGACGTTCGCGCTGCTTTTGTCTGATCGTGTTTTGTCGGTTATATGATGGCTTGCGGATTCTCGTTTTCAGCAATGTTCGACTATATCGCCGGGTCATCGTTCGTTCTTCAAGATATCCACGGTTTCTCACCGCAGGCATACAGCATGGTGTTCGGAAATGCCATGGGTCTCGTGGGTGCCGCACAGGTCAGCGGTCGTATCGTACACCGCGTCGATCCCCGCACACTGCTGGGAATTGGCGTCGCCGGCTCGGCAATCGGCGGTCTCGTTGTGCTGTTGTCGGTACTAGCCGGCAACGGTTTGATTCTTTTGCTTGCAGGTATGTTCGTCGTGGTAACGAGCGTCGGTCTCGTGATGCCGAACTCAATGGCTCTCGCGTTGCAGGACAATGGTGAAGTCGCCGGCTCCGCGGCGGCGCTTATGGGATTGGCGATGTACTTCAGCGGTGCACTTTCGGCTCCGCTAGCAGCTATCGCCGGCAGCAAAAATGCGCTACCTATGGCGATCAGCATAGCCTTGCTCGGTGCTGCAGCCTTGGTCTCGTTTTTCCTACTCATATACACTGGCCGGCGGAGCAAAGAGCCGGACTGAAATAACAAAGACGCGTGGCCGAAATAGGGTTAAAACGGCACCCGTCATGAGCCACTTGGCCCGATTGCGACCAAGGAAAGACGTTCTTTCGTGTAGCGTCGTCCGCCGCAGGCGAACTGGAAGAGTCTGCGCACGACCAATCCGATTGAATCCATCTTCGCCTCGGTTCGGCTTCGCACCGATGCTGCGAAGCGCATGCGAACCGGCGCATCGGCTACGTATCTCCTCTACGCCCTTATTACTCGTTTATCGCGAACTGGCGCCGCGTCGACGGTCATCGTGAGATCCGGAATTTGCTACGCCGCAACCTTGATTCCAAGAAAGCCGCATGAGATTAATTAGCCCGTAGCTACGTCGCCTTCATGTTTCAACGAAATGGAAACGAGCTCCGAATTCATCGATCATCATACAAAGACCAACTCACGGTTATCGGAGCCCTCGTGATCGGGGCGGCGTCATGCCGACGCGCCGACGGTCAGTCGACTGAATCATTTCAATTATCTCGTTCGTTATAATCATAAGCGGTCGAAGTCGTCGTCCCTACCGTCGTATCACTGACACGCGTCGGTTTTCTTCGATAAGGTGGGGATATTGCCGCACTGGGTTTTCGAAGGAGACAACATCGTGCCAGGTGAGATCGAGGCTTCGAAAGACGCGTCGCGCTGGACTAATATGGTTGCCGATTACGAGGCGCTCGCGGAACCCCTCAGCCGACAATACGCTCGGGCGGCTCTCGCGATGGTAGGCGGCATCGGGCACGGTGCACGCGTGCTGGACGTCGCGGCCGGCACGGGCTCGCTGAGCCTGCTGGCCGCCGAGGCAGGGGCGCAGGTCGTGGCGACCGACTTGTCGCCGGGCATGGTTGCCCGTCTCGCGGAACGGCTTGCTGGGTATCCAGGATGCACCGCGCGCGTGATGGACGGGCAAGCACTCGACGTTAGTGACGGCGCCTTCGACGCGACCTTCTCCATCTTCGGGATCTGCCTGTTTCCGGACTGGCGGAAGGGCCTGCGCGAACTCGCGCGGTCGACCTGCACCGGCGGTCACGGCTGCGTGGCAGTCTGGCGTGATCCGGAGGGAGCCGTCCAGAGGGTTATTTTAGTCGAGGCCTTCAGCTCTATCTTTCCGGACGGGGCTCTGCCGCCGATGCCCGAAGGCGTGCTCGTTCTGGCTTCGCTTGACGCGCTGGAGGCTGAGATGGCATTGGCGGGTTTCAGCAACGTGACAGTGCGGGCCGTGGACGGCGCGTGGACGGGTGCGTCCGTGGATGCACTCGTGACGGACGCGAAGCGAATAAGTCGTTTCGTGCCGAGTTTTGCTGAACTCGAGCGAAGCGACGGCGACCAGCTCACGTCGGCATTGCGCGAAGCACTCGAGCGTTATGTTTCGGGCGGCGTCGTGAGCGTACCATGTACCGCGCTGGTTGCTTTGGGTCAGCGACTGTAAGGGCTGCCTGCGTTTCCATATTGCGATAGTCCCTGGTAACGGCAACGTAAATTTGAACCCCTAGCGGCAATGGAGATTTGAACCCCTGAGCGCTTAAAGCAGGGCGCCCCTCTCGAAGGTGACGGTAATGTACACCTTCCTCCGAGAGGGGCGACCAGAGG
>JAABUQ010010897.1_pt1 | contig 11795 bp, 10 predicted proteins | sample 5560001 | NCBI WGS metagenome assembly JAABUQ01 (sample SAMN10711888, study PRJNA513371) | rock metagenome | isolation source: Antarctica rocks | place: Antarctica: Victoria Land, Finger Mt nord | collected 2015-12-18
TACATCGCCCCGCGCGGCCGCTTCGACCGCACCGTCCGCGACGAAGCGCACATCACGTTGCTGGCGGCCGATCTGGTCGGCTACCGCAATCTCGTGGCGCTGATTTCAAAAGGCTTCCTCGAAGGCTACTACTACAAGCCGCGCATCGACATGGACTTGCTCGCCAAACACCATGACGGACTGATCGTGCTCTCGGGCTGCATGTCGTCGCTCGTTTCTCAACCGTTCCTGCGCAACGACCCGGCGGCCGCCAAGCGTGCCGCGCAACCGTTGGTCGACATCTTCGGCGATCGCTTCTACATCGAAGTAATGCGCCACGGCATCCCCGAGCAAGAGGTCGTCACCAAAGGGCTGATCGCGCTGGCGCGCGAGATGAAGTTGCCGCTCGTTGCGACAAACGACTCGCACTATCTCAACCGCGGCGACGCGCAAGCGCATGACGTGCTGCTGTGCATCGGAACGGGCAAGACCGTGGCCGACACCAGCCGCATGAAGTTTATGACCGACGAATTCTACGTCAAGTCGGCCGAGGAAATGCGCGAGCTTTTCAGCGATGCGCCAGAAGCGTGCGACAACACGCTTGAGATCGTCAAGCGCATCGACATCAAAATCCCCGAAAAGCAGTTCAACATCCCGCTCTACCCCGTTCCGCAGAACGAAGCCGTCCCGCAGGACAAGACGCCGGCTACGTATCTCCGCGAAGTTTGTGAGAGCGGCTTGATCGCGCGTTATGGAGCTGAGCGCGTCACCACTGACGGCGCGCTGCGCGAACGGTTGAATTATGAGCTTGGCGTGATCGAGGCGATGGATTTTCCGTCGTATTTCTTGATCGTTTGGGATTTCATCAAATACGCGCGCGACCATGACATTCCGGTCGGTCCCGGTCGCGGCTCGGCCGTCGGATCGCTCGTCGCGTATGTTTTGCGCATCACCGACCTCGATCCGCTCAAGTACGACTTGATCTTCGAGCGGTTTCTCAACCCCGCCCGCATCTCGATGCCCGACATCGACACCGATTTCTGCGTCGAGCGGCGCGACGAAGTGATCCGCTACGTGACCGATAAGTACGGCTCCGACAGAGTCGCCCAGATCGTTACCTTTGGGACGATGGCGGCGCGCGCGGCGGTGCGTGACGCGGGGCGAGCTCTTGCGGTGCCGCTCGGAGATGTCGACCGTGTTGCGAAATTGATTCCGTCCGGTCCAGGCGGCCTTTCAATCGAGGCCGCCCTCAAACAGGTCTCCGATCTGCGCCGTCTCTACGAAGGCTCGGAGCAGATACGCCGGCTGCTCGACACGGCGAAGTCGATCGAAGGTCTCGCCCGCCATGCCTCCACGCACGCCGCCGGCGTCGTCATCTCGAAGGACCCGCTCGTCGACGTGACGCCACTCATTCGCATCGCCGGAGAAGACGTCAACACCCAGTACGACATGGGCTGGGTCGAGCGCATCGGCCTCCTCAAGATGGACTTCCTCGGACTTCGCAACCTAACGGTGATGAAGAATGCAGAGAACGAAATTCGGCGCACCACCGATCCCAACTTCGACCTGACGGCGATTCCCGACGACGACGCGCGTACGTTCGAAATGCTAGGCCGCGGAGAAACGACGGGCGTCTTCCAACTCGAATCCGACGGCATGCGCCGCGTCGTCGCGGAGTTAAAACCAACACGCTTTGACGACATCATTGCGCTTGTCGCGTTGTATCGGCCGGGACCGATGGATTGGATTCCGCAGTATATTAGTAACAAACACGGTCGCTCACAACCAAAATATCTCCATCCCAAACTGATCCCAATTCTGGCGCCGACCTACGGTATCGCGGCCTACCAAGAACAGCCGATGCAGATGGCGCGCGACATCGCTGGATTTTCAATGAGTGAAGCCGACGAGTTGCGCAAGGTCATGGGCAAGAAGCAGAAAGAGAAAATTCCGATTTACCGAGAGCGGTTCGTGCGCGGGGCGGTCGAACATAGCGCGATCACGCGCGAACTTGCCGAGGAAATTTTTGCTTTCATTGAGCCGTTTGCGGGATACGGCTTCAACAAAAGCCATGCGGTTGCGTACGGTTGGATCGCGTATCAGACGGCCTACCTCAAAGCGAACCAGCCGCGGGCATATCTAGCAGCTTTGATGACGTCGGTCGGCGATAAGACCGATAAGCTCGTCGAGTACATCGAGGAGGCGAAGAAGGCGGCCATCGCCGTACTGCCGCCCGACGTCAACGAGTCGCGATCGGACTTTACGGTCGTCGGTGACGATATTCGCTTCGGCTTGGCGGCGGTCAAAGGCGTCGGCCAAGGGGCTGTCGCCGCGATCATCGAGGCGCGCGAAGCGCACGGCCCGTTCGTCGATCTGTTCGATTTCGTCAAACGCGTCGAGAACAAGCTGCTCAACCGTAAAGTCTTCGAAGCGCTCGTGAAGTGCGGCGCGCTCGACGGATTACCGGGCAATCGCGCCGCCAAGCTCGATGCGCTCGATGGCGCGCTCGCCGCGGCGAGCCGGGCATCGCGCGAGCGCGCGTCCGGGCAAGCGTCACTGTTCGGAGAAAGCACGGAGCACGAGGAATTACGCCCGCAGCTGCGCGCGCTCGCAGCGCCGCCGCTGCTCGAACAGTTGGCGTGGGAGAAGGAGACGCTGGGCATCTTCGTTTCGGGCCATCCGCTCGCCGACGTCGCCGAAGCGCTCGCACGCGGGGGCGCGGTCGCGCTCAAGGACTTGCGCGCGCGGCAAGACGATGAGTTCGTCACCGTCGCCGGGATGCTGACCGCCGTACGGCGCACCGTAACCAAAGCGCAGCAGCAGATGATCGTCGCAACGCTCGAAGATATGAGCGGAAGCGTCGAGTGCATCGTTTTTCCCAAGACGTATTCTGACGTGCAAGCGGCGTTCGTGCCCGATGCGATCGTCACGCTCAAAGGACGCGTGCGCTTCCGTGAGCGGCGCGGCTCGATGCCGGGTGAAGAGGCGCCGCTGGAACTCTCGCTGACGGTCAATGAAGCGAAGCCGTTTGAGCGGCGCGCCCCGGTGCCGGTACCCAAAGGGTGGCACGTTACGGCCACGTCGGTCGGTGAAGTGGATGCGCTGGCACGGCTGCTCGATGAGTCGCCTGGAACCGTTCCGGTGACGTTGCACGTGGGCACCGCGGCCGAACGTCTAGAGCGAGGCATCGCCAATAGCGTCTACGTGCGTCACGAACTCGAAACGATCTTTGGCGCGCGGCGTGTGTGGGACGCGTGACGATCCCCGCCGCGCCGCCGTTGCTGCTTGCGATCGATCTCGACGGCACGCTTGTCGAACCACGTGCGCCGGTACACCCGCGTGTCATCGCCGCCGTCAAGCGTGCGACGGCAACGGGCATACGCGCCACGATCGTGACCGGACGAATGTATGTCGGTGCACGGCCGTTCGCCGAACTGCTGGATCTCGATGGACCGATCATCTGCTATCAAGGCGCGGTCATCGCGGACGCGCGAACCGGCCGATTCGAACGCGAAGTGCCGCTGCCGAACGCGATCGCGCTTCGCGCCTATCGAGCCGCCAAGGAACATGGCTATAACGTGCAGTTCTATCGTGACGATCGCTTCTACGTCGAAGCGCGCGACCGTTACACCGACCTCTATGCGCGCACGTCAGGCGCGGAGCCCGTCGTCGTCCCGTCGCTGCCCGAAGCGTTCGCCGGGCGCGACAGCACGAAGGTTAACCTCGTTACGGAGCCCGAGCGCACGCCTGCCGCGTTCGACTTGCTCGAGCGGACGTGCGGAAGCGATGCGTATGTGACGCGTTCGAATCCCGAGTTCGTCGAAGTGCTCAATGCGCAGGTCGACAAGGGCGTCGCGCTGGGACTCGTCGCAGGCCGATACGGCATCTCACTCCAAAGGGTCATGGCGATCGGGGATTCGTACAACGATCTGCCGCTCCTGAAGGCCGCAGGCTTTTCCATTGCCATGAGCTCGGCTCCCGAAAGCCTCAAGTCGCAAGCGGATGCCGTCGTAGCCGACGTCGAAGGTGACGGCGTGGCCGAAGCGATCGACCGTTACGTTCTGGCCGCGTGCGCCCCGTCGGCGCAGCGCGGCGGCCGCGAAGCATCGCCGGGCGCGTAACGATGAGTGTCGCGCGACAGCGCCGTTCGAAACCTACACTGCTGGCTCGGGTGCGAACCTATTGGGTTCTCGCGGCGATCGTGCTGGTGATACTTGCGGCCACCGGGTGGTGGTTTGCGGGCTCGCCGCTTTTCCGCTTGAAGAGCGTCGCTGTGGCCGGCCTGATGCGCGTTTCCAAAGCGGACGTGCTGGCCCGGGCCCAACTCGATCCACGCGGCAACGTCTGGCTGATGAATCGCCGCGCGGTCGAAGCGCGGATCGAGGCCATCCCCTACGTCGCGTCGGCGCACGTCCACCGTCGCTTTCCCGCAGACGTGCGCATCGACGTAACCGAGCGTGTACCATCGATCTGTTTGCACGATGGCGACCACCAAAGTTACACGCTCGATGCGGCGTTGCGCGTGCTCGCGCTCGGGTGTGCCGCCGTCGGCATACCGGCGTATACGGTCCGAGCTCCGCTCGACGTTGCACCGGGGACCTTTGAGCACGACGCCCAATTGTTACGGTTGCAAAGCGATGCGGCGGTGCTCGCCGCGGCGGGACATCACTATCGCGCCTTTGCGGAGGGCGCCTACGGCGAACTCGTCGCCACGCTGTGGGACGGCATTACGGTGCGTTTCGCCCGCGATGCCGACCTCGGACGTGAACAAAGCCTCATCGCCCCGATCCTCGCGCAGCTCGGCCCACGGGCAGCCGACGTGCGCAGCGTCGATCTGCGAGCACCGACGACTCCGGTCGTGGAGTACCGCGCGGACCCGCGCGCCGCTGGAAAGGCGCATTATCCACAGCAATGAACAGCCCATAAACACAACATATACAAGGAACCCACCGCAGCAACCACAATATATGGGGTCCATGGGCGCGCGGCTTGAATAGATCGTCCTGGGGAGCCACCGTTGCGGGGCTGGATATCGGTACGACCAAGACGTGCGCGGTCGTCGCGGCGGCGTCGTCGGGCGGCCTCGAAATCATCGGGCTCGGCGAGGCGCCGTCGACGGGTATGCGCAAAGGGATCGTCACCGACTTGGAAGAGACGGTCCGGTCGATTGAAGCGGCCACGGAGCGCGCCGAGCGCATGGCCGGAGTCAGCATCTCACAGGTGTATGTCGGCGTCACGGGTGAGCACGTGCAAAGCACGAACAACCGCGGCGTCGTTGCGGTGCGTGGCGAGGAGCGTGAAGTCGTGCGTGGCGATGTCAAACGCGTTGTCGATGCTTCGAAGTTGATCAATGTGGGTGCCGAACGGCAGATCATTCACGCCCTGCCGCGCCACTTCACGGTCGACGGACACGACGGCGTGACCGATCCGATCGGCATGTCGGGCGGCCGGTTGGAAGTCGACACCCACATCGTCACCGGCGGCAACAGCTTTATCACCAATGTTCTCAAGTGCGTGCACCGCGCCGGCCTCGAGCCCGCCGGCATCGTGTTCGAGCCGCTCGCTTCGTCGGCGGCGACGCTGCTGCCCGAAGAGCAGCACGTCGGCGTGATTCTGCTCGACATCGGCGGTGGGACGACGGACGTCGCGGTGTACGCCGCAGGCGGTGCCGTCGCGACCGGCACGATTCCCGTCGGCGGCAATACGTTGACGAACGACATTGCGCTTGGGCTCAAGACGACCTTCGCGGAAGCGGAGAAGGTCAAGCGCACGCTGGCCACGCTCGCGTGCGACGGGGAACGTGAAGCGACGAACTTCGTCGTGACGACGCTCGACGGGCGCACGACCAAAACGGTGACCGCGGCTGCGTTGCGCACGATCGTCGAGCCGCGGCTGCTCGAAATCTTTCGCATGGCGCGAGCGCAGATCGCGGAGCGTCTGCCGCGCGACGTCATCCTCGCGGAGGTCGTCTTGACCGGTGGCGGCGCACGCCTGCGCGGCATCGAAGCCGCGGCCGCGGAGTTTTTTGCGATGCCGGCGCGAATCGGTGTGCCGGCAACCATCGGCGGACTGAGCGATACGGCCAAGCAACCTGAGTTCGCAACGGCCGTAGGCCTCGTGCTCTTTGGCCCCAAGAGCAATGGTGCGTTCGGAAACGGAAGAAAAAAATACACTGCCTTTCACCATCTCGGTACGTGGCTCGGCGACCTATGGAACTAGAAGGATCCGACTGCGCCGAATCGGTGCACGATCCGGCCCCGCTGAATCAAGACTCCAACGACTCCTTTACTCTCTTCTCATCGCCGACGGAGGCAACGATGGCCGACTCCAAGCGCTACAATCCCGAACACGCGGCGACGATCAAGGTCGTCGGCATCGGCGGCAGCGGGTGTAACGCCGTCAACCGCATGATCGAGGCGGGTCTCGAGAACGTCGAGTTCTACGCGATCAACACCGACGTGCAAGCGCTGCGTAACGTTCGCACGGAGAACACCGTGCAGATCGGCAGCGGGAAAACACGTGGCCTCGGCGCAGGGGCCAATCCCGAAACGGGGCGTGAAGCCGCCGACGAGTCACGCGAAGACCTTGCGATGGTACTCGACGGCGCGGACTTGGTGTTCATTACTGCCGGCATGGGCGGGGGCACCGGGACCGGCGCAGCACCGATCTTGGCCGAACTTGCGCGAGAATCGGGCGCCCTGACGGTCGCCGTCGTCACGAAGCCTTTCTCGTTCGAGGGTCGCAAACGAATGCTACTCGCCGAACGCGGCATCGCCGACCTCGAAGCGAAGGTCGACACGCTGATCACGATCCCGAACGAACGCATCCTCCAGATCATCGAAAAACGCACCCCGCTGGAAGAAGCGTTTGCGTACGCGGACGACATTCTACGTCAAGGCATTCAAGGTATCTCGGACTTGATCACGCAGCCCGGCCTGATCAACCTCGATTTCGCCGACGTGAAGGCGATCATGACCGATGCGGGCTCCGCCATGATGGGCATCGGGGACGGCACCGGCGAGCACCGCGCCGTCGATGCCGCGCAAAAAGCGATCGCCTCACCGCTGCTGGAGACGACGATCGAAGGCGCCCGCGGCGTCATCTTCAATATCACGGGCGGTCCCGATCTCGCCATGTACGAAGTCAACGAAGCGGCCGAAATGATCGCCCGCGCAGTTGACTCCGACGCGCAGATCATCTTCGGCGCGTCGATCGATCCCGCGATGCAATCCAAAGTTCGCATCACGGTGTTGGCCGCGGGCTTCGGCGCGCGCCGCAGCGTCGATTCAACCGCAAGCGCCTTCTCATTCGATCAAAAGTTCGAAAAGGTCGCCCCCGTCAACATGGACGACATCGAAGTCCCCGCCTTTCTCCGGTACCGCAGCTAAGCTGCGGTACCGGGGCTGACGGCGCTTTCTAAAGTGTCCGGGCGCACGGCCGACCATTGGCGGAGTGCCGCAACGCCGCGCCTGGTGTGGCGCTCGGGAAGGTTGAGCTTTTGGTCAAACGGAGCCTCGCCGTCGACCGCGTCTGGGTTTTTGACGTCCGCGATGTCTCGGCAGCGACGCGGCTGCGGCGGGAGGTGGTTGCCTTCCTACGGGGGCACGCGCGGGATACCGACGACGACGCGAGCGAATTGATCCTCGGCGAACTTTTGGGGAATGTCGTCAAGCACACGCCTGGATACGCCGAAGTGTCGCTGGCGTGCTCCGAGGGAGAAAACAAACTGTACGTTACCGATCGCGGCCCGGGCTTCACGGCAGCGCGGGCGGCGCTCCCGGACAATCCGCTCGATGAGGGCGGCCGCGGCATGTTTCTCGTGCAGGCGCTATCCCGCAAGGTGACCGTCAAGCCGATACCGGGCGGAGGAACGCAAGTCGCGGTGGAGCTTCCCAGCAGGGTGTCCGCGGTTTCGGCGTGACCACGGTTCGGCTCAGTCCGATCGCGCCGGAGATCGCCGAACGAGCGATTGCTCTGCGGCGCCAAATCCACCGCTATCCCGAACTGGGCTTCGAAGAAGAACGAACCGCGCAACTGGTCGAGCGCGAGCTCGAGGCGCTCGGCATCGAGCATCGCCGTGTCGCCGGAACGGGCGTTGTCGGTCGCATCGTGGGTACCCGACCGGGCAAGGTCGCTGCACTGCGGGCGGATATGGACGCGTTGCCCGTCACGGAGCGCTCGGGTGAATCGTTCAGTTCCGAAGTACCCGGTAAGATGCACGCGTGCGGGCACGATGCTCACACGGCGATGTTACTCGGCGCCGCTCGTGTCCTTGCGGCCGAACGCGAGCAGTTGGCCGGCACGACGGTGCTATTGTTTCAGCCGGCCGAAGAAGGTCCCGGCGGCGCGCTGCCGATGATCGACGCGGGCGCACTCGACGAACCGCCGGTTGATGCCGTGGCGATGCTGCACGTCGATCCACGCTTGAAAACGGGCACGATCGGGTTCATCGGCGGCATCTGTAACGCCGCGGCCGACGAGTTCCGGATCGCAATCGAAGGGCGCGGCGGGCACGGCGCTTCACCGCATCTGTCGGTCGATGCGATCCCGTGCGCGGCCGCCGTCGTGCTTGCGCTGCAAAATATCGCGGCCCGTGAAACGGATCCATTGAAAACCATCGTCGTCACGATTGGCACGATCGAAGGCGGATATCGCAACAACATCATCGCCGACAGCGTGACGATGAGCGGTACGTTCCGTTCGCAAGACCCTGCGGTGCGAAACGGGCTCGAAGCCCGCGCACGGCGCATCATCGACGGCATCGCGGCGGCGTACGGCGCGCGCGCCACGCTCGAGGTGCTCTACGGATATCCACCCGTCATCAACGACGCCGAACTGGCCGATACGTTCCGGCGCTATCTCACAGCGGCGACCAGCCTTCCCGTCGACCGGCCGGCACCGACGATGGGCGGCGAAGACTTCGCGTATTTCGCGCAGCGCGTGCCTGGCCTGATGATTCGCCATGGGATTCGCAGCGAGCGTGCCGGCTCCGTGCACCCTGCCCATAGCCCACAGTTCCGGCTAGACGAAGCGGCGCTCGCGACCGGCATCGAGACCTTGATCGCCTTCGCGCGCGGAGTCGGTACGGGCGCGGTTAGCGGGACACGGCGCTCGCCAACCGTAGAGCGGTATGCATCAGCGCCCACATAAGGCCCACTAATAGTGGAATTCCCGACGACCGGGTACTATACGTAGTGTTTAGGCGAGGAGCCGATGCCGATGAGCGAAGCGTCCGCCATGGTTGCCACCACATCGCCCATGCGCCCGTCAGCGAGCGCGCTGCATGCCAGTCTCGACTTCGCGACGTCGGCAGACGTCGCGTTCCGGCTGATCTGCGAGGTGGAGAAGTGGCCGCTGTGGTTCTCTTTTTTGGTCAGCGCTCGCCGGACGGATGCCCAGCCGCTCTGTCTGGGAAGTGAAGTCGCGCTGCGCGGTGCGATTCCGGGAGAGCCCGAGGAACTGTATGAGGTCGATCAGTTCCTCGATGGCCACATCGTCTCGTTGGTCGGCGCGTACTCCGTGCGGCGCCGTATCGATTTTCGCATCGAACGCAAGAGCGAGCGCTCGAAATTGATCGTACGGGTCGATTACCCGGCGTATGGCGGCGCGCTCGGAAGCCTGGTCGATCGCTTGACGAATCGACGCCGCTTGTCGCTGGCGCTCGAGCAGTCGCTCGAGCACTTTGGGGGCCTCGTCGAGTTCAAGGGTCTCGACGACCCGCTGCTCGCCGACTTTTGATATACTACAGAAAAGCTTCGTTATAACGGGGCCAGCTTTGCGACGAGACGGGAGAACGAGTGCCGATCTACGAGTACCAGTGTAAGGACTGCGCGGCGGTAACCGACGTTCGGCATGGTTTCAAAGAAATCAACACGCAGCCGTGCCCGGCCTGCGGCGGTGAACTTAAGCGGCTCTTCACGCCGACCGGCATCGTTTTCAAGGGGTCGGGATTTTACGTGACCGATTCGCGCACGTCGGCGGCGGAGCGCGCCGCGAAAAAGACCGATGCGGCGGCGAAAACCGGCGAGGCCGCCAAGGGAGACAACGCCGCCAAGGGCGACACCGCCAAGGCGGATTCGAGCGCCCCGACTGGCTCCGGTTCGAAGACGGATGCTGGTTCCGGTTCGAAGAGCGACTCCGGAACAGCGGATAAAGGCGGTTCAAAGAAGGCCGACGCCGCCGCGTGAGCGCCGATCTGATCGTCCTAGTCTCCGGAATCGCGGTCGCGGCGATCTGCGTCGCGGTCGGCGCAATTCGTGTCGTCGCCGTGTTCCGTCTGCTGCGCGCTCGCGTCGATGCCTACCGCGATCTGCCACTCCTGCGACTTGCCGAGACGACCCGGACCCGCGTCTCCGCGGCGCAACTTTCCGTGCGGGAGGCGCCCGCCTTGCGCACGCGAGCAATCACCGCTGCCTCAGCATTTTTCGCCGCCTGCGACAGCGTCGCCGAGTCGGCACTGACCGTGTACGGAACGCTGCGCGCGCTCCCGAGCCTGCTGCTGGGGCACGCTCGCTAAGTCACGATCCCCTCAAGAGGCCTGTGCGCCGCGCCAGAGCGGCACGAAACCGGGGAAGCTGACGGCGATGCAACCGGCGTCGTCGACGGCGTGGGGACCGGTCGGAGCCGCTAACGCAGCGATCGCCATCGCAATCCGATGATCGTCGTACGTGCGTAACGTCCCTCGCGGAACGCGTGCGCTGCCGCCGACGATATCGAGTCCATCGGGTAATTCGTCGACCCGCACGCCGCACGCGCGCAGCGTCTGCGCGATCGCGGTGAGCCGATCGGATTCCTTTCCGCGCAGGTCGGCCGCATCTCGAATATGCGTCGTTCCCCGCGCATGTGAGGCCACAACGGCGAGGATCGCGATCTCGTCGATGGCGCGTACGATCAGCTCGCCCGCCAGGGTCGTTGCGTGCAGTGGGCGGTAGCACACGCGTAAATCGGCAATCGGCTCGCCGTCGAGATCGCGTTCGTTCTCGATCTCGATGTGCGCGCCCATGGCGCGCAGCGCATCGATGACGCCCGTCCGCGTGGGGTTGATGCCGACGTCGCGTAGGCGCAGATCGCTTTCGGGAACCAGCGCCGCACCGGCGAGGAAGAAGGCTGCGCCCGAGAGATCGGTCGGAATGTGAAGCTGCGTCGCCACGAGCCGCCCGGGTTCAAGCTCGATCGTTTGACCGTTGAAGTGCACGCGACGTCCGAATCGGCGCAAGAGGCGTTCGGTGTGATCGCGCGTGAAGCTGTCGCCCGCGATGCGCACCGCCGCGTCAGCATCGAGGTTCGCGAAGAGAATCGCCGATTTTACTTGTGCGGATGCAATCTCTAGCGCGTATTCTCCGCCCGTCGGTGACGCGATGCCGCGCACGTGCGCGGGCAGGCGTCCCGCATGCGTTTGCACCTCGGCCCCGAGGGCCCGCAGTGGCCGCGCTACCCGTTCCATCGGTCGTCGGCGCAGCGAGGCGTCGCCGTCGAAGCGTGCCGATAGGCCGCTTCCGGCGCACAGCCCCATCAGCAGCCGGGCGGTCGTTCCCGAGTTACGCGCATCGAGCGTCTCCGTCGGCGAGCCCAGCGTTCCACCTTCAACGGCGACTTCGTGGTCACGCTCCTGCACGCGCGCACCGAGCGCCACGATCGCGTCGCGAGTCGCTAGGACATCGTCGCCGCGATTGAGTCCGTGCAGGACCGACCGTCCGGGCGCAGCCGCTGCCAGCATCAGCGCGCGGTGCGAAATCGATTTGTCCCCGACGACGCGCACTTCGCCATGCAGTGCGCCGCGCTCAAACGTTACGCGTTCAGCCACAGTTCAACGTCTC
>JAABUQ010010898.1_pt1 | contig 11795 bp, 11 predicted proteins | sample 5560001 | NCBI WGS metagenome assembly JAABUQ01 (sample SAMN10711888, study PRJNA513371) | rock metagenome | isolation source: Antarctica rocks | place: Antarctica: Victoria Land, Finger Mt nord | collected 2015-12-18
TCCCGGGCATCAGGGGCGCAATGAGTACCCCGATCGAGACGCCGGCGCGGTTGAGCTCGGCCACCGCCTCCAGGCGCGCCCGGGGATGGGGGGTGTGGGGCTCGGTGGCGCGCCACGCCTTCTCGTCGAGGGTGGGGATCGAGAGGTTGGCGTGCATGTCGGTGACTTGCGCGACCTGGCGCATGAGCGCCAGGTCGCGCAGCAGCAGCGGCGACTTGGTCAGCACCGAGCACGGCGTGGCGCTGTCGCGCAGCGCCTCCCAGATGCCCGGCATCAGCCGATAACGCCCCTCCACCCACTGGTACGGGTCGGTGTTGGTACCCATGGCCACGTGCTCGCGCTTCCACGAAGGGCGGTTCAGCTCGGCGCGCAGGACCTCGGGTACGTTGACCTTGACCACGATCTCGCGCTCAAAATCACGTCCGGCATCGAAGTCGAGGTAGGTGTGGGTGGGGCGAGCGAAGCAGTTATGGCTGACTACCCCGTCTGCGATGAAGTCGCCGCTTGCGGTCGTGATGTCGTACATGGGCAGCGTCACCGCCAGCGGCTCGACGGAAACGACTCGCGTTCGCGCGTCGGACTTCAGGGACATCCCCTCCATCACACGCTTGCGCGTGATGGCCGGGTCGGTCATGTGGAAGAAACGCAGACACTCCCGCAGGCCGCCGCGCAACCGGATGCTCGCCACTCCGTTGGGACGTGCCGGCTCCTCGACGACATCGAAGCCGAAGTGCGCGAAGCACGCCCGCGTCCAGTCAAGGACAGCCCGGTTCGCGTTGGCGACGCGCAGCGCCTGACCCCCGCACGAACCCTCCGCATCGAACACTCCGGCCAGGAAACCCTTACACCAGTCGTCCCCCGGCGATAGCGGCCACCGCGTCAGCTCCCGTACCCGCTCGACACCGCTGCGCGCCTGCGTACGGATGGCGTGCACCGCCTTGCGCGCTCCGACTGCTTCCCCAAACAGGAGCTCGTCTGAACGGACGTCGAGCTCGACGAGATAGGCGGCGGTCCGGCCCAGCGCCTCCCGATCCACCAGCGCCAGGCGAGAGAAGTGGTGAGTCCAGCGGCGGCCATCGGCCCGCTCGTAGTCGCGGGACGCGATGTGCCCGTCGCCACGCACCATGCCGCAGACGTATCCCCGCCGATATTCGGGGGTCGCCACGGGCGGTGGCGCGAACCGGCCCGTCCCGAGCAGTTCGCTTCCAACGGTGAGGTGCGGTCGTTGCGCCGGAGCCCGCGCGGCGCCGGTGACGTGCTTCCATCCGCGGCGCGTCAGGAAGCGGTGGTCGCCGCTCGTGATCAGCTGCGTTCCGTCCTGGAGGCTGACTCGGTAGGCGGTTCGGCGGGTTGACCAATGCGCCTGCACCTCGGTGGTGACGCATCGCCGGTAGGCGCCGCGCCGCTCTGTCCCCAAGATCTTGTCGCCGACCGAAAGCTCGGCGAGCGGCCGCGTTCGGCCATCGGCCAAGAGGACCGGCGTCTCGCTAGAGCTCCAGGCTGCCGTGGCGGCGCTGACGGTCGCCGAACGCCTTCCAGTACTCATCCAGGGCCTCATCGGTCATCGCCGCGCAGGCCCCCCTCAGGGTGGCGTCGAACTTCGCTCGCTGGAAGCTCTCAATGAACTCCTCGCCGTCTCCCGGCGTGCGCAGCACGTTGGCCAGGTCGTGCCAGCGGCGATCGGCGAAGAAGCCCCCGTCGGAGACGATCAGGGCACTGAGCGCCGAGGGGTGCTCGCAGGCCCAGCGCAGCCCGATCATCACCCCCCAGTCGTGCAGGACGAGGGCGCAGCGCTCCAGTCCCAGTGAGCGACGAAAGCGCTCCAGTGCCTCGGTGTGGCGCTCCCACGTACCTGGTGGGTCGGCGCGGGAATCACCGTAGCCGGGAAGGTCCGGGGCGATCGCTCGATAGCCCGCCTGAGCGAGCGGCGCCAGCACCGCGCGCCACATGAAGGAGGACTCGGGCCACCCGTGCACCAGCAGCGCCGCGGGGCCGCCCGTCTGCCAGTCGGTGGGAACCGCCTCGCGGTAGGCGATGTTCCCGGCTTGGTGCACGTCGGTCACGCGGCAGATCTTCTCACGGGCGAGCGCGGGCGGCGACGGGACGGCGCGCCGGTGTACCGCCAGGGTGGTGCGGTCTCTGTCCCGGCTCAGGCGCTGCCAGGCACGAGGGCTGCTTCCTCGCCGGCCAGGGTCTGGCTGCTCGCACGGTCGATGCGCACCTCGGTCAGGTCACCGGGGGCCGCCCGGCCGCTGAAGTTGACCGCCTTGTTGTGGCGCGTGCGCCCGCGCAGCCGCTCGGGGTCGGTGCGCGAGGGGCCCTCCACGAGAACCTCCATGGTGCGCCCCACGAAGCGCTGGGCGCGTTGGTGAGCGCGACGCTGGACCAGCTCGACGAGGCGTTGCATGCGCTCCACCTTCACCGGGTGGGGCACGATCCCCTCGGTGATGAGCTGCGCCTCGGTGCCCCGGCGCGGCGAGAACACGAAGGTGAAGGCGGAGTCGAAGCCGACCTCGTCCACCACCTCGAGGGTTTGGGCGAAGTCCGCCTCCGTCTCGCCCGGGAAGCCGACGATGATGTCGGTCGTCAGGGCGACATCGGGCAGGTGCTCGCGGATCAGCGCGACGCGGTCTGCGTAGCGTCCGCGGTCATAGGTGCGGCGCATCGCGCGCAGCACGCGCGAGGAGCCCGCCTGGAGGGGCAGGTGGATGTGCTCGCACAGGCTGGGCAGTTGCGCGTGGGCGAGGATGACGTCCTCGCGCATGTCCTTGGGATGAGGGCTGGTGTAGCGCAGGCGCGCTATGCCCGCGACGGCGTCCAGCTCAGCCAGGAGTCCGGCGAACGTCGGGCGGCCCGCGCCGCCTGGCAGGTCGCGACCGTAGGAGTTGACGTTCTGACCCAACAGGGTGACCTCACGCACGCCGTCCGCCGCCATGGCGCGTACCTCAGCCACGAGCTCTGCCGCGGGCCGGCTGGCCTCGCGCCCCCGGGTCGAGGGCACGATGCAGTAGGAGCAGCGGCAGTTGCAGCCCACGCTGATCTGCAGCCAGGCCTGAAACGGGCGGGCGCGGCGCGCCGGCAGATGTCCGGTGAAGCCCTCGAACTCAAAGAATCCCTGGGCGGTCAACGAGTCGCTGGTCAGAAACTCGGCCAGCTTGTGCACCTGACCCGGACCGAAGGCCACGTCGACGAAGGGAAAGCGCGCAAACACGTCTTCCTTGATCGACTGCGCCCAGCACCCGCCGACGCCCACGACGCGCGCCGGGTCCTCCCGCTTGAGACGCTTGGCCTCCCCGAGATGGGCGACCAGACGACTGTCGGCGGACTCGCGGATCGAGCAGGTGTTGAACAGGATCAGGTCGGCGTCCGCTCGCGTCGGCGCCTCGCCGTAGCCCAGCGACTCGAGCATCCCGCGCATGCGCTCGGAGTCGTGCTCGTTCATCTGGCATCCGAACGTGGTGACGTGGTAGCGCTTCATCACGCCACAGCGTAACCGCGGCCAGGGCGTCGGACGCGCTGGGAGCGGCACGCCAGGGCCTGATCCGCCCTCAGCGTGCGTACTGCACGGCGCGCAACTCCCGGATCACCGTGATCTTGATCTGGCCGGGGTAGTCAAGCTCACGCTCGATCTCTCTGGCTATCTCGTGGCACAGGAGCGCGGCACCGTGATCGTCCAGCGCGGTGGGCTCCACCATCACACGGATCTCACGTCCGGCCTGCATGGCGTAGACCTTCTCCACGCCCGCGTGTGAAGCGGCGATGCGCTCGAGATGACGCAGGCGCTTTACGTAGGACTCAAGCGAAGCGCCGCGGGCGCCCGGACGTCCACCCGAGAGCGCGTCCGCGGCCTGCACGAGCACAGCCTCGACGGTCTGGGGCTCGACCTCGTTGTGATGGGCCTCCATGGCGTGCACGACCGCGTCGGGCTCCCCGTGGCGACGCGCAAGGTCGCCGCCCACCAGGGCATGCGGACCCTCGACCTCATGACTGACGGCCTTGCCGATGTCGTGCAGCAGAGCGGCGCGGCGTGCCGTCGGGGCGCTCGCCCCGAGCTCGTGGGCCATTATGGCCGCCAGGTGCGCGCATTCGATCGAGTGCGCAAGCACATTCTGGCCGTAGCTGGTGCGATAGCGCAGACGGCCGAGCAGTCGCACGAGGTCCGGGTGCAGCGCCTGCACGTCGGCGGCAAATACGGCCTCCTCGCCGGCGTCGACGACCAGGCGGTCCAGCTCATCCACGGCCTGCGCGTAGGTCTCCTCGATGCGCGCCGGGTGAATGCGCCCGTCCTGAAGCAGCTTCTCGAGGGTCACGCGGGCAATCTCGCGGCGCACCCCGTCGAAGGAGGAGAGCACCACTGCGCTGGGTGAGTCATCGATGATGACGTCGACCCCGGTGAGCGTCTCGAGCGCCCGGATGTTGCGGCCCTCGCGACCGATGATGCGGCCCTTGAGGTCGTCGGAGGCCAGGTGGACGACCGACACGGTGGTCTCAGCCGCGTGCACGGCAGCCAGGCGCTGCATGGCTACGGCGAGGATGCTGCGCGCGCGGCGATCGGCCTCTCGGCGGGCCTCCTCCTCGATGTGACGCACCCGCTTGGCACAGTCGTGTCGCACCTCGTCTTCGATCTGCTTGACGAGCAGGCGCTTGGCCTGGGCCACGCTCAGACCGGAGAGCTCCTCGAGCTCGTGCTGATGCGCGGCCCGGCTGCGACCCAGCCCCTCCCGCTCGATCTCCAGCGCGGCCAGTCGCCGCCCGAGCTCCTCGCGCAGATCGGTTGCTGGGCTGGTTCCGTTGGCCGAGGCACCGTTGGCCTGCGGGGCGCCCACGCCCACGGGCACACCGTTACGCGCGTCGGTGCCGTCGCCCTCCCCCACGCCGTCAACGCCAGGGGTTCGGGCAGGGCCAGGATGGCCGGTAGCGCGCGCAGATCCACGAGCCGGGTCCGTGTCGCCCGGCGACCCGCCGCCCGCGTCGAGTCCCCAGACGTCGGGCACCCCGGGACTCAGGTCCGCGGTGGAGCCGGCGATCGCCGGAGGCGGTGCGGGGCGCGGGCCCGACCGCGCGCGCCGCGCGCTGAGCATCATCACCACCCCGGCGATCGCCACCACTGCCGCCGCCGCCAGGATCACGAGCTCCATTGCCGCTTCCTCTCTCCGCGCAGTCTAAGCAAGCCTGCTAGCGGGCCTATTGAATGTTCTGGTCGGGCGAGACGAGCGTCGCGCCAGACACGGAACCCAGGCGGCACGCGGCCGGTGGCCGCATGAGAGCTCGGCCGGAGGCCGTGTGGCTTCTAGACGGGAGTGCGCACCCTCACGCGGTGGCAGGTGGACGTTGGATCAGAAGTGGTCAAAAGAGACAAGAATTGCGCCGTTTGCTGGGGTTCCATGCCCACGAGGGCTCATATCGCTGCCCCTGATGCTAGTACCGTTCGGCCCGGTTGGCAATCTGTTTTTGCGCCACGTGGTCGCGGACGCCGGACCTTTACCGGACCTCAGTCGCCCTGGGCGGCAAAGCGACGCACCGCGCCGTAGGCGAGCTCGAGCTCGTAGCCTCGACGCACCAGCATTCCGAGCGCGCGGCGCCGGGCGCGCTCGTCCTCAGGAGGTGACCGCAGACGCCGGCGCAGGACGGCAAGGGCAGCGTCGGCTTCGGCGGGATTGGCGCGCGCGACGGCCTGCTCGCTGATCTCACGATCAACGCCCAGGGCATCGAGGCGGCTGCGTATGCGCTCGGACCCCCAACCGTCCAGCGCCCTGCGGTCCTCGACGAAGCGGGCTGCAAAGCGCCGGTCATCGAGGTAGCCCAGCTCGCCCAACTCGCTCAGGCACGCGCTGATCACCTGGTCGGCCACGTCGCGGCGAGCGAGGTGCCGGCGAACCTCGGCGCAGCTGCGATCTCGCTGGGTCAGATGACGGTAGGCCAACCCAAGAGCGCGCTCGAGATCCCGGGCGACCGTCAGGCCGCGCGCCTGTCGGCAGGCCCGGGTGACTCAGTGACGACGTCCCGCGGCGGGGACACCGCCTCGGCGGCCGGCGCCTCGGCGGACAGCGCAGCTTCGTCTGGGCCGTCCTCGCCGTGCTCGATCGGCGTCACCAGGTCACGGGTGATGCCCAGCGCGGCGTACACCTTCTGCTCGATCTCGCGGGCCATCGCGGTGTGCTCGTCGAGGTATGCCTTGGCGTTGCCGCGACCCTGACCCAGCCGCTCGTTGCCGTAGGAGAAGAACGAGCCTGACTTGGTGACCACGTTGTTCTCGAGACCGAGATCGATGAGACAGCCCGATGTGGAGATGCCGCGACCGAACTCGATGTCGAACTCGGCCTGGCGGAAGGGCGCGGCGACCTTGTTCTTGACGACCTTCACCCGCACGCGGTTACCAACCGCCTCGGTGCCGTCCTTGAGCGTCTCGATACGGCGGATGTCCAGTCGCTGCGAGGCGTAGAACTTCAGCGCACGGCCACCGGGCTGAGTCTCGGGAGAGCCGAACATGACGCCGACCTTCTCGCGGATCTGGTTGGTGAGGATGCACAGGGTGGACGTGCGGTTGAGGTTCCCGGCCAGCTTGCGCATGGCCTGGGACATCATGCGTGCCTGCAGGCCGACGCTCTGGTCGCCCATCTGACCCTCGAGCTCCGAGCGAGGCGTCAGCGCCGCCACCGAGTCGATGGCGACCACGTCGACGGCACCGGAGCGCACGAGCATGTCGGCGATCTCCAGCGCCTGCTCGCCGTAGTCGGGCTGGGAGACCAGCAGCTCGTCGATGTCCACCCCGATAGCCTTGGCGTAAAGGGGATCCATGGCGTGCTCGGCGTCGATGAAGGCGCACACGCCCCCCAGCTTCTGCGCCTCGGCGAGCACGTGGTAGATGACCGTCGTCTTGCCCGATGACTCGGGCCCGAAGACCTCCACCACCCGCCCGCGCGGCACTCCGCCGATGCCCAGGGCTATGTCCAGCGACAGCGCGCCGGTGGGGATCGCGTTGACGCGCACCTGAGCGCCCTCGTCACCCATGCGCATCACGCTGCCCTTGCCGAACTCGCGTTCGATCTGGGTGAGCGCGCCCTGCAGGGCGGCATCGCGCGCCTTCGCGGCCTTCTCCTGTTCGCTGACGGACATGCTGGCGGCTCCTGTTCTCGTCTTGGGGACCGGCCACGCTAACCCGCGATGCGGACGGAAGAAGCGCCCGGGCCGGCCTCCCGCCGTTACCCCGGCCGTGAGCCGTCCCGGTCCGAAGCCCGCTGTGCCGTCAGTTGGCCGTCGCCGCGGGACCCATGCCGTCGCGAACCCGCTGGGGAAGTCTCGGTGGATCCTCGGAGAGCATCTGCGGCACGGTGACCAGGTGAAAGCCCCCTGCGCGCAGGCGACGGATGATGAGCGGCAGGGCATGGACGGTCTGCCAGCGATTGCCTCCCCCATCGTGCATGAGGATGATGGAGCCCGCGTGCACGCCGGCCAGGGCGTTGTGGACGATGTGTCCCACACCCGGCGTGGCGTAGTCCAGGCTGTCGGAGCTCCAGAGCACCATCAGCATGCGCAGCGGCGCCAGCACCTCGAAGGTGGCCGCGTCAAAGGAGCCGTAGGGCGGCCGAAACATTCGCGGGAAGGGAACGCCGTGGCGCCAAAGCTCGTAGGCCGTAGTGGCTATCTCCAGGCGCTGTCGGGCGGCAGCGAGGTGTCCGAGGAGCGGATGGGTGAGCGTGTGGTCACCCACCGGGAACCCGTCGGCGACCAGCCGTCGCGCATGGGGAGGAAAGTGCGCGAACTCCTCGCCGATCTCAAAAAAGGTGCCTGCAGCGTGGTTGCTCCGCAGGATCCTGGCGATCTTCGGGGTGAAGGCACTCGGACCGTCATCGAAGGTCAGAGCCACATCGCGTCGCCGGGTGCCGCCCTGCACCACGAACCGTCCACCGAGCAGCGTGCGGTCCACCACGCGCGCGTAGGCCGGGTCTCCGGCGGGCAGAGGGGGAAACGAACGCGGTGGGGTCACCCAGACCCCGGTGCCGTGGCCGACCGCCGCCGTCGGGGACGCCGCCGTGGCCCCCAGCACAGCCACCGTCGCGACGACGCCGAGGATGGTCAGGGCAGGGTGGACGCGCACGGGCCCATGATTGCGTCCGGGCGATCGAGTTTCGGCTAAGAACCTGTTTCACAACGCGCGGAGGTAGCGTTGGCAGATGATCGCGCAGCCGAGGGCCATGAAGGCTTGGTGGAGTTCGGGGCGGCGTTCCCAGCGCAGCCTGAGGCGGCGGAAGAAGTGCAGCCAGGCGAAGGTCCGCTCGACGACCCAGCGGAGCTTCCCGAGCCCGGAGCCGTGCTCGGTGTTGCGGCGGGCGATGATCGGCTTGACGCCGCGGGCCCAGAGCTCGCGGCGGTGCTTGTCGTGGTCATAGCCGCGGTCGGCGATCAGGCTGTCGGCGCGCTGGCGTGGTCGCCCGGTCTTGCCGCGGATCGGTCCGATGCCGTCGACGAGGGGCAGCAGCTGGGTGACGTCGTTGCGGTGGCCGGCGGTCAGGCTGATGGCGAGCGGGATCCCGGAGGGGTCGACGATCAGGTGGTGCTTGGAGCCCGGTCGGCCACGGTCAACCGCAGAGGGCCCGGTGTGGGCCCCCTTGAAGAGCACGAATGTGGCTGCCATCGACCACCGCGGCGGTCCAGTCGATCGCGCCGGCGGCGTTGAGGCGCTCAAGCAGCGTGGCGTGCAGCCTGTCCCAGACCCCGGCCGCCTGCCAGTCGCGCAGCCGCCGCCAGGCGGTGACCCCGGAGCAGCCCAGCTCCTGGGGAACAAACCGCCACGCGATCCCCGTGACGAGCACGAAGACGATCGCGTTGAGCGCCGTGCGGTCGGGCACCCGCGGGCGCCCGGTCACGGCCGGCTCGACAGCGGGCAGCAGCGGCTCAACCGCCTCCCAGACCTCGTCGCGGACCTCGAACACCGTCGCCATCGGCCACCTCCACGCCCAGGGTTATGTCATCCTGAGCAGAGAGTTCGCCGCAAGCACCACGACCCCTTCTGAAACAGCCTCTGATGGGAAATCAATGGTTGGTCAAGCGGCAGCTTTCTCCGGGGTGACGGTGTGCCCGAGGCGCTCGAGCTGGGCGATCAGGCGCCGGGTGTGCTTGTCGGGGTCCAGGCGGGTGAAGTAGTCGCCGCCGGCTTCGCGGTAGACCTCGCCGGTGGTGAGCATGTGCCAGACGGAGACGATGATCGAGTGTTTGACCGCGCCGATCGCGCGGGTGTGCCCGCGGCGGACCTTCAGGCGGCGGTACTGGGCGGATAGGTAGGTGTCGCGGCTGCGGGTGTTGGCCTGGGCGGCCTCGGTCAGAGCGATCGACAGCCACTTCGTCCTTTGCGTGTGCGTCCGGAGCGGCGCTTGCCGGCAGACTTGTCGTTGCCCGGGCACAGGCCGGCCCAGGAGGCGAGGTTCCCGGCGGTCGGAAAGACGCTCATGTCGGTGCCGATCTCGGCGATGATGACCTCTGCGGTGCGCCGTTGAACGCCGGGGATCGTGCAGAGCAAGTCAACGGCCTTGGCGAAAGGGGCGATCTGCTCCTCGATCGCGTCAGAGAGCCCGGTGATCGCCTCGTCGAGGAAATCCAGGTGGGCGAGGATCGCCCCGACGACGATCGCGTGTTCCTCGTCAAAGCGGCCCTCCAAGGCCTCTCTGAGGGCTGGGAGCTTGGCGCGCAGCCTGCCCTTGGCCAGCTCGGCGAGTACCCCGGGATCGGTCGTTCCCTGAACGAGCGCCTCGAGCATCGCCCGTCCCGAGGCGCCCAGGATGTCCGAGGCTACGCAGCCGAGCTTGATCCCGGTGTCCTCGAGCACCTTGTGCAGCCGGTTGGCCTCGCGCTGGCGCTCGGCGATCTGCGCCTTGCGATAACGCGTGAGGTTGCGCAGCGTCCGGATCGGCTTGGGCGGCACGAAGCTCGCCTCCAGCAGCCCTGCCTCCAACAGCTGACACAGCCACGCCGCGTCAGATACGTCGGTCTTGCGCCCCGGGACCTGCTTGACGTGGCGGGCGTTGACGAGCATCAGCTCGAACTCGTCCTCGAGGATCGCCCAGGGCGGCTTCCAGTACACGCCCGAGGCCTCCATGACCACGTGCGTGACGCCGTGGGCGCCCAACCAGTCGCGCAGCGCCAACAGCCCCTGCACCGTCGTCTTGAACTCCGCCAAGTGCTGCTCCCGCGGGCCCCGGCCCGCGGGCACGCGCGCACACGCGGTCACCTGCGCCTGATGCACGTCCAGCGCTCCCGGACGCTCGATCACCGTCTCCACCGTCTGCTCCCTTCGCTCGATCACACGATCGTCGCCCGGGGAGCCCTGGAGATCTACGAGTCTGATGGGCGTGCTCTACGGCAACAGTCCGAGGTGCCGGCAAGGCTCCCACGCCAAACTAATCACGGGCTCACCAGCACCAAGGCAAACCGGCGTCAGCAGGCGACCCCACAAGGATCACCGATTTCATCCGCCCGCGGGTGCCCGCCGCAGACGGGCATGGTCAACTAATAGGGGGTCATCTGGCTCGGTGCGCGACGAAGTCCGCCTTGCGGATCCTGGCGTGGACGCCCACGGTCTTGTCGACCACCTGGCTGACCACGAAGTCGCCACTGACGCGAGAGGCCGTGAGCGGTCAGGCTCAGCGACCGGAGCTACGGTCACCGCTATCGAGTGGGGTTTGTCGGCGCTCGGTGTACATGGCCTCGTCTGCACGCGCGATGAGGTCCTCGACAGCATCGTCCGGTTGAAGCTCCGCGAGCCCGACGGTCACGGATCCCTGCTGGGCTGCTGCGAGGTCCTCGTTTACGAGCGAGAACCGCTCGGAGGCCTGTTCCATCGACACGTCGAGCAGTGCGCACAGAAACTCGTCGCCGCCGAAGCGGATGATCAGGTCATAGGAGCGAAGATGCGCGCGGGTCACGGCGACTGTCTGGCGCAGGCGCCGATCTCCGCCAGCGTGTCCCAGCGAGTCGTTGGTCGCTTTGAGCTTGTCCACATCGACGAAGGCGAGCACGAACGGCTGCTTCGTGCGCGTCGCCCTGGCGACCTCGCGCTCGAACTCGACAATCCCCGCTTCCCGGCGGTGGGCGCCAGTGAGCTCATCGATAGAAAAGGTGATCCTCTCCCGTGCCGACAAAACGCGGTCTACCGATGCGGCCCCGCGATCGTCCGCCGCTTGGGTGCGATCGCTGGCCCCTCCCTGACGGTCTCTCCGGGCACCCGCACGATCAGAAACGGCTTCTGGGTCAACGACGCCATCGACTCGCTCGCGGACCTGAGCACGCTCATCCCGAGCATCCGCTCGGTCATCGCGCGCCTCAGACGCCCGATCGTGCTCCTCGGCTCTGTCATCGCGGTCCTCGGCGCTGCGGTCTCGATCATGGCCGGGGTTGGCGGGCTTGCCAGCGTCAGCGTCCCTCATTGCCCCCAAAGTTACCCACTCCAAGAGACGTACGTCTTGTCGCGGCGATTACGTCCGTGCTTGACGGGGTAGCGCCATCAACCGCGCAAATCCAACCCTTAGTGCTTAGCGAGCGGCCCCACCCGCCGGCGTGTCGTCGCCAGCACCGCAGGCACCGCCTGCCGCCTCACAGCACCACACTCTCGATCGCCTCGTAGCTCGCCCCGCCGGGGCTCAGCTGGGAGCGATAGAGCGTCACGCGTTCGGCCGCGAAGCCGAGCGCAGGGGTCGGCCCGAGGTCGCGCTGCGCGGGGGCCGTGCCGCCGCGCAGGCGAGCCACCGTCACGTGAGGCCGAAAGCGTCGATGCTCGGGAAGACAATCGATCGCCGTCCCGA
>JAABUQ010010899.1_pt1 | contig 11794 bp, 9 predicted proteins | sample 5560001 | NCBI WGS metagenome assembly JAABUQ01 (sample SAMN10711888, study PRJNA513371) | rock metagenome | isolation source: Antarctica rocks | place: Antarctica: Victoria Land, Finger Mt nord | collected 2015-12-18
TCGTGGGGGGCACCAGCCGGCGGCCGTCCACCACCTTGGCGTGGCCCGGGAGCACGCCCACATGGGGACCCGCCTGCCGCCCTCAGCCCGGCTCCGCCGCACCAAGCTGCTCATGACCAGCGCGCTGCGTCCGGTGACCTCGTATCAGACCACCTACAACGCCGAGCTGACCGATGCCGTGGCCGAGCTCGTGGCGGAGGTGGGATCCATCGGCGAAGACGGCCGGGAAGCGGCGCTGACCGCCGCCGAAGCGAGCGTGTCCGCCGCCGAAGCGAGCGTGTCCGCCGCCGAAGCGACCGCGTCCGCCGCCGAAGCGACCGCGTCCGCCGCCGAAGCGACCGCGTCCGCCGCCGAAGCGACCGCGTCCGCCGCCGAGGCTGGTCGCACCATCGTCACCCTCCAAGAGCACGTCGCCCAGCTCTCCTCCCAGCTGGCCCAGTTGACTGGGCGCCTCGATCACGTCATGTGCGAGCTCGAGGATCAGCGGGCCGAGCTGGTGCACCTGCGCCAACGGATCAGCACCGAGGCTCAGCTCCTCCGCAGTCGCCAGGACGTCATCCTGCGCTCCGCTCGGGCCGCCCTGCCCGACAAGATGGGTCCCGATCCCCTGAACGCTCTTTCGCGCGAGCTAAACCGGACCTATGACGAGCTCTACCGCGACCTCGAGGACACCTTTCGCGGCACCCGCGTCCACGTCAAAGCCTTGGAGTCGGCCTACGTCGACGATGTGGTGAAGCTCGGCGGCGGCCCTGTGCTCGACGTGGGCTGCGGGCGCGGTGAGTGGCTCGAGGTGTTGCGCGAGCACGACATCGCCGCCTACGGCGTCGACACCAACGAGGACTTCGTCGCCCAGAACATCGAACGCGGCGTCGACGTCCGCCACGGCGACGCGTTGGCGCACCTGCGGGACCTGCCCGAAGGGTCGCTGCGCGCTGTCACCGCATTCCACGTGGCCGAGCACTTGTCCCTCGACACGCTGGTGCAGCTCGTGGACGCCGCCCTCAACGCCCTCCAGCCGGGCGGGGCGCTGATCCTGGAGACCCCCAACCCCACGAACGTCACAGTTGGGGCGTCGTCGTTCTATCTCGACCCCACCCATCTCAAGCCGCTGCACCCGCAGTTCCTCGAGTTCTTGGTGACGGCCCGCGGCTTCGTCACGGTCGAGGTCCGCTACCTGCACGCCGAAGGCGGCGCCCACACCCAGGCCGAGCACTTCGGTGGCGGCGCCGCCGGCCAGCAGCTGGCCGACGCGGTGAACTGGGCGCTGTTCGGGCCCCTCGACTACGCCGTGGTGGCGCACAAGCTGGCCGCGGAGCCCACCGCTTGAGCCGGTCCCGCTCGTTGCGGGTCGCCATCATCAAGCCCGACTGGGAGTTCCGCGGAGGCGGGGAGGTCGCCGTCGACCACGTGGAGCGCCTGCTGGTGAACGACGGGCACGACGTGCGGCGCCACGCCGTGCCCGTGGCGTCGGTGGGCCGGCGACCGTTCGGCCTGGACGTACCCGATGAGCGGTGGAGAGCTGCGCCAGAGTACTTCCGGCACCTCGCCCTGCTCGACGCCATCGAGCGCCTCGACGTCGGCCCTGCCGATCTCGTGCTCTCTACCCAGCCCCCGTCCTACGCGGTGAACCACCCCAAGCACCTGTCGATCTTTTTCCACCACCTGCGGGTCTTCTATGACCTGTCCGACCTCTACCTGGCGGCCGGGTTCGTCGCCGACGCAGACGTGCACCTCGCCGCCCAGCGACGGCTCCGGGCCCTCGAGCAGGACCGCTTCGACCGGGTGGGCTGGTTCTGCCCGATCTCGGAGACCGTGCAGGAGCGGCTGGGAAGGTTCAACGCGGTGGGCCAGTCCTCGGTGCTGCACCTCGGCGCGGGCCTGGGTGACGACCGTGACGGGCGAGCGAGCGTGGCTCCGGGAACCGGGCCGGTGTTGTGCGTGAGCCGCAGCGAGTTCCCCAAGCGCACGGAGCTGTTCGTCCACGCCATGAAGTACCTGCCGTCCACCTCAGGTTGCCTGGTGGGGATGGGTGGGCGCTTGCCGTGGGTGCGGGCCACCGACGTGCGCCTGTCGTCTCCTGATGTCGACCTCGACGCGGTCAGGCCCGAGGAGCTCTGGTTGAACCGGGGCGAGTGGGCATCTCCTGGTGCCGATGATGCCCCCCACACCAACGTGATCTTCGCCGGCCGCGTCGCCGATGACGCCCTCCTGCGGCGGTACCGCGAGGCGCCCTGCGTGGTGGCTCCCGCCTACGACGAGGACTACGGCCTGACGGCCTTGGAGGCCATGGCTCTCGGCCGGCCGGTGGTGGTGGCCAGCGACGGCGGCGGCCTCACCACGCTCGTGGAGGACGGCGTGAACGGCTTCGTGGTGCAACCCTCTGGCCGCGCCATCGCTGAGGCGGTGGAGCGCATCCTCGGCGACGCGGACCTGGCCTTCCGGCTGGGCGAAGGGGCGTTGGCCACCGCCGCCGAACACTCATGGGCCCGGTGCGCGGCCGAGCTGCGAACGGCGGTCGAGCGTGTGCTTTCCGGCTGAGATGCGCGTGCTTCGGCCGCACCCTGATCTGACCTCAGGCTATGGGCTGGCTAGCGTCTCCGCACCGGCCGAAGGTCGGCCGTTTGCGCAACTCCGGCTCGGGGAGCGACGTCGAAATGTCTGATCTGCTATCACACGCGCCACCGGCGCCAGATCACGACGTGGCGCGCCCGGTCCTCGACGACCGTCCAGCCCCTCGAATCCCGCAGCGGCCCTCACTGGCCGACGCCGGCCGCCAGTTCTGGGGTCGTCACCGCCGGGTGCTCTGGCCGCTCACCGTCTACGCCGCGTCACGGCTGCTCGTGTTGGTCACCGCCGTCGCTGCCACCCTCCACCTCGAGCAGATCCGCGACCCGGGCCGGGGCCCGTGGCCCCGACTGCCCGGCACCAACTATCTGCTGATCCACACCCTGTCGCGGTGGGACGGCGCCTGGTACGTCCGGCTGGCCGGTCGGGGCTATCCCAGCGCCGCTCAGCTCCCCACCCATCTGAAGGAGGCGGCGTTCTTCCCCCTCTTGCCCGGTTTGATGCGGGTGATGTCTGCGGTCACGGGGCTCTCGCTCGCCATGTCGGGGGTGGTGATCTCTCTCGCCTACGGGGCCTTGGCCTGCGTGCTGGTGTGGCACCTCACCCGGTCGCTGGCCGACGCCGCCGCCGCGGACCGGGCCGTGCTCTTGCTCTGCTTCTTCCCCGCCGCCTTCGTCTTCTCCATGCCCTACGCCGAGTCCCTGGTGATCGCCACGGTGGCGGGCGCGCTCATCGCCGTGGCCCATCGGCGCTGGGTGACGGCCGGTCTCCTGGCCGCCGTGGCGACGGCCGCTCGTCCCAACGCCGCGCCAGTCCTGCTGGCCCTCGCCTGCGCGGCCGTGGTGGAGATCCGCCGCCGTCCGGCGTGGCGTCCGGTGGCCGCGCCCGTCCTGGGCTCGCTCGGCCTGGCCAGCGCCTTCGGCTTCCTCTGGTGGAAGACCGGCCGGCCCCTGGTGTGGCTCACCGCCGAGCACGAGGGTTGGCACGACCGCATCGACGGGGGCTGGAACACCCTGGTGCGGGCCGTGCACATGGTCACCTCGCCGCACGCCTCCCTCGAGTCGACCGGTCTGCTCGACCTCGTGGGCCTGCTTGGCCTGCTGTTCGCCGTGGCCGGGCTGGTGGCGTTGTGGCGTTGGCGCCCGCCGCTGGCCGTCTGGGTGTACGGGGTGTCCTCCATCGCCCTGGCCTTCGCCTCGTTCAACGTGGGGGTGAGGCCCAGGATGTTGCTCAGCGCCTTCCCCCTGGTGGTGGCCGTGGCCATCAAGGTCCGCGGGCGGCTCTTTGCCGCCATGTTGACCTGCTCGGCGGTGGCCCTCGTGCTGCTGTCCCTCGTCACCTTCACCAACGTGGCGGCAGCCCCCTGAAGGTCACCAGCCGGGCCTCCACCCTGGAAGCGGAGCCGCCGTCGCCGGCCCAGCGGTCGCGGCCCCAGCCGTCGCGGGCTCGGTCGTCGGGGGCTCGGTCGTCGGGGGGTCGGTCGTCGGGGGGTCGGTCGTCGCTGGAGCGATCGTTCCGAGATCAGTGGTCGCGGCCGGCGCCGACCACCGTGCTGCGGGCCGGGTTGCTGCTCGTCGGGCTGGCCTACCTCGCGTCCTACATCGGTGTGGCCGTGGCGCGCATGCGGGCCCCGTTTGACCTCGAGTGGCTAGAGGGCGGCTCGGTGGCCAACGTCCGGGAGGTGATGCTCGGTCACCAGATCTACCAGCGGCCCTCGCTCCATTTCATGCCGTTTATCTATACGCCGCTCTACTACTACGTCTCCGCCGCCGTCTCCCATGTTCTCGGGCTCGGGTACTTCCCCCTCCGGCTGGTGTCGTTCGTGGCGTCACTGGCGGCCTTTGCCACCATCGCCTGGTGGGTGGCCAAGGAGACTGGTGACCGTTGGGCGGGGGCCATGGCCGCCTGCCTGTTCGCCGCCTGCTTCCGGATCGGTGGCGCGTGGTTCGACCTGGCCCGCGTCGACTCGCTGTTCATGGCTCTTCTGCTCGCGGGCTTGGCCGTCGGCCGGTTCGTCCGTTCCCCGAAGGGTGCGGCCGGAGCCGCCGTGCTGTTGACCCTGGCCATGCTCACCAAGCAGGAAGCGATCGTGCCGGCGTTGGCCGTGGCCCCGTTCCTGTGGCGGACCCAGCGACGCCTGGGCGTCGTCTTTCTGGGCGCCTTCGGAGCCGGCCTCGCGTTGAGCACCATCGTGCTGCAGTGGGCCAGCTCCGGTTGGTACCTCGCCTACGTCGTCGGCCTCCCCGCCTCGCACAAGCTGCTCGGCACTGAAGCCGTCGGCTTCTGGACCGCAGACGTGGCGCCGGTGTCAGCGGCGCTGCTCCTCGGCGCCACCGGTCTCGCTGTGCTCGTGCGGCGACGCCGGTCGGAGGTGCCGAGTACCGAACCCACCTCCGAACCCCCCGCTCCGAGCATCGAGCCGGTCGCGAGCGCCGAGGTCACCGGAGTGCCGTCCGGTCCCTCAGCGGCGTGGTTCTACGTCCCCGTGCTGGGCGCGTTGGCGGCGGTGGCCTGGGTGGGACGGCTCCACAGCGGCGGCTACGACAACGTGCTGCTACCGGGGTACGCGGCAGCCGCCATCCTGTGCGGCATCGGGCTGTCCGTCTGGTGCCCTCGCCCCGGGCCGAGAGCGGGCGTCACCCGGGCCGCACCGGGCCGCCGAGCGGCACCGTTCCTGGCCGGCCTGGTCATGCTGGCCCAGCTTGCCCTGTTGGCCTATGACCCCATCGCCCAAGTGCCCACCGCGGCAGACCATCGTGCCGCCGCTCGCCTCGTGACCCAACTGCACGAGCTCCACGGGACGGTGTACCTGCCCGGACACCCGTGGTACCTGGTCTTGGCAGGCAAAAAGCCGTCGGCACAATCAGCGGCGGTGGCTGACGTGCTGCGCGGCCCGGTCGGTCCGGCTCGCCGATCCCTGCAGCGGGCCCTCGACCTGGCCATCGCCGACCAGCGCTTCGACAACGTGGTGACCGACTCGATGCCCTGGCTGAACTACCTGCCCAAGGCCTTCACGCGGTACTACCGGCGGGACCACCGCATCGCGGCTCCGGGACGGGCGTTGCTGTCGCGCACCGGCATCCCGACCCGTCCCCTTGACGTGTGGGTGCCGCGAGCAGGGGTCGGCAGGCACACGGACCGAGCCGACTGACACGGCACCGGATCATGAGCGCTGCCGACGGGGCCGGAGAGAAGGTCAACACCAAAGGCGAGAAGCGGTGGCCGGTGAGCCTGGCGGCGGTGGCCGCCATCGTGCTGCAGGTCGCGCTGCCGCACCGGCTGAGCTTCCACCCCTACTGGCTGCTCCCTGCCGTGGAGGCACTGGTCCTCGTCGGTCTGCTCGCCGCCAACCCGTCGCGCATCAACCAGCGGTCGCGTGCCTTGCGGGCCGCCAGCGTGGCCCTCATCGCCGTCACCAGCCTGGGCAACGCCTGGTCAGCCGGTCACCTGGTGCGTGCCCTGGTGCAGGGGACGGCGGGCGAGAGCGCCGGGCCCCTGCTCACCACCGGCTCGGCGATCTGGCTGACGAACGTGATCATTTTCGCCCTCTGGTACTGGGAGCTCGATCGCGGTGGGCCGGCCGCCCGGGCCCATGCCGAGCGCGACTGGCCCGACTTCCAGTTCCCTCAGATGGACAATCCCAGCTTGGCGCCACCGCACTGGGAACCCACCTTCTTCGATTACTTCTACGTGTCGTTCACCAACGCCACCGCCTTCAGCCCGACCGACGTGATGCCGCTCACCCGCTGGGCCAAGATGACCATGCTCACCCAGTCAGCCATCTCGCTGGTCACCGTGGCTCTGGTGGTGGCCCGAGCCGTGAACATCCTCAAATGACCGCCGGGCCGGCCGACGCTCCCCCCGGACCGCGGCCGTCCTCGGCCACCACCTGGCGGAGGAAGGCCTCGGCCTCGGCGCGCTGACCGGTGCGGCGCATGGGCGGCAGGGCCCGGATCAGCTCCCAGCGGTAGCTCTTCTGACGGGCGAGACGGGGATCGAGCACGGCCACCACGCCCCGGTCGGTGGCCGTGCGCAGCAACCGACCCGCGCCCTGGGCCAACAAGGTGGCGGCGCGAGGCAGATCGACCACCCGGAAGGCGTCAGCGCGCGCCCGTTCCCGACGGGCTTGCAGGAGCGGCTCGTCCGGACGGGGGAAGGGCAGGCGGTCGAGGGTGACGAGCGACAGCGACGGTCCCGGCACGTCGATGCCCTGCCAGAACCCCATGGTGGCGAACAGGCTGGCGTGGTGATCGTCGCGGAAGGCGGCGACGAGCGCCGGCTTGGGCAGGTCACGCTGGGACAGCACCGGCCACGTCAGCTCGGCGCGCATGGCCTCCACGGCGGCATCCATGGCCCGGAAGCTGGTGAACAGGGCGAGGGTGCGGCCTTCGGCGGCGTTGATCAACGCGGCCAGGTCGCGGTGCAAGGCGGCCTCGAAGCCGTGGTGGCGGGGATCGGGGAGGTCGGTGGCGCAGTAGAGCAACGCGTTGGCGCGGTAGTCGAACGGGCTGCCCACGTCGAGCACGGTGTGCTGGTCGGCGTCGAGACCGAGGTGGGACCCGAGGTGCGGCGGGAGGGTGGCGCTGGTCAGCACCGCCGTGCGGCGCGTCCAGAGGGCGTCGCGCAACAGCGCCCCCACGTCGATGGGCGCGACCCGCAGGGCCGGGGCGTGGTCCGGGCCTTCCACCCACGCCACCGAGGTGGGCGGCACGTCGAGGGCGTAGTCGATCTCGTCGGTCAAGCCGCCGGTGAGCTTGACGGCCCGGAGCTTGCGGGCCGCCGCCTCGCTCTTGGCGGCAGCGTCGTCGATGGCTCGCAACGCCGTCATCACCCGTTCCAGCCGCCCGCGCCCGGTGACCAGGGCGTCGGCGATGTCGGCGTCGAGACCGCCTCGCAGCCTGCGACCCACGTGATCGGCCAGGGCCTGGCCCAGGACGGTGCCGGCGTCCTCCAGGTCGGTCACGAGACGCGGGTCAGCGATGATGGCGCGGACGGCCCTGGCCGCGGCCGAGAAGCGGTTGGCGTTGAGGTCGAGGCCGAAGGCGGCCGAGACGGTGTCCTCGAGCTGGTGGGATTCGTCGATCACCACCACGGTGTGCTCGGGGAGGATGGCGCCGGCGCTCTCGAGGTCGAGGCCGTACAGGTGGGTGTTGACGACCACTACGTCGGCTTCGGCGGCGATGCGGCGGGCCTGCTCAGCGAAGCACACGTCGCCCCTGGAGCACCGCTGGGCGCCAGGGCACTCCTTTGACGACACGCTCACCGCCGCCCACGCCGCCGCCGTTGGCTCCCAGGACAGCTCAGCTCGGTCACCGGTGTCACAGGTCGCCGCCCACGCCGCCAGGCGTTTCAGCTCGGCCTTGGGCGCCCGGTCGGCCAGCCCGTCGAGGGCCAGTTGGGCGTCGTCGCCCGACGTCTCGGCCACCCGCTGGCGGCAGAGGTAGTTGGACCGGCCCTTCAGCACGGCGAAGCGGAACGGTCGGTCGAGGTGCTCGGCCAGGAACGGGAGGTCCTGGTGGGCGAGCTGGTCCTGCAGGGCCTTGGTCGCCGTGGCCACCACCACCGTCTGGCCGGACAGCACCGCCGGGACGAGATAAGCGAGGGACTTGCCGGTGCCCGTCCCGGCCTGCACCGCCAGATGCCGTTGCTGAGCGATGGCGGCGGCGACGGCATCGGCCATCTGCACCTGTCCGGGCCGGTCCTCGCCCCCTCCGGGCAACGCCGCCGTGACCTGCCGCAGCGCCACGGCCACCTCGGTTGCGCTCACCTCGGCGACGGTACCGCCCCGACCCGTCCGAGCGGGGGAGCCACCTCGGCGCGCCTTGGCAGGACGCGCCGCCTGTCCATCGCCGCAAACCCTTGCACAGGTAGGTTGCCCTGGTGGCCCTGACCGACATCGACCTCAAGCGCGTGCCCCGTCACGTGGCCTGCGTGATGGACGGCAACGGCCGCTGGGCCACCCAGCGGGGGCTCAAACGCACCGCCGGCCACGCGGCGGGGGAGGAGGCGCTGTTCGACGCCGTGGAGGGGGCCTTGGCCCTCGGCGTCGAGTGGTTCACCGTCTATGCCTTCAGCACCGAGAACTGGGCGCGACCCCCCGATGAGGTGCGCTACCTCATGGGCTTCAACGAGGGCATCCTGCAGCGCCACGCCGAGGACCTCGACACCAAGGGGGTTCGGATCCGCTTCGCCGGCCGTCGCGACTGGCGGGTGCCCAAGCGGGTGCTGCGGCGCATGGACTGGGCTCGCGACCTCACCCACCGCAACCGGCGCATGACCTTCACCATCGCCTTCAACTACGGCGGCCGAGCCGAGATCGTCGACGCCGTGCGCAAGTTGGTCGCCGAGGAGGTCCGCCCGGACAAGGTCGACGAGCGGGCCATCCGTCGACGCCTCTATGAACCCGACATGCCCGACCCCGACCTCGTGGTGCGCACGTCGGGCGAGTACCGCATCTCCAACTTCTTGTTGTGGGAGCTGGCCTACAGCGAGCTGGTGTTCACCGACGTGCTGTGGCCGGACTTCCGGGCCGAGCACCTGTACGACGCCGTCCGTGAGTACCAAGCCCGCCAGCGGCGGTTCGGTGGCGTGAAGTCGTGAGCGGCCCAGGGGTCCGGCTCTACCGCGACCATGGCATCGTGTTGCGCACGTACAAGCTGGGCGAGGCCGATCGCATCGTGAGCCTGGTCACCGAGCGCCACGGCAAGGTCCGGGCGGTGGCCAAAGGGGTGCGCAAGACCAAGAGCCGGTTCGGGGCCCGGCTCGAACCCACCCGCCACGTGGCCCTGCAGCTCTATGAGGGTCGTGAGCTCGACGTGATCACCCAGGCCGAGTCGGTCGATCACTTCCGCACCATCCGCACAGACCTCGACCGGTTGACCCGCGCCGTGTCCATGCTGGAAGCGGTCGACCAGCTCTCCCAAGAGGGTGAGCCCAACGTGGCGCTCTACCAGATGTTGCTGGGCGCCCTGCGCTCCCTCGACGCCCACGACAGCGCCGTGGTCGTGGCCGCGTTCTACTGGAAGGTGTTGGCTCTCGAGGGGTTCCGGCCGTTGGTGGAGGAGTGTGCGGTGTGCGGGTCGGCCACCGAGCTGGTGGCCTTCGACGCCGAGGAGGGAGGCACCTTGTGCCTCTCCCACCGCCGGGGCGTACCCATCGGCCCCGATGCGTTGGCGTTGTTGCAGCTGGTGCTCGGTGGCCGGTTGGGTCAAGCCCTGGACGAGCCGGCGTCAGCCGCCACCTATGAGCTCGACCACTTGGCCACCCAGGTCATGGAGCACCACCTCGAGCGCCGCCTCCGCTCGGTCGGTCTCCTCGACCGCCACTGAGCCGACCCCTGAACTTGTCGTGCTTATACGTGCTGTGCCGGCATAACCATGACAAGTTCCGAGCGGTCTCCGCGAAAGGGCCTATCAGGTGTCGATCGGCTTCCACTGCCGGGCGTCGTTGTCGTACTGGACCCAGCGGTTCTGGCCGGCGTCCCATTGGATGTAGGCGTTGCGGGCGGGATCCCAGCGGGGGCCGTTGGTGTCGCTAGCGGGACCGGGCCCGGCCTGGTACGGCGGGTAGGAGGACGTCGACGCAGGTCCGTAGCGGCCGGCCATCGGCGCGGTCAGCCCCGGGACCTCCACCGGGTGACCGACCGCTTCCTTGGGCACCACGTAGGTGCCCGCGGCCATGTCGCCGAGCCGTCGGTGGCCCTTGGTGGTCAGCATCAGGATCCCCCCGAGGATCGGCAGCGCAAAGGTGACGGCGTCGACGACCCACAACACCGTGCGCGCGAAGGAGCGGCCGACGCCGCACAACTGCCCGTCGGACGTGACCACCCGCAGCCCCACCGCCAGCTTCCCGATGCTGCCGCCGGCCAGGCCCTGGATGACTGCGTAGGCCAAGAAGTGGATGCCGAAGTACAGGAAGGACGAGGCGTTGACCTTCACGGTGGTGGCCTGGTCGTTGCTGCTGAAGCAGAAGCCGTTGTGGGTCTCGCGCCATTGCGTGCAGAACGCGCTGCCGCCGCCAGGGGTCACGTCGTACTGCTTGACCGAGTTGCTGTTCTGCAGGAAGGCGAGGGAGAAGAGGAACCCCAAGGCCAGGTAGACGAGCAGGTCGATGAACCAGGCGGCGATGCGCCGCCCCACGACCGCGGTGGCGTCATGGGTGAGAGGCAGGGAGGAGGCCGTCACGGACGCCGAATCTAGACGGGGGCGTTTGGTCCCACCGGTACGCTCGCCGGCGATGGCCGACCCTTCCCTCGCCCCCACTGTTGCCCCGAGCGACCTGTTCGACAAGGTCGTGAACCTGGCCAAGCGACGGGGCTTCGTGTTCCCGTCGGCGGAGGTCTATGGCGGCTTTCGTTCCACCTATGACTACGGGCCCATCGGGGTGCTGCTGCTGCGCAACGTGAAGGACGCGTGGTGGCGGTCGATGGTGCAGCTGCGCGACGACATCGTCGGCCTCGACTCGGCCATCCTCACCCCACCCGCCGTCTGGGAAGCGTCGGGCCACCTGGCCAACTTCACCGACCCGCTGGTCGACTGCCGCAACTGCGGCGCTCGCCACCGCCAGGACAAGCTCGACCCGCCCGGCGTGTGCCCAACCTGCGGTGCCGAGGGCCAGTTCACCGAGGCTCGCCAGTTCAACCTCATGTTCAAGACCCACGCCGGGCCGGTCGAGGACGCCGGGGCGGTGGCGTACCTGCGGCCGGAGACCGCGCAAGGGATCTTCCTGAACTTCGCCAACGTCTTGCAGACCAGCCGCAAGAAGCCCCCGTTCGGCATCGCCCAGATCGGCAAGTCGTTCCGCAACGAGATCACGCCGGGCAACTTCGTGTTCCGCACCCGCGAGTTCGAGGTGATGGAGATGGAGTACTTCGTGCCGCCCGACGAAGCGCCGCGCTGGTACGAGTACTGGTGCCAGCAGCGCCGCCAGTGGTACGTCGACCTAGGCATGCCCGCTGACCTGCTCCGGCTCCGACCCCACGGGGCCGACGAGCTGAGCCACTACTCCTCGGCCACGTCCGACGTGGAGTTCGCCTTCCCGTGGGGCTGGGATGAGCTGGAGGGCATCGCCAACCGGTCCGACTTCGACCTCACGGCCCACGCCGAGGCGTCGGGTGAGAAGCTCGACTACTTCGATCAGGCCAGCGGCGAGCGGTATGTGCCCCACGTGATCGAGCCGGCGGCCGGCGCCACCCGGGCGATGATGGCGTTCGTGCTGGCCGCCTACGACG
>JAABUQ010010900.1_pt1 | contig 11793 bp, 12 predicted proteins | sample 5560001 | NCBI WGS metagenome assembly JAABUQ01 (sample SAMN10711888, study PRJNA513371) | rock metagenome | isolation source: Antarctica rocks | place: Antarctica: Victoria Land, Finger Mt nord | collected 2015-12-18
ATGCCGGCAAAGCCCGAGCGCATGCTTCGTTTAAGTACGACGACGTTCGCCGCCTTGTCAACATCCAAGATGGGCATTCCGTAAATAGGGCTGCTCGCAACATTGCGTGCAGCCGGATTAGTAACATCGTTCGCGCCAATCACCAGCGCTACGTCGGTACGTGGAAATTCCGGGTTAATATCGTCCATGTCGTACAAAGCGGGATACGGCACGTTTGCTTCCGCCAGCAACACGTTCATATGTCCCGGCATGCGTCCCGCGACCGGATGGATAGCATACTTCACGTCCACGCCGCGCTTCTCGAGTTGATCTGCCAATTCACGCACGCTGTGCTGCGCTTGCGCGACGGCCATCCCATAGCCGGGGACGACCACGATCTGCCGCGCATACGCGAGCATGGTGGCAACGTCGTCAACGGTGGCACTGCGCACGTGGGCATCTGAACTGGCGCCGGACAGAGCCGCCTCACCGGCGGGGTTGACCGCTCCAAAAGCACCGAAAAGTACGTTGGTTAACGAACGGTTCATCGCTTTTCCCATCAACACGGTCAGCAAAGTTCCCGAAGCACCGACAAGTGCACCGCTGATGATCAGCACGTTGTTTGCCAGAACGAAGCCCGTGGCAGCGGCCGCCATGCCGGTGAAAGAATTGAGCAGCGAAATGATGACGGGCATATCGGCTCCGCCGATCGGCAACACGAACAGGATGCCAAGCAACAGCGCTGCGAAGATGCAGACAAAATACGCGCCAAGCGTGGCGCCGGGCGCAGCAAACTGCGAATCGAGTAGGCCTCGATGAGCGATGAGATCGATCGCCGATACGACGACAACCAGCGCGATGAAGCCGTTGATGACTTGCTGGCCACGATAGGTGATGGGCCGGCCGGTCATCAGTTCTTGCAGCTTGAGAAATGCGATGATGCTGCCTGCAAAACTGACCGCTCCGATTACCGCACTCAGCATGATGGTGAAGGCCTCATCATAGGGCATGGTCGTGGCACCGCGGCTCGCGGCCGCGTGCATGAATTCGGCAGTGGACACCAAAGCCGCCGCCCCGCCGCCTGCGCCATTGAATAGCGCCACCATTTGCGGCATGGCCGTCATTTTTACGGAGCGGGCCGACCAAAAACCGATGACTGCTCCGATGAGCACGCCTGTCGCCATGATCCCCCATGAGAGCAGTCCGTGTGCAAAGAGCGTCGCTCCAATGGCTAAAGCCATCCCCACCATGGCGATTCTGTTGCCGGTGCGAGCGGTCGCTGGCGAACTCAAATATTTGAGTCCTACAATGAACAAAACACCGGTGAGCAGATACGCAACATCGATTGGGCTAGCGGACGCGCCGATCATTTCTTCGCCGTCGTGCGGGCTTTGAACATCTGCAGCATGCGTTCCGTGACGGCGAATCCGCCTATCACGTTGATGGTGGCAAGCGATACGACGATGATCGAAAAGACGGTTCCCAGGGGCGGATAGGCGATACCCGATACGAGAAGAGCGCCGACCAGGACGATTCCGTGAATGGCATTGGTGGCGGACATCAGTGGCGTGTGCAAGGTGGTCGGAACTTTTGAGATCACTTCGAAACCTACAAAAACCGCCAATATAAAGACCGTCAATTCAACGAGGAGTTGCCCGCTCACGCCATGGCCCCGGCGCCTTCGAGTGCGGCAAGCGTGGGCTGGTGGATGATCTTCCCGTCATGCGTTAAGCACGTACCTCGAGTTATTTCATCGTCGAAGTCCAAAACCAGATTGCCGTCCTTTAGCAGATGAACGAGCAGAGTCAAGACGTTACGCGAATAGAGCTGGCTTGCGTGGTACGGTACGGTCGAAGCAAGGTTCGTCGGCCCGATGATGGTGACGCCGTGAGCGACGATGCTGTGCGCTGGTTTGGTTAAGGCGCAGTTGCCGCCGGCTTCCGCCGCCAAGTCGACGATGACGGATCCGGGCTTCATGGCTCGCACGGCCTCCTGCGTAATGAGCAGAGGAGCGGGTCTGCCGGGAACGAGTGCGGTGCTAATGACGACATCGGAAGCTCCGATGTGCTGCACCATCAAGCGCCTCTGCTTGTCCGTTTCTTCCGCAGTCAATTCTTTTGCATACCCGCCCGAGCCCTGCGCGTCAACGCCGAGGTCGAGTTCCAAAAACGTCGCGCCAAGACTCATCACTTGTTCTTTGACCACGGCGCGGGTATCGTAGCTCGTCACGACCGCGCCCAACCGCCGTGCCGTCGCAATTGCCTGCAGTCCTGCGACGCCCGCCCCGAGAACCAGAACCTTCGCCGGAGGGACCGTTCCCGCTGCGGTGGTTAGCATCGGGAAGAACTTTGGCAACGCACCGGCCGCGAGCAGAACCGCTTTGTATCCCGCAATGTTGCTTTGAGAAGACAGCGCGTCCATGCTTTGAGCCCGCGTTATGCGGGGAATCGAGTCCATGCTGAACGCGGTGAGCTTACGACGTGCGAGTGTTTGCACAAAATTGGAATCGCCGAGTGGTGAAAGAAGCCCCAGCAGCGCCGCACCTTCGTGCATCATGCCGAGCTCGGATTCGCTCGGACGCCCCACGGTAACCACCAAGTCCGCATCCGAGAGCAGCGAAGAAGTGTCCTCGACGATAGTGGCGCCCGCGTCGGCGTACAGTGCGTCAGGGAAAGAAGCTCTCTCGCCGGCACCGCTTTGCACCCGGAACGAAGCTCCCGTTTTCAATAACTTTGAGATGGACTCGGGAACGAGCGCAACGCGCGACTCTTCAGGAGCGCTCTCCCGTGGCACGGCGATGTTCATGCGCGCGTTTTCAGCGCCCCATCGGTGAGTCCTTGAGAGCGTGAAGCACGAGCGCGCAAGTGCACGGTTACGAGATTACTATCCGGTTGCGCAAAATGCCGATCGGCTGAATTTCGACTTCCACGATGTCGTCATTTTTGAAAAACTCGGGCGGCGTGCGGGCGAAACCTACCCCCGCCGGAGTGCCGGTGGCGATGATGTCTCCGGGTTCCAGCGTCAGTCCTTTCGAGAGTTCGCAGATGACGCGAGCCACCGGAAAGATCATGTTGGCCGTAGACGCGTGTTGTTTTTCAAGGCCGTTCACGCGTACTTGTAGCTGCAACGCTTGCGGATCGCGGACTTCCTCGACTCCCGCGATGCACGGCCCCAGTGGGCAACTATTGTCGAGGCTTTTGCCCTTGAACCATTGCTGGTGCGCGCGCTGCAGATCGCGTGCCGTGATGTCGTTCAGACACGTGTAACCGAAAACTGCGTCGAGCGCATCCTCCTCGCGCACGTCCCGAGCGTGCTTTCCAATGATCACCGCCAGTTCGCCTTCCCAATCGTACTCGTTGGACACGATGTTGGAAAGGCGCACCGGCGCATCGGGCCCCACGATGGCGGTGGGAGCCTTGGTGAAAAACGCCGGAACTTCGGGGAGCTTCAGATCGCGCCCGGCCGCGCGCGCTCCTTCACGCGCGTGCTCGAGGTAATTGCGGCCCACGCAGAAGACATTTTTCTCCGGGCGCAGCGGTGCGTCGAAATCCACATTATTGGCCGGCATCACCATATCCGTCACGGCCTTCTGTCGCTGCGCCGAATCTAACCGGATGTACGCCAACAGCGACTCACAAGCGATCGCGCGAAGCCCGTCTCCTTGCTGCACGGCCGGACGCGCCGGCTCCCCTTTCGCGCGGTACATGACGTACTTCATCTAGTGCGGTACATGGGGTAGTTCATTTACAAGAAAATTGTCATCCTTGAGCGTTTTCTGTGAGCGGCTTAGGCAATAGTTAAGCCGCTTTTTGGTATTGCGCCGGTTTGAATTGGGAAAGATTCGATTCCTTGAGACGATAGAAGACTATCGTTGCAAGTTGTCGTTTGAGGGATCGCAAAGCGGCTCGGTGCGTTTTGCCCTCAGCTCTTTTGCGCTCGTAGTAAATTCGCCCAGGATGATTTTCGGAAGTAATTTGCGTCATGCCCATGATGTGAAAGGCGCGGTTGAGTTGGCGGTCTCCTCCGGTATTGACCCGGACCGTTTGACTGCGGCCGCTGGAACAGGAAATGGGCGCTACACCGGCGCGCATGGCAAAAGCATCGGCACTGCGGCAATTACGGAGATTACCGGCGTGACCAATAATGCCAGCGGCTACGATAATCGATACCCCGCGCATGGTGAGCAGTGGTGGCGCGAGGCGATTAACGAAAGGGACGAGCCGCTTTTGTAATTCCCCAATCTTGGCATTGAGGCGTTCGATGTCTGCAATAGCATCGTTGATCTCATCGATCAGAGCATCGGCCGTATAGCTGACTGAGCGCAATGGCGCTACTGCATCTTGGACCCTACGCAGCGCTGTCTTGCTGGTGAGATCGCTCGGAAGCTCTCGCAATTCAAGGCGCAAAGCCGCAGCCCGTAAGCGATTGACCGTTTCCGTGCGAGCGCGTACCAGCCGATCTCGACGGTCGTATAATAACCGCACCGCGTCTTGTTCGTCCGATTGTTCGCACCGAGGGAGCCGGTCTGACTCCCGCAGAACCACTTCGGCAACGGCCTGAGCGTCTTGCACGTCCGACTTGCCGCGGCGACTGGCATGCCGCCGATGACGCTTGGTAAAGGTTCCGGGAACCTCATACACAACGGCGCCCGTCTTCAAGAGCGCATCGGCCAACCCGCGCCCATAGGAGCCCGTGCCCTCGATGCCCCAAATGACCGCACCAAACTCGACGACCCTCTCAATCGCTTCATCGTAACCCTCAGCGTTGGGGACTATGCTAAACTGTGCGAGGATCTGACCCACTAAATTCAACACCACAATGCTATGGGAATCTCTATGAGTATCCACTCCGGCCACCGCTTGTGACATGGTACTGCCTTTCAAAGAACGAAGCGCGCCGACACGACTTTATTGAGCAAACAAAAACACTCGGCTTACCAGTCAAAACGCACTTCGCAACAAACGGCGTCGATCGGCGATTCATGGAAAAGCCACGAAGGCAGTCATCCTGAGAGCCAGAATCGACACCTGTGGACCATTATAACCATAAAGTCATCCTGAGCCTGTCGAAGGATGGTATTAGCGTGCTTCGACAAGCTGAGCATGACACTGAGATTACGCCGCACGCAAGACTAGCCTTCGCGTGTCGGGCGCCGCGTTAAATGCCAGCTATCGCAATAGCGGCAGTGGTAGGTGAACAAACTGGCGGCCATCCCGTTCATGGCGGCAACGGCGCGGGCAGCTTCTTGGGTGGGATAGGCGTCCTTTGACGTACAACTGCGCTCGATATCGCGGTCCACCGCCGCATCGATGTCACCCCGATTGCGCAACCACCAATCCATAGCAGGTCGTCGTAGAAGCCTACGGCTTAGATACGGTTTTTGGCTTGATGATTTCTTTGAAGTCTGGAAGCGGTTTGTTGTGCCTGCGGGCTTGGCGCACCGCAATGTCTTTCATGCTGTTCGCAGCCCCTTCTTCATTGCCCCACCGACCACCACGTGAAACGATGTTAACTGAGCGGCGCGCTCTGGTCGTGCGCGGGTCGTAGTCGTAGGTCACTCGGTACAAACCGACGATAGCGTGCATGCCGTCAGCCGTCCGAATGAACATTTGCAAAACGTTGCCGTACGTTAGGGCGTTGAACGTCAAGTCCTTGCACGATTTTCCTGACTTAACGCGGACAACTTGTCCGAGTTTGTTGACCTCGACGATAAATTCCGTATGCAGCGGAACCTTCGGTACGCGCGGTGTAGGGAGCACACGCGGATGCGGCGCCTGCGCGGCATAAGCAGGGGAAGCAACGATGACTAGAAGTGCGGCGCAGACACGAAGAAACTTTGTCATAATTTAGTTTCGCGACAGCGCAGTCAGTGCCGCTCCGCAGGAGGCGCAGGCCACGATGACTTGATAGACCGGCGGATTGGGTACTGGGCCGACCTGTTGTTGCTTCCCATTGCTGCCGCAGTAACGGCACGGCGCACATACGGAGTTCCCTGCCGCGGATTCGTCGTCCACACTTCGCCTTTAAGCAGGAGACGCAGTACGACCTGCAGGCACGTTATCGTCTGTTGACAGAAACCTGCGTCAAGATGCCCCCTCCAGGAACCGCAACGCTGATGTTGTTGGATACGTACGGACTGGTCTACCGTGCTTACTTTGCGCTGCCGGTTCTCACAACCAGCAAAGCAGTGCCCATCAACGCAGCCTATGGCTTTACGATGATGCTCAATAAGATCGTCGCCGACGAAAAACCAACGCACGTAATAGCGGCGTTCGACAAAGGCATGCCGCACGCGCGGGTAGCCATGTATGCGAATTACAAGGCTAACCGCACGGAAACGCCTGATGACTTGCGCAGCCAATTTGCGCTCGTCCGGAAGATACTGGATACGTACGGCATTCCGATCATCGAAGTCGCGGGGGAAGAAGCCGATGACGTCATCGCCACACTGGCGCGTCAGGCGGGCGATCAGGGACAGCGCAGTCTTGTTGTGACCGGAGACTTGGATCTGCTGCAAGTCGTCGACGATCGAACCACAGTTCTGGTGACGCGTCGCGGCATCACCGAACTCGGACGTTACGATCGTGCAGCGGTGAAGGAACGGTTTGATCTGGAACCCGAGCAGTTACCGGATTACCGCGGTTTGAAGGGCGATCCCTCAGACAATTTGCCGGGAATACCCGGCGTTGGCGAGCGCACCGCAATAAAATTGATCAAAGCCGCCGGTTCTCTGGATGCGCTCTTGCGCGATCCGCAGCTTGCCGGAGCCGTGAAGCTGCAAAACCTAATCGAGCAGTACGGAGAGCAGGCGCGCACCTGCCGCGATGTCTCCGTCGTGAGCGATGCGCTGAACGTAGCCATCGACTGGGAGCACAGTTTGTACGCGCCGCCGAGCAACGATGCACTGTACGCCCTGTATAGCGATCTGGAATTCAAATCTCTGCTCGCCAGACTCGACGTGCCGAACAATGCGCAAGAACTGCGGGCCCAGCAGATGATGGCCGGTTCCTGGACTTCTTACGCGGCGGCCACCGATCCGCCGGATTTCGCGCGGCTCGCGACAATTCTGGATGGCCTGTCAACGGCTCCAGCGTGTGCCGTCGCACTGCGGGGGGACGAGTTGGGCATTTCCGCTGCCGAGGGGACGGGCGTTAGCTTCTTGCTTTCCAGTCTCGGCCATGAACCGATTCGTTCTTCCTTCGCGAGACTGTGGAACGCCGGCCGAGAAATGGCGGGCTACGATACGAAAGCTCTGCTGGGCGCGCTGGCGGTGCGAGGCTTCCCAATGCGGCGCTTCCGCGATGATGCGATGATCGGCGCACATTTGCTCAACCCGTCGCGCGCGTTCCCGAATGTTGTAGACGCTGCGCAAGAACTGCTCTCCCTCGATCTGCCGCAAGACGCCGGCGCTTATGCCGATGCCACCGCACGACTGGTGGATGCCGAGCGCAGCACGTTGCGCGAGCGCGAGCAGTTGAAGCTGTACGACGAGGTTGAGGTGCCGCTCGCCGCGATTCTCGCAAAAATGGAAGCAACGGGCATCGCGATCGACGTGCGCGAGCTTGAGGTTCTATCTGTGCAAATCGACGCCGCGGTGGCGCGACTGCAAAAAGAAGTCTTTGCTTTGGCCGGTGAAGATTTCAACATAGGCTCGCCCCAACAACTGGGCGCAATTCTTTTTGGAAAATTGAAGATTCCGGGCAGCAAGCAAAACAAAACCGGCTGGGCGACCGGTGTTGAAGTGTTGCAGGCGCTGGCCAGCGACTACCCTATCTGCGCCAAGGTCCTCGAATATCGCGAAGTAACCAAACTGAAAAATACGTATGTCGACGTCATACCGAAACTGATAGATTCGCGCGATGGGCGCTTGCGGACTGCCTTCAATCAAACGGCCACGGCAACGGGCCGTCTATCGTCAACGAATCCCAACTTGCAAAACATACCCGTTCGTGGCGAACTCGGGCGCCGCATCAGGCGCGCCTTCGTGGCGCCGGGAGACGGTCGAGTCTTGCTCGCCGCCGATTACAGTCAGATCGAACTGCGGTTAATGGCCCACCTTTCGGGAGATGCGGCCATGCGTTCGGCCTTTCATCAAGGGCAAGACATCCACGACTTCACCGCGCGAGGGCTATTCAATGTTATCGACGCACAGGTGGTCGATCCGAATCAGCGGCGGATGGCAAAATCCGTCAATTTTGGGTTGCTGTACGGCATGTCGGATTTCGGCTTGGCGCAGCGCTTGGAGATCAGCCGGTCGGATGCGAAAGGTATAACCGCCGCGTACTTCGCCCGCTTTCCCGCCGTCCGCTCGTACATTGAAAATGTTTTGGAGGGAGGGCGCCGTGACGGGTACGTATCGACGATTTTGGGCCGCCGGCGCTATATGCCGGCGCTGCGCTCGAAAAACTACATGCTCCGCGCAGCGGCGGAACGAGAAGCGACGAACGCACCTCTGCAAGGCAGTGCTGCAGACCTTATGAAATTGGCAATGGTCCGTGTCGACCGAGCGTTGGCGGAAGAGAACCTTGCGGCCCTGATGCTTTTGCAGATTCACGACGAGCTCATATTTGAAGTTGCCGAGTCGGAGCTGCGCCGAGTCGCCAAGGTCGTGCGCTCGGCAATGGAAAACGCGTTGCAACTATCGGTGCCAGTTGAAGTCACTCTGAAAGTCGGGTGCAACTGGTACGACGTAGAGGAACACAAAGATTTGTAACGTGCCGGCGCTGCTCGCGGCCCTGCTTATCGGCGCTCAATTAACGCCGACGCACTTTCTTGCGGCACGAGCGCCCAAAGCGCGCTTGCACTTGGAAATAGCGGATAGCGAAACCGTCAGAGAGCGCGGACTGATGTTCCGCACGAAGCTAGCGCCGCACACCGGCATGATTTTCGTCTTCGAAAGGGACGGTGCGGTCACGTTCTGGATGAAGAATACTTTGATTTCGCTCGATATGGTATTTTTAAGCGCCGACGGCCGAGTGCGGGCGGTAAGCGCACGCGTACCCCGCACACGTGTTAAAACGCCCGAGGCCAACATTCCGCGCCGCAGTGGCCAGGCCAAGTATGTTCTCGAGTTGCCCGCCGGCGAAGCCGTTCGCGACGGCTTGAAGCCGGGTGCACGCCTGGCAGGGGCCTTGCCCTGAACTAATGCCGGAACTGCCTGAGGTCGAAACCATCGCACGCGGTCTAGCCGGTGCGCTGAGCGGACAGCGGATTGTGGCGGTAAAGGTAAGCCTTCCCAAAGTCGCCTCGGTCAGCGGAGACCGGACCTTCATCCATGAGTTGACTGGAGAGGGCATCGCGGGTGTATCGCGGCGCGGAAAGTTCGTCGTAATCGGCCTGCTCTCCGGACGCAGCTTGGTCGTCCATTTGCGCATGACCGGCCGCCTCGTTTTGCGCGGCCCGGGGGAGGACGCCGTGCACCCCCATACGCATGTGGTCCTCGGCTTGGGCGATGGTTCGTGCGTTCACTTCAGCGACGCGCGTCAGTTCGGGAGGATGCGCCTAGTTGAGCCGGAAGAACCGTGGGCTTCTCAGCTCGGGTACGAACCGCTCTCGAAGGACTTCACCGCCGCGCGCTTCGCCAGCATCCTTGGAGGCCGGAAGACGCCGGTCAAGGTCTTGCTCTTAGACCAGCGGCGAATCGCCGGTATTGGAAACATCTACGCGTGCGAAGCGTTATGGGAAGCGCGAATCGATCCAGGCACTCCCGCAAAGGCGCTGAAAAAACCGGCTGTTCGACGCCTGCACCGCGCTCTGGCCGGCGTTCTGAGCCGCGCCATCGAAATGGGCGGATCGAGCGTCGATGATTACGTTGATGCGCAGGGCCGGCAGGGGTCCGCTCAAAACGTCCTCTCGGTATACGGCCGCGAAGGTAAGCCTTGCCGCCGCTGCGGCCGGCACGTCGTCAGGACGGTGCTTGCACAGCGCGGTACCTGGTGGTGCCGCAACTGTCAAACGTAAGTTCTCGAATCTGGAATCTATTTTTAAGGATGGACAAAAAAAATCTCTACCACTCAAACCGCGCCCCTCGAACCACCCGAGCAAGAAGAAGATCAGTTAGCGCTCGAGCAGCGCATGTACGAAGAGAGCCTCAAGGTCCTCGACGAGGGCCAAGTCCTCACCGGTCTCATCGTGGCCAAGTATCAAGACGAGTTGCTGGTAGACATCGGCGGTAAATCGGAAGGGACGCTGCCCTTCCGCGAGCTGTCACTCGCGATCGATCCCAAGCAACTGAAAGTCAATGATACGCTGGAGGTAATGATCCACCGCATCGACGAGCAGGACGGCTCGCGCGCTTAAAACGTGGGAAAAAGTCATTGCGGCACACGACAACGACGAGGTTATCGAGGCCACGGTCACCCAGGTCGTTAAAGGCGGAGTCCTGGTGGATCTTGGAATGCGCGGCTTCGTACCGGCCTCGCAGATCCGCCGTCAGCCGGTCGGCAATTTAGACGAACTGGTCGGAAAACGTTTGCGTCTGAAGGTAATCGATCTCGACCACAAACGACATCGTGTGGTCCTCTCTCAGCGGCTCGTGCTCGAAGAAGAGCTGAACGCGAAAAAGCAAGAGTTGTTAGGCACTTTGACGGTCGGACAGATTCGCGATGGAGTCGTGGTTCGGCTGGCGGAGTTTGGCGCTTTCGTCGATCTCGGCGGCATCGATGGCCTCATTCATAACAGCGAATTAAGTTATGCGCGCATAAAACATCCATCTGAGGTGGTGAAGATCGGCGATACCGTTTCGGTCGAAATCATGAAGTTCGATCCGGACGCCCGCAAAGTAAGTTTATCGCTCAAACACGCGCTACCCGATCCGTGGGAACAGCATGCGGAGAGATTAACGGAAGGCGCGCAACTCACCGCGCAAGTGGTAAAGGTTACCCCGAATTACCTGCTGGTCGAGATCGTTCCGGGGGTTCTCGCGATGGTTCCCAAAGGTGAGTTTGATCCCGCCAAGCAGTATAGCCCCGGAGAGGAAGTTGACGTCACGCTTCTCACGATCAACCCTCAAACGCGACGGATCACCGGATCCATCCAGCACGTTGCGGACATCCCGCCCGAAGAAATCGAAAAACTGACCCTTGACGAGGACGACGGGTTGGGAACGATCGGAGAAGCAATAGGGCTCTCGGATCCGGCACCCGCCCCGTAATAGAATCCTGGGCAGGCCGCGGCGCAGCGTGGGATGAGCCTGCCATGAAGGTCCGCGTTGGGTTAACCGGAGGGGTGGGGTCCGGCAAAAGCGAGGTCGCACGCATCCTCGAGTCCCTTGGCGCCTTCATTATCGATACCGACCTGCTGGCGCGCGAAGCCGTGTCCCCCGACAGTGATGCGTTGCGCGCCATAGCTCGCGTGTGGAAGGGCGTGGTGCGAGGCGGCACCCTGGACCGAGCAGCGCTCGCCGAGATTGTTTTCAGGGACCCGGCAGCCAGGGAGAGACTGAACGCTATCGTTCATCCTTTCGTACGGCAGTTGGCCGAGAATCGCGAACAATATGCCGGTATAGATCAGGTCGTGGTGCACGTCGTCCCATTACTTTTTGAGACCGGTTATGGCAACGTGTGCGATGCGTCGCTCCTGGTCGTGGCGCCGGAGCGAGAACGGATCTCTCGCGTCATGCGCAGGAACCAGTGGACCGAAGAACAAACGCGCGCGCGCATCGCCGCTCAGATGGATCCCGAAATTGCGCGCACGAGGGCTACTCACGTTATTGAAAACAATGCAGACATCGCTTCTCTGCACGCAGCCACCGCGAACGTCTACCGAATCCTGAGCTGCGCCGTTAGCTCGTAGAAGCCCCTCTGCGCAGAACCT
>JAABUQ010010901.1_pt1 | contig 11792 bp, 7 predicted proteins | sample 5560001 | NCBI WGS metagenome assembly JAABUQ01 (sample SAMN10711888, study PRJNA513371) | rock metagenome | isolation source: Antarctica rocks | place: Antarctica: Victoria Land, Finger Mt nord | collected 2015-12-18
GATGCACGTCCCAATTGAGCAGCAACCTGTTCATCGCTCAAAATAGAGGCAAACGTAGGATTTTTGGTAGGATCGCTATCTTGATAGAACCCTACAGTGGTTAGCTCCTTCGTTATAGCACCATCAGCACTCTGCTCGATTATTGTATCACCAACATGCAGGTGTAGCGGTGCCCCTAGTAGCGATGCGTTGACAAGTATATTGTTTGTGCCTGCATCTGCTACGCTCAAATTTCGCCCACTCTGCAGCGTCACTACAGGAACATTGTTCCCACCATTCTTCAGCATATAGCCCTCGATATTTGCGAGCTTATTGACAACACTCCTGGGATTTGCCTTCCCTTTTGCACCAATACGTTTAAGAACCGTGTTCAGGTCTTGTCCTTGAATGAACAATGGATACACTTGCCGCACCACCGTATTGACAATGGTTTTGCTTGTATCTACGCCTCTTTGTTGTGCAATTTGCATATTGATTGTGTTACTCTGTTTGGGCGAGGCCGCGATAAAAACATTGCGCGTGAACAGAGAGTCGAGCGTACTGTTAATCGTATCTTTAATCCCTTGACCCAACACAAGCACCAGTCCAATCGCGAATACACCAACGAAGAGTGCCGTCAATGTGGTAGTTGTACGAACCCGTTGGCGTCCCATATTGCGATACGCCAGCATCACTGGTGTTTTCCATGAGCGCGGCGTGAACATCACTGCACCATCAACCAGTGTCGCAAAAAAGAAGACCAGCGCACCGCCCAGTAACACAATACCTAATCCGCCAAAGACCGCTAGCGCATAGACTCCAAGCGTACTATTACCAGCATGCGTCGCATAGCGGTTGACTACTGCCCCTAACAGTCCAAGTAGCCCAAAGGCGATGGTAGCCAGCACAATGATACCAAGTGCGGCAAGTATCCAGAGCAGAATACGCGGCTGTGGTTTTTCATACACAGGCAATTTTGAGATTGCGAGAACCAGTAAACCAAGCCCCAGTGCTATCGCGAAGATGAGAATAGCTCCCCCGTAGACGGCAATAATTGCCGTTGTTACGCTGCCAAGAATGCTAGCAGCCAGCGCGACAAACAGCACGGAGAGGACAATCAGCAAAAAAAGCGTGGTCAAGCGCGAACCTGTACCCGTCGCCTCGCCACTGTCACGTAACACCACAAGCGGACGTATCTGGCTTGCCTGCACAATCGGTAGCAGCCCGAAAATGAGCGCAGTTGCGAGGCCAATTCCAAAGCCTGAGAGAATCGTTGTTGTGTCAAGCACAATTGGCAGATGCAGCGTGAAGGCATGTTCAACAACGGTCCGTACTAGATAACTGGCTCCAATACCAGCAAGCGTGCCAACCATGCCGCCGATGATACCGAGCAGAGCCGCCTCTAAACCAAAGAGTCCGTATAAATCAACCTGCCGATAACCCGTTGTTTTGAGCATCGCAATCTCGACCTGGCGTCGGCGCAACAATACCTGCATGGTATTGATAATGCCAATACCACCAATGAAGAGAGCCAGCAGGCCAACGATACGCAGAAAGAGGCGAATCTGATCGACCTGGCTCTGCCTTCGTTGTAGCAGGTCCTGGGCAGTGATCAGCGTAACAGTTGGAAAGCTTTGACTAATCTGTGCTTGTACGGACTGTAAATTTGCGGCGGGAAGCGTTGTATAAACAGTGCTGTAGGTCGCAGGAAGCGATGAGCCATCCGCGCCGGGGATGGCTGCGAGTGTATCCTGCGCGATAAGAATTTGTGGTCCCTGGAACGCTCCCCCTTCTTGAAATTCGGCGGCAATGGTGATGGGAACAAGTCGCCCATCCGTTGTCTTCACCTTGTAAGTGCTACCAATGTGCGCGTTCAACATTTGAAAAACATGCATACTTACGGCAACATCATTACCGTGCACAACCTGTTGTACCATCAAGTTTTGTGAGGGTGCAATAAAATTTGCCTGCCCGACCAGGGGGAAATTGCTCGATATCGCTACAAGGTTCAGTGTTTGTTCATCACCTGAAGAGAGCGTGATAGTACCACCAGTATCGTTCGATGTTGCATAATCTATGATACTGCCGCGCTTTTTCAACTGCTCAAAAAAGGGGAGATCACGCTGACGTAGTGGTGTTACTCCTGCATTGACACGTAGATCACCTCCGTTAGCCTCCACAATGTTCCCGACCAGAGCCTGATTGATGCTCAAACCCACAAGTTGCAATGCCACAATCGCCATCACACCCACCGCTACGCAAAATATAGCCAGTACCGTCCTCTGTCCTCCACGCACCAGCGAACGTGTTGCATAAGACCAGTATAAACCGAGTCGCATGGATACCTTCTTTAGTAAGAACACTATTATCTAGTTAAGAATACTATTATCTTTTGACATGTACGTTACAGCACATAGAATGATGCATGTTTCTTCTGTGTTAAGACGTTAATGAAAGAAGTATCAGATAAGGTATATCGTATATATGAGAAACTCTAACGGGCGACCACAAGGGATCGCCCGTCCGTTCCCCGTTTTTCACGAAGAACTTTTATTTGAACAGTATTGACCCTTACAGTCTCCCCCACGAATAAAAAACCACTCGCTTTTGTTACAATGATATGTAGCATATTTCAAGACCATTGGCTACTATTTCTCATTGTCTACTACTTCACAGCGTATTTTGCGTAGATATGTTATGCTAGCTACTATCAAGAACCAATTTTTGTATATTCTATGAAATCTCTCTACTTTGCATAAGGTTAATGTAACTGATGGATACCTCTATCCGTTTCTACAATACGAATAGCAATGTGCATTCTCCATTTGAGGATGAACGCACTGGCAAATTCACCGTTCCATTACCGACGGATGAGGAAGGCCGTGTGTCTGATGCACGAGTAACAAGTGCGAATGGTTCTTCGCCTGAGATTGCTTCACAAGAGCAGGTTCAGGAGAACGAGCAGGCAAAAGCTGTAGATGTCGCCGACTTTGAAGCGATATTCATACGCTTCCAGACACCAATTACGAACTACATTTATCATCTCATCGGCAATCGAGAACAGGCATATGATTTAGCACAGGATGTGTTTGTAAAAGCTTACAAAGCATTGTTGAATGGAACTGTCGTCCAGCCAGGGGCACTCTCGGCGTGGCTCTATCGCATAGCAACCAATACAACCACCGATACGCTCAGGCGCAGACGATTGATTTCATGGTTGCCGCTCTCGTTGTTTAACGAGGATCGCGGCATCGGTGCTGGCGTTCTATCCGATTCCGGTGGGACAGCCGATGGCTTTACAAACCCTACTGAAGATAGCCAGAACGAAAACCGCGCCAGCTCTGTAAGTGCTATTTATGAGCGCAACAGCTATGACGGCGGACGTTTTGAAAGTCGCGTTGCGGACAGAGAAATCGTCGAACATGTCATGAAGCAGTTGCAACCCAAATATGCGGTCTGCCTATGGCTCTATGAAAATGATGGCCTGTCCTGTGCTGAAATCGCTGAGGTTCTCAATATTAGCTCGTCAGCGGTCAAAATGCGGCTCATGCGAGCGCGGGAACGGTTTATTGGACTATACAAAAAAGAGGTCGGTGAAGAGTGAATTGTAACCAGGCGCGGTCAATGCTCGCAACATATCGTGATTTGAAAAATGGGCACGACGATACGAAAGAATTAGGTGTGCATTTGGAGCAATGCGCGGCATGCAGAGACGTACTCGCACAACAAAGCATTGTTGGAAAGAGTGTTCGTCTTCTGCCAACACTCGAACCTGCTCCTAATGCACATGGCAGGCTCATGCGAACGTTAGCGACAGAACATGCACAATTTCTGCAACATTCTTCTCATGCTCACGCATCTTCTGCCTCCTCTGTCCCTGACTTCCTCAAGCCATACATGAAAGAACAGACACGAGCAGCAGGCACACACAATACTCTCACCTCGTTCTCTACCGCCGAGACCGGCCCATTACCAATTATTCCCATAAAACGCAAAAGGCATATTGCTCCAATGGGGCAGTTCGCTGTGCTTGGACTCGCAGCAAGCTTTTTGATGGTATTTTTAGTGGGTGGTCTCGTCTCGCTCCTTGTCTTAGCAAATCACGGCGGCAACAATATAGCCAGTACAGCATCGTCTATCACGCCACCCTCGCTTGTCGCACCAGTCAATTATACTGCCACAACAGCGTACTCTCATGTCTCAAGTGCGGTCGCAACCCGTGAGCATATTTATTATTCGGCTTACGGCGATGGTCAGACACAATGGATGATCGAACAGGTGAATGGAACGACAAAGAACGCCACCAGCACACCGCTTCTTGTAAAGGGGAGCGATAGTCCTCTGTTCGTTCTGAGTGCCTCGCAAAAATGGTTGATCTGGCTACAATTTGATACACCACAAAGAGAAACAAAGGGACAACACGTGGGACATACAAGTACGTCAACGCTCACGCGTAGCTGGAGCTTGAAAGCACTTCCTCTCATGGCCCCACAAGATACGACGCAACCCTTTGGGCAATCAATTACGCTACAACATGGCACATTCGATACCGCAACCGTTCCAGGTTGGGTTCGCACACCAATTCAAGGCGTATCGTTCATCCAGCAAGACACGCTTCTCGCGGCAACAATCGATGCAAAGGGTGACGCACAACTTGTGCGTTATCAACTCAATGTGGGACAGGGCGCAACTGCTACCACTATCGCAACAACAAATAGCGGTCACATCTTTACGTCACCAACGGCAACAACCGATGGCTCGCAGATATTCTGGTCGGAAGAATGGTTTACAGGGGATACGCAACCACACAGTAACATCTGGATACAGGAAACAACTCATGACGTAACGCGTCAGAATGGTGCGTGGCATCCGAGCATTACAGTCGATAAACGACTTTTCCTTTCGGATGAGGTCTCGTTCCATCCACAGGTCATTAATGATGCACTCTTCTTGCTCAGTACAGGAAATCCTGCTGTGCAAACACCTAAGAAGCCAGATGTAACAAACACTCCTTCGGGACAGGCGACGGTAACGCCAGTGCCTGTATCGACGGCACCTGTTATTCCTCGCTTCACCGATGTTTATGTACCACAGACAGATGAGGCTATTCACGGTACGGTACTGGCCTTTGCCCTTGATGATCCTGCTGCAGCACCGATAACGCTTTCTAGTGACAACACGGCTGCAGCCCTTCAGGGCGGTACACGCTTCTTATTGTGGCAAAGTAGCAATGGGTATCAGATGTATGATGCTGTAGCAAAATCACCAGTCGAGGTCAAAAATAGCACAAGAAGTGCTGCATTCCTGGCAGTCAATACCGATACTGCTGTATGGGTTGCGATAGAAAACCCTGCGTCAGTGAATTCCACAGGCACACAAACTGCCACGTTCAGTATGTTCAACTGGCCTGCATAAAGCTTTCTTAGGGTAATGACAACAAGCGCGTCGGAAATTTCCGACGCGCTTGTTGTCATTACCCTATAAGCGATCACTTTTACCCTCTATAATATCCTGGTGCATATGGTGCAATTTTTGCTCTATCTCTCGCATCTTCACCGTCATAACGCTCATCTCCAATTCCGTCTTCACGTTGACCTCATAATCCAGGTCGGCTTTAATATGGTCTTTAGCCGACTGGCGATTCTGGCTGATAAGCACAAAAATAGAGAGGAAAATGGCTTCGAGCGAAACCGCCATTGTAAGGAATTGGAATGGATAAGGGTCAAATTGAGCATTCTTTGGGCCAAGTGTGTTGATACCAATCCAGAACATAAAGGCAACCAGATTGATGAGGAGAAACGGCATGGAGCCACTAAAATCCGCAATCAGGTCCGCGATACGTTGCGCCAGTGAAGTATGCTTCTCTTCAGCATCATTTGGGTTGCGACTGACACGTGTACGTAAAATATCGTCCGTGTGTTTCAGGCGTTGCCCAAGTTCCATGAGTACGTCGATAGCGGCATCTGGACGCCGACGCAGAAAATCGAAGAACTCTTCGCGGTCAAGTTCAAGTGTGACAACCTCTTCAGCAGTGGTTGCACTGGCCGAGCGTGTTTCTCCTGACAGCATCGACAACTCGCCGAAGAAACTTCCGGGTCCGATGGTATCCAGTACAACCTTTTGCCCATCGGCATCGGTCAGCCACACTTCAACTTCGCCGCGCTCGATGATATTGAACCCGCAACCCTGTTCGCCCGCTGTCATCACCTGCTGCCCTGGCTTAAACACGCGCTCAGTCATGATGGAGCGTAACTCAGTACGCTCCTCATCATCCATGTTGGAAAAAAGTGGTATCTCTGCCAACAATTTTGTTGTTACCACACTCATTACATTACGCCATCCTTTTTAACATCCCAGCAGTTTCGCGATCAGCATGCGCTGTACCTCGCTGGTGCCTTCGCCAATTTCGTTGATCTTGACGCTACGGAAGTAGCGCGAAACAGGATATTCGTCCATAAAACCATAGCCACCGTGAATCTGCACAGCTTGATTGGCGGCACGATTCGCCATCTCGGAGGCGAAAAGTTTCGCCATCGACGCTTCACGAGTATACGGTTTACCCTGCATATGCAGCCAGGCGGCCTTATAATACATTAAACGCGCCAACTCGATTTCAGTGTCCATATCGGCCAATTTGAACTGAATAGCCTGGTTTTCGCTGATAGGCCGTCCAAATTGTTTGCGTTGTTTCGCGTAACTCAATGACTCGTCGAGACATGCCTGTGCGAGACCAACTGAGAGGGCGGCAATAGCGACACGGCCCGCGTCAAGTATCTGCATAAACTGTTTGAAGCCATCGCCACGATTACCGAGAATGTCACCCTCTGGCACCACACAATCCTCGAAGGCTAATGGTCGCGTATCCGATGCCTTCCAGCCCATCTTCTTATAGGGTTTGCCGATGCTATAGCCAGGAGTACCTTTGGGGACGATAATATTGGTAATCTCTTTACGCCCATCAGGACGCGTGCCAGTGATCGCGGTAATGGTAACGCCACCTGTCATATCTGTACCCGCGTTGGTGATAAACGCCTTCGAGCCATTGATATGCCACTGTCCATCATGTAGTATCGCGCGGGTCTGTGTACCGCCAGAGTCGGAGCCAGCTTCTGGCTCTGTCAACCCAAAGGCCCACAACTGCTCACCGCGTGCGAGGGGAGTAAGAAAACGCTCTTTTTGCGCCTCACTACCAAAGAAGTAAAATGGCGACGCGCCAAGTGAGGTGTGCGCCTCCATCGTGATGCCAACAGAGACATCGCCACGCGAAATCTCCTCGATGGCAAGACAATACGATAAAAAGTCTGCACCCGCGCCCCCGTACTGCTCAGGGAAGGGCAGACCGAGCAAACCAAGCTCGCCCATTTTACGAATCACGGCATAGGGAAACTGCCCTGTCGCATCTATCTCTTCCGCAATTGGCTTAATCTCTTGCTCAGCAAACTCGCGACAGGTGTCACGAATGGCTATCTGCTCCTCGTTGAGTGAAAAATCCATTACACTTTGTTCTCTTTCTGTTAATGGCCGTAACGATAGGCTAAACAATAACCTTTACCAATTATACGAGATTGCGACAAGAACATTCTCAAATAAGCCCACCAATACCTTCCTATATCAAAGCTACTCATTATGCTTCATGAAAAACTACATTACCATTTTCTCATTTTATGGAGATTTCATAACGTTTCCATTTGGAATAGCGATTATATCACCAGGAAGACTTCAAGAAACGAGAGACGAGGAGCATCCATCGCGAAAGTAAAGTGACCATCAAATAATGAAAAGAGGATACGTAATGCGTCTAGTTGACGGTCCTAGTATTTGTGGATATGTAGTACAGCATAATGAGCAAGAACATCTTCTCATTATTAATGGTGAGGTTATCTTACTTACACCGATTGAATACGTCTTATTTATGCAGCTACTTGCACATTTCGATAAGCAGCTTACTTTTGCACTGTTAATTAACAGTGCATCTAGTAGTTGTTCTGGCTGCAAGACTCGTCACGCCTTAACGCTTCACATCAGTAAATTGCGTATTAAATTATTGCATTTAGGACTGGATATTTCTTGCAATATGAAATCAGGTTATTTATTATCATCAACATCTATAACTACGTGAAAAGTAGGAATTAGAATAAGTCATGTAGATTTATTACTGGTTTAGACAAGGCATAACACCTCTACGTTGAGCGTTTTCTTGTAGAGGTGTGCCTTGATGCAGAAGTCTCGCTGCTTCAACTCTTGCTTTTCGGTTTATTTCCTCCAATTAGGTCAAACCACACTTTCAACTCATTTTTTCTTCTGCAAGGCTGAAAGAGCATATATAACAAAGGCAATAGCAAGTACAGTAAAGAGAACTGGGCCAATAGGTGACATTCGCAGACCTGCCAAAATAATTGCACATACGACGACGATAACAAAGTACAGCGCAACAAGACGAATGAGCATTTGAGCAGTTTCGTTCATAATGTTCTTCTTTCATATCTAACAGGACAGCACCTAAGCAATCCTTACACAGTGTAACATTACTTTATTTAGAAGGTGACATCGTTCATTCTCTATACATTCCTAAAATCTGGTAGAATGGAAAGAAGCAAGGCATTTTCCCCTCTAATGAAAATCAAGGGGTAGGTCTCCCAAGACGTACATTCTTTAAGTCAATGAGTCAGGCGATCTCTGGTGCAGCTTTAGCCTTTGTTGGTCTCAGTGCTTTAGATTCTAACAAAGCATTTGCGGCAGGAATCGTACCAAACTCAATAGTCTGCCCTGGTTCTGGCTACCAAGATACGGTTTGTCTCGGTCGAAATACCAGTGATTGTGGAAATCTATATAAAATTCAGGTATGGGAATATGAGGGCGGCGGAACACCAAATGCCCGTATATGTTGTCCTCATACGGTTCGCACTACATTTTGCAGCAACAGGTGTGATATTCCCATTACTTGTAGCTAGAGTACCAAGTTTACAGTTAGTGGACGCCCACAAGGGGCTACCCTCCTCTACATCGCTCTTGCGTGCTACGCACGTTTTGTAGAGGAGGGTAGCCCCTTGTGGGCATCCGTTGTGAGTATATGTATACTCCTCTTCTTATTTGAACTGTATTACGATTTATCGCGTCCTCGCGCGAGCGAAGCCATATGCGAGTCCCCGTATAGTTAGCGGATGCACAATTATCATATCCTTGTAGCATATCAGAGATCAAACGAGGGTATATGATATATCAGACTCGTACAGATGTTAAGAAACCGTCTCGCCACTCTCCACACGCGCACCTACGCCTTTACGCAGCATCGGCACCTTGTTGAGTGCTTCCCAGGGAGCGTCGATATCGGTACGTCCAAAGTGGCCGAAGGCCGCCGTTGGCTGGTAGATGGGGCGGCGTAGGTTCAGCGATTGGATGATACCAGCGGGGCGCAGGTCGAAATGCTCGTTAATAAGCTGGATGATCTCTTCGTCGGAAACCTTGCCTGTACCGAAGGTGTCAACAAAAAGTGAGAGCGGACGCGCAACGCCGATAGCATAGGAAACCTGTAGCTCGATGCGATCAGCGAGGCCAGCGGCGACAATGTTCTTAGCGATGTAACGCGCCGCGTATGCCGCCGAACGGTCTACCTTTGTCGGGTCTTTGCCGCTGAACGCTCCGCCACCATGACGCGCCATACCACCATAGGTATCGACGATAATCTTCCGGCCCGTGAGACCTGCATCACCCATTGGACCACCTGTAACAAAACGTCCAGTTGGGTTGACGAAAATCTTGGTGGCAGAGTCGATCAGATGGGCAGGAATAACGGGCTTGAGAACATGCTCCAACACATCGGCACGAATCTGCTCCTGGTCGATATAGCTGGCGTGCTGCGTCGAGATCACCACTGTATCGACACGCACCGGACGACCATGATCGTACTGCACCGTTACCTGGCTCTTGCCATCCGGTCGTAGATAGGCTAATGCCCCACTACCTGCCCATGCCTTGCGCCGCTCAACCGAGAGCTGACGCGTGAGCTTGTGTGCAAGACTAATCGGCATCGGCATATATTCGGGCGTCTCGTTGCAGGCAAAACCAATCATCATGCCCTGGTCGCCCGCGCCAATCTGCTCCAGTTCGTCATCGCTCAAATGTTTCACGACGCCATCTTTCGCCTCAAGCGAACGGCTCACGCCCATGTCGATATCCGGCGACTGCTTGCCAATCGAGGTCACAATACCGCAGGTGCGATAGTCGAAGCCATACTCGGCGTTGACATAGCCAACCTGCTCGATAGTCTTCCGCACAATCGCGGGCATATCGACCCACGCCGATGTTGTAATCTCGCCAGCCACCAGTACAAGGCCAGTCGTCGTCGCGGTCTCACAGGCGACACGCGCCAGTGGGTCCTGCGCTAGAATGGCATCGAGAACCGCGTCCGAGATCTGATCGCACAGTTTGTCAGGGTGTCCCTCCGTCACCGACTCACTGGTGAAGTATGACTTGGGACTTTCCATAAAATTGCTCAAAGGTGAGCCTCCTTCTTTCTGTATCAAAAGCCACATGCTATGGCTATAGGATGTTTGCAACTCAATATGGCAGTGGGAGCGTCTTGAGGAGATACAGGGCATAAAAAAACCCCTCTATTTCAGGGGTATGGCGAATTGCACATTCCCCTCATCTCGCGGACTCCATCATGCAGTTCCGCCGGAATTGGCACCGTTCCTGTCCCGTTTCGGAACAGATGGGTTGCCGGGCTTCGTAGGGCCGTTTCCCTCCACCTCTCTTGATGAGAGCGATCTCATTGCTGATATTCAGTTGTCATGTCTGCATTCTTTTTTGTGTTGTCTCTATTTTACGTCAAACAAAGGTTGGTTGTCAATTCGGTGAAATTTATCGGTGGCTAAAAACGAATATGACAAGCGGTAAACCCTGTAGGGGCCTTTCTTTAGAACGCCCTCGTCCCAATACACAATGTGAGCGATTATTGAAGGACGTACCCAGTGGATGGGAAACGTGATCAATGGGGACGAGGGCGTTCTAAAGAAAGGCCCCTACCAATTGTCGTGTTCCATTTTCATAAGGCCATTATTTACGTGCCGGACTCCCACGAATTGAGGTATTTCTCCTGCTCTGGGGTCAGCGTGTCGATGCGAATACCCATGGCATGGAGTTTGAGACGCGCAATCTCTTTGTCCATTTCTGTAGGTATGTAATAGACCTTTGGCTGCAACTCTTTGGCATGAATCAGCATATACTCCGAACCGAGAGCCTGATTCGCGAAGCTCATATCCATGACGCTTGCAGGGTGTCCCTCTGCGGCTGACAGATTGACGAGGCGTCCTTCGGCAAGCAGGTGAACGTGGCGACCGTCGCTATAGGTGTATTCATCCACAAAATCACGGACACGACGTTTGGCGGTTGCCAGTTTCTCCAATGCAGGAATGTTGATCTCGTCGTTGAAATGTCCCGCGTTCGAGATCAACGCCCCTTCCTTCATGTTCTCGAAGTGCTGCTGATCGATCACGTTGACATCACCAGTCACGGTCACGAAGATGTCGCCAACTTTAGCTGCTTCGACGCCGGGCATGACACGATAGCCATCCATAACGGCTTCCAGCGCACGCGTTGCATCTACCTCGGTTACGATGATGTTCGCACCCAGACCATGAGCGCGTGAAGCCACGCCACGTCCACACCAGCCATAGCCGAAGACAACGACGGTACGCCCAGCGATAAGAATGTTGGTTGAGCGAATAATCGCGTCAAGCACGCTCTGGCCCGTGCCATAGCGATTGTCGAACATATGCTTGGTATCGGAGTCATTGACAGCTAGTACAGGAAAC
>JAABUQ010010903.1_pt1 | contig 11790 bp, 10 predicted proteins | sample 5560001 | NCBI WGS metagenome assembly JAABUQ01 (sample SAMN10711888, study PRJNA513371) | rock metagenome | isolation source: Antarctica rocks | place: Antarctica: Victoria Land, Finger Mt nord | collected 2015-12-18
TCTGGCAGTACGGCGGTGGCATCATGGGCGAAGTGCGTCTGATCGAGCGCAACTTCGGCATCTACACAAGCTGATCGCCGACATCAGACGAAAAACCTTGCCCTACCGAATTCTTGCAACAGAGCCGTTTCGACGACCATGTTCGCGCGCGCCCAAGCACTTTCCAAGCAAGCGCGGATGCGCTCGCTACGCGACCTCGACGCAGCCGCGCTCAAGCTGCGCGACGCGGGTGCCGTGCTATTAGACGAAACTACGCCCGACCCTGAGGTGCGCTCAGCCGTTTTTGCTATGGTCGATCGCGAGGCGCTGGCGGCTTCGGTCGAGCTCGTCGGCGCGCTCGCCAAACCGAATGATGACATCTACTTCGCCGAGTTGCGCGCCCAGCAAGGCAAAATCCGTTACCTTCCCGCGCTGCTGGCGGGCCTTGAACTCGACGCGGCGCCCGCGGGCAAGCCGCTGCTCGACGCGGTCGCATATCTCAGGGTCGTTCACGCGGGCGGCAAACGTTCGGGGCCACCGCCGACCGCCTTCGCGCCGAAAGGATGGGCCAAGCAGCTCCAAACCGGGGACGGCACGCTCGACCTGACCGGCTACCGGCTATGCACAATGGACCGGCTTCGCCATGCGATCCGGCGGCGCGATGTGTTTCCCGTGCGCTCGCTGCGCTATGCTGATCCCCGCAATGGCCTGCTGTCGGGCGCGGCGTGGGAAGCGGCGAGGCCGGTCGTCTGTCGCACCGTCGGCGTCTCGGCTTCGGCCGACGAAGAACTCGGCGCCCTCGCGAACCGCCTCGACCTCGCCTATCGCGAAACCGCCGCACGCGTTCCGGCAAACGCCGCCGTTAAGATCGTGCGATCCGATGCAAGGGCCGACCTCTCGCTCGAAGCGCTCGAGAAAATCGAGGAGCCGCAAAGCCTGATCGCGCTGCGCAACGCGGTCGACGCGCGGCTGCCACGGCTCGATCTGCCCGAGCTGATCCTCGAGGTCCATGCGCGCACCGGCTTCGCCGCCGCGTTCACGCACGCGAGCGAGAGCAGCGCGCGCGCCGAGGACCTGGCCACCACGATCTGCGCGGTACTCGTATCAGAGGCGACCAACACCGGGTTCGAGCCGCTGGTGCGATTGGACGCGCCCGCGCTGCGTCGCTCGCGGCTTAGTTGGGTCAAGCAGAACTTCGTCCGTGCCGAGACGCTGACGTCGGCGAACGCGATCCTGGTCGCCGCGCAAAACCGGGTCGCGCTCGCCCACGCCTGGGGCGGCGGCGAGGTGGCGTCCGCCGACGAGCTGCGCTTCACCGTCCCCGTGCGCACGATCCACTCCGGCCCGAACCCGCACTATTTCGGCCAGAAGCGCGGCGTCACCTGGTACAATCTCGCCTCGAACCAGTTCACCGGCCTGAACGCGGTGACCGTGCCCGGCACATTGCGCGACAGTCTCAACCTGCTCGCGGTCGTGCTCGAACAGGAGACCGAACTCAACCCCACCGAGATCATGACCGATACCGCCGGCTACACCGACACGATCTTCGGCATCTTTCACCTGCTCGGCTACCAGTTCAGCCCGCGCATTGCCGACATCGGCGGCGCGCGCTTCTGGCGCGTCGACGGCAAGGCCGATTACGGCATCCTCGACGAACTCGCGGCGAACAAGATCAACATGAAGCTCATCGCCGAGCATTGGGACGACCTGCTGCGCCTCGCGGGATCCCTCAAACTCGGCGTGGTACGCGCCGCCGGAATCACCCGCACGCTCCAGACAAACGACCGCCCGACCAAACTCGCCCGCGCGCTTCAGGAACTCGGCCGCCTGGCGAAGACGCTCTACCTGCTGCGCTTCATCGACGACGAGAACTACCGCCGTCGCATCCTCGTCCAGCTCAACCGCGGCGAGGGCCGCCACCAGCTCGCGCGCATCATCTTCCACGACAAGCGCGGCGAACTGCGCCAGCGTTACCGCGAAGGCCAGGAGGATCAGCTCGGCGCGCTCGGCATCGTCGTCAACCTCGTCGTGCTGTGGAACACGATCTACATGGACGCCGCGCTCGACCAGCTCCTCGCCGAAGGCTTCGATGTTCGGTCCGAGGACGTCGCGCGCCTGTCCCCGCTTGGCTTCAAGCATATCAACATGCTCGGGCGCTACGCCTTCACGCTGCCCGACATCGTCGCGCGCGGCGAACTAAGGCCACTGCGCGATCCGAACGCCTCGGGCCCGGATGACCTATGACACGATCCTTGTGCGCCTTTTCTGTTCCACTGCGCCCCAGACCCCAGCCACGCCTCGTTGTCGCGGCTCCGATAGGCGGTATCCGCCCAGACGTCGGACGCGGTGTTGTCGCAGAGGCGCGGACTGAGGAGGGAAAGCTCTACCTGCTGGTGGCAATCGACCGATCCTCGAAGTTTTGCCTTCGTGGAACTGCTTAGCAAAGAATTTATAGTTCTATAGCCGAAATAGGCCGCGAGTTGAGATGATCGAGCTCCTCGATGACGTCCAGACTGAGTCGGATCGCCGCCGCGGAGACGTTCTCTACCAAATGTTTGGGGTCAGCGGTGCCGGGGATCAACAGCATATTGGGAGCGTGCGCTAGCAGCCATGCGAGACCGAGCTGCGATGGCGTAACGCCCAGCCTCAAGGCGAGCTCTATCACTTTGGGCTCCTCGGTCACCTTCGGCCAGCCCGGGAATGCGCCGCCGAGCGGAAAGAAGGGTGCCCAGGCGATGCCCCGGGCGATGCACAACGCAAGCATGTCCTCGAATTGCCGGCTGATGAGGCTATAGGCGTTCTGGACACAGGCAATACCTGCTGGCTGCGCGCGTTCGAGGCTTTGTAGATCGACCCCGCTCAAGCCGATGGCGCCGATCTTCCCTTCGTCGCGCAGCGCAGTCCTCATCGCAAGCTGGTCGTCAAGATCGACGAGCTGATCTCCAACAGCTTTGATCCCGGGTCCGACATCGAGGCGACGCAGGTTCACCACGGGGATACAGTCGGTTCCCAGGCTTCGCAGATTGTCCTCGACGCTGGCCCGAAGTTGCTCAGGCCGTTGCGCGGGCCTGATCGGTATCTCGCCCCCCGGATTGGGATCGGCACCGACCTTGCTGGCGACACTAATGTCCGTGCGCGAGCGCAGCGCTTTTCCGATCATCTCGTTGGCGAAGCCATCACCGTAGAATTGTGCCGTGTCGACATGATCCACGCCGAGATCAAAGGCACGTCCAAGCAGCGCGATTGCCTTGGCCGGATCGGCGGCGCATCGCTCGAGTTGCATCGCGCCATATCCCATCCTGGCAACCTTATTGCCACCGAGAGCATAACTACCTGCGCCCGCCGCAGCTCGCGTATCCATTAGGGACATAAGATAATCTCCGTTGACCTCGCAACTGGCACGGCAAGAGTTAAGCAACACGCGAAATATGTTTGCTTTCGGTGGACGATATTTGCCTGCGTGCTCTCTCTCAACTGCTGCTCAGTCCCATTGAGCTAACTCAATTAGCTTGAGCGAAGTAGTGCGACTAGCCCTTCTAAGCACGCATAAGTCAGTCAGAATTACGCCGATGGACTTACCCGAATCAAAGGTAGATCACATCTACACATAATCTTTGGCTCACCAGATCTCGAAAAGCGTTTGGAACTCGCTCGCATCAAGTACGCCCTCCCAGCTCGATCTTCTCCAGACCAAGCGGATCGGCGCACCGTAAGCTACATCGTCAAAAAATCCGAGTTAGAACCCCTTCCGACGCCGATCGACTCTCCAGTGTGCCGGAGGCTTATTTCTGCGGGTGACATCGGTTGCGGTGGACTCCTCAATGGGGACAACACGGCTTTGCAGTCGGCGCGCTCGAACTGCCCCCTTGGCGCTTCCTTGCACGAAGTGCGTACGGAGCCATAAGCGCGAACGCCTCCGCGATATTTACGGGCGTAGGGTCGTTGTTAAACCGGCGATAGAAGTACAGCACGTTGGCGACGATGCGCTCAGCACCGCCCCAATCGTCGAACTCACCGAGCGAGATATCCTGGATCGCCTCCATAACATCCATGCCCGCTTCATGCCGCAGCCTTGATTGAGTCTCGACATATTCGAGATATTCTTTCACCTTACGGACACCGTTCTTGTCGGTGATGGGGCCATGGCCGGGCACAATGGTGTCGACGTCCATTGCGAGCAGCTCGTCGAGAGCCGCGATCCAATTCTCGTGCGGCCCGGACCAGATAATCGGAGTGTTGGTCAGGAAGACAATGTCGCCCGTGTAGACGACCTTGTGCGCGGGAACGTGGAGGAGCACATCGCCCGCGGTATGCGCCGGACCGACCTCAATCAGGTGCACGTCCTTGTCCCCCACCTTTACGTCGCGGCGGCCGGTGAAGGTATCGTTTGGGAACACCGGCTCAATATCATCGAAGTCGAAGGGCGGCCCGAGGAGCGAGAAGAGGTAGTCGCCGACTACGCCATCGGGCCGATTGTGCAGCAGGTTCCGCATCAGGGTCGGCGAGAGCTCCTTCATCCCCTGGACGCAAGCGTCCGAGGCGATGATGCGTGCATGCTCCATGAGGCGATTGCCGTAGGTGTGGTCGGCGTCACGGTGGGTGTTGACCAGCGTGCCGATTTCGCGAGCACTGAGGCCCGTTGCATCGCGGTAGCAGTCCAACATGCGGATAGTCAGGTTTTCGTCGCGGAGCGTGTCGATCAGGAGCGACTCCTCGTGGTCGGTAATCAGGCCCGAATTGCTCCATCCCCAGCCGCTCCCCTGGTTGCTGTCCTGAAGATAGGCGAACATGCCGTTGCCGAGTTCATGCACCCCCTCGCGTATCGCGCTCGTCATCTTTCTATCCTCACCTATTTAGCTACCCGCACTTTGGGCGCATGGGAGACGAGGCGCCAAAGCCGAATTGAGGACGACCGTTCACGCCGCGTGACCGCGCCGACGCGGACGAGTGTCCCCACGCTTCAGTTGACGCACTTGCTCGACTTACCGACCTAACCGCAGCGCAGGCGAAGTCTGTTCAAGAGAACATTGCAACCGTGAGCGGCATTGGCAATTGAAGGGGGCGGGAGACCAGCAATGAGCAACGTGCCGTGGTCAGAGCCCGGAGCCTCTCCCGCGAAGCTGCCCTCGGACCTGGCAGTCGTCGACACGCATGTTCACGTCTGGCGCTTTGACGCGCCATGGATGGGTTGGCTGGCGAATCGTCCGGATAGCTGGAACGTCCTACGCAGAGACATCCCCTGGTCCGAGCTGCGAGGCGAGTTGGACCGTGCCGGCGTGCGCGACTTGGTCCTTGTCCAGGCATCCCCCGACTGCGCGGAAAGCAGGACGTACCTCCAACTCGCTGCGGAGCAGCCCACAATTCTCGGCGTGGTGGGGTGGGTGAGCCTCCGCTCGCTTGCGGCCACGCAGGAAGGTTTGGCCTCGCTCGAAGGCCCGGGTTTCGACAAGCTGGTCGGTGTGCGCAACAATCACGGATGGGAACCGGACGGCGACATCCTGGCGACGCCGGCGGTTCTGGATTCCTGTCGCCTGCTCGCCGAGCGCGGTCTGACACTTGACCTGCACTTCGGCGACCAGCGCGAGCTTGCGCTTGCGCTTGCGCTGGCAGACGCGGTGCCTGGGCTCACGCTCATCATCGACCACTTGGGCAAGCCGCTGATCCGCGAGCCGGCGCTGTTCGACGACTGGAAACAAGCCATCGCCGAGCTTGGCGGCCGACCCAACGTGTTCCTGAAATATTCCGGTTGGGCGACCTTCCTTGGGAGTGCCCGCGCCGAGGACGTGCGCGACCACGCTGCCCATGCGTTGGAGACCTTCGGCGTCGAACGTATGATGTTCGGCAGCAACTGGCCAGTGGCGCTGGTCGCGGACAGCTACGAGGCGACCTATCGCTCGACGCTGGCTGCGTTGCCGGAGCTGGACGACGCCGCATGGCGCAGTCTCCTGCGGGAGACCGCCCTGAATTGCTATCGTTTGTGACCCAACGCTGGAAGGAAACACCCTAATGACCCCTCGCGTCGCACCTTCGCCGATTGGCTTCGTTGGGTTGGGCCACATGGGTTCGGTCATGGCGAAGCATATCCTTGCTTCCGGCCGAGACGTCATCGGTTGGGATCGACACGCCGAGGCGGTTGAGGCGCTGGTCCAAGCCGGCGGAACCGCGGCGACGGATTTGGCGGCGCTGCGGGCGTGCCCGCTGGTCATCAGCATCGTCTTCGACGACGAGGCAACGCGAGAGGTGACCTTCGGTCCGCGGGGTCTGCTGGAGGCGATGGCGCCGGATGCGGTCCACGCGGTCATGGCGTCGATCTCGCCGGCTCTCTCGCGCGAACTCGCTCAGGCGCATGCGGCAAGGAAACAGCGTTACCTTGCCGCATCGGTGTTCGGCCGGCCGGAGGCTGCTGCCGCCGCGCAACTCTGGATCAACTGCTCCGGTGCGCCCGATGCATTCGCGCTCGCCAAGCCGGTGCTGGAAGCGCTCGGCACGCCGCGATGGATCGGACCAGAGGCCGACAAGGCGATGCTAGTCAAGTCGGTGGGGAACAGCATGATCACTGTGGCGGCGCAGATGCTGCGTGAGATGTTCGCCGTGCTCGACGCAAGCGGTATCGACGCGCCGACGGCCAAGCAGTTGCTGGTCGACACGCTTTTCGCGAGCTCGATCTTCAGCGGCTATGCCCAAATCTACATCGACAAGCCCGAGCTTGTCCGCATGACCGACATCGCCCGCAAGGATCGCAACGCCTGCCTCGCCGCCGCATCGGCGCTCGGCGTCGACATGCCGGTCGTACGCTATCTGGCCGAGCAGAACCTTCCCTGAGCGACCGCCGCCGCTGCTAGCGGGCCATGGCCACGATGCCCGCCCGGCAGAAGTCAACCATGAGCCTTGTGATCTCATCCGTCGACGCAGGTCCATCCTCGGGCATAAGGTCGTCAAGCCACCCGTCAAGCAGCTGGCCGCAGTACATCGTCGATATCACGAACGAGAGCGCCCACACCGCCTCCCCCGCCGAGAGCTGCGGACAGGCGGCACGCAGCGTCTGCAACCAGTCCTCCGCGAGCAGGGCCCGCTTTGGCCCGCGCTTCATTCCGAGATGAACGCGCATAGACGTGTTCTCCCGCAGCAGCCGCACCATGGGGGCGCGGTTGACGTCGCGTACGGCCCGACTAACGACCGGCCGAATGAGCGCGTATAGGACCGCTTCGAGCGTCGGATTCCCGTCGGGATCGGTCGAGATTGGCGCGTGCAGGAGCGCTTCCCGATCGACGTTAACCTCCTTCCAAATATGGCGCTGTACCTCGTTGAATAGGTCCATTTTGCTGCCGAAATAGCGGTCAATCATGCTGAGCGGCACGTCGGCATGCGCAGCTATGTCGCGTAACGACGTCCCTTCGAAGCCATGCTGCGCAAAAAGTTCCACAGCGCTGTGCGACAGCCGCTCAAGCCGCTCCTGCTTGCTCGCCAGCGCGATCGCCAACTCGTTCGGCTCCTGTTCCGGAGCACCCTGCAAGTTCATCACCTCTTTTGGTCTCTCCAATTTTTTGTAGAAATTATAAAGAGCGTTTCAACGCAGCGCGAGTCGTTTGAACGCCGCGAGAACATGCGTCCTCAAATTCGACTAGGTCCAGGACATAGCGCGCCGTAGGCCACTGGCGGCCGGAGCGGCAAAAACTGGGGCGAGGAGAGACGAATGGATCCTGCGACAATGGCGCAGCGTGCCTGGGATGAAATGACAATTATTCGCACGCTGGCGCGCGTGGCGCACGCGCAGGACGACCTTGACTACGATGCGTATCGACGCTGCTTCACCGACAAAGTGCAGCTGACCAACGCCGTCATGATCCCTGACTGGCAGGGCGGCGAGATTGACGCGCATGATCTCGCGATTCAATCCTTCGATCACCTCGCCCGGTTCGATGCAGTGCATCACATGGTGTTCAACCACATAATCGAGGTGAACGCCAACGAGGCAACCTGCGTCGCCGATCTATATGCCTTGTCTGTCCTGATTGAGGAGGGCGAGGCTCGCAGCTACACGATCGGAGCGCGCTACTTCCTTCGCCTGCGTCGCACCGACGACGAGTGGCGGATCTTCGAGCGGTCCATCACGCCGCGCTACCAAGTTGGCGACAAGGCCGTCCTGGCGGCGGCAGCCGCGCGCCAACCTATCCGCCCGGTTAAGATGCCGGTTGACGAGACCACCGCGCAATGACGCCCTTCCGCATCGCCGTTCCCGACGAGGACGTTCGGGATTTAAAGGAGCGGCTTCAGCGCGCCCGGTTCCCCGAGCCTGCGCCCACCGCAGATTGGTCACAGGGCGTCCCGCTTGACGTAATCGCGGACGCGCGGCGCTATTGGCTCGAAGAGCATGACTGGCGGCGCTTGGAGACGGAGCTCAACGCGTATCCGCAGTTCTGCGTCGAGATCGACGGCCTCCCCGTCCATCTCCTTCACGCACAGTCGAGCCGGCCGGACGCGCGTCCGCTGCTGATCACGCATGGGTGGCCGGGATCGGTCGCCGAGTATCTCGACATCCTACCTGGGCTCGTCGACCCACCCGCGGGCGAGCCGGCCTTCCACGTCGTCCTGCCTTCGCTACCAGGCTACGGTTTCTCGGGTAAACCGCGCGAGACCGGGTGGGGTATCGAGCGCATCGCGGATGCTTGGGCCGCGCTCATGACCGCGCTCGGTTACGACCGGTTCCTCGCGCAGGGCGGCGACTGGGGCGCGATGGTCACGACCAGCCTGGCTTTGCGCCACCCCGGCCGGATCGCGATGATGCACACGCCCGTTCCCTGGGCGGTGAAGCCGTCGGGGTTTGACGACGCCAGCCTGACCGCAGTCGAGCGCGGCTGGCTGGAGGAACTCGCAGTCTTTCGCGCCCGGGGCGGCGGCTACGCCGCGCTAATGTCCACGCGTCCCCAAACTTTCGGCTATGGTGTGCTGGACTCGCCGATCGCTCAGCTGAGCTGGGTTCTCGAGGCGCACGAAGGCCATGGTGAGCGCGACGCGACGGGAGCGTCCCTAGTGCCGCTAGCCCGCACGATCGACAATGCCGCACTGCACTGGTTCAGCCGATGCGGCGCATCGGCGGCTCGGCTCTACTGGGAGAGCCTCGGCAAGATGGACATGACCACCCCGGTAACGGTGCCGGCGGGTGTTTCCGTCTTTCCCAAGGAATTTATGAAGCTGCCCCGCGCCTGGGTCGAGGCGCGCTACACCGATCTGCGCTATTGGCGTGCGGCGGAACTCGGCGGACACTATGCCATGTTAGAGGTACCAGAGTCTTACGTAGCGGAAATTCGCAACGCCTTCGCTCACGCACCGCAATGAGCTTGGTTAGGAAAGACATATCTCGCCCAAGACGAGCTTCGCGGTTCGAGAGGGCGGCATGAAGCTAGTCACTTTCCACTCCGCTGCGGGCCTGCGCCTAGGCGCGAATGTCGAGGATGCCGTTCTCGATCTCAGGGCGGCCGGCGAACGGGTCGGCTGCGCGCTCCCGGGGAGCATGCAGGCGCTGATCGACGCCGGCGAAGAAAGCTGGGCAGATGCACGGCGCGTAATCGGAATACGTCCGGAGGAAGCCGTCGTCACCGCGCCGAGGCTCGCGGCGCCGCTGCCACGACCGGTGCGGCTGCGCGACGCCTGCCTGTTCCTACAGCATTTGGAGGCCAGCTTCGCGGCCGCCGACATCCCGTTTAGTGAGGAATTCTACCGGCAGATCATCTACTACAACGCCGACAACGTGCACGTGTTCGGTACCGGCGAAGATATTCCCTGGCCGCGCGCCTCGGCCGAGCGTGACTATGAGCTAGAATGGGCATGCGTGATCGGACGCTCGGGGAGCAACGTTCCGCGCAATACCGCCGCCGCGCACGTGTTTGGTTACACCGTCTTCAACGACTGGTCCGCTCGCGACCTTCAGATGCCTTTCATGAAGGGCAATCTGGGGCCGGCCGGCGGCAAGGACTTTGCTAATAGTCTGGGCCCGTGCATCGTCACGCCCGACGAGCTGGCCGACCCCTATGCGCTGCGGATGACCGCGCGGGTTAACGGCGAAATATGGTCGGAGGGAAGCACCTCGACGATGCACCACAGCTTTGAGGATGCGATCGTACGGCTGAGCGAGGATCGCCCGCTGGTTGCGGGCGAGGTGATCGGCTCGGGCACGGTTCTGAACGGCTGCGGTCTCGAGATTGGAAGGCGGCTTTCGCCCGGCGACATGGTAGAGCTCGAGGTCGAGGGTATTGGCGTGCTGCGCAACCGGATCGTACTGGCTTAGTGAGGGACGCCTCGTCCCGCGGTGAGTTTGCGAGCGGCTGGCCGATCCTCGCCGGCTCCATCCTCGGTATCGCCACCGGGGTTGCGGCGCTGCCGGGACCCGCGATCGGCGTAGTCATGCGCGACCTCCAGGTCGAGTTTGGATGGACTCGCGCCGAGATCGCCGCCGGGCCGGCGATCCTAGTCGGGCTGCTCGGCATTGTGTCGCCCGCATTGGGCTGGATCGCCGACCGGATCAGGCCGAGCCTCATCTGCGGCTCCGGTCTGGCCGTTCTCGCGCTTATGCTGCTGCTTTTCAGCCGACTGGGGCCGAACCTAGCCTTCTATTACGCGGCGTGCGCCGGCATGGCGATATTGGCTTCCGGTGCCGGGACATTGCCCTATGCGCGTGCGATCAGCCGCGCGTTCGACAGGCGCAGAGGCACGGCGCTGGGCCTCGCCACGATCGGCACGGGCTTTGCCGCAATGTTGCTGCCGGCGCTGCTCGCCCCATTCGCGGCCGCGTACGGCTGGCGGCGAGGGTTTCTAGTGCTGGCCGCGATCGTCGCCGTTGCCGCGCCGCTGGTGTGGTGGCTCCTCTCGCGCCCGCTCAACGCCGCAATGGATCGGTCGGACGGCCGCGGCGCGCCGATCCGGCTCATTCTGCGCGACCCATTGTTCTGGTTGCTCGCCGTAAGCTTCGTGTTGGTCCCGCTCGGCGTCGGCGGGCTGCAGCTCCACTTCGTCGCTTATCTCGGCGACGCCGGTTTCGATCCTGCAACAGCAGGCAGGGTGGCGGGACTGGCAGGGCTATTCATGATCGTCGGACGGATCGGCACGGGATGGCTCATCGATCGCTTCTTCGCGCCCTTCATCGCGGCTGCTGCTATGGCCATCAGTTCGCTTTGCGTTGCGCTAATGCTGGGAGCGGGGGCGCGGGCCGCAGCGCTGGGAGCCGTTGCGATCGGCCTCGCCAATGGCGCAGAGATCGACCTGATCGGCTACTTCACTGCCCGTTATTTCGGCCTCCGCGCATTTGGGCGCATCTACGGCATTCTGTATGCCGTCTATGTCCTAGGGGCCAGCGCGTCGGTCTGGATTTACGGCCGCATCTACGACACCACGGGACGCTACGACGCGGCCCTAGAGATAGCAGTGACGGCGCTGGCGCTTAGCGCGCTTCTGTTCATCGTGCTAGCGCGCGTCGACCGGCGTCAAGTCCTTCGCTTAGCTGCCGAGCAGTACGACAGTCTGCCACCTACCGATTGATGTTCTTCGGGACATGCGTCCACAAACCTCTTTTGCGCAAGGTTTCCAAACCGAATAAGTTAACGCAAATTGAGGAGTACGCTATGGACCGGGATCATTATTTCCTTCGCGGAGTTCGCCCTGTTACTACAAGTAGCAGTATACTGGTTTCATCTTCAAGATACCTGAACAATCCACGACTGCGCGACTGGATTGCCATGATCTCTCTTCGTCAAAACAGGCAAGACCTTCCCGCAGCGGCGGAACTTGTGGAGCTATTCGATATTCTTCACGACCTTC
>JAABUQ010010905.1_pt1 | contig 11789 bp, 10 predicted proteins | sample 5560001 | NCBI WGS metagenome assembly JAABUQ01 (sample SAMN10711888, study PRJNA513371) | rock metagenome | isolation source: Antarctica rocks | place: Antarctica: Victoria Land, Finger Mt nord | collected 2015-12-18
CCAGCCTGTCGGCGGGCACGGACACCTGGATTTCGCGCTGGGCGGCCTGGGCGACGTTGACCGACCCGACATCCGTGGCTTGCTCCAAAGCAGGCTGCACGATGTTGGTCGCGATGGACTGCAATTCGCGCAGGGGGCGCTTGGTGCTTTCCATGCCCATGTGCATGATCGGCTGGCCGCTCGTATCGGCCTTGATGACGGCAGGCGAGTCGGCGTTGGTGGGCAGTATTTTGCGAATGGCATCCACCTTTTGGATAACATCCGACGATGCTGTGTCTACATTGGTGCCGAAGTAGAATTGAATAGAGACAATGGAAACGCCAAGCTCGGAGTACGAATCAATCTCCTGAATGCCGCTGACGCCGCTGATGGCGTCTTCCACGGGCTTGGTAATCAGGGTTTCCATTTCCTGCGGATTGGTGCCCGCATAAGTTGTGCGTACAGTCACGCGCGGAAAGTCCACTTTGGGGTTCAGCTCGGCGGGCAGCTTGAAGTACGAAAGGATGCCCAGGACGAGAAAAGCCGCGACAAACATCAGAATAACGACCGGGCGGGAAATGGCAAGGCGGGTCAGCCCCATAGTGTCCTCACTTCTAACAAAAACATGGTGTGCAAGTTGCTTGACAAACTAAAGCGCGGCATTAGCCGCCTGGGTGTTTTGCCCCACGCCTGATGCGTTGACGACTTTGATTTTGTCGCCGGGGTTGACAAGGTTTTGCCCCGTGGTAATCATCTGCTCGCCGGGCCTCAGCCCGCTGGTAATTTCGGCTTGATTTGGCGTGATCAAACCGACCGTCACGGGCTTCGCCAGGGCTTTGCTGCCCGGCCCGACGACAAACACCTGCTGGGGCGGCAGCGTGGTGCCACCCGTCGCCGTGCCCGAGCTTGTGGTGTTGACCTGGAACTGCCCGGCATCCTGAACGGCCACAAGCGCGCCCACGGGCACGACCACCACGTTGCGCTTGACCTGAGTGACCAGGCTGCCGCGCGCGAACATGCCGGGGCGAAGCTCCTGGCGCGGGTTGTCGATAGCGACCCGCAGGGCGAAGACGCGGCTGTTCGTGCTGGCGGCGGGGTAAACGGCGACCACTTTGCCCACATATGTTTTGCCGGGCAGGGCGTCGGCCTGCACCTGCACAGCATTGCCCACCGATGTCTGCGCGAAGTCGGTCTCGCTGATGGTGGGCGCGTAGTAGACGGTGCGGACGTTGACAATGCGCATGACCGTGGTTGTCGGCGTGGCGATTTGGCCGGGTTCGGTCTGCCGCGCGGCGACAATGCCGTCGATGGGCGAAACGATGGACGCGTACTGCACCTGCTGCTGGTCAAAATGAACCTGGGCCTGGGCCTGCGCGACGGCGGCCTGGGCGGCCTGGATTTGCTGCTTGCGCACCAAGACTTGCTGCTCGTTGGAAACCTGGTTTGCGAGGTTGGCCTGCTGCTCGCGCACCTGCTCCTGCGCATACGAGATGTCCTGCGGGTAGCTGCCTGCTTGAGTGAGCGACAGGGAAGCTTTGGCGTTGTTGTAAGTTTGCAGGTTGACGGTGTAGGCGGTCTGGGCCGTATCTAAATCGGCGCGGGCAATCGCGCCCTGCGCGAACAACGACTGGTTGCGCTTGAGCGTGATGGTGGCATTGTCTAAGTTGGCTTTGGCCTGCTCCACGCCTGCCTGGCCTTGCAGCACTTGCTGGGGACGGCTGCCTTGTTTGACCTTGCTGTAGTTGTACTGGGCGGCGGCGACCTGGGCGCGGGCGGTGAGGATGTTTTGCTTGGCTTGGGCGACTTGTATCTGGTAATTGGTCTGGGCCTGGGCAAGCTGCGCCTGCGCGTTCTGCACGCTGGCTTGGGCCTGCCGGACGGTGGTCTGCAAGTCGGTGGTGTCCTGCTGGACGAGTACTTGTCCGGCCCGCACGCGGTCGCCTTCGCGCACGGTAACTTGGGTAACACGGGCGGACACGCGGGCGGCCAGGGAAACGTCCTGCAGGGCGGCGATGCTGCCGGTCACGGCGACGCGGCGGGTGATGGTGCCGAGCTGCACCGAGGCCGTTTGTACCGGAGTCACCGTCGGGCCGGTGCGCTTTCCTTTGGCTGCCTGCGCGTCGCCGCCTTTTTTGCCGCAGCCGGTGAGCGAAAGCGCGGCGGGCACGGTTAAACTCAGGGCGAGGCAAAAGGCGATGTGTCTTGGAATATGGGGTTGGTTGTTAAAGTTCATAGTTATCGTCCGCCTTCCGCGCGCAGCAGTTGGGCCAGCGAGGTTTGGTAATTATACTGCGCCGTGGCGAGATTGTTGCGGGCGGTGGCAAGCTGGGTTTGGGCATTGATGACATCTAAAATTGTGCCCAGCCCGTTTTGGTAGCGCACCTGGGCCAGGCGCACGGCTTCTTCGGCCTGGGTGACGCCAAAGCCCGCCGTCGCGTTCTGCGTCTGGGCGTTGCTGACGTTCAGGGTGGCCTGGCGCACTTCCAGTTTGACGTTTTGCTGCAATTGGCCCTGGGTGATCAGCTGTGTCTGCAAATCCACCTGGGCCTGACGGACGCGAGAGCGGGTGGTGCCGCCGTCATACAAAGGGATGTTGAGCTGGGCTGATAGGTTATACGTGTCGTGGCTGCCGGTTGTTACGCCTGGCCCGGTGTAGTTTGCGCTGGCCCCGACGCCCAGGGTCGGCTGGAGCGTTGCTCCGGCCAATTTGACGAGCCGCTGGGCGATGGTGATATTGTTGCCTGCTTGGCGCAGCTCGGGGCGACGCTGGAAGGCAGTTTGCGTGCTTTGGTTTAAGTCGATGCGCTGGCCCAGCGGCGGCAGGGGCGGGGCCTGCAAGGTCACGGCGACATTGGGGTCAACGCCCAAAAGGTTGTTGAGATTGGCACGGTCGATGTTCAATTGGTTCAGGGCGGCTTCCAAAGCCTGCTGGTCGTTGGCGAGGGTGACCTGGGCGGTCAGCACGTCGTACTGAGCCGCCGCGCCTGCCGTGTAGCGGGCCTGGGTAATGCGCACGTTTTCCGTGGCATCCGTCACCTGCTCCTGATCGACGTTGACGGTCTCCTGGTCTTTGAGGACGCTGAAGAAGTCGTTCTTGGCATTCAGGGCCGACTCGTTTTGGACACGGGCCAGGTCAAACACGTAAAAGTCGCGGGTGATGGTCTGCACGTCGCGGGCGGCAGGCAGCAGGCCGAAAAGGTCGATGTACTGCGTGACGCTCAGGCGGCCGCTGTAGTTGTTGCGCTGGCCTGCGTTTCTGCCGGTGAGGATAGGGTTGCCGTTGCTGTCGGTGCCGGTGGCTGTGCCGGTTGCCCCGGCATGGGCTTTGGCCGGAGTGATTTTGCTGCCTGCCGCGCTGGAACTGCCATGCGCGGCCTGCGCGTATTGCTGCATGATCGGGGGCAGGTCGGCAGGCGCAGCGGAAACGATGTTGCTGCTTGTGCCCGTCGCGCCGGTTCCGCTGCCGCCCGCCCCGATGCCTGCGCCCCCGCCGCTTGTCCCGGTTCCCCCGCCTGTGCCCGTCCCGCCGTTCCCTGTGCCCGTGCCGCCGCTGCCGGTTCCGCCGCCCACGCCGCCCGTGCCTGTGCCGCCGCCGATGGCCCCGCCGGTTCCCGTGCCGCTGCCGATTGTTCCCGCGCCTGTCGAGCCGCCCAGAGAGCCGGTTCCCGTTGTCGCGCCGTTGCTGCCGCCGCTTCCCGACGAAAACGACCCGTTGCTGTTGGCCGTCCCGCCGCCCCCACCGCCGCTGAACGCGCTGGCATTGCCGCCGCCCTGATCGGTGACAATAGGGATTTGGCCGCCGCCGGGCAGGGCCGGACTGGTCACCGCAACGCCTGACGTGGCGAACGTGTCCTGGCTGGAATAGGTGTCGATCAGGTTCGCGCTGACCTGCGGGCGGCCCTCGGCATCTACCTGAATAATCTGCTCCTGGGCGCGTTTTAATCGCTGCCGGGCCAATTGAACATTGGAATTGCTGTTGACCGCCAGCGCCACCACTTGATCCAGGGTCAGGATCGGCCCGCCTGCCGGGCCGGTCGTCCCCTGCGTCAGCGCCGTGCCCAGCGTCGCCGCAGACCGGGCTGGTACGGGCGAGGGCGCGATGGGCGCAGACGCTGTCGCGGGCGGGGCTGGGATGCCGACGGCGGCCCCTTTAGGCGCAGCGACCCTGCCCTGCGCGGCCTTTTTGGGCGTGGCTGCCACGCCGCGTGCGGCCTTTTTCGGCGCAGGCGTTTGGCGTCGTGCGGGCGCGGCCCCCAAGGCGGCATGGCTCAGGCTGACAAAACAGGCGGCCCCCGCAACAGCGCACGGAAGCAGAGAAAGTTTGGCTCGGCGGCGAACAATGGTCAAAAAGCAGTCTCCTCGGTCGTGCCGCATCGAGGCGGCGGCGGCAAATCAGGGCGAAGGGCGCGCATCAGCAAATCCGCCAACTGCTCCGTTTTGAGGCGTACCCGTGCGGGACAGGCAAAATCCTCGGGCGTCAAATGTTTTGGCATCAGGCAAAACGTCGCCCGGATCAGTGTTTCCGCCGTGGCCGGGATGTCCGCCACGCAGAACAAACCCGCCGTCCGCCCTTCTTCCAACAGCGATTCAACCATTTCGGTTTCGGCGGCAATCCACCGCACGCGCCGCGCTTCAATCCCCATCTGGATCGCGCTTTTAAACTCTTCCAAAGGATGCCGGTGCAAACGCAGGGCATCAAACCGCAGCATCACGCGGGCGATCAGCATGTCCCGCAAGCGCCGCTCAGGCGAGCCGTCCCCCCTAGCGACTTGTTCCAGCACGCCCCGCACATGCGCATTAAATCGCTCCACGACGCCCACAGCCACATCGGCTTTGCCGGCAAAGTGCAGATAAGTCGTCCCGACCCCGATGCCCGCTTCTTCGGCCAGGTCGTTCATAGTCATCTTGCCGTAGCCATAGCGATCCAGCAGGCGTTCGGCGGCGTCTAATATAGCTTCCCGCGTTTCGTGTTTATCGGTTTCTTTTGGCACAGAGTTATGAATATTGAATGAAAACGAACGATATTCAGTATCCTACCCCTGTTTACCTCGCGAAGTCAAGCGCGAAAAAAGGCCAGGGCGTTCGTTGCCATCGGGTTGACACCAGGCTTTCCCCAAACCTCTTTTACGCGTTGCCAGGGCGTTTCCAGCGCGTACCAACGACGGAACACATCCTTCCGTCGTTGGTACGCCTGCCAAACGCAGAAGAAACGCCCTTGCAATGCCGGTGAAACAAGGAGGCTCACCCGTCCAAGCTGTCCCAAAAACGGACACTCTCAAGGGCGGACATTTCCTTCCGCGCGCATTTTGGCACGCCGAGGCGGGAACTCTTGGCCTGCCCCGCGCTGTTGCGCTCCCAGAGGACTCGCCGTGTTTCGTCTGCTCCGCGAAGACATTCAGACCATTTTCCGCAAAGACCCCGCCGCGCGCTCGCTGGCGGAAGTGCTCACTTACGCCGGGTTTTGGGCTTTGTTTTACCATCGCATCGCCCACAGCCTGCACCGGCGCGGCCTGCGCCTGCTCGCCCGCATCGTGTCGCAATGGAGCCGCTTCCTCACCAACATTGAGATACACCCCGGCGCGACCATCGGCAGGCGCTTCTTTATCGACCACGGCGCGGGGGTCGTGATCGGCGAAACGGCCATTGTCGGCGATGATGTTTTGATGTACCACCAGGTGACATTGGGCGGCACGTCTTTGGAGAAAACCAAGCGTCACCCCACGGTCGGCAGCAATGTCCTGCTGGGCATGGGCGCGAAAGTGCTGGGGAATATCACCGTCGGCGACGGCGCGCGCATCGGGGCCAACGCCGTCGTGACCCGCAGTGTCCCCCCGAACACCAGCATTGTCGGCGTGCCCGGACGCATTCTGGTGCAGGACGGCACGCACATTTCCGAGCGCACCACCGAACAGGTCATGGATCAGGCCCTGGGCACCGCCGACCCGATGGGCGAGATTATTCGGCGCTCCCTCCGCGAAATCGAAGACCTCAAGTGCCGCCTAGAGATGATGGAAGAAGAGCAGCACCCCGATCGCATCCTGCGTGCCCTGGACACGGTCTGGGCACGCATTCCGGCAAAGCCGCTGTCGCAGCAGTTCGACGAGATGTGCGCCGACAGCTTTGCCCCTTGCGACGAAGAAAATGTGGCCGGAGAAGGCATTTGATCCGGCGGCCTCCGCGTCTTGCGCCCGGCGCGACCGTGGGCATTGTCAGCCCCGCCTCGCCCGCCGACCCTGTTCGTCTCCAAGCGGGAATTGATGTGCTGCGCTCGCGCGGCTTTGAAGTGCGCCTCGCTCCCCATGCTTTGGACAGCTACGGCCACATGGCGGGCACGGACGCTGCCCGGGCGCACGACTTTGCCTCGTTCTATGCCGACCCTGCCGTTGACCTGCTCTGGTGCGCACGCGGCGGGTCGTCATCGTGCCGCCTGTGGCCCCTGCTGCCCTGGGATGCCTTTGCCGCCCTGCCGCCCAAACTGGTTGTCGGCTACTCGGACATTACGTCTCTCCATGTCCCTCTCACCCAGCGTGCCCACACCGTCGCCCTGCATGGCCCGATGGTGTGCGAGATTGCCCAAACACCCCCCGCCGTGCTGGACTGGCTGATGGGCCTGCTTTTCTCCCCCCACCAATGCACCCTTGTGCCCGGACGCGCCCCTCATGCTCTGGTTTCAGGCACGGCGGAAGGCGCGTTGTGCGGCGGCTGCCTGTCCCTGCTGTGCGCGACCCTGGGTACGCCCTATCAACTGGACACGCGCGGCAGGCTGCTTCTCCTGGAGGACGTGGACGAGGCCCCGCACCAGATCGAGCGTTACCTGGTGCAGTTGCGCGAAGCGGGCCTGCTGGCTGCCGCTTCGGGCTTCGTTGTTGGCGAGGCCACGCACGCCGATGATGCGAAGACTTTGCCCCTGCCGCAAATCTGGTCGGACTTGCTTTGCCCCTGGGGCAAGCCCGCCGTGCGCGGCTTTCCCTTCGGCCATGTGCCCAACAACTACGCTCTGCCGCTCGGCATTCGCGCCCGCCTGGACGCCGATGCAGGCACGCTCACCCTGCTGGAGCCTGCTGGGCAAGACTAAAGCCTTCCCCCATGCTGGAAGAAGGCTTTGGCCCAAGCCCGCGTTTTGTAGCCCTTATCTCGTGCCCAAGCCATCGCGTGGGGCAGCTCTGTTTAAGAAGTACCGCTCCTCACACACTTGGCAGGCTGCCCTGCTTCTTGCCGACAAAGTAGTAGAGGGCCGCGCCGACAAAGTGTGTAAAGAAGATGACCAGGAGCCAGACCACTTTGACCGTCTGGTCGAAAAACTGCCGCCGTGCCGCATCCACCAACTCAATAATCCAGAATGCCGTCGGCAGGGCAGCCAGCAGCAGCACGAAGAGAATAATGCTGATGTCTTGCGGGCCGCCATAGCCAAATGCCAAAACAGGGGACATGCTGCACTCCTTGAAGGTTGATACAGTAGTAGACACGCGGGGAGCGAAAAAGTTGCACCCCTCTTGTTCAGCCTAGTCCCGTGCTCAGAACATCTCGCCGGGCGGCTGTGTTACCACGGCGGCCTGCAATGTTTCCATCGCTTTCTTGATGCCTTCGTTCTCGGACAAAAGGCCGTCCTTGTGCTCGATAGACAGCACGCCGCTGCCCACTCCCTGTTAAGGGCAGCACATTATCAGGTGGCCGCGAGTTCTGCCGCCGCCACTGCCGGCAGCAGCAAAACTGTGAGATGCTCCGACTTTTGCAGTTCCTGCTCCACCTTTGCCAAAGCCTCGTAATACTCATAACGCTTTGCCGGCTGCACACTCGGCTGCACAGACACGTACCACCAATCCTGCTCATGGCGGATGCCCTGCGTGACCACAGTCAAGACAGCCCCGCCGGGACGGTAATCCTTCAGATACTTACGAACGGTCTCAACAACCTGCTGCTCTGTGACATTGTCCATTAAACGGTTCCCCAAAGTTCTTGCTGAACGGCTTCTGCGTTGCGAATGCAGTCACGCGCGGTAGTTTCATCGATAACAGCTTGAGGGCGATAATCGGCATCTTCCCGGAAAAGACGCAGGATGGTAATCAGCTCATTCACCGTGCTTTTTGTCGCTTGCGGCACGGTCAGGTTATTCTGAACATACATCGGCACCTTTTCGTGCGCAGGGTTGGCTCGCCCATGCGTAAAAGTCGTCAGCTTTTTGACGATTTCATGGGTGGCGGCACAATAAGCGGCGTAGTAGGCACGGCTGATACAGCTTCGGTACTGGCCTTGCTGCAACAAATGCTCTGCCGCGAGTAGATTGTCTTTGCTGAGATGCCGCCAAGTTTCCAGTTTTACTTGTCCTCGCTTATATTACCTCGTGATTGTGAGGCTGAACATCATGGAGAAAGCCACTTTTGCACTGCCGCCCGGCATTCGCGCCCGCTTGGTCGCCGATGCGAGCATACTCACCTTACTGGAACCCGCTGGGCAAGACTAAAGCCTTCCCCCATGCTGGAAGAAGGCTTTGGCCCAAGTTTGCGCCTCGTAGTGCTAATGCCGTGCCCAAAACATCTCAGCCCCGTGCCCAAAACATCTCGCCGGGCGGCTGTGTCACCACGGCGGCCTGCAATGTTTCCATCGCTTTCTTGATGCCTTCGTTCTCGGACAAAAGGCCGTCCTCGTGCTCGATAGACAGCACGCCGTCGTAGCCGATCATGCGCAGGTTGGAGACGAAATCCTTCCACCACGCCGTGTCGTGCCCATAGCCCACCGACCGGAACACCCAGGACCGGTGCAGGATGTCGCCATACGATTTCACATCCAAATTGCCGTTGACGCTTGAATTGATCGGGTCGATGCGCGTGTCTTTGGCGTGTACGTGGAACACGGCTCCGGCTTCGCCCAGGGCGCGCACCGCGACCAGCGGGTCGATGCCCTGCCACCAAAAGTGCGACGGGTCGAAGTTCGCCCCGATCTGACTGCCCGCCGCGTCGCGCAATTTGAGGATGGTTTCCGGGTTGTAAACGACAAAGCCGGGGTGCGCTTCAATCGCGAACTTGACATTGTGCTGCTTCAGAAACGTGTTCTGCCGACGCCAATAGGGGATGACTTTCTTTTTCCACTGCCAGTCCAGCACATCCCGAAACTCGTCCGGCCAGGGGCACGTCACCCAGTTGGGGTTTTTGGCGCGCGGGCCGTCGCCCGGACAGCCGCTGAAGCCGTTGACGACTTCCAGGTCCAGCTTCTCCGCCAGCAGCACGGCGTTTTGGAACACTTTGTGATGCTCGTCGGCGATTTTGGGGTCTGGGTGCAGCGCGTTGCCGTGCACCGAGAGCGAGTCCAGGGTCAAGCCCCGATCTTCCACCATCTTGCGCAGGGTTTTGCGCGCCCCGCCGTCCGCGATTAATTTCTCCACGCCGCCCGCGTCGTCGAGGTGACGGCTGCCGGGGTAGCCGCCCGCCCCGAACTCCACCGCCTGAATGCCCGCCGCCGCGATGATGTCCAATGCCTCTTCAATGGGCCGTCCGTGGAACAGGGCTGTGAATATGCCGATCTTCATGTCTCGTGTTTCCTCCCAAGTCTGCCCTATTTTAGCAGAAACCGCGCGGCCTGTCCAGCCTGGAAAGGGCGCAGACGCTCAGCGGCCCTGCCGCTCTGTTTGTGAGCGGCAGGGCCGTTGTTCGCTTCTACGCAAATCTTGGCTTACGCGGACTGGCCCCGGCTTTCGGGGATTTCGTCCTTGCCGCCCGTGCCTTCCACCTGATTTTTGATGGACTGCAAGCAGCGATTGACGCCTTCCTGCATCTGCGAGTTAAAGTCTTGGCCGGTGCGCTGCTCTATGCCCTGCGCATCCTGCGGCGGCGGATTAAGGTGCATGCTCAGGCTGAGTGCGCTGGTTCCGTTCCCCGCGTCCTTGATTTCCATGGAGCCATGATAATCTTTGTCGCCGTCCGACCCCCACGTGATCGGCTGGTCAACGCCGGGCGTGCGGAAAAACCCGTCCTGCGTATGGCTTTCATTCTCCACGACGCTGGTGACCTGCACGCGCTCGCGCCCAGCGTCCTCAGCCGCTTTGACGGTGGGCAGATAGTGCGGCAAATTGCTGATCTCCGACACGTAGGCAAAAACTGCCTGCGGCGAGGCATTAATGGTAACGTTTCCAGACAAATCGGCCATGATGGCGCTTCTTTCCAACAAGGTTTCCCCTGCACATGGCGAACCCTGTTGTTCGCTGCGCCTGATTTACCCACGCGCGGCATTCACAAACCTTTTACCCGATGAAGCATCAGGGTGAGAGGCAGTTTCACCGAAGGCGTAAAGGATTGCTAAGGGCGTTTCCTGGGCGTGCCAACGACGGAATGATTTGTTCCGTCGTTGGTACACCCTTGATAAGCCGTAGAACAGTGTCAACAATCCCCTTGGAAGCCTGTCCATTCCCGTGCGCGCCGCAGCGCGACTTTTCTCAAACTGGGCATGCTGGCCCCGTCGCCCGAAAGAACAACCAAACACAAGCGAAAGAACACGCGAAAACAAGCCTCGGCGTTCCCCTAAAAGAAGGGCATGATGGCGCTGCCGATCACCGAACTCCTCAGTAGACTGGACACACTCGCGCAGGCCGCGCCTCAGCAGGCCCGCATTTTCGCGCGTCTTGGGCCGCAGGGGGAAACGCCGCTGCACGCCTTTTTTTGTGGGGAAATTGGGGGGGGACTTCTCAGCCCATGCTGCTGCTGCCTTGAAAGAAAAGCGCCGCATTCCGGCGTGGATGAATAGCTGCTTGCATTCAGGTACAATGATAATGCTTGCAGGTTTTCAGGCGGCTCATTGGCGAAGTCGTCTTCAGAGCCAGGCCGCATTTGGAAGATAATCTCCTGCCTTGCGGTTTAGCCGGGGAATTGGTTTTCTGAACGGTGTACAAAGCGTACTGAAAGGACGTGATGCGATGGCTTCAAAGATAACGCCTGCGCACGTGGAGCCGCCCGCACCGGTCGCGGCAGACAGTCCCAAAAACAAAGGCCCAAAAGGGGATGCCGTCCGGTACCCGAAAGACCGGCGTCAGGCGATTTGGGTGCGCCCCTCGCTGCTTGTGTCGGCGTGCGCTGCTGTCGTCGCCCTTGTCGCGGCGGCCTGGATTCAGTATGGGCTGTTTGGCCTGCCGCATGTCCACGTGTTTACGCTGGCGGAGCTGCACAATTCTCAGGTCAAGCCCGGCTTTCCGGCCTGGCTGCGCCTTGCCCACTATGCCAATTTCCTGCTGATGATGCTCATCATTCGCAGCGGACTGTCCATTTTGTGGGATCATCCCCGGCTTTACACCAACATCCACTGCACGCCGGGCACGGAGTGGATACGCTTTACGCCGACCAAAGTTCCCACCGACCGGCTGTACACGGCCAATGAAGACCAGCGCTATCTTTCCCCCTGGCTCGGCCTGCCCGGCTTCCGGCACACTATCGGCATGGCGCGGCACTGGCACTTCCTCAGCGATTTCCTATGGATTGTGACCGGCGTTGTCTACATTGCCCTGCTGCTGGTTTCCGGCCATTGGGAGCGCATGATCCCCGTCTCCTGGCACATTCTCCCCGAAGCCTGGGCGACTTTTGTGCACTATGCCACGTTTCACCTGCCGCCGGAGCCGGACGGCTTTTATCGCTACAACGCCTTGCAGCAGATCGCCTACTTCGGGGTCACATTTGTGCTGGCCCCGCTGTCGCTGCTGACCGGCATCGCCATGTCGCCTGCTTTTGACAATCGCTTCCGGTGGTATCCCAAATTGTTCGGCGGGCGGCAGGGGGCGCGCTCGCTGCACTTTCTGCTTCTGGTGGGGTATGTCGCCTTCATCATCATTC
>JAABUQ010010907.1_pt1 | contig 11788 bp, 9 predicted proteins | sample 5560001 | NCBI WGS metagenome assembly JAABUQ01 (sample SAMN10711888, study PRJNA513371) | rock metagenome | isolation source: Antarctica rocks | place: Antarctica: Victoria Land, Finger Mt nord | collected 2015-12-18
TGATTATATCCACATGGGCAAAAGGGTCACTCCCTAAGAATATCGGAAGCTGGGTGCGGCGAAAGTCGCACGCCCAGATTTAACAGAGAGGTGCGGAGGATAATACCTCCCATCGACTCTAACAAATCACCAGGGACCTTGATAACTCAGACTGCAGATGCTGGAAATGCGGGAGATATAACAATTAACGCGGGAAAATTGCTTGTCCAAGCAGGAGCACAAGTATCAACTGTTACTGGTGGTAGAGGGTCGGGGGGAAAATTGACGGTAAACGTCCCCCAGTCTGTAGAATTGATTGGTCGCTCACCTGATGGTTACAACAGTGGCTTATTTAGTTTTACTTTCGCTACTGGAGATGCAGGAGATATAAATGTCAATACTAGAAGGCTAATGATCCGTGACAGAGCAGTCATATCAGCAGACTCTGCTTATGAAATAGATGCGGTTGGAAACGTCACACAAATAGCTACGGGAAGAGGAGGGAATGTGACTCTGAACGCGCTGGATTCATTGGAGCTCACAGGAGAGCCAACAGGTGGTTTAGTAAGTGCTGACACATCTGGTTCGGCAGAAGCAGGCAATATAAAGATCAACACTGGGAGATTACTTATCCAGGATGGAGGAGAAATATCAAGTACTACTTATGGCAAGGGGAGGGGGGGGAATTTAACTGTTAACGCCTCCTCTGTAGAACTGCGCCGGATCTCAGCCGATGGTAAGTCTCCTAGCCTCTTGTCTACTAGTACTGAAGGTACAGGAGACGCTGGGAAATTAACGATTACAACTGAAAAGTTGAATGTTCTGGACGGGGCTGAAATAGCTGTGAATGGCATTGGTCAAGAGTCAGGTAATGCAGGTGAACTAGAAGTTGCAGCTCGTTCCATCCGTCTTGACAACCAAGGAAAACTCACAGCTGGAACCGACTCAGGTCAAGGAGGGGATATTAATCTACATGTGCAGGACTTGTTGCTGATGCGCCATAGTAGTCAGATATCTGCTACTGCGGGTACTGCACAAGCTGCTGGAAATGGCGGCAATATCACTATCAATACTCCATTTCTAGTCACTGTCCCCTCAGAAAATAGCGACATTAGTGCCAATGCCTTCAAGGGCAATGGAGGTCAAGTTATAATTAATGCCCAAGGCATCTTTGGCACAAAATTTAGACAGCAAGAAACTCCAGAAAGCGACATTACTGCCAGCTCTGCCCTTGGTCCTCAGTTCAGTGGCACCGTGCAAATCAATACACTAGCTATCAACCCAAGCCTTGGTTTGGTTAACTTGCCAGTACAGCCAGTCGATGTCACCGGGCTAATTGCTCAAGGCTGTCCAACGGGTGTAGGACCACGAGGGAGTAAATTTGTCGTCAGTGGGCGTGGTGGACTGCCACCTACTCCTAGAGAAGCACTCAGCAATGAGCAGCCTCTAGCAGATTTAGGCACACCCCTTCAAGGCCAAGAGAATCGCGCTAGTGCTGTTATTCCCAGCAATCCGACCAATTCCGAGCCAGATCAAATTGTGGAAGCCACTGGATGGGTGACCAACGCCAAAGGTAAAGTGGTGCTTGTGGCTAATCCACCCACCTTTACACCTAATATTCCTTGGATGGCTCCGACTACCTGCCATACTTAATAAAGAGCAATGGAGGCTTCGGACCAGAGTGAAATAGCATGGTCTTTATGGCGCGAACACCTTGGTTTATCTAAAGCTTAGCTGCAACTACCTGCTCTACACTCAGCTTTAACTCCGGGAAAAGTTGCGATTCTATTCGGTCTCGTCCTGTGAACTCTTTCCACCTGTACTCCCGATTTTTATTTAGTACCCCTACAGAAACCGTAGGCACTTGACTGTGAGGATTCCGGCGATTGGGGTATCGGTCTAGTTGGTCAAGAGGATCGACAATCCAATACTCGCCCACCCCAAAAGCGGCATACCAGGCAACTTTCTTTTGATAGTCCTCTTCCCAGTTAGTACTGACGATTTCGACCGCCATCTCAGGCGGTACAAACAGAGCCGCTTCTATCCGTGTCACAGAAGCCCACAATTCCTTGTCCATCACAATCAGGTCAGGACGACGGCCATCCCGCTTGTCTAGTTTGCAGAGAATGTTGGGGTGAGGCTCCAGGTTGAGCCGCCGCAGTCGAATCTCTAAATACAGCTCTCCGTAGAGGAATGACCGGATGGATTCATGCCTGCCACTGGGTTCACTCATCGGCACTACCTGACCAGCAACCAACTCATAGATGTTGTCTGTGCCATCGTCGTAGTCAAGAAATTGCTCAAATGTCAGTAGTTGCTTGGTTGTGGTCATAAGGAGTCACACACATAGCTTACTGCCATCCTAACCTGACCATAGTGTTTTGGGTATCTAATGATAATCCTTATAACTTTAATAAAAGGGATAGCACTGCGGTCTGTCGAAGAAATTTTTAGGCTTAGAAATTGGATGTTCCTAAGCCTAATCTGCTTATTTTCTTTAGAACAAAGCTGCCCTTTTTTAAGTGGGGGTAACTCCCAGCGGAATTGTTAAGCTAGCAGCGTCGCGGTAAATAGCCAGTCTTGTTAAATGTCAAGTAAATAGGGCTCTTCCCAATTTTTGGTGATCCAGTGACAACCTGGGAAACTGACGATTCTCGAAAACCGTTTACTGAGCCAAGATGAAGCGTTTACTGAGTAATTCTAATCCGGCTCGTCCATCCATCTGTCGTTTCAACATTTTCAATCGATTGTTCAACCCTTCGACTGGGCCATTACTCACATTTGACATCATGCTGGCCTGGACGGCAGCATAGTCATTAAACAGACCTTCGGCAAACGTCTGAAAGGGTTTTAACGAACTTTTAAGAGCCTGGATCAGCCAAGCCTCAAAAGCATCTGCTCGTTGCTGACGCAGCAGTTGTAAAAACTCATCAGCTAAGTCAACTGCTATTGCCAGGTTTGGGTGCTGTGCAACCAGCTGGGCGGTTCAGTTCCGTGTCTTCCGGAAAAGGATAAAGGTGCGGCGAAGACATTCAGAATTATTGCAAGAGTAACGCTTCTTGCCCTCAGCAGAGCTTCCATGCTTAGAGACATCAGTAGATTGACAATCGGGATATTGAACCGCAAGCCAAACAGTCATGCAACTTCATAGAACGCTTAATCTTACTTTAGCAGTCTGTCTCCTTTACTAACAAAGCTTCTACAGATTGAGAACACCACCCAAAATTTGAGGTATGTCTAGTGTTCTACAGAAAGTTTATTAATAAGCTGAAACGCAAACGCCCCCCTGGTTTAGTTGTGATTGTCGTTTACAAACTTTTGCTAGCTTTAATTCTTGCTATCGCTGCCATATTTCTAATTTTGGCTGGTGACAAAACTCAAAAGCTTTTAACGTTTTTAGATTCTTATAGCACTCCTAATTGAGATTCAAACATATGGTATATTTATACTTGAGTTTTAATGACTAGATATCCGCATGAAAAACTTTTTACTAGAACAACAACAAAAAGACGAAAAAATAGCAGTTTTAACCCAGTTCATTGGCAGCAAGCCAGAAGCAAGGGAACTGAAACGAGCGCTGGCGGTAAAAATGGCGCTACAGGGTACACTTTACGCGAAAATTACTGAACTTGTGGGGATGCATAAAACGTGTATCACGACATGGAAGCAAAAGTTTGAAGCTGAAGGAATAGAAGGTATTCGGCTAGGTTATCGAGGTGCAGAAAATTACTTAACGCCAGAACAAAGGGCAGAAGTTATCACGTGGCTAAAGACGAGAGATTATTGGAATATTGATGAATTAGTCAGTTATTTAGATGAATATTATCATGTAATTTATAAATCTAAACAAAGCTATTATCAGTTGCTATCATTAGCCAAGATTAGCTGGAAAAAATCACAAAAAACAAACCCAAGTCATGACCCAGAACTCGTAAAAAAAAAGCGAGAAGAGATTCAGGATTTTGGGAAACGGAATTTTGATGAAATTGAGGCTGGGCGGTTGATTGTGTTTTTCGTAGATGAATGTCATCTCCTTGGAGATGATGGTTGTGGATACGTGTGGGGCAGAACAGATATGAGAATTGAAATTCCGCTCAAAAATATCAAAGATAGACAAACTTATTACGGAGCCTTAAATTATCAATCTCAAGAATTTATTGCGCGCGAGTATTCAGCTGGGAATTCAGAAAATACAGTCAAGTTTATTCAGGATTTACAAAACCTGCATCCCGAACGAAGAATTGCTTTGATTTGGGATGGAGCTAAGTATCATAAGTCAGATGCGATTAAAGAATTTTTGGCATCAGTTAATCAGTCACATGAACCTGAGCAGTGGCACATTACTTGTATACTTTTTGCACCCAATGCACCTGAACAAAATCCCGTAGAAGACGTTTGGTTACAAGCCAAAAACTTTTTGAGAAAGTTTTGGCCCGTGTGCAAGTATGAAAGCTGTTGTCAAGTGGCTGTTTAAATTCGAAACCAATCATCAACAATTTGATTTTCCTAAGCTGCATCAGTATGCACCATGTTTGAATCTCAATTAGGATTGCTATAGTTAAGAGTATTTCCGATTCTTGGAATGAAAGAAGGATTCTTTAAGCTTACAAGAATTATGAATAGTTTTCGAGTTTTTCTTATAGAGTATGCTCTGGCAAATTAGGTATTATTCTTGTTTTTGCTTAGCTAAGTAACAGAAGAGGGATAACTGCTTCTAAATTTGGTGTTTATTAGTGTTGTCCAAAACCTGCCAAAACAGTTTATAGATTAATTTTTCCAAGTAAGAAATAACCTATTGTTAGCAATCCCTTAACTATTAGGCATTATTATTTATATTGCTGAGAAAATTTGCTATCAAAAACCTAATGATAAATTGTAATAAGAAAGGAAGTCTGCTAAGCCTATTGGTGGCATCTGTCTTGGGTGTGAATGTGCAGTCAGTCAGTGCCCGGACAACTAACCTTGTAGGTGACTTTGATGGCGGGTCATTGCTAGCCACAGGTCAGACAATCACGCCTGCAGTAGCACCGGGTTCTACGTTTGAACGCCTGGCCACGGGCTTACGCTCTGATGGGACGGCTGACGCTGCTGAAGCAGTGACGACTGCCCTTAGCCCAGATGGCAAGACCCTGCTAGTCCTTACCAGTGGTTACAACCTGAATTTTAAAGACGAGACAACTGGGGCGAATATTACCTACCCAGTTCTTAACCCCACGACTGGGGAAGCGAGTAGCGTGACAACTAGGAAGGCAGAGTGGGTATTTGTCTACGATGTCAGCAGCGGCAGCTTGGTCAAAAAACAACAAATTAATATTCCCAATACCTACGACGGTATAGCTTGGGCCCCAGACGGTGAGCGCTTCTACGTCTCTGCCGGAGGAGATGACCGGCTCTATGTCTATAGCTCTAATGGCAACCAGTTCGTCCCAGACGCCCCCTTCATCCTGCTAGGTCATAATTCGAACCAGACGGCCCCTTTTCCTAAATACGATGGTGGCTTGCTGAAGGGTACCCCAGCAGCCGCTACGTCAACCGGAGCAATCGTGGCGGGAGTTGCCGTGAGTAAAGACGGCAAAACATTGGTGGCTGCTAACTTTGAGAATGACTCGATCTCAATTGTTGATACTTCCACCCGTAAGGTTCTCCAAGAAATCAAGTTCTTTGTACCGGGTGGTAAGGTTGCCACAGGGGAGTATCCCTATGACGTTGCCGTGAAGAACACAGACAGTGGTGCAGCTGCCAAAGCCTTTGTTAGTAGTCAGCGTGACGACGAAGTTTTGGCCGTAGATATTGCTACCCAGGCCGTCACCCGCATCCATATAGGTGTACAGCCGAATAAGATGCTGCTATCACCTGATCAGAACCTGCTCTACGTGGCTAACGGCAATAGCGACTCGGTTTCTGTGATCGATACAAATAGTGATAAGGTGGTGCAAACTATTTCCCTGTCTCGACGTGGCGATAAGTACAAAGGGGCTAATCCCAACTCCTTGGCACTGAGCCCTAAAGGAGAGACACTCTACGTCACACTGGGGGGCGAGAACGCTGTAGCTGTAGTGAAATTGAAGACTGGTCGAGTTGCCGGACGCATCCCTACCGGCTGGTACCCCAACTCCGTAAGTGTTAGTCAAGACGGCAAAAGGCTTTACGTCGTCAACGCTAAGAGTACCTCTGGCCCCAATCCCTCAAACGGCCAAACTACTGCTGCGGGGAATGCACGCAACACTACGTATAGAAACGATTACGACTGGGCCTTGGAAAAAGCTGGGATTTCCATGATTCCAGTCCCCAACAGCGGCACACTAGCTACCCTCTCAGCGCGGGTGGACCAAAACAACGGTTTTGCTAACCGTCTGCCAGACTCAATGATGACCTTTCTGCGCCAGAAGATTAAGCATATCGTCTACATTGTCAAAGAGAATCGTACTTACGACCAGGTACTCGGCGACTTGCCTGTGGGCAACGGCGACCCCGCGCTGACCTTGTTCCCGCAAGCCATCACACCTAACCATCACCAGCTAGCTCTCAACTTCGTGACTCTCGATAACTTCTATGACAGTGGCGAGTCGAGTGGGGTAGGCTGGAACTGGTCTACCCAGGCTCGAACCACTGACTTCACTGAAAAGAACCAGTCAGTTGATTACGGCAATGGCGGTGATGCTGGTCTCACCTACGATTATGAGGGCACCAATCGCAACATTAATCTTGGCCTGCCGCAAACTGCTTCTAACCCCTCGCAGCTAAATGTACGAGAGACTGGATTGTTAGATCCTTCTGGCGACTCCTCTATTTTGCCTGGAACCAAAGACATTAACGCTCCAGAGGGAGATGGCGATCTCCAGGAGAATGCAATTGGCGGATATCTTTGGGATGTGGCATTGCGTGCGGGTAAGACGGTGCGTAACTATGGCTTCTTTATCGATCAGGCTTACTACAGCACCAGCCAAGCTGACCCAACCCAGCCTGACCCGACCAACCCGCTCTACATTCCTATCTCCCCCACACCCTTTGCTTCAGGTATCTCTCAAGCCCCAGCTGTCAAGCCGGTACTGCAGGGTAAGACTGATATTTACTTCCGAAGTTTCGACCAGAAAAACTCGGACATCTACCTGTACAACGAATGGGCACGCGATGTGGAACAGAACGGGCTACCTGCCTTAACGTTGCTGCGTTTGGCGCACGATCACTTTGGCAGCTTCAATAACGCCATCTTAGGGCTCAATACTCCAGCGCTGCAAATAGCTGATAATGACTATGCCATTGGCTCGGTGGTGGCAGCCATTTCCAAGTCCCCAGCCTGGAAAGACACGGCCATCTTCATCATTGAAGATGACTCTCAAAACGGACCCGACCACGTTGATTCCCACCGCTCTGTCGGCTATATTATCTCGCCCTATACCAAGCGGAGTACCGTCGTTAGCACTAACTACAACACCGTCAGCATGTTGCGGACAATGGAGGATTTGTTGGGAGTTGGCTACCTCAGTACCACTGATGCCAATGCCGAGCCGATGTCGGATGTATTTACCCAAACACCCGATTTAACGCCCTATCAAGCCGTTGTGCCAGGGAGTTTGTGCGCTTTGCCTGAAGGCCCTAACCTCGTACCCGCTTGTAACGACCCCAGTGTAACCAAGACAGCGGCTATTCCTTCCTTGCATAACGGCAAGTGGTGGGCAGCAGCAACCAAAAACTTCAACTTTAAAGTTGAAGATAAGCTCGATGTTGATGAGTTTAATCGCATTCTTTGGGCTGGGATTAAGGGCGAACACGTTCCTTACACAACGGCACGTAGCCGCACTGATCTGCGTCAAAACCGCGCTCAACTGCTCAAAGATTGGAACTTGAGGACAAGCCGCATATCTGCGACAACTGTCAAGTAAGTTAAAAGTACATGCAACAGTTGGTTAACGACAGCGAATTCGCGCGAAGGCCTGCCCCAAATTCAACCTAAAGCCTCAGTCTGAAGATAAAGCGCTTTTACACCGAAACCTTCGGCGGTTGTGGCAATTTTATTTGCAATCGCCGAACCAACACCTTTCCCCCTGAATCGTCAATTCATTCATTCACAATCATGCAGCTTGGTCAGATTCCAACGGCAACCCGATCTTAGGCTTACAATCTGAAAAAGTCAGCGAATCATTGTCTAGGAAATCTGACAATGCCATTTCCAAGACCAATTCAATGCTGTAGCCAATCTGTTTAGCGTGATTCGAGTAGGCATCACGGATATGTTCTGGTAACACAGCCAGCAACATTAATGCGGCATCGTGGCTGAGGTGCTTCTTACTTGTCTCTTGGAGAGTCTGCATGATCCTGTCCTTCTAGTCTCTACTAGGATACCTCGCATTATATGGCGGCTGTGTAGCATGAATGAGAATGCCTTCTAGCTCGTCTCCTAATTTTAGAACATCCATCATAGTGAGCGGTACAAATGAGACAGCAATATTCCGATGATCATGATCATCTAACCAGGACCATGTACATGCTTTGTGTCCCCCTCTAAATCGATCCCGTAATTTCTTAGTTTTACCCAGATATAGCAATCCGTGCTCCCGGTGCCTTACTGCATATAGCCCAGGCGTGATCGGCAGACCGTAAAACTTACGGGTAATCGATGCACAGGATTCAAAGGGGACCGATAAGAGTGCTTGTAGCATTTCTCTAGCCTGTGCCTCTAGTTCGTTCAAAATCAGCCCTCAAATTCTTTCAATTTGTCGTGTTTTCCCATTTTAATTGAGCCCGTTTTATAAGAGATAAATATTTCTCATAATTAGCGTTTCTAAGATTAAGTTCTGATTCAATAATAAGCTTGAGTACAGACACGGCAACTGCCGACAATGCTGGCGCACTCTGTACTCCGCCAGATAGCAAGTTTTTCAGAGTTTGAGGAGCTTGAGTTATGAGATACGCGAATATTATACTTAAGATAATAGCTAAGAGCGGTAAAAAATTAGAAGTATTCTGGCTCCTAGCTTTGCTCTTATCAATGAAAGGTTTGAAGCGTAAGTCGGCCTCTTTCAAATTTTCTAGATTACTAGCGATTCTATATAGTTGATTGATCGTTTCTTGTTCCTCACGATCTGTTATTCCAATTGTTGCAATTTGCTTGCGAATAAATCCTTTGGAAGATTTACTATTTCTTTGAAAATTTGCCGTTACATTTATTACATATAATATTGCAATAATAATGTAAACTGTAACGCTTATATTTATTTTTAAATCAATTGGAAGATGGATTTTAAATACTACGATAACCAGAGCAAATATGGAGAATAAGCTAGAAAGTATTAAGCTTAAATATAAAGCTCCTCGTTCCCAATAACCTGCTTCTCTCGACACAAGAATATTTCGAATATCAGGTAGCTTTCTCTTTGGAGTATTATTTTTTATTGGATCAATTTTTTCAGAGAGGAACTGAAATATTTCTTCTAAACAGGTTTCATCTAACATTTTATGCCTTCTAATAAAAATATCCTGCTCTTGGAGTTATAATAAGTTCTGTGAGCCAAAAAAGCTAGTTAATAAGCACAATCAAAATCAACTTCCTATCAATAAGTAAATATACTCAGTCGTATACTACATTTGTTAAATTGACTGCCTAATACTTAATTTGTATGCAGTGGGGGTTGCATCAGGAAACTGATCCATAATTTTGGGTGAGCCTTGAGATCTGCGAAGACTTGATCCGGGTCAAAACTGTTGAGCCGACTTTGAAGCATCAAAGCCACCACTAATTCTTGCGTTGAGCAAAGACCGACAGGATTTGTGCGATCAAGGGTCATACAGGCTGTTACCGTGCTTTGCAAAATCGCTGAACATCTCGTAGAACGGTTAAATCTGTTGCAGTTTTCCGCAACTCAAGCCATTGATTGAGTTGGTGAGCCGAGACCATTGAAAACGCTCGACTGTAGTCAGCATCAACATATTGCCCAGCTTGAAGCAACTGGATTCTAAGTACATTTTGGCGGAACAACCAGATTTCAGGGACTCCCATTGCTTGATAGATTACCATCTTGGTGGCTGAAGAATTGGCAATGTCCACCTCCAAAGCCAAATCAGGAGCAAGGCTTTCAGTCACATTGGTTTCCAACCCTTGCCCCGGTTTGGCATTCTGAACGTAGAAACAAGTGTCTGGTTCAATGCTCCGCTCTAAGCTCTCGCGGTTTAGCGTTGTCGAGCCAAAGTCATTGGCTTCCATCCCGAATTCCATCGCCAGCATGGTAATAATTTTTGCCAGCAGCCGATTAACGATTTCGTGAAGTTCTCCCGGCATCCTGATTTCCAACACGCCCTGATCATAAGCAAGTCGGGTTGAGCGAGCGTCTCCCAGTTCTTGCAGTAAGGCTTCATAGGTCTTCCAGGTTAGCCCTGCGATCGTCATGGCACTGCCAGGAGACAGCTTGATTTGACTGATAGGAGTAGCAATCACAGTGGTCATCAGTCAGCCCTCTGATGGACGGTCGCCTAACCCGTTCTCTTGAAGTACTCGCATTATAGCGACTGGGGTGTTCATGCAACTAGGAACTCTGCACCCATTTGAAAACGCAAAAGCCCTGAAACCGCTTGAGTCTCAGGTCTTTTACCACTACTGTCGATTGACTAACTATTTGTCATCTTGCCAAATAATTTGTCGCCAGCGAATTTAAGCTTGTAACCATTACTATACAAAGGTTATAGGCTATTTTACTATCTCCATCCTCATTTAGGTCTAATTGACAAATTAAGTGTTCAATTTCAGGAACTTGCCAAATTAACTGTCAAAGTTGGAAATAAAGATTTTTATCATCTTTGACAGATTGTTTGTCGTTGACAGTATAGTTGTACTATGTTGCGATTAAACACTTTTGTTAAAAATGGCGACAGATAATCCTGATGCCTCTGCAATTGTAACGGAACTCTCGCAGGAGGCGAAACTGAAGCTAGAAATTATCGAGAGTTTACTTGAGCCGTGCGATCGCTCCTCCTACGGGCAACGCCTTAAAGATGCTGCGAAAAAGCTAGGTAAGTCAGTGAGAACGGTGCAGCGATTGGTGCAAAAGTGGGAAGAAGAAGGTTTATTAGCCCTGACTGGGACAGAGAGAGCAGATAAGGGTAAGCATCGCATTCCTCAACAGTGGCAAGACTTCATTATCAAAACCTACCGTGAGGGGAACAAGGGTAGTAAGCGGATGTCTCGCAAGCAGGTTGCTTTGAGGGTAGAAGCGAGAGCAAAGGAATTGGGAGAGGAAGATTATCCGAATTACCGCACCGTTTATCGCGTATTACAGCCCCTTATTGAAGCGCAAGAGCAAAAGAAAGGAGTTCGCAGTCCAGGTTGGCGAGGTTCGCAGTTATCAGTTAAAACTCGCACAGGTGAAGATATTGCCTGAAGGGGTTGGGATGAAGCATGAACCGATTCGCTTGTGTGGGGCGTGTTATGCCCAGTTGCCTTGTCACAAGATTGAGTGGCAGTTTAAGAAGACCGATAGGTGCGATCGCCACCAGCTAAATTTACTTTCAGAATGTCCCAACTGTGGAGCAAGGTTTAAAATTCCTGCTTTGTGGGCGGATGGATGGTGTCAGCGTTGTTTTACAACTTTTGCAGAGATGGGAAAAATGCAATCATACTAAAAGAAAGGGTTATGATTAACACTGCTGAAATACTTGTAGAATACCCATCCTGGCAGTTTTCGATCACTGTTTTCGTAACTGTTCAGGGGGTTGCCAATTCCTGATTGAGAAAACAGCAGGTAGCTGCTAGGCTGACAGGATGACAGAAAACGCCCCAAATCCAATGGCTCAGATCAGCGAAGCGGACTGGGAAAAG
>JAABUQ010010908.1_pt1 | contig 11788 bp, 11 predicted proteins | sample 5560001 | NCBI WGS metagenome assembly JAABUQ01 (sample SAMN10711888, study PRJNA513371) | rock metagenome | isolation source: Antarctica rocks | place: Antarctica: Victoria Land, Finger Mt nord | collected 2015-12-18
ACGTCGCGAAGAAGTGGTTGTCCGACAAGGGCCTCGGCTGATCCGACCCCAGCCGACCGGACCCGCATGTGGGAGCGCATCGCCGCGCGCGGGCTCCGGTGGTTGGGTGACCCCATGGCATCGGCGATCCCTCCGGCCGTTCCCGCTGCTCCGGAGCCCGCCGTCGACCCGGTGGCCGGGGCGGACGTGTTCGACGATCCGACGGTCGCGTGGAACGCGGTGTCCCCCAAGCTGAAGGTCGCGCGCAGGGCGGGGTTGGCCGTCGTGGTGGCGGTGGTCGTCGGCGTCGTCGCGTTGCTCGCCTCGACGCTGACGTCGGTCATCTGGGTGGGTCTCGTGGTCCCGGCGGTCCTGGCCGGTTGGGGGTGGTGGCTGGTCGGGCGGAACTGGTCCAGCTGGGGCTGGGCGGAACGGGACGAGGACCTGCTCGTCCGCCGGGGCTACCTGTTCCGCTCGCTGGTCGTCGTCCCGTACGGCCGGATGCAGGTCGTCGACGTCGAAGCGGGGCCTGTCGCTCGCGCGCTCGGGTACGCCTCGGTGAAGCTCGTCACCGCCTCGGCCCGGACGGACGCGGTCGTCCACGGGGTCCCGCACGCGGAGGCGACCCGGCTTCGCGATCGGCTCTCGGCCCGCGGCGAGGCCCAGGCGGCCGGGCTGTGACCGGGACATCCGGTCCCGGCGCTGCGGCGGGCGACAGGGCGCCCGCGACCGGCGCGGTCGTCGAGCCGCGGCGGCTGCACCCGATGACGGTCGTGCTCGGGGCATGGAAGGCCGTGCTGTTCCTGTTCGTCATCCTCGGGCGCCCGGCTCTGGAGGGTCAGGGCAGCATGGTCACCGACCTCGCGCCCGCAGTCGGACTCGGGGGCGGGGCGGCCGGCACCGTCCTGGTCGGGGCGCTGCTGCTGCTGGCGGTCGTCGTGGCGGGGATCGTCCTGTCGATCGTCCCGTGGGCCTTCCGCAGGTTCGGCGCCGACGGGCACGAACTGGTCGTCACCTCCGGGTTCGTCCGCCGCAGGCGGCGTCAGGTCCGCCTGGACCGGGTCCAGGCCCTGGACATCGACGAGCCCCTGGTGGCCCGGCTCTTCGGGTTGTCGGTCCTGCGGATCACGATGGCGGCCGGCAACGAGGCGAGCATCCGGCTCGCCTACCTCTCCCTCGAGGACGCGGTCGCCCTGCGCAACCGCTTCCTCGCCGGGGCGGCCGGACTCCGACACGACACTCCGCAGGCACCCGAGCGCGTGCTGAACCGGGTGACTCCGGCGATGGCCGCCGGAGCTCTGCTGCTGTCCCCGGCGGCGCTGCTGCTGATGGCGGTCGTCGTCGCGGTGGTCGTCGTCAGCGTCGTCACCGACCAGTGGTTGGTCCTGCCGTCCTTCATCCCGGTACTGCTCGGGCTCGGTGCGGCCCTGCTGCGCCAGCTCAACGGCACCGTCAACTTCACCCTGGCCGAGAGCCCGGACGGCTACCGGGTCCGCGCCGGCCTGCTGGACCGGCGCTCCCAGACCGTCCCTCCCGGGCGGGTCCAGGGCCTGCGGCTCCGGCGGCCCCTGCTGTGGCGGGCGGCGGGCTGGTCACGAGTCGACGTGGACGTGGCCGGGCTCGGTGCCCGGGACCGCGACGGGGGCGGTGAGCAGGTGCAACGCACGGACCTGCTGCCGGTCGCGCGGCGGGCGGACGCCGCGTCGGTCGCCGGACTCGTGCTCGGCGTGGACCCGGAGACCGTCGCGATGATCCCGGTGCCGCGGCGCGCCCGGTGGCTGGACCCGCTGGCGGCGCGGGTGCTCGCCGTGGGATCCGCGGGTGAGGTGGTGGTCTCGCGCGAGGGCCTGCTGTCCCCGACGCTGACGGCCGTCCCCTACGCGAAGGTCCAGTCGGTGCGGGTCACCCAGGGCCCGTTGCAACGGCGGCTGCGGCTGGCGAGCGTGCACGTGGACTCCCCGAAGGGACCGGTCGAGCTGACGCTCCCGCATCGCGCGATCGAGGAGGTGCCCGCCCTGGTCGCCGACGTGCTGGCCCGCGCCCGTCAGGCCCGCGCCCTGGCCGGACCGGACCGCTGGATGTCCCGGGCCCCGGGCGCCGGGACCGGGCGGCAGCTCGGGACGGACGGGCCGCAGCCGGCGAGGGTCGCGGTCCCGGCGGCTGGCTAGGGTCGACGCACGGTGCCGGTGCCGCCCGGTGCCGCCCGGTGCCGGCCGAGTGTCGAGGACTCACAGGGGGCTGACGTGGCACGCGCAGGCAAGGTGACCGTGGTCGGAGCCGGTTTCTACGGCTCGACCACCGCTCAGCGGCTCGCTGAGTACGACGTCCTGGACGAGGTGGTCCTCACCGACATCGTGGACGGACGGCCCGCCGGGATCGCCCTGGACATCAACCAGTCCCGGCCGATCGAGGGCTTCCAGACCCGCGTCACCGGCGTGACCACCGGTGCCGACGGGGCCGGGTACGAGCTGATCGCCGGCTCGCAGGTCGTCGTGATCACCGCTGGTCTGCCGCGTCGTCCGGGGATGAGCCGGATGGACCTGCTGTCCACCAACGCGGGGATCGTCCGCGCGGTCGCCGAACAGGTCGCCCGACACGCCCCGGAGTCCGTCCTGATCGTCGTCTCGAACCCCCTGGACGAGATGACCGCCGTCGCCCAGCTGGCCAGCGGCCTGCCCCGCGAGCGTGTGCTCGGTCAGGCCGGGATGCTCGACACCGCCCGGTTCACCGACTTCGTGGCCGACGCGGCCGGGGTGCCGGTGGCCCAGGTGCGCACCCTGACCCTGGGCAGCCACGGCGACACGATGGTCCCGGTGCCCAGCCGGTCGACCGTCGGCGGTCGACCGCTGGCCGAGGTCCTGCCCGCCGAGCAGGTGCGGGACATCGTGACCCGGACCCGCAACGGCGGCGCCGAGGTGGTCGCGCTGCTCAAGACCGGTTCGGCCTACTACGCGCCGTCGGCGGCGGCCGCCCGGATGGCGCTGGCGGTGGTCCAGGACTCCGGAGCAGTGCTCCCGGTGTGTGCGTGGGTGGACGGCGAGTACGGCATCGCCGGGGTGTACCTCGGCGTGGAGGCAGAGATCGGCAGCGGCGGGGTGCGCCGGGTGGTCGAGACCCCGCTGGACGCAACCGAGCTGGCGGCGCTGCACGAGGCCGCCGACGCGGTCCGCGCCAAGCAGGCGGACATCGCTTCGCTCTGAGCCTCGCTTCGTTCTGGTCCCCGGCGTCGCGGGGACCTCCCGCGTCGCAACCGGGTGCGGTGCTCAGTCGAACAGGTCCGCGACCGGGAGGCTCAGGCCGGGGAGCACGGGTGACCCGTCCAGCGTGCCGTCGCGTCCGACGTGGACGACGGCGCCGCCGGCCGAGTACACGGCCACGAGCTGCTGCGAGGGATAGACCAGCCAGACCAGCGCGGTGCCGGCTCCCAACCAGGACAGGGCCTTCTCGACGACCGCCGTCGCGCGGTCGGACGGACTGACGACCTCCACGACGAGGTCCGGTGCGAGGTCGAGGAACCGCTGGCGTTCCGCAGGCGGGGGCAACCGGTCGCCAGCCACGAAAGCCGCATCCGCGGCGCGCACCGTGTCGGGATCGCGGTGGAGCCGGAAGCCCGTCTCCGCGGCGACGACCAGGCCGAGTCGGTGGGTCCGGACGAACCGCCGGAGGTCGGCTGCGATGTTGAGGGCGATGACACCGTGCTCGAACCCGGCAGGCGCCATCTCGTGGATCTCCCCCGTGACCAGTTCCCGGCGCAGCCCGTCGTCAGGGATCCCGGCGAGTTGCTCGCCGGTCACCTGGTGCGCCGTGGAGGGCTGCGCGGTCATGGACAGACGGTAGTCGAGGCCGTCCGGAGCGCATGTGCATCCGACGTCCAGTGTGCTCGCTCCACCCCGCGCCAGCGCGGTGAGCCGCGCGGGACTCAGTCGCGCACCGTGCGATGGCGAGCTGTCGCAGTGGACGCTCGGGTGGCCGCCTCGTACTGACGCGCTGCCCACCGCAGACGGTGTCCCGTCCTTTCGTGATGAGTAGTGGCGAGGAACCAGGCCGTGGACGGAAGCCCAAGGCCGATCGAGAGTGGCACGTGCTGGAGAAGGTCGCCTGTCCCGTACGGCGTCCTCCCGAGGCGCCAGACGGTGCGTCGCGGACGCCTACGTCGAGCTCCAAGATGCTCGCGAGCTCGCGGAGTACGACAACACCTACGACATCAGCAAGCCGGTGGCGGTCAAGCACGTCCAGACGGCTCGCCAGGCCGTGGAGGCCGCCCGGCGCCTTGCCGTGAGCCGCGATCCGGTGTACCTGCTGTTCCTCCGCCTCATGGTCGGGTCGGCGAAGGTCGCCCGGAAGCGCTGACCTCGGGTCCAGGTATCTTGACGTCGAGACATCCGTGCCCGACCGGGTGCGGGCCACGATGCGGACGGAGCCCCAGCGGTGCCCAAGATCAAGGTGACGAACCCGGTCGTCGAGCTCGACGGCGACGAGATGACCCGGATCATCTGGCAGTCGATCCGCGACCAGCTGGTCCTGCCCTACCTCGACGTGGACCTGCGCTACTACGACCTCGGCATCGAGTACCGCGACGCCACCGACGACCAGGTGACGATCGACGCGGCCGAGGCCATCCAGGTGCACGGCGTCGGCGTCAAGTGCGCGACCATCACCCCCGACGAGGCCCGCGTCGAGGAGTTCGGCCTCACGAGGATGTGGCGCTCCCCGAACGGGACGATCCGCAACATCCTCGGCGGCGTCGTCTTCCGCGAGCCGATCATCTGCTCGAACGTGCCGCGCCTGGTGCCGGGCTGGACCAAGCCGATCGTCATCGGCCGGCACGCCTACGGCGACCAGTACCGCGCCACCGACACCCGCATCCCCGGCCCGGGAGCGCTGACCCTGACCTGGACGCCGAAGGACGGGGGCGAGCCGATGGAGCTCGACGTCTTCGACTTCCCGTCCGCCGGGGTCGCGATGGCCATGTACAACCTCGACGACTCCATCCGCGACTTCGCCCGCGCCTCCATGCGCTACGGCCTGCAGCGCGGCTACCCCGTCTACCTGAGCACGAAGAACACGATCCTCAAGGCCTACGACGGCCGGTTCAAGGACCTGTTCGCCGAGGTCTTCGAGTCCGAGTTCAAGGCCGAGTTCGAGGCCGCTGGTATCACCTACGAGCACCGCCTCATCGACGACATGGTCGCGGCCGCGCTGAAGTGGGAGGGCGGTTATGTCTGGGCGTGCAAGAACTACGACGGTGACGTCCAGTCCGACACGGTCGCCCAGGGGTTCGGGTCCCTCGGCCTCATGACGTCGGTGCTGCTCAGCCCCGACGGTCGGGTGTGCGAGGCGGAGGCCGCGCACGGCACCGTGACCCGCCACTTCCGCCAGCACCAGGCCGGCAAGGCCACCTCGACCAACCCGATCGCGTCGATCTTCGCGTGGACCCGGGGGCTGGCGCACCGGGGCGAACTGGACGGGACGCCCGCGGTCACCGGATTCGCCGAGACGCTGGAACGCGTGTGCGTCCAGACCGTCGAGAGTGGCCAGATGACCAGGGACCTGGCGCTGCTGATCGGGCGCGACGCGCCGTGGTTGACCACACAGGACTTCCTGGCCGCGCTGGACGAGAACATGAAGACGGCGATCGCGGCGGGCTGACCCGTCGGGCGGCCGTCGTGGCCGGGCAGTTCGAGCGGAGGAGTCCCCCGATGTCCCAGGTGTCGAAGGTGTCGCAGGTGTCGCCGGCCGACGTCGACCGCCGGTCGGAGATCGCGCAGGCGCGACGCCGGGTCACGACGCCGGCGTCGATCGGTCTGCTCCTGCTGCGCCTGGGGTTCGGGGCCCTGCTGTTCCTGCACGGCTTGCAGCACGCACTGCACATCGACGGCCTCACCGCCACGATCCGCGGCGCGGACGTGCCCTTCCCGATCCCGGACGCGGTCGCGGCGTGGCTCGTGGCCGTCGGGGAGATGGGACTGGGTGTACTGCTGGTCGCCGGCTTCCTCACCCGGGTGGCGGGCGGCCTGGTCGCCGTGCTGATGGGCCTGGTGTACGTATCGGTGTACGTCCCGGCCGGCACGCTGTTCCAGCTCTCGCAGGCCACCGGGGTCGCCGGCGAGAACGCGCTGACCGTCGGCCTGGTCGGACTCGTGCTGGTCTTCACCGGCCCGGGCCGACTCGCGGCGGACGCCGGCTTCCGTCGGTCCCGGGCCGGGACCACGGGGGAGCCAGCGGGCGACGAGGCCTGGCAGCAGGACCCGAAACGCGCGCCGCACGCCGGCGTGAAACGGGCGGAGCCCGGCCGGCCCGACACGGGGCGGGCGGCCGCGGGGCGGGCGGCCGCGGGACGCCCGCTCCCGGACGACCCGGCGGACTGGACGGACGAGGACATCCAGCGCCTCTGAGCCCCGAGCAGCGGTCGAGTGGCGATCTCAGCTCGCTGAGCGAGGTGAGATCACCACTCGACGCCGCTGGCAACCACCGGACCGCGACTGTCGACCGACCGGGCTCCGCGCAGCTGGACTCCGCCCCCGGGGGAGTGCGTCGGGCCCGGCAGCCCTGGGGGAGCTCCGCGGTGAGCTCGCCCAGCATCCCGACCAGGGAAGGTTTCGAGGACAACGAGAGCGCTGCTTCCGGCACGTCCCGGCAGTTCAGGCCCGGTCACTCGAGGTGACCCGCGGAGGGTCCAGGACCACGCCGGACCAGATGTCGGTCGTCCAGGCGCCCTCCCGTGACCGGCCGGGTCGGCACCGCTCAGCCGATCCGGCGCGCACCGTCCGCCGCGACGGCGCGGTAGGCGGTCGGGGGGGCGTGCCCGGCGTCCGCGGCGGCCCGGACCATCGAGGCCACGACCGCGTCGGCAGCGGATGCCTCGACCAGGGCGATGACGCAGCCGCCGAAACCACCGCCGGTCATCCGGGCCCCGTGCGCGCCGGCGGCGACGGCGGCCTCGACCAGGACGTCGACCTCGGGCACGGTGATCTCGAAGTCGTCGCGCATCGAGGCGTGGCTGGCGGTCAGCAGGGTCCCGATGGAACGGATGTCGCCCGCGCCCCCGGCGGCCGCCCGGAGCACCCGCACGGTCTCCAGCACCCGTTCGTTCTCGGTGACGATGTGGCGGACCCGCGCGCGCAGTTCGTCGTCGGACAGGCGGGCCAGCTGGGCGTCCATCTCCGGCACGCCCACCTCGCGCAGCGCCTCCACCCCGAGCTCGACGGTCGCCCGCTCCAGGGAGTCGTGCCGTGCCGCGTACTCGCCGTCCGCGTGCCGGTGCGGGGCGTTGGAGTCCACGACCAGCAGCGCCAGGCCCGCCGCGGCCAGGTCGAAGGCGACCGCCTCGGTCTCCAGCGAGCGGGTGTCGATGAACAGCACCTGCCCGTCGCGGCCCAGCACCGACGCCATCTGGTCCATGTAGCCGGTGGGGGCACCGACGAAGTCGTTCTCGGCCCGCTTGGCGGCGAGGGCGACGGCCATCGGGTCCGCCAGCACGTCGTCACGGCCGGCGGTTGCGAGCACCGCTCCGGCCACCGCGCACTCCAGGGCGGCCGACGAACTCAGTCCGGCACCGGTGGGGACGTCGGAGTCGACGACGAGGTCCAACGCCGGCACGTCGACCCGGGTGCTCCCCGTGCGCAGGGCCCACGCGGTTCCCGCCACGTAGGCCGCCCAGCCGTTCACCCCACCGGGCTCCACGGTGCCCGCGTCGTAGGTGACGGTGCCGTCCTCGCCGCTGGACGTGACCGAGCTGAGAACATCGCTCGCGTGCCCAGCGGCGACGGCCGTGCCGTAGGGCAACGCCAGCGGGAGCACGAAACCGCCGGTGTAGTCCGTGTGCTCCCCGATGAGGTTGACCCGGCCCGGGCCGAACCACACCAGCTCCGGATCCCGGCCGTGCCGGGCGCGGAAGGCGGCGCCCACGCGGGCGACGCGGGCGGGAGGCTCCTGCGCAGGGTCCGCGACCAGCCCGCCGCTCACAGGCTGTCCCCGTCCTGGAAGAAGGCCCAGGTGTCGCGGACGATCGCGTCGAGGTCCCGGACCGGTGACCACCCGAGGACCTCGGCGGCGCGGGCGTTGCCGGCCACCAGGACCGGCGGGTCGCCCGCGCGGCGCGGCAGCTCGTCCGCGGGAACCGGATGACCGGTCACCCGGCGCACGGCGTCGATGACCTCCTTGACGCTGTACCCCGTGCCGCTGCCCAGGTTGACGACCCGGTGCACGCCGGGCCGCAGGGCCCCGACCGCCGCGAGGTGCGCCTCGGCGAGGTCGACGATGTGGAGGTAGTCGCGCACGGCGGTGCCGTCCCGTGTCGGGTAGTCGGTCCCGAACACCGACGCCCGCTCCGCCCGTCCGGCCGCGACCTTCAGCAGCGCCGGGACGAGGTGCGTCTCCGGGACGTGCCGCTCGCCGTAGCGGCCGTAGGCGCCCCCGACGTTGAAGTACCGCAGGCTCATCGCGGCCAGCCCGTGGGCGATGCACTCCGCGCCGATCATCCGGTCGATGGTCAGCTTGGAGACGCCGTAGGGGTTCACCGGGTCGGTCGGGGACTCCTCGGTGATCGGGTCCTGGGCGGACTCCCCGTAGGTCGCCGCCGACGAGCTGAACACCAGCTTGCGCACGTCGTGGTCGCGCATCGCCGCCAGCAGCGCCAGTGTCCCGACGACGTTGTTGTCCCAGTACAGCTCCGGCCGGGCGACGGACTCCGCGACCAGGGACTTGCCGGCAAAGTGCAGGACGGCGTCGAAGGAGGGGTCCAGGACCCCGGCGACGTCGTGCACCCGGCGCTGCACCAGCGAGGCCCCCGCCGGGACCGCGTCGGCGTACCCGGTCGAGAGGTCGTCGAGCACCACGACCTCGTTGCCGGCTTCCAGCAGCCGGGCCGCGCACACCGATCCGATGTACCCGGCGCCGCCGGTGACGAGCAGCTTCACGTCGGGACCACCTCGCGCAGTCGGGCCGCGACGGCCTCCGGGACGACGTCGGAGACGAAGGCGCCCATCCCCGATTCCGACCCGGCCAGGTACTTCAGCTTGTCCGCGGAGCGCCGGATGGAGAAGACGGCCAGGTGCAGGCCCCACACGTCGCGGCCCACGTCCACGGGCGCCTGCCGCCACGCCGCGATGTAGGGCAGCGGCGCGTCGTAGAGCGCGTCGAGGCGGGTCAGCAGGTCGAGGTAGAGCGGGCCGAAGGCGGCCCGCTGGGTCGGTGACAGCGCCGGCAGGTCGGGCACGGTGACGTTCGGGGCGAGGTGGACCTCCACCGGCCAGCGGGCCGCCGCGGGGACGAAGGCCGTCCAGTGCTCGTTCGCTGCGACGACCCGCAGGCCGGCCGCGACCTCCGCGGCGAGCACGTCGGCGTAGAGGACCCGGCCGGTCGTCTCGGCGTGGGCCAGCGACGCATCCAGGATCCGCTGGGCCGTCGGGGGGATGAAGGGGTACGCGTAGATCTGGCCGTGCGGGTGGGTGAGCGTCACCCCGATCTCGACGCCCCGGTTCTCGAACGGGAACACGAAGCGGACCCCCTCGACCGCGGACAGCGCCGACGTGCGGTCCACCCAGGCCTCCATGATCGTGGCGACCCGCTGAGGGGTCAGCTCGCGGAAACTCTGGCCCGAGTCGGAGCTGAAGCACACCACCTCACAACGACCGCGCCCCGGTAGTCGGGCCACCAGCGGGTCCGGCCCGCCGAGCACGCCGTCCCCGGCCACCGCGTCGGGGACGTCACCGGTCGAGGTCGAGGTCGAGGTCGAGGTCGAGAAGGACGGGAACCGGTTCTCGAAGACGACCACGTCGTAGGAGGAGTCGGGGATCTCCGTGAGGTGACCCGGCCGGGTCGGGGCCAGCGGGTTGTCCGCCGCCGAGGGCATGAATGTCCGGCTCTGGCGCTGGGAGGCGACGGCCACCCACTCCCGGGTCAGCGGGTCCAGGCGGATCTCGGATGAGGAGGCGTGCGGCTCCAGCGGGCGGGTGTCCACCGCGGTCCGCGGGTCCCCGGCGCTGACGTCGTCGAAGTAGATGATCTCCCGCCCGTCGGCGAGACGCCGGGCCGTACGGGTCACGGTCACGCCGTGATCCTCCCAGACGGTGAGCGGTCGGCAGACGGCCCACGGACGGGGGACGACCCGAGGAACGGGCGGACCAGGTGGTGTGAGGCGCTGGCAGACTGTGCGGGATGAGCACCGGCGCGGCGTCCCAGCCGCGGGTCAACCGGATCCTGTCGGGGATGCAGCCGACCGCCGACAGCCTGCACCTGGGCAACTACCTCGGGGCGCTGCGCCAGTGGCCGCTGCTCGCCGAGGGGCGCGACGCCTTCTACTTCGTCGCCGACCTGCACGCGCTCACCGTCGCGACGGACCCGGCGGTGCTGCGCGGGCGGATCCTGCGCACCGCCGCGCAGTTCCTCGCCGCCGGCTGCACCCCGGACCGCTGCGCGCTGTTCCTGCAGAGCGCGGTCCCCGAGCACACCGAGCTGGCCTGGGTGCTGTCCTGCCTGACGGGGTTCGGCGAGGCGTCGCGGATGACGCAGTTCAAGGACAAGACGGCTCGCGGCGGGCCCGAGGCGGCGAACGTCGGGTTGTTCGCCTACCCGGTGCTGCAGGCCGCGGACATCCTGCTCTACGACGCCGACGAGGTCCCGGTCGGCGGCGACCAGCGCCAGCACCTGGAGCTCAGCCGCAACCTCGCCCAGCGGTTCAACTCCCGGTTCGGGCCGACCCTGCGGGTGCCGACACCGCACATCCTGCCGGGGGTGGCCAGGATCGCCGACCTGACGGACCCCACGGCGAAAATGAGCAAGTCCAGCTCGCCGCCCGGGGGGATCATCGAGCTGCTCGACGACGCGGCGGTCAGCGCCAGGAAGATCCGGTCGGCGGTGACCGACACCGGCCGGGAGATCCTCCACGACCCCGCCGGCAAGCCCGGCGTGACCAACCTGCTCGCCATCCTGACCGCCGTCACCGGGGCGCCGACCGACGAGCTCGTGACGCGCTACGCCGGCGCCGGGTACGGCGACCTGAAGAAGGACGTCGCGGCCGCGGTCGAGGCCACCCTCGGACCCATCCGGGAACGGACGCGGGAGCTGCTGGCGGACCCGGACACCCTCCTGGAGGTGCTGGCCGACGGCAGTGCGCGCGCCCGGACGGTGGCGGCGCAGACGCTGGCCGCCGTCCGGGACCGGGTCGGCATCGTGGCCCTGCCCGCCCAGGTCCTCGCGCGGCAGGGCCGGTGACGACGCTGACCCCCAGAGCTGTGCCGGTCGCCGGGTCCGGCCCCTCGGGTCGGTCCACCGTGGCCACGATCATCGGTGTCCTGATCACCATCCCGGACCCCGTCTGCCACGAGCTGAGCCGGTGGCGGGACCGGTTCGTGACGCCGCCGGTTCGCGGGGTCCCGGCCCACATCACGCTGCTCCCGCCGACCCTCGTGCGCAAGGACCACCTGGAGGCGATCGAGCGGCACCTGCGCCGGGCCGTCGCCGCCACCCGGCGGTTCGAGGTCCACCTGCGAGGCAGCGGCACCTTCCTGCCCGTGTCGCCGGTCACCTTCGTCCAGGTCGCCGCCGGGATCGGGCCGTGCGAGCTGCTGGAGTCCCGGATCCGCACCGGGCCGCTGGCCCGGCCCCTGGAGTTCCCCTACCACCCGCATGTCACGGTGGCCCACAACGTCGCGCCCCGGGTCCTGGACGAGGTGGACGCCAGCCTGGCCGGGTTCGACGCCCGGTTCCCGGTGACCCGCGTCGACCTGTACCAGTCAGCACCCCAGCACGGGGACGCCCCCGACGCCTGGGCCGTTCGGGCCGCATTCCCGCTGACGGCGGACAGCGG
>JAABUQ010010910.1_pt1 | contig 11788 bp, 15 predicted proteins | sample 5560001 | NCBI WGS metagenome assembly JAABUQ01 (sample SAMN10711888, study PRJNA513371) | rock metagenome | isolation source: Antarctica rocks | place: Antarctica: Victoria Land, Finger Mt nord | collected 2015-12-18
ACTCCATGCGCCATACCATGCGCGATGCCGTGCTGGACGTGCGCATTCTCGCCGACATCCTCGACCACATGCCCGTCGCTTGATGCGAAATCCCTGGCCGCCTGCACGGCGTCGTCCACCGTTTCCAGCCAAACGAAGCGCAGCTTGTCGCGGGCGCTGGGCGGGATGTCATCCCAGTCGCGGCGGTTGCGCGCCGGCAGCATCACCGTGGTGATCCCGGCCCGCGCCGCCGCCACCACCTTTTCCCGGATGCCGCCGACCGGCAGCACCAGGCCGCGCAGGCTGATCTCTCCCGTCATCGCCGTCGCCGGGTCCACCGCCCGGCGCAGCAGCAAGGACGCCAGCGACATGAACATCGCGACGCCGGCGGACGGGCCGTCCTTCGGGATGGCGCCTGCGGGGACGTGGACGTGGATGTCGCCTTCCAACAGGCCCGGCTCGATGCCGAGCTGCTCGGCGCGCGACTTCACAAGGCTCAGCGCCGCCTGCGCGCTTTCCTTCATCACGTCGCCGAGCTGCCCGGTCAGGATCAGCCGGCCGCCGCCGGGCATCCGGCTGCTCTCGATGAACAGGATGTCGCCGCCGACGGGCGTCCAGGCCAGGCCCGTGGCCACGCCCGGCATCGCGGCGCGGCCCGCGACCTCCGGATCGAAGCGGCTCGGCCCCAGGATCGGCGGCAGGCTCTCCGGGCCGATGCGGATCGGGCGCTCGACGCCGCCTTCCGCCACGCGCGCGGCGGCGGAGCGGAACACCGCGCCGACCTCGCGCTCCAGGCTGCGCACGCCGGCTTCCCGCGTGTAGTCGCCGATGATGGAGGCCAGCGCCGCGTCGTCCATCTCCACGTCGCCGTCCGCCAGGCCGTTCTGCACCTGCTGCCGCGGCACCAGGTAGCGCCGGGCGATCGACAGCTTCTCCTCCGCCGTGTAGCCGGAGAGCTGCACCACCTCCATGCGGTCGCGCAGCGGGCCGGGGATGGTGTCGAGCTGGTTGGCCGTCGCGATGAACAGCACGCGGCTCAGGTCGAACGGCACGGCGAGGTAGGCGTCGCGGAACGTGTTGTTCTGCTCGGGGTCGAGCACCTCCAGCATGGCCGACGCCGGGTCGCCCTGGAAGCCGCCGCTGCCGAGCTTGTCGATCTCGTCCAGCATCATCACGCATTCGCGGGAGCCGGCCCGGCGGACCGCCTGGATGATGTTGCCCGGCAGCGCGCCGATGTAGGTGCGCCGATGCCCTCGGATTTCCGACTCATCATGCACGCCGCCCAGGCTGACCCGCACGAAGGGCTGGCCGGTGGCATGGGCGATGCTCTGGCCAAGGCTCGTCTTGCCGACGCCGGGCGGGCCGACGAAGCACAGGATCGGCCCCTTGCCGCCAGGGTTCAGCTTGCGGACTGCGAGGAATTCCACGATGCGCCGCTTGATCTTCTCCAGGCCGAAGTGCTCCTCGTCCAGCACCCGGCGCGCGGCGGCGACGTCGATGGGCGGCATGTCGCCGAGCTTCCACGGCAGTTCCTACAACCATTCGAGGTAGGTCCGCACCATGCCGACCTCCGGGCTTTGCTCCGGCATCTGCTTGAGCCGGCGCATCTCGCGCTTTGCCGAGCGGTCCGCCTCCTCCGGCAGCCCGGCCTCGTTCAGCGCGCGCTCCAGGTCCTGCAGCTCCGGGGCGCCGTCGTCGTCGCCCAGCTCCTTCTGGATGGCCTTGAGCTGTTCGCGCAGCATGAACTCGCGCTGCCGTCCGGCCATGGTCTCCTGCGTGCGCTTGCCGATGTCGGCGGAGAGGCGCAGCACCTCCAGGCGATAGGCGAGGCGCCACAGCACGCGGTCGAGGCGGGCCGGCAGGTCGGTGATCTCCAGGATCTCCTGCTTCTCCGCCGGCGCCAGGTCCAGCAATCCCGCCACGAGATCGGCCAGCAGCCCCGGCGGCTCCACGTTCTGGACGGTCGCGACCAGGTCCGGCGGCGCCTGCTCGATCAGCCGCAGGGTTTCCAGCGCGCGCTCCCGGAGCTGGTGGGTGCGCGCCGCGATCTCCGCGCCGTCCGCGTCGGGTTCGGGGATGCGCTCGACATGCGCGGCGAGGGTGGGCGAACCCTCCACCGCGCTGGCCAGCCGCACGCGCCCGATCCCTTGGAGGATCGCGTGGTGGGTGCCGTCCGGCGCGGTGAGGTAGCGCAGCAGCCGGGCCTCCGTGCCGATGGCGTGCAGGTCGGCGAGGCCCGGCTGGTCCGTGGCCGGGTCGCGCTGCAAGACGACGGCGACGTGCCGGCTTTCCCGCGCGGCGATCTGCAGGGCCTCGGTCGTGACCGGGCGGGTGGCGGCGAGCGGGATGACGGCGCCGGGGAACAGCACGGCTTCCCGGGTCGCGACGATGATCAGCGCGTCCTCCGGCAAGGGGGAGGGCGTCAGGGTTGGGACCGGGGCGTCCATCATGGCACCTTCCGCAGGACGATGGTCAGGCAGCCGTCCGCCAGGTCGCGGCGGGCCAGTTCGTAGGTGCCGGGCGGCAGCGCGATGCGGCGCTCGAACTGGCCGTGCGGCAGTTCCATGCGATGCACCCGCGTGGCGCCGGGCAGCGCCGGGAGCCGGCGCGTGCCGACGATGGCAATCTCGCGGTGGGAGACGACAAGCTCGACATCCGCCACGCGCACGCCGGGCAGGGCGGCGATGACGATCAGCTCGTTCGGGGTTTCCAGCAGGTCCACCGGCGGCTCCCATCCCGTCTCGGCCGGGCGGAAGAACTCGCGGTTCAGGCGGTCGGCCCGGGCCACGAGGGCGAGGGCGTCGGCCCACATCAGGTTGGCAGCGGTCCGGGGCACGGCGGCCTCTCCTTATGGTGCGGCGAGGGTGTCGCCGGGTGGATGCGGCCTGCCAACGCCTGACGGCTGATTGGGTTGGGAACGGGCAGGGCAATTGCGAAGGCTATCGCCAGCTTGTTTGCTCCCCGCTATGCACGGTAGTCGTATGCGATCAATTGATGCCGCACAGAGGCCCGATCAACCCATCGACCTTGTGCTCCGCCCGGTCAAAGCCCCCGGGCGGCTTCGGCAACTGCGCAAACCAGCCGTCGAGCCGGCCGATGGTCCGGTCGAGCACGTCGGCCAGCACGGCGCGCGGCACCCGGCATTCCCGCGATGGCCCCCATTTCCGTGCGTGCAGCAGGCGGCTGGTGTCGTCGTCCTCGACGCAGTAAGTTCGATGGCTTTCGAGGGTATCGACGCCAAGTATCTCGAACGAGTTCAAAGAAGACATGGAGATCGGCGCGAACCTCGGCGGCATCATGTCCGCCAGGTGCTGCAACCCATACGCCTCCTCCTCGATGCTGAGGAACGCCGTCACGGGATCGGCCGCCATCAGCGCCGGGTCGCATCGCTGCCCCATGCCGTTTTTTCATCTATGCAGATCGACCAGGATGTCGTTCAGGACTGCTTTCTCCGAAAGCGAGCCAAGCCGCTCGCCGCAGACGGACACGGAGAACACGCCATATATCCAAGGCTTGTAGCTCGCCGGGTCTCGGTGCCATCCGAGTTGGACCGCGAAGACCTAGGGGTTGCCGATGACCTCCATTGACTGGCTCTCCTCTGCGGCTTGCTCAGGTGCTGAGACCGTCCTGCTTCTCGACGCTGACGGAGGCGGTGGCGTAGTCGATTTCGTATTGGACGAAGGTCCTTGTGGTCGGCTGATAGGTGTGCCACTCAACCAGCAGCAGCGCCCGGCCCTCGCCTTTATGGAATTGCAGCACCTCGCCCTCGCCCTCCATCGTCAGTTGCGCGACCGGCACATCGAAACGTCTGATCTCCCGGACGCCGTTGAGGATGACGATGGCGCTGTAATATTCTTCCCTGTCCACATCTATGATGATATTTTGAAATTTCAGTCGAAGCGAGTTTCCTTCCGATAAGCCACATTCAAGAGAGGCGTCATGGAACGCGGTGCTCTCAGCCTGCTCGGTCAAGCTCGTCATGACTCCTTTCCTGCCGTGCCGTTCAACGTGCATCGTCTATTCAAACGCTTAGCCCATCCTGCTTCTCGACAGTTATGGAATAGGCCGTGTAGTCGATTTCGTATTTGGCGAAGACGTGGGCGCGCTCATGGACGCGCTGCTGAAAATGATGCCATTCGATCAGCAGCAACGCCCGGCCTTCACCCTTGCGGAACTGAAGCACGTCGGAGCCGTCCCCTTCCAGGGTCAGTTGCGCGACCGGCTCGTCAAAGCGCCGGATTTCCCGGACGCCGCTGAGAGTGACCAGGGCGCTGTAATATTCCTCCTTACCCCATTCCAAGGCAATATCTCTAAAATAAAGCTTTACCGAATCTCCCTCGGTCAAGCATCGTCCAAGTTCAGCATCGTGAAACACGGTGCGCTCAATCTGCTCGGTCAAGCTCGTCATGGCTTGTCTCCTGGTAGAATGTGTGAGGGATCACTTCCCCTCGATACTGGTCGGCCGCTCTTGTCGAGATAAAGGTCGCGCTTGTTTCCCGTCGAGTTTGGATTGTAAACGTGATAATGATCTTTGCCGCGGTTTCTCGGCTCACCAGGTTCGCCCTCATCAGCACGAACCACCAGCCCAGTTTCCTTGTTCCTAAACGTCCGGTGCCCTTGGGCAGCCGCCTCCGGACGGCTGATCTCTTCCCATCCCTGCTGCAAAAGGTCGTCCGGGTTTGCGGGCAAGTCGGGGATCGCCGCACCTTCGCCTTCGTGTCCGCCGTCTCCATCCTGCCGTTCCGAATGAAAAATGTGGCCGAGGTCTCGGAGGCGCTGGATCGTGTTGTGCGTCCAATCCTCGTTCTCAGGCGAGCCGGGCACAAAGACGCCGAGCGGGTCATACGGAACGCTGTGGGTCTGGCCGCTTGTTGACGCGTCCGCAAGGATGACTGCGCCTCCGTCCGGCTCGCCCTTCAAAGCGGCAACGACAGCCTCAGCCACGCCTCGGGCGACCTCCTCCCCCATGCCCGCTCGCCGTGGGCGCCAGGAACGGGCGCGGCGGCATGTGGGCCATACCTAGCTCCTGCGGCACTGCAGCCGGATCGCTGCTTCCGACCGCGGCCTGCAGCCCGTCCGCCTCAGCCGCAAACGCTTCGCGTTTCGGCGACGCGCCCACGCTGTCGCGCAGCGCCCCGCTCTGGAGCCAGGGTTCGTCGTGCCCGCCGCCGCCGGGCGGGTCCGACAAGCCTTCCCGCACTCTGGCCGCCATGCGGTCCGCCTGCTCGGCCAGTGCCCGCGCCATCACCTCCTCGGTGCGCAAGCGTTCGAGGCGTTCACGAAGCTCGTTCAGCCCTGAAATTTTCAAACCCATCCGCCGCTCGCCTTCTCATCGGCAAGCGTTCTGTATTTGTTCAACACGACAAGCAAGCGGAAAAGAAACGTTCTCGGATCAGCCCTTCAAAGGCCCGGGATAAAGGTCATCGACCGCTGGCAGGCTGCGGCCAAAACTCCAAAGCCGCTGCGCAGCACCGCCCTTGCAGAAGGCTGCGGCCTACCCCCGCAACTGATCCAGCGGCACGGGCGCCGCGTGCGGCCGGGTCGCCAGCATGGCGTCGATCAGCGCCAGCGCCTCCGCCCGGCCGCTGTTCGCCGCCTGCTCGAACGGGGTCCAGGTCTGCGCGAAGTCGAGCGCCGCGAACACGTCCCGGTAACGGCGCAGCTCGTTCGGCGTGAGCGGGATGCCACGCACGAACGCCTTGTGGGCGGAGATGGTCAGCGCCCGGCGCGGGTCCGCCGGGTCCAGCTCGAACTTCAGCGCGTCGCCGCAGAACAGGATGCGCCGGGCGCGGTCATGCAGCACGGTATGCCCGGCGAAGTGCCCGGACGTCAGGTGCAGCGACAGGCCCGGCAGCGGCTCCAGGGTGTCGTCGAACGGCCAGCTCACCTGCAAGGCGCCGGACCATTCGAGGTCGCCGGGGTGCAGCGCAAGCTCCGGGTCGAAGCGGTCCTGCAACTGCCACAGCGCGCCGTAGGCGTGGGGATGGGACGCGGCCAGCACCTGCATCCCGCCCAGGTCCGCGATGTGGCGGAGCGCCGCCTCGCTGAACACCGGGCAGCCTTCGAACCCCATGTTGCCGTGGGGCGTCTGGATCAGGTAGGCGCTGGGTCCGATGCCGCCCACCGGCTCGTTCCAGAAGCGCCATACGCCGGGTTCAAGCTCGGCCCAATGGCAGGGGAAGCGGGCCTGCGCCTCCTCCCGCATCCAGAATTGCCAGCCGTGCTGGGGCACGACGTGGCGGGCGTCCAGGCACATGGGGCAGGAGGGCGGCACGGCGAAGTGCCGCTGCCAATAGCCGCAGTTGTCGCAGACGAAGGCCGGCAGGCGCAGCGCGCCGGCGAAGGGGAGATAACCGGGACTCATGCCGCCGTTGTCCCCCGCGCCGCGCCGGGAGGCAAGGGCCGGCGGCGCCGCCCGGCAAGCTGGTTCAACAATTCAACCAGCATGGAGAACCCAATCGCGGCGTAGATGTAGCCTTTCGGCACGTGTGCGCCGGAGCCGTCCGCGATCAAGGTCATGCCGATCAGCAGCAGGAAGCTGAGGGCCAGCATCTTCACCGTGGGGTGCCGGTTGACGAAGCCGGACACCGGGCCGGAGGCGAGCAGCATGACCCCCATCGCGATCACCACCGCCGCCACCATGACCGGAAGGTGGTTCGCCATGCCGACCGCCGTGATGACGCTGTCGAGCGAGAACACGATGTCGAGCAGGCCGATCTGCACGACGGTGCCCACGAAGCCCGCATGGGCCGGAGGAGCGGCCTCGTGCCCGCCTTCGCCCCCGCCTTCGCCCTCGATGCGCGCATGGATCTCCTGGGTTCCCTTATAGACCAGGAACAGCCCGCCGCCGATCAGCACCAGGTCGCGCCAGGACACGCCATGCCCGGTCACCGCGAACACCGGCGCGGTGAGCTGGGTGATCCCCGAGATCGCCGCCAGCAGCGCGAGGCGCGTCGCCAGCGCCAGCGCGAGGCCGACCTGCCGCCCCCGCGCCTGCTGCGCCGGCGGCAGCCGGCCCGCGAGGATCGACACGAAGATCAAGTTGTCGATGCCGAGCACCACCTCCAGCAGCGTCAGGGTCAGCAGGCTGACCCATGCCTGCGGGTCCGCGAGCCAGGCCGTCGCCCCGGTCATCAGAGTGTCCATCTCAAGGCTCCCCGGTGCGCCCGCGTCGCCGGTCCCACCATCCCTGTACGGTGCCGAGCGCGCGCAGCGTGGGGCGCTTGAGGACAGGCAGGTCCTCCGCCAGCAGCAGAACGCCGACGGGGAGCATCCAGAAGCCGAGGATGGGTAGGAAGCCGACGAAGCCCCCCAAAACCAGCACGACGGCGAGCGGGACCCGCACCCACCCGGCGCCTGGGCGGCGCAGCCATTCCACCGCCCGGCGCACCGGCCCGGGCAACCCGGCCAGCAGGCGGTGCAGCGGGCGTTCGTCGATCATGTCGGCTTCGGCCATCATCCTGTCGAACTCCTTCGCGTTGGGCGCCATGCGGGGCGGGAGGCAAGGCCATTGCGGGTGGAGCCGAGAGTCCGGGCCAGGCAACAGCCATGCGCTCCGCGTCTTGGCGTGGCACAAGGCGATCCGACATCGCAGGGTTGGCCGGCAAGCCGGCGTCCCAGCCAGAGGGGCCCGGATCAATTGCATACGGACGTTGGAACGAAGGCGCCCAAGATCAAGTCACCCGCCGGGGGGTGGAGCGCGGCCGGTTGAGCGCCCGCCGCAAGGTTTCGCCGGCGCCGGCGCCCCCGCCGGGGCGGACCGGCGGGCGGCGGTGGCGCCGGGTCCTGCTGGGCCTGCTGCTCGGCGTCCTGCTGCTGCCATCCGTGCTCATCGCGGCGTTCCGCTTCGTGCCCGTGCCCGCGACCCCGCTGATGGCCGTCCGGGCGGCGCAGGGCTACGGGTGGGAGCATGAGTGGGTCCCCCTGCGCCAGATGTCCCCCGCCTTGGCGCGGGCCGTGGCCGCGTCGGAGGACAACCTGTTCTGCGGCGAGCGCCTGGGCTTCGACGAGTCGGCGATGCTCGGCCAGGTCGCCGCCTGGTGGCGCGGCGCCCGCCCGCGGGGGGCCAGCACCATCACCATGCAGGTGGCAAAGAACGTGTTCCTGTGGCCGGGGCGCGACATCGTGCGCAAGCTGGCCGAGGCGGCGCTGACGCCGCAGATCGCGCTGGCCTGGCCGAAGCAGCGGGTGATGGAGGTCTATCTCAACAGCGTCGAGTTCGGCCCCGGCATCTACGGGGCGGAGGCCGCGTCGCAGCACTTCTTCCACCGCCCGGCCGCCCGGCTCACGCCGCAGCAGGCCGCGCGCCTCGCCGTCGTGCTGCCCAGCCCGCTGCATTGGTCCGCCGCGGACCCCAGCCCCTACGTCATGGCGCGGGCAGCGGTCATCCTGCGCCGGGTGGAGGAGCTGGGGCCGCGGCTCGCCTGCCTGGGGCCAACCGTTGACTCGAAATAGCGGCTATGGAGACGCGGACAGCCCGCGCAGGAACAGGGCGACGCTGTCCCGGCACCAGGCGTCGAGCGCCTCGCGGTCCAGGCTTTCGCCGAGGCCGATCGCCCGTGCCTGCGGCCCGGCCAAGACGAGGTGCTGGAACTGCTCCGCCAGGAAGGCGATGCGCGCCGGCCTATCGTCCGGACGATGCGCGCGCAGCACGCGGCCGACCCGCTCGATCCCCGCGCGGGCGCCGGCATCGCGCAGCGCGTCGGCGAGTTCCGGAAACCGCCGGGCCTCCGAAACCATCAGGCGGTGCAGGGCCAGGGCGGAGGGCGTGAGCGCCACGGCCAGCATGCGCCACCCCGCCGCCAGCAGCGCGGCGTCGAGCGAGGGCGCGGCCTCCACCGCCGCGTCGAACCCGGTCAGCCAGGCGGCGATCAGGCGCTGCGCCACCGCGAGGAACACCGCCTCCTTGTCGGGGAAGCGGGCATACAGGGTGCGCTTGGACACGCCCGCCTTGGCCGAGATCGCCTCGATGCTGGTCGCGGCGAAGCCGTCCCGCAAAAACAGCCCGGCGGCCGCGTCGAGGACGCGCACCGCCAGCTCGGCCGAGGCAGCGGCGGTCGGGCGCCCGCCGCTGCGGGGCCGGCCAATAATCCGGTCAGTAATAATGATGGTAGTGCGGGCGGTAATAGCCGGGCTCGCCGACCGGGACGAAGATGCAGCCGCCGAGCGTTGCCGCGATGCCGAGCGCCGCGAGCGTCCGCACCAGGCGCCGTCGTATGCGAGGGGAGATGGCCATAAGTTAACCTCCTGCTGAGACTGGGCTGTAACAAAACGCGCCCGATGCGTTGCATTATGAGACTTGGGGACGGCACCGGCGCTCCGCAACGGCGCGTTGGACTTTCGATGGCCCGGGCCATGCGGCCCCCCAACCGTAATGTTTCGCCGCCTTGACCCCTTTGGCCCGGCACCGTATCCCCGCCGCAATCGGAGAACCCCCATGAACGCTGTCCATTCCACGCTGATCGCCATCCTCCAGGGGGCGACGGAGCTGTTTCCTGTAAGCAGCCTGGGCCACGCGGTGGTCCTGCCGTCGCTGGTCAACTGGGCGGTCGATCAGCGGTCGCCGGAGTTCCTGCCGTTCCTGGTCCTGCTGCACCTTGGCACCGCGGTGGCCTTGCTGGCCTACTTCTGGCGGGACTGGCTGGCGCTCGTCCTGGGCGTGCTCGGCATGTCGGGGGCGGAGCGCACGCGGGAAAGCCGGCGCGTGTTCATGCTGATCGTCATCGCCACCATCCCGGCCGTCGTGATCGGCTTCGTGCTGGAGAAGTTCGTGCGCGGCCTGTTCGGCTCGCCGGTGGTGGCCGCGAGCTTCCTCATCGTGAACGGCGTCATGCTGCTGGCGACCGAGCGGCTGCGGACCCGGACGGTCCAGGCCCGGCCGATGGCGACGCTGGGCGTCGTCGATGCCGTGGTGATCGGGTTCTGGCAGTGCCTCGCGCTGATCCCCGGCATCTCGCGTTCCGGGGCGACCATCGTGGGCGGGCTGCTGCGCGGCGTGGACCACGCCGGGTCGGCGCATTTCTCCTTCCTGATCGCGACGCCGATCATCATCGGCGCCACCGTGCTGGAGGTGCCGCATCTGCTGCACGAGTCCGTGCCTCCCGGCGTGTTCCAGACCGCAGCCCTGGCCGCCGTGGTCGCGGGCGTCGTCGCCTGGCTCAGCACCGCGTTCCTGATGCGCTGGTTCCGGCAGCATGAGAAGGCGGGGCTGAACCCGTTCGGCATCTACTGCATCGTGTTCGGCGCCGTGGCGCTCGCCGTCATCCTGACCTGACCAGCGGCCCGCCCCCAGCTTGCCTATGTTCCTGCCATCCCTGGGAGAGTGTTGAATGGGTCCGCAGATCGGCCGCTACCCCGACGTTCCCGCCTTCATCTACGGCGTCACCCGCGAGATCTGGGAAGACCGCGGCATCGGCGGCAAGCTCGACAAGTACTACGCCGCCAACTGCCTGGTGCGCGCCGCGACCGGCCTCACGGCGGACAACAGCGGCGTCACCGCGCAGACCCTGCAGACCCTGCACCAGTTCCCCGACCGGCAGCTCGTGGGAGAGGAGGTGATCTGGACCGAGTACGGCGACGGTTCCTTCCTGTCGTCACACCGCCTGATCTCCGTGATGCGCCACCAGGGCGACGGCAGCTACGGCCGGGCGGCCGGGCGGCTGGTGAAGTCCCGCATCATCGCCGATTGCTGGGTCACGAACGAGCAGGTGATGGAGGAATGGCTGGTCCGCGACCAGGCGAGCTTCGCCCGCTGCCTCGGCCTGGAGCCGCGGGAGCTGGCGCGGCAGATGGTGGCGCACGACCTGCGCGCGTCGGGCAAGGTCGGCTTCTTCCTGCCGGAGCACGACCTGCCGGGCCGCTACCGCCCGGTGGTGCAGCAGGGGGCGGAGATCGGCCTGTACTGCGACGGCTACCAGCGCATCTGGGGCCAGAAGGACCCTTCGGCGATCCGCGACCTGTACTTCCATGGCGCCAGCCTTGCCGCACCCGGCGGCGAGGACTTCCACGGCCATGGCGACATCGACCGCTTCTATCTCGGCTACCTCGCCTCCTTCCCCGACGCGGTGTTCACGGTCGAGAGCGCCACGGCCAACCACGATCCCGGCCAGGCGCCGCGCGTCGCCCTCCGCTGGTCGCTGCGCGGCACCCATTCCGGCTTCGGCCATTTCGGCGAGCCGACGGGCGCCCCGGTCTATGTCATGGGCCTCAGCCACGCGCAGGTCGTGGGCGGGCGCATCCAGCAGGAATGGCTGGTGACGGATGAGGTGGTGATCTGGAAGCAGATCGAGGCGCACCTCGAAAGCCGCGCCGGGGCGGGATAGCGGCGGGAGGCTCTAGCCGGCCGCTTCCGCCAGGTTGAACTCGGTCAGCACGGTGTCGGCGGTGAACTCCGCGCTGTGCCAGGCGCCCGGGGCGAAGCGGATGGCCGTGCCGGGATGCAGGGGCACCGTGCCGGTCTCGCACTCCAACCGGCCGGCGCCGCTCATCACCAGCAGGAACTGCTCATGCGGGTGGCTGTGCCGGGTGGACACGTGCCCGGCCTTGACGTGCACCTGCCGCATGGTGGCGCCGGCCCCGGGCATGGCGTCCGGAGGCGGGCCGGACAGGTCCCATTGTGCGAAGGCGACGGGGTCCATGGGGTGTCTCCGGACGGTGTGGGTTGGATACGGCGGCAGCGCAACGCCTAAGCTCGACTTTGGCCATTTCCGGCTGGCCTGACGGTGCGATGGGCGGCGAAGCGGGCGGTGCGTTAGGATGACGCGTTCCCGCCAAGAGACATCGCCATGCCCTGCCTGCCGCTCCGCTTCGC
>JAABUQ010010911.1_pt1 | contig 11786 bp, 11 predicted proteins | sample 5560001 | NCBI WGS metagenome assembly JAABUQ01 (sample SAMN10711888, study PRJNA513371) | rock metagenome | isolation source: Antarctica rocks | place: Antarctica: Victoria Land, Finger Mt nord | collected 2015-12-18
ACTACATCCCAGGCCTGCTCGAAGGTATCTTCGGAACGCGCAAGTGGACCGAATATGGACGTCGGGGTGGCCTCTCGCAGTCCACCGCAAAGTCGCGGGCCGCGCGCGAGAATGGCAAGAAAGGCGGCCGCCCCAAGCGGACGCTCGCGAAGAGCTAGCCGACGTCGAATGGTTCTTCGCGTGGCTTCGCATCGAGGTGCTCCTTGCGATCCACGAGGCACAACTCGCCGAGCCGGTACCAGATCATCCTGACACGTACGGGATGCGGCCTACGTTTCTCTTATGGCGGCTCGCTAGGAATTCCGCTAGTGCAACCCGCAGATGCCAGCCCATGGACGCCGCCTCGCAGGTAGATTTTGAATTCGAGGCCGCGTTCACGCGAGCCGCGGAACAGTTAGCTGACGTTAGCGAAAGTCTCGCATCGGCCACAAAAGCCATTGCCGCCGCTAAGAAAGCGGCAGCCCTTGGCGACGTGGCGTCGCTTTCCAAAGGCGTGCAAGCCGCGCGTATCGCCCTTGAGAATGTTGGGCAGTTAATGGATGCGACCGCGGCCATCACCACGCGTGATTTTGCCGAAGCGATGCGTTCCGGCAACTTCGGACGCGAAGTCGTTACGTTTGCAAATCGCGCTCGCCTCACGGGCGTCCGAGTCGTCCACGGCGTCATTTGCAGCTTTCCCGTGGTCGTCACACCACATCCTGACAAACTCGCAATCCGCGTCGGTAAAAAGCTAACGCGCATTTTACGTCCATCAGCGCTCGTAACGGAACTCGAAAAACTCCGCAAACGGAAAACCTCGACGGCACGCCTTACGAAATTACTGGAAGCTATCGAGCGCGCCTATCTTTTCGCCGCGAGCGAACACCTGAACATGGCCGTGAAGATCGACGATCTGTATGACGCCCTCACTCCGTTGCCGGATCAAAAAACAGAATACACCGAGCTCGATTTCATAACGGATCTCTACGCGCTCGAACGTGAAAACATTCTTGAAACATCGAATAAGCGTGTCATCAGCTTTCCTGCGAGCACAGGTACTCGCGGCGGGAAAGCTATCCGCATCACGACTGAGACGGGTGAAGAGCGGCTCTACTCGAGTATTCGTTTCGAGTAATGTGAGGCATTGATGGATAAGGACAAGCTCTCGCCAACCGACTGGCTCAACACGATCGAACGCGATTACTTGCGCACCTACGTGCTTGCGGGCGGTTCGACCGTGAAAGTTGTCGTTGCAAATACGGTTGACCGTGAAATCACACGTGCCGCCCTCGAGCAGCGCGCGAAATCTACGGGGTATCGGTACGCACACGTTGATTCCGGCACACGCCGCGTCCATCTCGTGCATCAGGTCTTCTGGGAGATCGCTCGTCAGATCCCATGGCAAATCGTTGCGCAAAATGTTCTTCGTAAAACTTTACAAGGCGATAGCCGAGTTACGCCTCACAACGGCGATCTTTCGATAGCAGCTCTCGCCGAAGCAAACGATCAGACGGAAGACGAACTCATCCGCGCACTTCGTCGGCTCGTCTCGAATCGCGTATACAAAGATTACGCCCTTAGCCGCGAATTTCGGAGTGCCGCGGCGGCGCTCTGTCATGCCGTCTACGATCAAAGCGCCGACGTACAACAATTAGCCGCCGACGTGCGGGCCTGGCTCGATGGCACCCTCGAACGCGTAGGAGCGGTCCGTCGAAGCGGCCTCTTTCGCAAGATCGGCCGCTCGAATGCGAGGCAGCTGTTGTACTCCGCGACCTCCTGGCTGCGAACATCTGGAGACCCCGGCATCGTCATTACGGTCGACGTCGCGCGCTATATCCTCGGCAAAGACGCGCCGCTCGGCTCATTTCCGGCGTACACGAAGCTCGCCGCCCTCGATTTCAACGAGGTGCTGCGACAATTCATCGATGCGGCAGACGATTTGCATGGGGCCGTTATCATCTTCCTCACCGACGACAAGTTTCTCACCGACCACACGCGCGGCCTGGGCGGGTATGAGGCGCTTCGCCTTCGACTAACCGATAACGTGCGCGATCGCGAACGACCCAATCCGCTTGCGCCGATGGTTCTTTTGGAGACGGGCTCATGAACCTCGATTCTCGTCGTGCCGTGGAATCTTTACGGGCCGGCGTTCCCAATCGTGAAGCCGTAAAGTTTCTCGGCCTCGGGCAGCCGAAAATCGGCAACCGATTCTCCAAGCTTTTGGAAACCCTCGAGACCTCGCCAAATGCGCCATCGACCGGCTTCATCATCGGCGGCGAGTTCGGTTCGGGTAAATCACACATCTTGCAGGCGCTCAAAAGCGAAGCCCTTGGACGCAATTTTGCGGCAAGCTTCGTGACGATCAGCAAAGAGACGCCGCTGTCTTCGCTCGATGATGTCTTCAAAGCGGCCATTCGCGAATTAACGTTGCCCGATCGACGCCCGGGCGATCTCAATGAGGTCGCTCTAAAATTGGAACCCACGAGCGAGGTCTATCGCGCCTTCGCCGCCGATCTGCGCAACGGGAATCTTCCAATCGATCCGCTGTTCGCAGCGACATTGCTTCTTACCGAAAAAATTTCTGGAAACGAAGAACTCCGCGATTATATTTATGCGTTTTGGGCTGGCGGCCGGATCAACACAACGACGATTAAAAAGGAACTTCGCCACCTCGCAAATCCCGGAGTCGAACTTGGCAAATCACCCAAACTCAGCGACCTGCCTCCTGATCGCTTCACATTCGCTTCAGGGCTGATGCGCGCTGCAGGATACAAAGGCTGGATCGTGTTGCTAGATGAGGTCGAACTCATCGCGAGCCTACCGTTGCGCGCACGAGCCCGATCCTACGCGGAGCTGTCGTGGCTGCTGGGCCATGAGGACCGCAAGACCAGTGGCCTCGGTGTCGTCGCGGCTGCGACTCAGGAATTCAATGGCGAGATCTTCAGAGAAAAACAAGACGATAAGAAAATTCCGCTTTCGCGCATCGCCGAACGTGATCCAAAGCTTGTCGAGCGCGCAGTCAAAGCTCTGCGTGTGATCGCGGACGTGAAGGGCAATTGGGAATCCATCGTTGCGCAGAGCAGTGGCGATCTCGACCGCGTCTTCCGCGACGCTCGCGAACTCTATCGCAAAGCCTTCGATTGGGAGGGCGAGTCACCGAAACGCCCCTCTGATAGCGCTCTAAAGAGCAGCATGCGTATGCATATGCGCGAATGGATAACGCGCTGGGATTTGGAGCGCCTCGACCCCACCTACTCAGCACACATCGTTGTGGAGACCGTCACCCCGAACTTAACAGAGCGCGAGGGCCTCGAGGGTTTCTCCGAACCATCCGAAATCGACGACGACATAAACTTCGACGATCCGACTGCTGTGATGTGAACAGCGCGTCGCGTACGGATCTTTTACGCGTAATCGCTGACATCGCTGCGGTCGAGCTCCGCGACGGACGCGCCGTTCCCGCTCGTGTCGTGGGCGACGCCATCAACCGCGTTTTACGTGCGAACCCGGCGACCCGGCAGCAGACCGTCACGCGCCTCGACGTTGAAAACGCCTTGCGCGTAGACCGTCGCTTCTCGGCTGACGAGGGGCTTTGGCGAATGAGTGCGCGTCCCAATGCGCTCACTTCGGAAACGGTCAACGTTCGTATTGGCGTCAATCCTCTGCGCGATGCAACGCCGATCACGCTCTTTCCGTGGCAATCGGAGGCCCTCGATGCCTGGCGGCGCGCGGGAAGGCGGGGCATCGTCCAAGCCGTAACCGGTTCGGGGAAGACGCGCCTCGGCATGGCCGCCATCGCCGAGCATTTGCGAAGCGCAGACGCCCGCGTTGCGATCATCGTGCCGACAATCGAACTCCTCAATCAGTGGACTCGAGAGCTGCGATCTCGATTCAATGTTCCGATCGGCTCGGTCGGCGACGGTGCTGGAGACTCATTCGCGAACAATTCCATTCTCGTATTCGTTGCCCGTTCCGCCGCAGACGAGCTTCCACGTGCGCTGCGGGTAGCACGAGCGCTTACGAACACGCTTCTGATCGCAGATGAATGCCATCGATACGGTAGTGAGGTATTCGCACGCGCATTAACGCCCGAATTTTCGGCGACTCTCGGCCTCTCAGCTACCCCAGAACGAAGCGACGACGGAATGTCCTTGCACGTTTTACCTCGTTTGGGTGCGGTCGTTTACGCATACGATCACGAGAGAGGAATCGCTGATGACGTGATCGCTGATTTTCAAATGTGTTTCGTCGGTGTCCCATTCGCTCGCGCGGAACAGTCCGAACACGACGAGCTTACCGAAGCAATGGCACGCGCACGACGGTTGCTCATCGCAACGTATCCGTTCATAGAAGACGTAAAGCCATTTCTTGACGCAGTAAAAACGCTCGCATCCCGAGAGGAGGACGGAACGGCGGCGCACTATTTGCGGCTTGCCGGCGAGCGCAGCCGTCTTCTTTATGGGGCGAGCGCTCGGAATGACTTCGTAACCTGGCTTTGCGGGATCGAGGGTGTAAAGGGCCAGCAAACGATTCTGTTTCACGAAACAATCGCCGACTGTTTACACCTGGCGTCCGAGCTCACGAATGCCGGCATGTCAACGCTTGCGCATCATTCGGAACTTTCGGGCGAAGAACGTCGGCGAACTCTTGCGCGGTTCGGAAGGGGCGACGTGCGCGCGCTCGTTGCACCTCGGACGCTCGATGAAGGCATCGACGTACCCGACGCCTCAGTCGCCATAATCGTCGCGGGAACGCGGGTAAAACGCCAGATGATCCAACGCATCGGCCGCGTGTTACGCCGTTGCGCGGGTAAAGAAATGGCGCTTGTGTTCAAGGTATTCGTTTGTGGCGGCGGTGACGATCCGCGTCGTTCAGGCGCGGACGAATTCACACGCGGCCTCACGAACCGCCGCGGCTCCATGATCGCCATCTGGCCCGACGATCAAGCTGATGTCGAAGCGTTCGCCAATTCGTGAGCGCGAAATTGCCTATCGCCATCAAGCGAACGCCTGGTTCAAGACCGGCATAATCAGCGAAGTCCGATTCCAGTTGTTCGACAATCCGGCAAAGCCATGCGTTTTTGGAGTCGCCGGTCACGATCGTGCCGGTGTGCTGTGCTTTTTAGGGGCAGTGCGAACGGAGGACGCGCTGTTTGATCTCGTGCTTTCGCTCGCCGACTTCGCGTGGTGAACTGCGCGAAGCTTGCATTACCAACCCCCGGTTCCAAAGATATCCCGAGTGGAACAGACGATATCTTGAGTTCGCTTTCGATTTACGCCCGTAGCACCATGCGCTACACTGCCGATATGGCCGTTCCGCGCGAAATTACCCAGCGTCAACTTCGTAACGAAAGCGGAGCGATAATGCGCAGCGTCGACGGTGGTGAAACCTTCGTCGTCACCCGGAATGGCACCCGATTGCTACCCTTGCACCGTTACGGGCGGCTCACTTCACCAAGACCGCGACAGCGATCGCTGCATTTGCGGGTGCGACGCCGACGGACTTTGTTCGCTTGCGAACCGATCTCGACTCTCACGTCGACGAGGATCCGACGCCGCGTGCCTAAACATGAGCAGGGCCTCATCAACACGTCCGTCGTGATCGATCTCGAAACTATCGACCCCGCGCATCTTCCGCCCGAGATCACCATCGCCGCGATCACTCTCGCCGGACTTGCCGCCGGCCCTCACGCGACAAAAAGCGCCGCCGAACGCGCGGGCCGACAAGATCGACTTCAACGCTCCGAAGCGATGTTCAACGCGCTTCCGTTCGATCGCGATGCGGCTCGAGCATATGGCCGCATTTACGCAGCTGCGGTGGATGCCGGGCGCACTTCGCGTTCCCGCCTTGCCGACTATCTCATCGCGGCTACAGCCGTCTCAGCGAACTTCCGCTCTACACGAGGAATCCGCGAGACTTCGATTATCTGCAAGATATCCTTGAAGTCGTCGCGGTGTGAGCGCGTTACCGCGCATTTTCTCGAGCGCTTCCGCTTGCCGATCGCTGCCATATCGAGAAAGCGAGCGAACTGACCTTGCGATGCGATCCGTTCGTCGCGATTGTTCGGCATGTCTTCGCATCGATCGATCATGCACGTCGAAAGCGCGCGAACTTATCGCATGCGCCATTTCGCGAGGTTGGAGTTTTCAGCGGCGCGGATCGCGCTCGAGTCATCACGTCTTTAAGCATCCAAACCGCAGCTACTTGCAAATCGATGGCTCCTGGAGGCAGCAATGAAATTTGCAATATATCTCGAGCAAGGCAGCGATGGCGGTTGGGCCGCCATCGCTCCGGATATTCCAGGCCTTCTGCTTGCGGCGGCCACGAAAGAAGAACTGCTCGCGACCGCCTCCGCGGTGATCGCGGATTACCTCGATGCGCTGCGAGACGAGGACCTGCCGATCCCGAAGCCGACGACCCACGAGTTCGCGGTGATCGTCGTCGCAGCCTAACGTCTGCACGCTTAGCCCGTCCATCAGCAACGCCCATACGACGTTGCGACTATCTTGATGGACCCGTAGCTTCGGTAGCCGCTCTGCGTGCCACGCCGATGCGGCGCTGACGGCGCGAATACCAGACGGTCCAAAGCGTGAGCGCGCCGTACGCGCCGTAGCCGACGATCGGGCTCACCAAGAGATATTCGCGAATGCTCAGCGCAAACACGAGAACGCACGCGAGGGCGGTCTGGGCGAGCAGTCCGAAGCCCCACACGAGCGTCATCACCGTCATCGAACGGCGGAAGAAAACGTTGTCGCGCAACTTTTCGAATGCTTCCGCGTCGGCGGGGGACTTCCGCAATTGAGCAGCCCGCGCGAGTTGATAGACGAGCGGCTTGCCGATGGCTGCCGATATCAAAAAGACGAGCGCGATCAGGCCACCGATGAGATTCTCGCGCAGTTGCAAAACGCGCGCCGAGCCGCCGCCGAAGAACGCGAGCAGCGACAGCACGATGCCGGCGATGACAAGGATCGAGAGCGCATCGATCCGCCGCTTCCGCACGAATTCGACGATGCTCCACAGAACCGGCGGCGCAGAGGACCACAGGAGCGCACGCACGTCGCCGAGCTTTGCTTGCGTGGCATTGTAGATCACGAACGGCGCAACGAAATTGATGAAAAGTTCGAGGACGAAACCGGCCGCGTTTTCGCGTACGAACCGGCTGACGTTCCGTTCGGTGCCCATCGCTTATCGTAGTTTCGGCCCGCGAGCGGCCCTTCCGCCGCGTTCACGACGTAAACGTACCGGACGCCGCGACACACTAGGCGGCGTTCCGGCGCGTCGCACGCGATCAGGGCAAGCAGAACGAGATGCGCACCGGTTCCAACGCCGAGTTTCCGTTTGCATCGACGACTTTGATGTTCGTGCCGGGCGAGCCGTTGGTCGTCGTCACGCTGGTGACCGTGAATGAGTTCGCCGTGCCCGTGGTCGGCGCGGCGGTCACGATCGTCGTATCCTGGCTGGTCGCCGTGAAGCTTCCCGTATCACCGGATTCGCTGACGGAGAACGTCGCCGACGTTTGCGAGCAGCCCGACTTCTGCGCTGCAACGAGGACGGAGGTCGGATTGAACACGATGCCCGCCGGTGCCGTGCTCGGTGCCATCGTTGGCGTCATCGTCGGCGCCGTCGTGGGAGCCGTGGTTGGCGCCGTCGCGGGCGCGGTCGTTGGCGCGACGGTCGGCGCCGTCGTCGGTGTGGTGGTCGCCGTCGGCGGGTTGTTCGCCAGCAGCGGCGGTCGCGAGAGATCGACGCCGCTACCACCGGAACATCCGGCGAACGACGCGGAAAGGGCGAACGCGCTCGTCAGCGCGATCCACGAACGAGAGATTTGCATGGTGGGCCTCATCTTGCAGCACGGAACGCGCCGGGACGCCGGCGCTCGATGACGCGATGCTAGCCGTGCCCGCACGATGCGACCATGGGGAGCGACCCTACCTTTGGAGTAGGGTGCCCCCCCATGGCCGCGTCCGCTCGGCCGACGTATCTTCGGTGTGGTGGAGATACCGGAGGCCGTCCGCGAGTCCGTCGTGCTGCGATTGCGTCAGCTCGATCGCGTCGAACGCGGCACGATCATGCGCGCGGCGGCGATCGGCCCGCGCTTCGACATCGCGCTGTTGCTCGCGACCGCGGCCTGCGGCGCCGCACGCGTGCGTGCGGCGCTCGCTCGCGCGTGCGATTTGCAGCTCATCGTGGTCGACGACGCGGCGACCGAACGGTACGCGTTCCGACACGCGATGACGCGCGAGATCGTTTATGCCGAACTCGTCGCCGATCGGGTGGGCAACTCCACCGCCGGATCGGCGGCGCGCTCGAACGCTCGAGCCTCCTGCACAGCGACGCGTTACCCGAACTCGCACATCATTACGGCCTCGCCGGCGACGCCGAACGCGCACGCCGCTTCAACGAACTCGCGGGCGACCGCGCTGCGAGCGTCCACGCGATCGCGGATGCGCGCACGTACTATCAACGCGCGCAGAGTCTGCTGCACCGCAAATCGGTCGCCTTCGCGCGAATCGCACGAAAACTTAACGCCCTATCCTCTTCACCCTGAGTCGGAATGCCCTGGTCACGCGCGCACTCGCGGCGTACGCTTGCGGGGTCGTGATCGTTCGACCGATCCTCTGCAAGTCGTTCGTCGGGCGGCGCGAGGAACTGGCCTACCTGCGCGAACGTCGCCTCGAGGCCGGCGCGTCTCACGGTGGGCTCGTGCTCGTCGCGGGTGAAGCCGGCGTCGGAAAGTCGCGCCTCATCGCCGAATTTTGCGGCTCGCTCGCGTATGCGAAATGGCGCATCGGCCAGGGCGCGTGCCTCGAATTCGCATCGCGTCCGTACGGGCCGCTACTCGATGTTCTCGCGCGCGTCGATACGCGTCCCTTCGAACTCGCCGCCGTCGCCTCGAAAGCCGAGCAGTTCGATGCGATCGTCGCGCGGATCGTCGGCATTGCAGCGAAATCGGCGCTCGTCATCGCGATCGAAGACGTCCATTGGGCCGACGCCGCGACGCTCGATCTGCTCGCGTACCTCGGACCGAAGCTCGGACGCATGCGCGTGCTCGTCGTCGCGACGTATCGCACGCACGATCTCCCGCTCGATCATCCCGCGGTCGCCGCCATCGAGAAAATCTCGCGCGACGCGCGAGCGGGTCGCATCGAATTGAGCCCGCTCCGCGGCACCGAACTGCGCACGTTCATCGACGACGCACTTGCAGGCATCGCACTGCCGGATGAAACGCGTCGCGCGATCGCGCTCGCAGGCGATGGCAATCCGTTCTTCACCGAAGAACTCCTCAAGAGCGCGGTCGAATCCGGCGCCTCGCACGAACGGCCGCGTGGCGGTAACGATCTGCCACCGACCGTCCGCGCGACGTTGCTCGAGCGCTTGGCGCCCTTCGATACGGACGAACGTCGGATCGTCTCGCAAGCGGCGGTCATCGGGCGCACATTCGAATTGTCCTTACTCGCGCAGACGCTCGCGACCGAAAGCGAACGCCTCCTGCCCGCACTCCGGCGCGCGCGCGATTTCCAACTCATCGAAGAAGTCTCGTCGACCGTCTTCCGCTTCCGACACGGTCTCACGCGCGACGCGATCTACAGCGACTTCCTCGGTGCCGAGGTGCGGCCGCGCCATCGCGCGATCGCGGTCGCCCTCGAAGACGCGCCGAGCGGCGATCGTGCGCTCGAAGCGCTCGCGTATCACTGGTGGGCGGCGGGCGACGGTGCGCGCTCCGCGCGTTACAACGAAGCCGCCGGTGACGCCGCCGCAGCGGTCGCCGCGCACGACGATGCGCTCGCGTTTTTCGAACGCGCGCTCGAAGCCACGGGGCTCACGTCGCTGACGATCGGCACGCTGTGGGAGAAAGTCGCGGAGTGTCAGATCGCGCTCGCCGAAACGATCGCGGCCAACGGCGCGCTCGAACGCGCGGCTGGCGCATTCGCGATGGCGGGCGCCTACGACCGGGAAGCGTCGGCGCGTTTGGTCGCCGCGCAAGTTGCGTACGTGTTGGACTTTCTCGATCCGACGGCCGGCCTCGAAGCGATGCTCGCTCGGCTCGACCCGTCGCACCATCTCGCGACGAGCCGAGCCGCCGTCGGCGTCGCTTGGATTCTCGCGTCCTTTTGGTTTCCCGCGCGCGCGACGACGTATCTCGAGCGCGTCGACGCGCGGGCGCTCGCCGACAACGTCGATTTACGCGCGCGCTATCACAACGTCTCGGCGTGGGTCGCGATGACGATCGGCGATCTCGACACGTTCCGCCGCGAACACGCGCTCTGGCTTGCGGCTGCGCGCGAGGTGGGAACGCCGCGCGCGATCGCAGGCGCTCACTACAACGGGGCGCTGTGCCTGGGCTTCTTCGGCGCGCACGACGAGGCGCTCGCGCTGCTCGATCGGTCGCTCACGATCACGCGGGCCGCGCGATTGCAGCAAGCCGAATCGAGCACGCACGAGATCGCAGCGATGGTCCACCTCTTTCGCGGCGATCTCGCTGCGGCGCGCGCCGCGGCGACGGCCGTTCCGATCACCGCGGAGAATCAAAACACTGTCAAACTCGCCTTCGCCTGGGGCTCACTCGTGGCCATCGCGCTCGACGATCGCGAGCTCATCGCCGCCTTCTTCGACGGCCGGGAAGCGGAGCAACTCGCGTCGCCCGATTTCGACAGCGCGGCTGCCATTGCCGAACTCTTCGTACGCCGCGGCCGCCCGCGCGATGCGATGACGCTCCTCGATCGCGCGACGACGGATGGCGACGTCATTCGCGCCTCCTTCTACACGTTTCTCGCGATGGGCAAATATGGCTCGCCCGCCACGCGCATCCGCGCGCGAGGCTTCCTCGCGCGCGCGGCGATCGGACCGAGCCCGTCACCCGAAACGTACGCACTCGATCTCTTCGACGCGCGCCTGGCGCGCGCATCGGGACAGACGGACGTCGCGATCGCGAGCGCTCGCCGCGCAGCCGACGGGTTCCGCGCTTTACGGTTCCCGTTGCTCGAAGCCGAGGCGCTCGAAGAGGCGGGTGACCGTGAGGATGCGCTCGCGATCTACCGCCGGTGTGGTGCGCGGTATGCCGTGACGCGATTGAGCGGCGACCGCGCGCAAACGAACGGCGCGCCGAACACGGGAGCCGACAGCGATGCGGCCGCGATCCTTTCCGCACGCGAACTCGAAATCGCGCGACTCGCCGCAGCCGGGCGCTCCAATGTGCAGATCGCGCGGGACCTTTCGATCACGCACAAGACCGTCGAGAAGCACCTCGGATCCGCCTATCAAAAACTTGGCGTCGCATCGCGACTGGACTTACGCGCGCACGTGTGAGCGACGGCCGTACCAGCGTCTACAGTAATCGGTTTTCCCTACCACAGATTTCTAACAAATCGATTTCACTTGTCGCTCCGAACGTGGTAGCGTGATGGGTACCCGCCGAAGGACGCGCGCCGTTCGACATGAGAAGCGTCGTTGGCGAAGCCCGCCCGATACGAATGGAGAGAGTCATGCTCGAAGCCGAAGCTACGAAAACCAGTGAGTGCCCGGTCGTCCATGGAACGCCGGAAGGCACCCACATGCCCTCGGGCCTGCGGACCAATAGCGACTGGTGGCCCAATCAGCTCAACCTCAAGATGCTCCATCACAATTCGCCGCTCTCGAACCCGATGGGCGAGGCGTTCGACTACGCGGCGGAATTCGAGAAGCTCGATCTCGCCGCGCTGAAACACGACATCTTCACGCTCATGACCACCTCGCAGACGTGGTGGCCCGCCGACTACGGCCACTACGGCCCGTTCTTCATCCGCATGGCATGGCACAGCTCGGGCACG
>JAABUQ010010912.1_pt1 | contig 11786 bp, 6 predicted proteins | sample 5560001 | NCBI WGS metagenome assembly JAABUQ01 (sample SAMN10711888, study PRJNA513371) | rock metagenome | isolation source: Antarctica rocks | place: Antarctica: Victoria Land, Finger Mt nord | collected 2015-12-18
GACCGGGGTCTGGGCCCAGATCCCAGCCACCCGGGGCCACGCGTGCGTTCTACTGTCGCCATCCACGCTGCAAGACCGGGGTCTGGGTACAGACCCCAGCCACCCGAGGCAATCGACCCCTCAACCCCGGAGGGGCTAAAAAAACTTCTCGGAGTGCCTTTCAGCCATTCCGACGGGCATTCGCGGCCCGGCAGCGGCGGTCGTGGCGATTGCCAGGGGCGGTCGGACCGCCCTTGAGAAGCTCGCGGAGGCGATTGGCGGGGGAAGTCGGCCGCGACGCGATGGAGATGGCGGGCGGCGCCTCAACGATCAGGGAAGGAGCCGGCGCAACGACGCCTTCCGGCGGCATCGCGGACGCGGCGGCGACCTGTTGTGGCTCGGCGCGACGGGCGGCGATGGCGCGGAGCTGCTCGCGCATCTCCGCCTCGCGCGGCGACGGAGGGGACGGGAATGTGGGAGCGGGAGCGGTTGCAGTGCGATGGCCGTCCGTGCCGGGGCCTTCGGGGTGGTATCCGTGCCGACCCGCCTTGAGCTGGCCGCGGGCCCACTCGAACCGCCGCGAGCACGACCGTTCGTACCGCCGGACGGCGGCGATCTCGCCGTCGTGGTCGGGCCCGAAGCCCGCCTCCGCCGCGTCGCGCTCGTGGGCGTCCAGGACGGTCAGGCCCCGGGATTTCAGGCCCTCCAGGCGATGGACCTCGGCCCGCACGACCTCCAGGCGTTCGGCCGTGTCGCCGTCCAGCGGGTTGGGCCCGTCGCGAAGCTCGACCGGAATGCCCAGCAGGTCCAGCGCCAGCGCGGTCTGCGCCGGGTTCCAGGTTCCCTTCGCGTCCAGGATGCGGCCGAGCCGGCCCCAGCGGTCGATCATCCAGTCGCAGCCCTGCGCCGAGCCTTGCAGCCGGAGCGCGAACCGCGCGGGGGCCTGGGAGAGTTTCGCCCCGAATTCCTCGGCCGCGAGTCTGCGGTCCTCGTCCCAGCGGAGCTTCGCCCGGATGGCGTTGCGCGAGCGCAGGCCGCGCTCCTGGTGCTGGCAGCCCTCCATCCGGACGCCGTTGGCGGCCATCTGGTCGACGAGGAACACCTCATACGCGTTGTACGGCTTCAGCGACGAGTTCCACTCCGAGGCGCGGACGAGGGCCGCCCCGGCCTCCTCGTTCGGCAGGAGGAACCGCCCGCCCGCGAGGGCTTCGAACCGGAGTCGGGCGGCGGGCATGGCCCATTCGGGCGATGGCTCGGTGATCGGGAGGACGAGGTCCATGAGCGTGCCTCGGTCGGGGCGTTGCGGGGTCCGTGTGGGGGCTCTCGCGGAAACCATCGCAACCCACGCCCGTTTCGATCACCAATTCGCGGGAGATTGCCGATCGTTCGCCCCTTCGTCGGATTCGCGCTCGTCCCACATGATTGCGAAACTCCGGTGGCTGGAGTCCGCGCCGTGGACCCCGGAGGGACCGCCCCCGCCGTCGAACCGGGCTCCACGGCGCGGACCCCAGCCATCCAGAACCGGGGGTTTCGCCGGAATCCGCTGGGAGGCTCGATCGCGGCGGGCGCCCGTGCCGCGGCGCTTGACGGCGGGGGCCTCGGGCCGATAGGCTCTGCACTCTCCTCGGCCCAGGGCCGGGCCGCGCGCGGCGCGGGCTGGTCTGGCCGATCGATCGATCGAACACCAATGAGACGAACCGCGCGGCGTCCCCTTTCGGAGTGAGCCAGACCGATGCCCGATTCGCAAAAGTACGTCTATTCGTTCGGCGGCGGCAAGGCCGAGGGCAAGGCCGACATGAAGGCCCTGCTCGGCGGCAAGGGGGCCAACCTCGCCGAGATGAGCGTCATCGGCATCCCCGTCCCCCCCGGGTTCACGATCACCACGGAAGTCTGCGCGGACTACTACGCGAGCGGCAAGACGCTGCCGGAATCGGTCCGGCCCCAGGTGGAGGCCGCCATCCGGCAGATGGAGGCGGAGTTCGGCTCGAAGCTGGGCGACCCGGCCAACCCCCTCCTGGTGAGCGTCCGCTCCGGGGCCGCGATGTCCATGCCCGGGATGATGAACACGATCCTGAACCTCGGCCTTTCCGACGTTGCCGTCGAGGGCCTGGCCAGGAAGACGGGCAACCCCCGGTTCGCCTACGACGGCTACCGCCGGCTCATCGACATGTTCGGCTCGGTCGTCATGGGCGTCGAGCACGAAGCCTTCGAGCACCAGCTGGAATCGCTCAAGACCCAGCGCAACGTCAAGCTCGACACCGAGCTCGGCGGCGACGACCTCAAGGAGCTGGTCCAGCGTTACAAGGCCGTCTACAAGGCCCACGTGAAGGCCGACTTCCCGCAGGACCCCGTCGAGCAGATGTGGGCGGCGGTGATGGCCGTCTTCAATAGCTGGGAGGGAAAGAAGGCGATCGAGTACCGCCGGATCGAGCGGATCACCGGGCTCAAGGGCACCGCCGTCAACGTCCAGGCGATGGTCTTCGGCAACATGGGGGAGAATTCCGGCACCGGCGTCGCCTTCACCCGCGACCCCAACACCGGCGAGGACGTCTTCTACGGCGACTACCTCATCAACGCCCAGGGCGAGGACGTCGTCGCCGGCATCCGCACCCCCGAGCCGATCAGCCGCCTCCAGCAGGACATGCCCAAGGTCTACGACGAACTGATGGCGATCCGCCAGAAGCTGGAATCGCACTACAAGGAGATGCAGGACATCGAGTTCACGGTGCAGGAGGGCACCCTTTACATGCTCCAGACCCGCACCGGCAAGCGGACCGGGACCTCCGCCGTGCGGATCGCCGTGGAGATGGTCAAGGCGAAGATGATCGACAAGGACACCGCCATCAAGCGGGTGGCGCCCGAGAGCCTGAACCACCTGTTCATGAAGCAGATCGAGCCCAAGGCGCGGAGCGCGAACCGCGTGGTGGCGACGGGGATCTCGGCCAGCCCCGGGGCGGCCGTGGGACGGGTGGTTCTGACGGCCGAGGCCGCCGTGGAGCAGGCCGCCGCCGACCCGACGACCCCCTTGATGCTGGTCCGCAAGGAGACCAGCCCCGAGGACGTGGCCGGGATGCACCTGGCCGTCGGCATCCTGACCTCCACCGGCGGCAAGGCGAGCCACGCCGCGGTGGTCGCCCGCGGCTGGGGCAAGCCGTGCGTCGTGGGCTGCGAGGACGTCCGCATCAACGACGCCGCCGGGACGATCACCGTCCGGGGCCAGGTCGTCAAGGCCGGCGAGTTCCTCACGATCGACGGCACCACCGGGGAGGTCTGGGCCGTCCCCTTGCCCACGACCGACCCGGTCATCCCCGAGGAATACTTCGAGCTCATGGAATGGGCCGACAAGGTGCGGACGCTGAAGGTCCGCACCAACGCCGACGCCCCCAAGGACGCGCGCAAGGCCCGCGAGTTCGGGGCCGAGGGCATCGGCCTCTGCCGCACCGAGCACATGTTCTTCGGCGAGGACCGCATCCTCCCGATGCGCAAGATGATCCTGGCCGACGGCGGCGACGAGCCCGCCTCGGAGAAGGACCTGCCGGCCGCCGAGAAGGACCGGAAGCGCCACGAGCGGGCGACCGCCGCTCGCAAGGCCGCGCTGGGCGTGCTGGAGCCGTTCCAGAAGGCCGACTTCGTGGGCATCTTCGAGGCGATGGACGGCCTGCCTGTCACCATCCGCCTCCTGGACCCGCCACTCCACGAGTTCCTGCCGCACGACGAGAAGGGCCAGGCCGAGGTCGCCAGAAGCCTCGGCGTGCCGGTCGAGAAGGTCAAGCACCGGGTCGAGGAACTTCACGAGTTCAACCCGATGCTGGGCTTCCGCGGCTGCCGCCTGCCGATCGTCTTCCCCGAGATCGGCGACATGCAGGTCCGCGCGATCATCGAGGCCGCCGTCGAGGTCAAGCAGATGGGCAAGAGCGTCCTGCCCGAGATCATGATCCCGCTGGTGGGCACCGTCGAGGAACTCGTCCTCCTGAAGAAGCGGACGATCGCCGTGGCCGAGGAGGTCATGGCGATGGCCGGCACGAGCGTCGAGTACCTCATCGGCACGATGATCGAGGTGCCCAGGGCCGCCCTCGTGGCCGACCAGATCGCCAAGGAGGCCCAGTTCTTCTCCTTCGGCACCAACGACTTGACGCAGTTGACCTTCGGCTACAGCCGCGATGACATCAAGGGGTTCCTGCCGACCTACCTGAAGGAAAAAATTCTGGCCGTCGACCCGTTCCAGTCGCTGGACGTGAACGGGGTTGGCCAGCTCATCGAGATGGGCGTACAGAAGGGCCGTTCCGCCCGCCAGGCGTCGGCCGGCGAGCACCTGAAGGTCGGCATCTGCGGCGAGCACGGCGGCGACCCCGACAGCGTCGCCTTCTGCCACAAGGTCGGCATGGACTACGTGTCCTGCTCCCCCTTCCGCGTGCCGATCGCCCGCCTGGCCGCCGCCCAGGCCGCCCTGGCCGACGGCCAGACGACCGCTCGCGACCGCTGAGCGTCACCCAGCCACCCAGCCGGAACCGCCCGCGACGCGGGCCGCCGATCCTCCCGCGAGGGTCGGCGGCCGGTTTGCGTTCGCGAGGGCTTGAGAATTGCGAGCCGCAAACTTGTCGGTGCGTGGGCGCTATGGTACGGTAGTCGTCATCCATCTCGGTCCTTTCTCTCAACGACCGGCTTGGCCACGCCCGGTTCGGCCCGTGGTCGCGACGTGGGGCCGCAGCAGAACGGTCGCTTCCGTCCGCCGCGCCGAAAGTCCGACCCTCCACGTCGAGCCGAACGGCAGCGCCCCGTCAATCCGCCCGGCTCGCGGGCGGACGGGGCCTCGCGATTTCCCGTCCCCGATCGGCCCCCCCGCGTTGGAGCTCGAAGCCCATGGCCAAGCAAGCGAAGGACTGGAAAGAGATCCTCATCAAGCGCGGGGTCGTCGGCCCCGACCAGATCAAGGAAGCCAACGGCCTGGCGGGCGTTCCCCTGGAAGATGGCCTGATCCGCCTGGGGTATGCGGGCATGGATGACATCATGAAGGCCAAGGCCGAGCAGTTCGGCATGGACTTCATCGACCTGCGGGAGATCGAGATCCCCGCGGCCGTGGTGGAGCTGGTGCCCGAATCCGTCGCGCGCGACAACGTCGTGATGCCGATGGCCCAGGAGAACGGGGCCATCAAGGTCATCATGCACGACCCGATGGACTTTGACACGATCGACAAGCTGCGGTTCCTCCTGAACCGCGAGATCGAGGTGGCCCTCGCCCCCAAGGAAGCGATCGTCGAGGCGATCAACAAGTATTACGGAAGCACTTCGACCGAAAGCGAATCGGTCGACTCGATGCTCCAGGAGTTCACCGACACCGCCATCGACTTCGTCGACGAGGGCGGCGGCACCTCACGCGCCGGCGGCGGGTCGAACACCCTGGAAGAGGGGGACGCCCCCGTCATCCGCCTCGTCTACCTGATTATCCAGGAAGCCGTCGCGATGCGGGCCTCGGACATCCACATCGAACCCTTCGCCGACCGCGTCCGCATCCGCTACCGGATCGACGGGGTCTGCATGGAGCGCGACTCCCCTCCCCGGCGGCTCCTGGGCTCGATGGTCAGCCGTATCAAGATCATGGGCTCGATCGACATCGCCGAGAAGCGCCGCCCCCAGGACGGACGGATCAAGATCCACGTCGCGGGCAAGGATATCGACCTGCGTGTCAGCATCATCCCGACCAGTCATGGACAGTCGGTGGTCATGCGCATCCTGGACCGGGAGAATATCAAGGTCGGGCTCCGCGACCTGGGCTTCGGTGACGAGGACTGGAAGCGGCTCCAGCAGCTCATCAAGCGGCCCAACGGCATCCTGCTGGTGACCGGGCCCACGGGCTCGGGCAAGACCACCACGCTCTATGCCGCCCTCAACGAGCTGAACCGGCCCGACGTCAAGATCATCACGGCGGAAGACCCGGTCGAGTACTACCTTCCCGGGATCAACCAGTGCGAGGTCCGGGCCAAGATCGGGATGACCTTCGCGCGCATCATCCGGGCGATGCTCCGCCAGAATCCCAACATCCTGCTCGTCGGCGAGATTCGCGATGAAGAGACGGCGAACACGGCAATCCAAGCTTCGCTGACAGGACACTTGGTTTTCAGTACGCTGCATACGAACGATGCCCCGAGTGCTGTAACGAGACTGGTCGATATCGGCGTCCAGCCCTTCCTGGTCGCCAGTTCGGTCATCGGGATCGTGGCCCAGCGACTGGTCCGCAAAGTTTGCCCGAAATGCCGACAGCGGTACGAGCCCCCCGCCCACCTCCTCCAGGGGATGGGGCTGCGGCCCGAGCTGGCCAAGAAGGCCAACTTCATGAAGGGCAAGGGCTGCACCTACTGCAACAAGTCGGGGTATCGGGGCCGCATGGGCATCTACGAGATGATGATCATGACGAGCCAGATCCGCGAACTGACCTTCAAGGGCGAGCCGACGCAGGTCCTCCGCAAACTCGCACGGAAGCAGGGGATGCGTACGCTCTTCGAGGACGGGATGGTGAAGGCGCTCAAGGGTCTGACCTCGATCGACGAGGTCATGCGGATCACCCACCACGAATCGGCCGCGGCCCTCGCGACCTGAACGGCCTTCCGAGGGCGCCGGGCCGGCTCCGTGTCCCCGGAGTTCGGTCCCGGCCTCGTGTCGGGCGCGCGGTCCGCCCGCACTAGGGTTCACGCCCATCGGGCGAGAGATCCCGAACATTTCGGTTTTCCAAGCTAACGGCGCGCTTGATCTTGACCCTCGCCACCGGATAATGAGGGTGCCGACGGGGTCGAGGACCGCTTGCTCTAAGTCGAATCACCCCGGCGTCCTTTCCGCGGACACCTGGTTCCCAAGACAAAGTCAAGTCCCGCCACGGTCGACGTGCGTGGTGGCGGGTCGTTTCCCCGGGGTAGTCGTCGAGGATTTGTCGCACATATGGGTACGATCCTCATCGACAAGCTGTTGCAGACGACCGTCACCCAGCGGGCGAGCGATCTGCATCTGACCGTCGGCAGTCAGCCGGTCCTGCGACTCCACGGCCACATGAGGCCGCTGGCCACGAAGGTGCTGGAGGCGGCGGATACCTCGGCGTTGATGAAGAGCATCACCCCGGAGCGCTGCCAGCAGGAATTGCAGGAGGTCGGCGGGACCGACTTCGGGTTCGCCTTCGGGGACATGGCGCGGTTCCGGGTCGCCGTGTTCAAGCAGCGCGGCAATATCGGGCTGGTCCTGCGCCGGATCCCGAACGAGTTCCTGACGTTCCAGCAGCTTGGCCTGCCCTCGGTCATCGAGCAGTTGATCACGAGGCCCCGCGGCCTGATCCTCGTCACCGGCCCGACCGGCTCGGGCAAGACGACCAGCCTGGCGAGCATGATTAACTGGATCAACCAGAACCTCGATCGCCACATCATCACGATCGAAGACCCGATCGAATATTTCCACAAGCACCAGAAGTCGCTCGTCAATCAGCGCGAGATCGGCATCGACGTGCCCGACTTTCCGGAGGCCATCCGCCGCGCCCTGCGGATGGACCCGGACATCATCCTCGTGGGCGAGATGCGCGACCTGGCGACGATCTCCGCGGCGATCACCGCGGCCGAGACCGGGCACATCGTCTTCGGCACCCTGCACACCAACTCCGCCGAGGGCACCGTCAACCGCATCATCGACGTGTTCCCCAAGGAGCAGCAGGACCAGATCCGCACGCAACTCTCGGTGGCGATCGTCGGCATCCTCGCCCAGTCGCTCCTGCCGCGCAAGCCCAAAGGGCTGGTGGCGGCCTATGAGATGCTCGTCATCACCCCGGCGATCTCCAACCTGATCCGCGAGAACAAGACGTACCGCATCGACTCGTCGATCCAGACGGGCCGCAAGCACGGCATGATCCTGATGGACGACTCCCTCTTCAACCTCTGGCGGCAGGGCATCGTCGAGGAGGAGGAAGTCCTCTTCAAGTCCCGCAAGCCCAACGACTTGCGCGAGCGGATCGAGATGGCCAAGCGCGGCATCTTCGAGGACGAGCCCGAGGACGACGAGGAAGAAGACGCCAAGAAGAAGTAAGCCAAGCCGTCCGCCGCGCCGCCACCCGGCGGCCCATTGACCACTGTCTGATCTCGGGATAACCTCTCGGCCGGTTCGCAACGTACACGTACACGTACACGCAAGGGCTGGACCCCGATGGCGCAACGGCTCGGCAAGATTCTGGTCGACCTCGGCTTCCTCGACGAGGACGGCTTGTGGAAGGCCGTCGAGGAGCAGAAGGCGCACCCCGACGAGCTTTTCGGCAAGGTCGTCGCCCGGCTGGGCCTGGTCACCGAGGAGAAGGTGCTGTCGGCGCTGGCCAGCCAGCTTGGGATGAAGGTCGTGCGGCTGGCGGACCTGACGATCCCCCCCGAGGCGGTGGAACTGGTCAACGAGACGATGGCGCAGGCGTTCAAGATCGTCCCGCTGGCCGTTTCCAAGAAGGACAAGAGCGTCACGGTGGCGATGGCCGAGCCGCAGAACCCCGCGACGCTCGACAGCCTGAAGTCGTTCCTGGGCGTGGAGGTCAAGGGGGCGATCGCGTCGGAGAAGGACGTGCTGGCGGCGATCGAGCGGACCTACGCGGGGCACCAGGAGTCGATCCAGGACGTCGTCAAGCAGATCGAGAGCGACAAGGGGTTGTCGCAGTTCTCGCACCGCAACGAGAACACGATCGATCTGGAGGCGATCGAGGAGATGGCCGAGGCCGCGCCGGTGCGCAAGCTCCTGAACATGGTCTTGCTGCTGGCGATCAAGGACAAGGCGTCCGACATCCACTTCGAGCCGTTCGAGGATGAGTACAAGATGCGCTACCGGGTCGACGGCGTGCTTTATGAGCTCGTGCCGCCGCCCCGGCACCTGGCCCCGGCGATCTCCAGCCGCATCAAGGTCATGTCGAACCTCGACATCGCCGAGCGGCGGCTGCCGCAGGACGGGCGCATCGAGCTGAACATCGGCGGCAACTCCGTCGACATCCGGGTGTCGACCCTGCCGACGCTTTTCGGCGAGAGCGTCGTGCTGCGAATCCTGGACCGGACGGTCGTGCAGCTTGACCTGGAGAAGGTCGGGATGGCGCCAGACCTGCTGGTCATCTGGCGCGAGCTGATCCACAAGCCCAACGGGATCATCCTGGTCACGGGCCCCACGTCCTCGGGCAAGACGACCACCCTGTACGCGACCCTCAACGAGCTGAACTCGATCGAGGACAAGATCATCACGACCGAGGAGCCGGTCGAGTACGACATCGACGGGCTGATCCAGGTCCCCATCAACAGTGAGATCGGCGTCACGTTCGCCGCCTGCCTGCGTTCGATCCTGCGGCAGGACCCGGACAAGATCCTCGTGGGCGAGATTCGCGACCTGGAGACCTGCGAGATCGCCGTGCAGGCGTCGCTGACCGGGCACATCGTGTTCAGCACCCTGCACACCAACGACGCCCCCTCGGCCGTGACCCGGCTGCGGGACATGGGCCTGCCCACCTTCCTCATCACCGCCACCACCGTGGCCGTGCTGGCCCAGCGGCTCGTGCGCAAGATCTGCGTCGGCTGCCGGATCGAGTTCCAGCCTAGCCAGGAAATGGCGATGGAACTGGGGTTCACCACGGAGCAGGCCGCGACCAAGAAGTTCTTCTACGGGCGCGGCTGCGAGCGCTGCAACAATACCGGGTACAAGGGCCGCATGGGGCTCTATGAGCTCTTGATCCTGAACGACGCCCTGCGGGACATGATCGTCGCCGAGGCCTCGCTCGACGACTTCCGCGACGCGGCCCGCAAGTTCGGCATGAGGACCCTGCGCGAGTCGGGCCTGATGGCCATCCACGCCGGGCAGACGTCGATCGAGGAAGTGATCCGCGAGACCATGATCGACGAGGGCTGACCCAAGCCCCTGACACGACCCGACCTGACCCGACCCGACCGCGAGCCAGCCAGCCAGCCATCCCGAAGGAGACCGGCGATGCCGACGTTCACATACGAGGCGATGGATCACACCGGCAAGGAAGTCAAGGACACCATCGACGCCTCCACCCAGGAGGAGGCGCAGCAGCTGATCCGCCAGAAGGGCTTCTTCGTCACCAAGATCGCCGAGCGCGCGGCCAAGTCCAAGAAGGTCGCCGGAGCGCAGGCCAAGAAGAAGGGCAAGGGGAAGAAGAAGGCGTTCACGATCGGCAAGATTTCCAGCAAGCAGCTTTGCACCTTCACCCGCCAGCTTTCCACGCTTCAGGACGCCGGTTTGCCGATCCTGCGAAGCCTCAAGATCCTGGAGAACCAGTGCAAGCCCGGCGTCCTCAAGAATGCCCTGGGCGAGGTGGTCGAGGACATCGAGAGCGGCTCCACGCTTTCCGAGGCGTTCTCCAAGCACCCCAAGGCGTTCGACCGCCTGTACTGCAACATGATCAAGGCCGGTGAGGCCGGCGGTGCCCTGGAGGCCATCCTTCAGCGCCTGGCGGATTTCAAGGAGAAGTCGCAGTCGCTGAAGCGCCGGATCAAGTCGGCGATGGTCTACCCGGTGGTGGTCATCTCCGTGGCGGTCATCATTGTCGGATTCATCCTGTATTACATCGTCCCATCCTTCAAGAAGATCTTCGACGACTTCGGCCTGCCGCTGCCCAAGATGACGCTGTTCCTGATCGTCGCCAGCAACCTCGTGGTGAAGCGCTGGTACATGCTGCCGCTGGTGCCGACGGTGATCTGGATCGTGCTGAAGCTGACCTACCGCAACAAGTCGGGGGCGTACTTCCTGGACAAGGTCAAGCTGATGATCCCCGTGATGGGGGCGATCGCCGAGAAGTCGACGGTGGCCCGGACGATGCGGACGCTCGGAACGCTGGTGCAGTCCGGCGTGCCGATCCTGGAGGCGCTGAACATCGTGCGAGACACGGCGGGCAACGCCGTCTTCGAGCGTGCGTTCACGCGGATTTATGAGAGCATCCGCGAGGGGGAGACCATCGCGGCGCCGCTTCGCGAGGCGAAGCTGGTGGACGACATCGTCGTCAACATGATCGACGTGGGCGAGGAGACGGGCGACCTGGACACCATGCTCAACAAGATCGCCGACAACTACGACGAAGAGGTGGAGACGCTGGTGGAGGGGCTGGTCAGCCTGCTGGAGCCGTTGATGATCGTCGTCCTGGGCGGGATCATCGGCTTCATCGTCATCGCCTTGTTCCTGCCCCTGGTCAACCTCATCAGCAGCCTCAGCGGCTGACGACCGAATCGAATCGAATCGAATCGCCGCTCCGCCCTCGGGACGCTGCGCGACGCAACGCAACCACACCACCGGCCCCCGGGTCCGGCCCGGATCGACCCGGAAAGTAATTCCCGCCGCGGCAGAGCCTCGGCCCCGCCCTCCGTCCGCGCCTTGAGCGCTCGACCCGGGGAGACCGGGTCAGACCGGACCGAACCGAACTGTTCCGTCGCGAATCCTGGCGCACCGAACCTTGGAGAATGGACCGATGCCCCTCTCATGCCTCTCGGGTCGCCGACGGCGGTCCGGCTTCACCCTGGTCGAGCTGCTGATGGTGGTGGTCATCATCGGCATCCTGGTCGCCCTGCTGATCCCGGCCATCCAGGCGGTTCTGGTGAACGCCCGCAACGCCGCCGTGTCCGCCGAGATCAACACGCTGGCCAGCTCCCTGGAAGCCTTCAAGACCACCTACGGCGACTACCCGCCCAGCCGCCTCCTGCTGATGGAGAATGGCAATTACAGCATCGCCGTCGCCTCCACGGGGACAGCGCTGGGCACGGTGACGTATTTCGGCACGTCCACGGCGTTGAACTACCCCGAGACCAGCC
>JAABUQ010010914.1_pt1 | contig 11784 bp, 9 predicted proteins | sample 5560001 | NCBI WGS metagenome assembly JAABUQ01 (sample SAMN10711888, study PRJNA513371) | rock metagenome | isolation source: Antarctica rocks | place: Antarctica: Victoria Land, Finger Mt nord | collected 2015-12-18
GCGCGCCCGGTTCTCCCTCGACGCCCTGCGGCCGACCGTAGTAGAGGCCGCCGGTGAGTTCGCGCACGATCAGTAGGTCGACGCCGGCCAGGCGCTCGGGGCGCAGCGGCGAGGCGTCCACGAGCGGCGGGTAGAGCCGCACGGGGCGCAGGTTAGTGAACAGCCCTAGCTCTTTGCGCAGGCGGAAGAGCGCTTGCTCGGGCCGCACCGCCGCGTTAGGGTCATCCCACTTCGGGCCGCCGACTGCCCCCAGTAGCACGGCGTCGGCCGCGGCGCAGCGCGCCATCGTCGCGTCTGAGATAGGCGCCCCCTCGGCGTCGATCGCCCCGCCGCCGGCCACATGTTCTTCCAACGTGAAGTGGTGGTCATAGCGCTCGCCGACGGCATGCAGTACCCTGACCGCCTCGGCCGTCACCTCGGGGCCAATGCCGTCGCCGGGCAAGACGACTATGGAGCTATCAGCCATCAGCCGTCAGCTTTCAGCGTTATGTTGGTCAACGGTATCTCCTTGCGATAAATGTCGTTGGTCAGGCTAGCGCATCACGGCGTACCCGCGGTCGCCGCCTCGCGGCCGGCGGATGACGCCTTGTCGCCGGTCGCGATCACCCGGTTGAGCGCGTCGAGATAGGCCCGCGCGCTGGCCACGACGACGTCGGTGTTGGCGGCGCGGCCCAGGTACGTGCGCCCGCCGGTCTCGACGCGCACATGGACCTCGCCGATGGCGTCGATCCCCGCTGTGACCGCCTGCACCGCGTACTCGGCCAGCCGTGGCGGCTCCCCGTCTGCTGTCATGGGGAGGGACGGGCCGACGAGGGCATAGATCGCCTTGAAGGCGGCGTCGACAGGGCCGGTGCCCGTGGCCGCCGTCACGCGCAGGTTCCCGGCGGTATCGAGCAGACGCACCGCCGCGGTGGGGATGCCGGGCTCGCCGCAGGTGACCTGCAGCCCGTCGAGCCGAAACGCCTCCTCGACCGTGCGCACCTCGTCGGCCACCAGCGCCTCCAGGTCGAGATCGCCAAGCTCTTTCTTCTTGTCGGCCACCTCCTTGAAGCGCAGGAAGACGCGGCCGAGGTCCTCGGGCGAGAGTTCGTAGCCTAGCTCACGCAGCCGTGCCTTGATGGCGTGGCGGCCGGAGTGCTTGCCCAGTACCAGCCGGTTCTGCCCCAGGCCGATCGCGCGCGGGTCCATGATCTCGTAGGTCGAGCGCTCCTTGAGCACGCCGTCCTGGTGGATGCCCGACTCATGGGCGAAGGCGTTGGAGCCAACGACTGCCTTATTGGGCTGCACCAGCACGCCGGTGCGCGCGCTGACCAGCCGGCTGGCGCGGTGTATCTCACTTGTCTCGATACCGGTGGTGTAGCCGTAGGCGTCCTCGCGCGTGCGCAAGGCCATCACGACCTCCTCCAGGGCGGCGTTTCCGGCGCGCTCGCCGATGCCGTTGACCGTACACTCGACCTGCCGCGCACCGTTGGCGACTCCCGCGAGCGAATTGGCCACGGCCATGCCGAGGTCATCGTGGCAGTGCGTCGAGATGATCGTCTTCTCGACGCCGCGCACACCCGCTCTAATCGCCCGGATCAAGGCGCCGTACTCGTCGGGCGTGGCGTAGCCGACGGTATCGGGGATGTTGAGCGTGGTCGCGCCCTCTTCGACGGCGGCTTCGAGCACCTCAAGCAGGTACGCATGATCGGTGCGCGTGGCGTCCATGGGCGAGAACTCCACGTCGTCGGTGTGGGCGCGGGCGCGCGCCACGGCCGCGCGCGTGGCGTCGAGCGCGCCCTGGCGCGTGGTGCGGAATTGATAGTGCAGGTGGATGTCGCTCGTTGACATAAAGACATGGATGCGCGGCTTCGGGGCCACGCGCACGGCCTCCCAGCAGCGATCGACGTCCTCGGCCACGGCGCGGGCCAGCCCGCAGATGACGGGACCGTGGACCGTTTCGGCGATCTGCCGCACGGCCGCGAAGTCGTCGGGGGACGCGACGGGGAAGCCGGCCTCGATGATATCGACGCCGAGCCGGGCCAGCTGGCGCGCGATCTCCAGCTTCTCGTCGCGGTTAAGCGTCGCGCCCGGCGACTGCTCGCCGTCGCGCAGGGTCGTGTCGAAGATGCGGACGTAGTCCATTGGGCCTCCCTCCGGTCGGCAGCTGTCAGTTATCAGCTGTCAGCCATCAGCTTTTGCTGATGATCTATCACGCGGTTATTGCAAGCCTGCTCGGTCGCTGACAACAAAAAGCTGACAGCTGACGGCTGACGGCTGATAGCTACTTTAGCCAGGTCATCATCGCGCGCAAATCCTTGCCGACGGCCTCGATCTGCGTGTCGTGCTGGCAGCGGCGCATGGCCTCGAATGAGGGGCGGCCGGCCATGTTCTCGGTGATCCAGGCCTTGGCGAACGTGCCGTCCTGGATGTCGGATAGAATCTTTTGCATCGCCGCGCGCGCCTCGGGGCCGATCACCTTGGGTCCCGACGTGTAGTCGCCGTACTCGGCAGTGTCGCTGACGGCGTAGCGCATGTACGATAGCCCTCCTTTATAGAGGAGATCCACGATCAGTTTGAGCTCGTGCAGGCACTCGAAGTAGGCGCTCTCCGGCTGGTAGCCCGCGTCGACGAGCGTTTCGAAGCCAGCTTGCACCAGGGCGCTGACTCCCCCGCAGAGCACGGCCTGCTCGCCAAAGAGGTCGGTCTCGGTCTCTTCACGGAAGGTCGTGGCCAGCACGCCGGCGCGCAACGCCCCAATGGCGTGCGCGTAGGCGAGCGCGTTGTCGGTGGCCTCGCCCGAGGTGTCCCGCGCCACGGCGATCAGTGAGGGCACGCCGCCGCCCTCCTCGTAGACCGAGCGCACCAGCTGGCCTGGTCCTTTAGGCGCGATCATGCTGACGTCGATGTCGTCGGGCGGCTTGACCTGCCCGAAGTGGATCGAGAAGCCGTGCGCGAACATCAGCGTGTGACCGGGGCGCAGCGCGGGGGCGATCTGATGGCGGAACAGGTCGCCGTGGATGTGGTCGGGCACGAGCACCATCACTGTGTCGGCGGCCTCGACCGCGGCGCCCACCGGCAGCACGGTCAGCCCGTCCTCCTCGGCCTTGGCGCGCGACGTCGAGCCCTCGTGCAGGCCGACCACCACGGACACGCCGCTGTCGTGCAGGTTGAGCGAGTGCGCGCGCCCCTGGCTGCCGTACCCCAGCACGGCCACGGTCTTGCCCGCCAGCCGTTGCGGATCGGCGTCGCTTTCATAGTAGAGTTGGGCCATAAGCACCTCCGGTGCAGTCGACTATCGACTATCGACTATCGACTATCAACTATCGACTATCGACTTTCTACTTGGTCATCGCGATGACGCCCGTGCGCACCATCTCCTTGATACCGTAGGCGCGCAGGACACTCATCAGCGCGTCGATTTTGTCCTCGGGTCCGGTCGCTTCGAGCAGGACGGAGTCGGGGGTGACGTTGACGACGGTGGCGTCGTAGACATCGGCCAACTGCAGCACCTCGGGACGGTGGCCCGTCCCGGCGTTGACTTTGATCAGGGCCAGTTCGTGCGCCACGACCCCCTCGTGCGTGACCTCGCTGACCTTGGTCACCTCGATCAGCTTGTAGAGTTGCTTCATGACCTGCTCGACGGAGGTTTTGGCTCCGTCGACCACGACCGTCATGCGCGAAACGCCAGGCTGGTCGGTGTGGCCGACGGTGAGGCTCTCGATGTTGAACAGGCGGCGGCGGAACAAGCTGGTCACCCGGTTGAGCACGCCCGGGTGGTCCTGCACCTGGGCCACCAAGATATGATGGGTCGGGTGGGTAGAGGGTACGGATCGTGTGCTCATGCCAGCGCCAGCCTTCCCTCTTCGGACTCGATCATCTCGTTGATGGTCTGGCCGGAGGGGATCATCGGGAACACGTTCTCTTCCTGCGTCACATGGATATCGAGCAGCGCCGGGCCGTCGTGCGCCAGCGCCGCCGCGATCGCGCCGGCCACGTCGCCCGGTTTCTCGATCGTCCAGGCCGGGATACCGTAGGCCGCGCAGAGTTTCTCGTAGTCGGGGCTGAAGATGGGGGTCGCCACGTAGTTCTTCTTATAGAAGAAGTCCTGCCACTGGCGCACCATGCCCAGGTGGCCGTTGTTGAGGATGCAGATCTTGACCGCGATGCCTTCCTGCACCAGCGTGGAGAGTTCGGGGATACTCATCTGGAAGCCGCCGTCGCCGCAGACCGTCCAGACCACCGCCTCGGGCCGCGCCATCTTGGCGCCCATGGCCGAGGGCAGGCCGAAGCCCATCGCGCCGAGTCCGCCCGAACTGATCCAGCCGTTGCGCTCGTCGCGGTTGTAGAACTGCGCCGCCCACATCTGATGCTGCCCTACGTCGGTCGTCACGACGAGCGGCGCCGGCGACTGCTTGTAGATCTCCTCGACGGGGTGAGCCGGCGAGATAGTCTGGCGGCTCAGATAGTACGACTCGCTCACGCCCTCGCCGGTGCGCCAGCTCTCGATGCGCGAGATCCAGTCGCGGTGCTCGGCCGGCTGAACCCATTTGTTGAGTTCGGCCAGCACGGCGCGCGCGTCGCCGACGATGGGGACGGTCGCCTGTACGTTCTTGCCCACCTCGGCGGGGTCGATGTCGATGTGGATCACCTTGGCGTTGGGCGCGAAATGGCTCAGCTTGCCGGTCACGCGGTCGTCGAAGCGCATGCCGATAGCGACGAGCACGTCGCACTCGTCGACCGCCTTATTGGCGTGGACCCAGCCGTGCATGCCCAGGAAGCCGTAGTTGAGCGGGTGGCTCTGCGGGAGCGCGCCCATGCCCAGCAAGGTGTTGAGCGCCGGCAGGTGGACCGTTTCCACGAACTGGCGTAACTCGTCGTAGGCGTCGGCGATGACCGCGCCGTGACCCACGATAGCCAGCGGCTTCGTAGCCGTGGCTAGCAGCGCGGCGGCCTCCTTGATCTGGCGCGTATTGCCGCTGTAGGTCGGTCTGTAGCTCGGCAGGTCGACCGCCTCGGGATAGTGGAAGGCGGTGGATTTCTGGAGCACATCCTTGGGGATGTCCACCAGGACGGGGCCGGGGCGGCCGCTGCGCGCGATGTGGAACGCTTCCTTAATGGTGTGCGCGAGGTCGGCCACGTCGCGCACGAGGTAGTTGTGCTTGGTGATGGGCAGGGTGATGCCGGTCGTGTCGGTCTCCTGGAAGGCGTCGCTGCCGATGACGCTGGTGCCGACCTGACCGGTGATGGCCACGACCGGGACGGAGTCCATGTAGGCCGAGGCCAGGCCGGTCACGAGGTTGGTCGCGCCGGGGCCGGAGGTGGCGAGGCAGACGCCGACCGTGTTGCGCGCGCGGGCATAGCCGTCGGCGGCGTGGGCGGCGTTCTGTTCGTGCCGCACCAGGATGTGGCGGATGGGGAACTCGGGTAGGACATCGTAGAGGGGGATCGTAACCCCGCCCGGCAACCCAAAGATCGTCTCCACGCCCTCGCGCAGGAGGCACGCGCACAGGATGCGCGCGCCGTTCATAGTTTCCGTTTCCACTGTCACTTCTCCTTATCTCATGTGTCAGGCGCCGCGGGCATCTATCAATACGCCCCTACTCGGTCGTCCAGGTCGAGCCGCCGAAGGCGTCGATGCGCGTGCCGGGGGGTGCGGGCATCGCGGCGGCAATGTAGTACTCCAGGTCGTTGGCCGTCACGCCGTCGGCCGAGGCCATGCCTTGCACGCGCGTGAGGGCATGGTCGATGCTCTCGTCGCTGGCCTCGAAGCCAAGACCCTCGCGCACCCAGGTGGCGAAGCCGCCGCGCACGATATCCACGCCCATGTCTTGCAACTGCCGCGCGACGAGCATCGAATCTACGGTCTGCATCTCGCTCTCCCTCCCGATCGGTTGACTGCCCAAAAAACACAAAAATCCCTTTGCCCAGCGCGGGCAAAGGGACGAGACTGGCTGCGGCCACACCATGCCGGGGATGCGCGTGTACATAACTCTGTACAGGCGCGCGACGGCCGGCGCGTGCGACCACAAACAAAAAAGCCCCTCATCCCCTAGGGACGAGAGACTCTCGCGGTGCCACCCTTTTTGGCCGGACAGGTCCGGCCCACTCTGCGCGATAACGGTGCGTCCCGGCTTCTCCCACCATCAACTGTTAGCTGTAAGGGCCTATTGTATACGCCCGGCTGATCGTTGAGTGCTCAAGAAGCGGCTCAGAGGCGAGTTCGGCGGCGGATTCTACCGGGATTCCAGCATCCCCGGCTCTCTAGCAGCATCCGCGCTGCCTACTACTCCTCGTCAAAGCGACCCCCGAAAGAGGACCATCGACGACGGCGACCTCCTCGTTGATGTTTTCATTGTAGTTGACTGCTGTCGGGCAGGATAATGGACACGATAGACGTAAGCCTGGACCTATTAGGTGGGCACTATATCCACACTTATGAGTGCGAGGCCACACCAACGCTTAATCGATGGATGGCCCTGACATGGTCCAGGTGTGCGGCTATGTCTCGCGCATCGACGGCTTCTTGCTCCAGCTTGAGCCCCGCATCTAACGCATGCTCTATCAGGTCCACATAATCGAGGTCTCGATGACCCTGACCGCAGCCGCCCTGAGCCCAATGATTACGCGCCGTGGGCGCAAGGATTGCATCAACGAGCTGCGGTGAGTGGCTTGAGCTGTCGGTGACGCTTGCCGCACAGGCTCCTCAGTCGCTAGCGCAAGGATTGCATAAGCATGCAGGCCAGCGTCGCACCCGCCACCCAGTGAGGGCCGCGGCGAGGACGGCGGATAGGCTACATGGCTAGACCGACCTGGCGTGTGGTGGGCGCGCATCTCGCGCAATCCCACGGGCATCGGTACAGTCCTCCTCAGGGGAGGCAGTCAAACGTGTGGCAGCCGGTGCTGGGAAGATCAAAGACGATCGCGAGGGCCACAGGAGCCAGCAGCAGCCCCACCACAAGCACCACGAGCAGCTTCGCCAGAGGATGGCCGAAGTTGAGGGTCAAGCCGAAGAAGTAGCGGTTGGGGACCAGGGGCGCCGGGTCGTCGGGGTTGTAATAGAAGAGGCCGCCTCCAAACCAGCAGCGATCATCATCACGCGACCTGGTCCCCGTCAAGAAACGATCAGCCGGCGTTCGCGACTGCGAGGTCGGCCAGAATCGGATCACCGCCAGCACAAAGACCAAAAAGAGCCCACCGATGAGCACGAGAATGAGTCCCGCAGTCATGGACGCTCCTCCTTCCACTTAATTATCTATACAGCTCCAAGCCACAGCGTCGGCGGTGCGGGGCACAGGAGGCGGGTTGTTCCCGGTGAAGCCGTGGCTGACGCCTAACCCGTCTTAGTAACACTAGCCCCAATGGATCCGAACTCACCAGAGCCGTTCAGATTCGAGACAACATGCGCATCAATGATGTAATCGGGAACATTCGGCATTGAGCAAACAGCAGAGCTATCGGCTTATTCATCACATACCCTCGATGACCAGGTATCTACCAGGCGTCGCATTGGTCGCCAGGCGCGTGCAAGACGCGCACGATAATCATCACGCTGCTGGCTGTTGGGGCTGATAGTGTGGGCGGGCTGCTCGGCCAAGATAGGTGTACAGCATCGTCCACCTGGTCGCGCGCCCCGCCCTATGCTCGTACCACGCTCCGCCACGATTCCCTGGCTCTGCGCCTTTCTCGGTGAAGCCAATTTGGGGGCTTGAGCAACTATATATAGGGGAAAGACGCCTACAGACACGACATGTTGCGCCCTAGCCCGCCGATGCGAGGAGCTATCCCGACCTCTTTTACCTCCCGATACTGATCGACCTCTAGAGCCTCTGCAGGCGACGGAACGACGCTCAAACCAGGGGCTTTTCGGTCATTTTGGCTTCACCGAGAAAGGCGCAGAGCCACCTAATAGTGGCGGAGTGTCCTCGTACAGGGCGGGGGCGCGCCTGAGCTGGAGATCGTGCCGGGCTTGCAGCCACACTGATTGCCTACCGTCAACAGGACCAGGCGCGTTAATGCACGCGACATGGGGTCAGGCATGGGTTGCCAGCCACGCCAGAATGGCGCTCTCGACCTCTGGATCCAGGCGGGTATCGGGGCCATTGTAGCTATCCACTATCGCGGCTGGCACCAACGCCGAGCGTGGCCGCGGCTCGTGCTTGAGGACGTGATTCGCGTTCTCGGGGAAGAAGAAAGTCACATCCGCTCGCCCCACCGCGGCACGCTGGAGCGGCTCACCGTCGGCCTGCCAGTCGACCTGGACGTCCTTCTTCCCGATGATGACCAGCACCGGGACATCCACCTGTCTGAGCAGGGTCGTTGCATCGGCCGTCCACAGCTCGCGGGCAAAGGGCAGGTTGGCCGGCGTTTCCAGGCTCTGGAGCAACAACTGGACCCCCTCTGGCAGCGCCAGATCGGAGGCGATAGGCTCGCCCGCCAGGAAGCGGGCAATGGCGGCGTCGTAGAGCGCCAGCAACGCCTCTCCGTTCGGGAGGCCAGCCACCTGCGCCGCCAATTGGGAGCGCGCCACGAGGCCGACGGGCCGTCCCGGAGGGCCGGTCAGCACAAGTCCCGCGAATGGAATCGCCGGGTTATGCACCTGGTAGTTCAGGGCGTGAAGCGTCCCCTCGCTGTTGGCGAGCGCGAAGATGCGGTCGCCACGGACGTCCCCCTGGCTCGCCAGGGTGCGAACCGCTCCGGCCAGCTCGTCGACAAAGCTTTGCATGCTGACCTTGCCGATCAGGGCCGGCATGCTCTCGCGCGCATGGGGGCCGGCCCCCCGCTTGTCGTAGCGCAGGGACGCGATTCCGGCCTGTGCGAGCGCCTCCGCGAGCAGGCGGGCGCTGCCATTGGCACCGGGCAGCAGTGGCGAATTCCAATCGCGGTCGGTCGGGCCGCTGCCCGCCACCATCACCACGGCGGGCAACGGTTCGGGGCTAGCCGGCCTGACGGCCGTGCCATACACGGTCGTCGCATCCAAGCGCCAGGTAACTTCCAGGCTCTCTCCAGACGAAACCCGATCATCCATTCTACTCGTCCTTTCGTCGTTCTGTGGGAGCCTCCACAGGCAGCTCAGTCTCGTCCGATAAACATAGACGGCAACCTCGCGGTGTGCCTCCCGGCAGTCGCTCTCGTGGCACGGCTGGCCCGGCGTGGCTAGGCCTGCCCCAGCATGAGCTGTGCGAGCGCCAAGCCCAGGAAGCTGCTTGCGCCGGAGTTCGCCTGGTTGCTCAGCAGGACAATGGTGATGCCGTCATGGGGCATGAATTCGTTCATCGCCGTGAAGCCGTTGATATCGCCGCCGTGGTCGATGACCAGATGGCCCCCGAGGAGGCCGCTGAACCAGCCGTATCCGTACCGCGCGGTTTGCGCGTTGTAGGGGCACGCGACGCTCGCCGCAGCACACGTCGTGACATGCGGCGCGACCATGTCGGCGGTGGCCGCTTTGGAGATGAGGGTGTCGTTCAGTAACGCTTCGTCCCAGTGCCAGAGGTCCACGACGCCCGCGTAGAGCGCGCCCGCCGCGAACGGCCACGACATGTCCACCGGGGGCGCCACGGTGTGCCAGGAGGCATAGCCCAGCGCATGGGTACGCCGATCGGGATGAGTCGTGTCGTAGCCCGTTTGCTGGAGCAGCAGCGGCGCAAAGATGCCCTGCTGGAGATAGCGGGCGTAGGTCTGCCCGGACACCTGCGCGATGATGTAGCCCAGCAGATAGTAATTGGAGTTGCTGTACTCGAACGTCGTGCCAGGGGTGAAGTCCAGCGGCAGGGGCCGCAGGAGGCGCAGCACCTGTGCCGGGCTGATGGGCTGGCCCATGCGGCTGCGGTACACCGGAAGCCCGGTGTAGTTGGCGATACCCGAGGTGTGGCTGAGCAACTCTTGCAGGGTGATCGGCGCCCACGCCACGGGACACGGGTGGACGTAGCGGCACAGCGTGTCGTGGACGGCAAGCTTCCCTGCTTCTTGCAGTTCCAGGATGGCTAGGGCCGTGAACTGCTTCGTGATCGAGCCGATGCGGAACGCGGTGTCGATGGTGTTGGGCCGCCCCTCGGCCGCGTCGGCCTCCCCGTAGCCCTTGGCCAGGACGACCTTGCCCTTGACCGCGACGAGCACCGACCCGGAGAACTGGTGGCGCTGCAGGCGCTGCGTGAGCAGGGTGTCCACCGCAGCCGCGCGGCTGACCACGCTGCCGGACGGGGCGCCCGGCGGTTGGAGCCCGGTGAGCGTGAGGTGCGGGTTGGTCAAGGTGAGGCCGTCGATCCGGCCGTCTGGGTCGAGGTGGATGTGTCCCGCGACGGTCCCATCGCGGAAACGCACCCGAGAGCTGCCATCCGGCACAGGGGCGAGGCTCGTGTAGGGTCCGAGCTCGGTCGTGATGTCGTCAATCCCCTGCGCGATCTGCCCAAGGCTCACCTGGGCAAGGAACGTGGGGGCGAACCAGGAGACCCGGAGCGGGCGGATGGTCAAGATACGGATCAACGCCGCTGTGGGTGTGATCCCCGGCTTTCCTGGCATCCCAGTCGCCCCTGGCGTCGGTGGTGGGCCGGTGGGCTGGATGTTCGCGACATGGAGGCCGCCGACGTTGCCGGAGGTATCGAAGCTGAGCACCAGGTCAGCGGTGGCCCTGGTGAAGCGACACTGCACGAATACGCTCTGTAGGCCGTTGGTCGTCTGCTCCTGGGCGCCGGTCTGCCGCTCGAACGTGCCGAGCTGCGCCGTCAGGTGCTGCCAGAGTTGCCGCAGGCGTGGCGCCGGCGCGGCGGCCTGCAGGGCAGGCGTGAAGTAGCGTTCGGCGGCGGCGAAATTGCCCCTGGCGACCAGAGAGACGACGGTAGTGGCCGTTGTGATCAGGTTCGCTCCCGTCGCGGCGCGCGCACGCCACGGCGTGAGTCCGCCAACGAGCAAAGAGACGAGCGCAAGTACAGCTAGGAGCCGTCCCACCAGCCGGGCATGCCGACAAAGAACACGATGCACCATACAATCCTTTCATTCAGTTGCGGGAGTCCCGCGGCGCTTCGACGCGGCCACCGGTAGTCAGAGGACAGTGAACATCGCTCACTATGGCCCACGCCCGTAGACCCAGTAGGCGACCTGACCCAGGGGGTCGCCCAGCATGATGATGGCGGCCCACAGTTGTTTGTTGCCGCCGGTCACGATTGTCCGCTGCAACAGGTCGTTCAGACAGTAGGTCATGCAGTAGACGCCCAGCGTGACGACGATCACGGCGGTCACGAGAGCGAGAATCACCATGGTCGTATCGGGAAACGCGGCCGGGTTACCAAATAGGATGGTCGGAAATGGATAGCGCATATCTCCTCACTGTCCCTGTGCGTCATCCGCCTGAGTGGCGGCCACGCGCGCCCGCACGTCGGCGATGAACGCCTCGCGCCGGTCCACGTTGATCACGACCTCGCGTACTTTCCAGATCGGCAGCGCATGGAACAGACGGAACCGCTGGGGCTGCCGCAGCCGAATCGCCACCAGGTTGGCCGGCCACAGCGCGACGAAGAGGGTGTGCCGGTAGAGGGCGATGGGGAAGTGCGTGGGCTTGCGTTCTGTAGCGTACACGGCGGCGATGTTGCGATAGTCGATCTGGCCGCGGAAGTTGAGTCCCTGGCGGAGCACCAGGTGCTCGGCGTCCAGTTCATGGGCGGTCAACCACGGGCTGCCGATGATCCCGGTGGCCAGCGCGGTTGCACGCACGTTCTTGCCGATGCTCTCACTGGGCAGATGGTAGCCCCGCGCGATCAGGGCCATATTGGTCAGGGATCGAAGCAGCACCCCCAGCGTCAGGGCGCCCCA
>JAABUQ010010916.1_pt1 | contig 11781 bp, 8 predicted proteins | sample 5560001 | NCBI WGS metagenome assembly JAABUQ01 (sample SAMN10711888, study PRJNA513371) | rock metagenome | isolation source: Antarctica rocks | place: Antarctica: Victoria Land, Finger Mt nord | collected 2015-12-18
TCGGTCCGACTTCGAGAAGAAGCGATGGCCTCCGATATCGATGCGATTCCCTTTATAGTTCACCGTGCGCGAGATGCCGCCCATGTAATCGCACTTCTCGAGCACCACCGGCTCAATCCGCGTCCGCGTCAACAACTCAAACGCCGCCGTCAACCCCGCCGGCCCCGCTCCGATGATTACCGCCCGCTTGCCCTGCTGCATTGTCGTTTGCATAAAACTCTTCACCAGTCTACGAAAGCTTCCCTGAAGCTTAGATCTATCTCGTAAGTAGTTTGTAACAAAGGAATTGCGTCCCACCGCTACGGCAGAGGCGCACCCTGTAGACGCGTCTAGGGCTCCTGTGTGTCTTATCGGCCTTCTTGCCTAAATATCTTTAGGCGCCTGGACTTAATGGAGCTAGCGGCAAATACCGGGAATTTTCCTGGTCTGGGAACTCGCCACCGCTGAAAGGTAGATGTTGCTGACCGGGTTTCAATACCAGTTGCCATTTGGCGGCTTCCTTGGGGGAGTACAAGCCGTCGGTTACAACCATCCTGGCGCCAGCAGCGCGGAAGGCGTCAAGAACTTTGTTTTGGGTCGCGGGGTCCGCATGCCAGAACGCGCTAATGAGACCGGGGTCATCGATAAGCTTGCTTCCGAATAGGGTGGATGGTCTTAAGTACCTGACCGGAATTTCAGAGACGATCCGGACCTTGTCGAGGCGTGCCCAATCTGCGTTGATACCCAGGCCGATGTAGGCGATCTTGTCGCCTGATTTCAATCCGAGTTCTTGAAAACGCTTAGCAAGCATATAGTTCAGATTGGGTTCGGCTTCGTTGCGGTGGACTAAGTCGGCGAAGGCGAGCTCAGTGTGCAGAGCCAGGTCTTTCGCCGCAAAAGGGAGGAAGAACAAGAAGGATAGGAGATAGGACGCCTGTGAAGCCCTAGATCTCCATTGTGCCGGGATATCCTGCATACTCACAAGAACAACCATCCAAATAATAAGCAGGAAGGAAGCTATGTAGCGTTTGTCGACAAACACCAGGCAATAGAGGGCGATGCCGGCAACGCAGGGCAAGAGCACTGGCCAAAACGACAGGAACTTCCAAAATGCCGCGCGAAAGCCTGTGAGTGCGGCCAAGCAAAGGCAGGGGAGAAAGACCGGTGATCGTATCAGCAAAAAGATGCTGTAGGAAGCGCTATAGAAAAGCACTGTGATTTGCCGCCGCCAGCGCAGCTTCGGCTGAATGCCGCCGTACCAGAAGGAGGGATCGTACCAAGGTGGATAGCTGCCGGGGACTGGCCCGTCGAAGGTATATGTAGCGGGATTTACGATGACGAGCCTTGTGGGGTGCACAGGCACACCGATGTCGTACGGTTCGCCCTGCCAATGAATTGAGCGGGCCGCACCCGAGATTTCCCACCCATAGTTAAGCTTGCCGGAATCGCCCAAAGTGAAGCGGTGTTCCTTTAAAGAGAGAGCTACGACAAACGGGCCTGCCGTCAGCAGGGCGCATCCAGCAATGATGAGCGAGGGCTGAAGCCAGCGTCCTCGACGGGAGTGCAAACAGAGAGCAATGGGAAGAAGAAATAGCGCGCTCAATCCCGCGAAGGCGGTTCGTGCAAGAAAAGAGAGACCAAAGAGAAAACCTACAGCAAGGTAGAGAAGAAGGGTTGCCTGGCCGCGGCAGATGCGCAGAATGGAGACGGCGAGGAGGATCGTTAGAAGCATTGCGATCATGTCAGGCGAGCAATACCCGACTCCGATGAGATAGAGGCCCGCGAAGATATAAGATGTATATCCGGCGACGTAGATGGCGTTGCAGGACAGTCCGGTTTCAGCGCGGAAAGGCAGGAGTTCGCGCAGCAGACTTGAAAACGCCAGTAGACCAAGGGCGTAAGCCAAGAAATTCACAAGGTGCAAGGTTGCCACCTGCCAATAAGGAGCGGGGTGCAGGGTGAGGAACGCCAGCGCGAGTATCCAGGAATAAAGCGGGCTCCAATAGGCGTTCAGGGCAAGATTCCAATTCCCGGCGGCGTAGTTGGCAGCTATCTCCAAGTAAGAAATGCCGTCAGAGAAGATACGATGACGCGTCCACCAGGTCTGGACCACGCCGAGCAGAAGCGCGAGGATCCAAAGGAGCGCGACAGTGATGCGGCTGTTTCGATTGCTGGTTAACATGGGCACGCGTCGATTTCTATGAACCGTGAACCGATGGCGATTCCTTACTAAGGCCACAGGCAAAGGCACGGGCCATGGAATTGGAGTAAGCAGGATTGCGCTGCCAGACCCAACTCCGCGCATCGTTCCAGATGGGATCTCCGCTTCGTACGACTAAGTAGTCCACTTTGTAACGCTCGCAGACCGCGTCTATGTTGGCTGAAGGGAAGCCAGGTTCAAATAGGGTACGGAGGGAGCGCGCCATCGATGATCCTTCGAGCGGGTTTCCTCCGAAAGCGATGGCGGCAGCCGGATCTGACATTCCCATTTGACGGTCAGAGTAGAGCCCGGGCACGGGATCGTAGATGTTGAAGGGATTGTGTTGTTCGATGGCGGAACGCGGGATGCGGCGATCGAGCCAGTCGTAAAGCTGGCGAGCAAAGAAGGCGCGCGCGGCAAAGTTCCGGCCGGGATTAATCAGGTTGGCGCCTGGGTCCATACCGGCCTCGGTGAGCAGAGTGAAGCTGCGAAGGATGAAGAGCTCGTACACATTTGTGGCGGCGCCTAAAGCGAGGGCGGCAGCGAGGGTTGCGTACGAGAAGCGAATCCCGAGATCCCGCGAGATTCCGGTATGCGAGCGCCAATCGATCAGAAGGTCTGCTCCCCAGAGGACGAGCACGAACTGAACGATGAGCATTCCGCGCATCCCCAGGTCATTGGCGCTGATGATGTTTGAGCGCAGGAAGATGCTGATCAGCAGAGAGACTGAGACCATCATCACGGCAGCTAAATCGGGCGGGGTGAAGGGGCGCTCAGAACGCATCCACTGACGCAGCTTAATGACACCAATCAGAAACAACACTCCAAGCTCGATTAAGAAATTCAAGGGAAGGAGAACGAAATCAGCAAGAGTGACCGAGAAAGGCGTGTCGTGGTGAAGAACGGAAAGCAGCAGGCGGGCAGGTTCAAAGAGGCGAATGCCGAAGCGAATAAAGGAGGCGCCTTGCCCGGCAGTACCCGCGGAGCCGGCGGCGCTCAGTTCCAGGATAAACGGCGCGCCTAGGGACAAGGCGAGAATGCCGGCGAGGAACAGCATGACGAATTCGAGGTACTGTCTACGAAGGAGAGCGACAGCAGTATAGATTCCGAGGAAGGCCGCGAAAACAAAGGCGACGTATACCGAGAGTCCCCCTGCAGAAGCAAAAGCCAGACCTGCCGCGACGACAGCCTGCCAGCGCAGGCGCTTCAGAGGAGCTTGCCACTCAACCCACAGGATGAGAAATCCTGTCATACAAGCCAGCATTCCTGCAAGGTGATGCGGCACCCAAAGTGCGGAATCGAGCCACCCTGTTACCTGATCAGGATTCCACCAATCGACCGAAGGATAAATGTAACTGACGTGAAACTTGAGGCGGCAGAACGCAAGAAATAGTGTCGGCAGAATGTCAAAGCCCGAAACACAGAGAAGGCCGAAAGCGAGAAGAGTGCGGCGGCGGATTAGATGATGACCATCCCGGTTGAAAAATCTTAGAGCGAGGGCGACCGTAGCCATCAGAGAAAATCCGATCCAAACGACTCCGGCGAACAAGGAGTGACGTGGGCCGATCAGTCCAGGAGCAACGCGAACAACCCAGCTGCAGACCAGGAACCAAAAGTAATGGTAACGAAATGGTGCAGGGTGGCCCGGGAAGAAGAAGGGATTGGCGGGTGGGTACCAGTGAGCGCGGGCAAGCTGACTTATAACGGCACTGCGAACAGTGTAGTCGTAAGATACTGCGGAAAAGTAGAGCTTACTACCGAGCTGTAAGTCGACGAGCGAGAGGACTACAACGGCTATCCATGTAACTGAGATGATAGTTAGCGGCTTTAGTAAGTCCGGCGGAAACTTACCGCTTAGGGGATTGGGCTGCCCGGCACGGATTCGGTTGAGGATAAGAATTGCGAGAAATGCCGCCCAAATTAGTGCCCAAAAAGCCCAGACAGCCACAACCGAGAACTGGCGGCCAAGCAAGTAAATGATCACCGGGGTGAGCGAAAGGGAGAGCGGCAGGCTTAGCACAATGCGCAGCAAAGGCGTGCGTTGCCGGAAAGAAACAAGGTTCAAAGACCAGCCGAGACAGAATCCGGGAAGAACAAGAAAGAGCGGAAAGAGGACGATGGCCGCTGAGGTTGAGAGAAGGTCCACCAGAGTAAAATTCAAGTGAAGTTTGCTATACCTTGGCTTGTGAATGGGTTAACGCGTTACGGTTTATTTGGCCGTATGTGCATCGATTCAAGATATCACCGGACTTGCCAGCGATGGGGATAAATGCAAGTGATGTAAGGCGCGGCCATTGAGGATGAACTGGGGAGCAGCCCCGATTAGTGTTTTCGAGCTGTTCGAGATCTTGCTCACGTTGCTTTGCGCCGGGATAGCGTGGGCGCGGCCTGAGAGTGGAAGCACTTGGTTCTCCGGAATGGAAGAGGCTCTGCGGAACGTGAGCCGGCGGACTTGGCTTTGCGTGGTCATTCTGTTTGTTTTTCCGATTGTGCTGAGGTTGATGCTACTTCCGGTGTATGCGCCGCCGGTTCCTTTCATATCCGATGAGTACGCTTACTTGCTGCAGTCGGATACATTTTCGTCGGGAAGGCTGACGAATCCAGCGCCTGCTCTGTGGCAGAACTTTGCGTCCGTGTACGTGCTGGCGTCTCCCACTTACACGGCCGAGTATCAAGCGGGCCAAGGCTTGATTCTGGCGCTGGGGCAAGTGCTGACCGGTGTGCCGTGGGTGGGTGTAATGCTGAGCGTAGGCGTGATGTGCGCTCTGATTTACTGGGCCTTGCTTTCGTGGCTGCCTCCTGTGTGGGCGTTTTCCGGCACGTTGATTGTGGTGGACGTTCAAATCGGTGTCCTGAGCTATTGGATGAATAGTTACTGGGGCGGCTGCGTACCGGCGATGGGAGGAGCGCTGGTGCTAGGTTCGTTGCCTCGGCTACGTGATGGGAATCGAGTTCTGTTTTCATTTGTGACCGCGGCGGGACTGATTATCCTGATGAACAGCAGGCCGCTTGAAGGCGTTTTCTTGACGATTGTCGCCGCGGGCGTGCTGGTTCATTGGACTTTTTTAGGGAAAGAGCTGAGCCTGCGAGCTTTATTGGGGCAGGTTCTTCCGTCATTGGCTTTGAGCTTCGCGTTAGCGGTTGCTTTCGCCGGGTATTACAACCATCGCGTGACGGGCAACGCGGCTGAGTTTCCTTATCTGCTGTATCGCAGCGAGTATGGTTTACCGCAAGGCTTCTTTTGGCAGAAACCTGTTCGTATCACGACGCCGTTGCCTGCCGATATTCGGAGTGAATATGAAGAGCAGTTGCAACAGCATGAGCGCCGAACGTCTTTGAAATTGCTGTTGACGGCTACAGGCGGAAAACTGCGCCGGGTTTGGGAATTTTACGTAGGTGTGCCGCTGACGGCAGCGCTGGCTTTTCTTCCTTTTATCTGGCGGGAGGGGAGGAGACCGCGAGACATATCGGGAAGGATGACGTGGCGCAATAAGGGGCTGGCGGTTTGGACTTTAGCGATTGTCCTAGGCGTGGATAACATGCTGTTCTTCGCGTATTTCCCACACTACTCGGCTGCCGTGATGGTGCTGATTGTGCTGGTTATGATTCAGTGCATTCGACGGATGCGCTGCTGGGGACCGGCAGGCCTGTTTCTTTCGCGGTCCTTGCCGCTGGTTTGCGTGCTAGGGCTGCTGATTCCAATGGGCGGGCGGATGGTGGAGGGTTTTCTACCGCAACGGCTGGCAGCGGTGAAGATGCTATGGCAATCAGAGTTCGTGCACGAGGTTTCGCGGGAGCGGTTCGTACCCCAGTTAGAGCGCGAGCCCGGCAAGCAGCTGGTATTGGTGCGCTACCAGCCGTACGATGGGGAAAGAAAGCACGAGTGGATCTTCAACCGCGCGAATCTTCAAACTGCGAGGATCGTATGGGCTCGCGATTCGGACGATCCGCAGACGGTTCGTCAGTTAGAAGAACAATTTGCCGGCCGGAAAGTGTGGCTGGCGGAGCCGGACGCAAAGCCGCCGCGCGTGACGCCGTACCCGGAATCCGGACTGAACAAAGACTTCTAAGCGGCCTGTTTGTTGGTCCTTTCCACCTGCCTGAGCGAATTGGGAACGCGAGGGGTGGCGGTACGCGACATGTTTCCGGCTGCGACGCGCTTGAGATGCTGTTCGATTTGGGCGGTTGAAAAAACGAACCCATCGGCGGCCGGTTCAAAGGGTAGGTTGGCTTCTTTCGCGGTGAGGTACAGTTCCGAAGCGGTTTCAAGAGCGTGCAGCTCTTGCTGTCTGCGCTCCGTCTGAAGCTGGCGGAGCTCAGCCATTTCCTTTTCGCGGCGGCGGACGAGGCGTGATTCCTGGAGTTGCAGGTTGCGGAGCTGCTTCTCATATTTGAAGAAGGTTTGCACCTCAATCATGCCGGCACGGAGCGGGGCGTCGTGCTGGTTTGAAGGCCTCTGCAAATTCGATGTGGCCTTGAGCGAAGATGGCGGATTCGAGACACGGAATGCGCTTGAGACGCCAGGCGATGTCTGAGATGGATTGGACGAGATCCGACTCGCGGGCGCCGACGGGAAGGAAGTGATCGGCATAAGCGCGGAGGTGGCGCTCGTATTCGGGCGCATCGTTATTAGGGAGAAGAACGGTGCGGCCGGTGAGGGCGGTTATCATTTGAATCTTCGGCTGACTGAGAATTGCCGCCGCCTCGCCGGCGTTCAGAGAGGCATTGGCGTGGCTTGCGGCGGCGTGATCGGCGGAAAATGGGGACGGCGTGAAGAGCAGGGGTTCGGTGGTTGCATTCTCACTGGGCTCGTGACGCCAGCAGAGTGTTTCGTGCAGCAGTTCGCGCCCATTCGGTTGGGGGCGGACGAGTGGCTCCGATAGCCAGCTGAGCGGTTCGGCAGCGATGGGTGGCGGAGGGGTTTCGAGGGCAAGATTTCGTTCAGTCTTGAGGGCAGCCTTATTGGCTTTGCGCTCAGCGGCGCGGCGGACAGAGCGGGCGGTCATGCGTTGTGTGTCCTTCAAAAGAAATGGCTCGCGAGAGGAGGCGCCTCGCGAGCCTGCCGGAAAATAGCATGGGCAGGGCGCAAAACGTTCTATGTACGTTGAATTTTGGTTGTAGGTTGCTCAATCGGCGGGGGAAATAAATTCCCGAAGAATTGAACAGGCGGGAGGATGTCGGGGAGCTTGTGACGATGAATGATGAATTAAGGAGTGGACAGCGATGGATGAACTGACTTACCTGACGGCGCCGCGGCGACTTATGCAAATTGTGGGGCGAACGGCTGAACTGGGTTTTGAGATGGCATCGGAACCGCGGACCGGGGCGCTGCTGCGAACGCTGGCGGCGACGAAACGGGCGGGTCGTTTTCTAGAGTTGGGTACGGGAACCGGGATGGGGACGGCGTGGTTGCTGGATGGCATGGATGCCGCATCCGAGTTGATATCGGTCGATAACGACGCGCGCGTGCAGGGCATTGCACGTGAGGCATTGGCAGAGAACAGGCGGTTGCGGCTTGTGACCGAAGACGGGCTAGCCTTTCTAAGAAGGCAAGAAGAAGCCAGTTTTGATTTTGTATTTGCAGACGCGATGCCGGGAAAATACGATGGCTTAGAGCTGGCGTTGCGTTTGGTGAAGCCTGGCGGCTTGTACGTGATAGATGACATGCTGCCGCAGTCAAACTGGCCTGAAGGACATGCGGAGAAAGTTCCTGTCTTGCTGGCAGCCTTGGCTTCGCGGGATGACTTCTGGACGGTTTCGCTTACTTGGTCGAGCGGGCTGGCGGTGGCGGTCAAGAGATAGGGCCCGGCGTGACGGCAGAGTTTGAGGCGCTTATGGGGCATGAAGATCTGACCAGTAGCCGGGCCGGGTACGCACTGTGAGTTGCGGCTGGCCTTTGATCGTCAGCTGGATGGAATGGAAGCTGGCGGTCTGCTGCTGTTCGGGTGTGAAGGAGACGAGGTAGCGGCTGTGGATCTGCGCTCCGACACGGATGAGATTGTTTTCCAGTTTGGACTGAGTCTCAAAGCGGAAGCTTTGCCCGCCGGTGGCGGTGGTGAGAATGGCGGCTTCATTTTGCTTTCCGAGGCGGGCTGTTTCCTTGATGGCGGTCATCAAACCGCCGCCGCTGTCCGGCGGAACATATTCAGTTCCTTTTGTGGTGAAGGCGGTGAGGTAGGCGGAGTAGACAAGGGTGTCGATGGTGACGGGGGAACGCTCGATTTTGGGGAGCAGGTCATTCAGTTTCTTTTCGGAACCGCGGTCCTTGTTCTCGCCGATGAGGAGGATGCTCGAGGCCGCTGGGGTCGGGTGAGTCGCCAGCATGTCCAAAGCCTTCGCCACGGCATCGGTGACTCTTCCCTGGCCGGTATCGGCGGCCTTCAAGTCCTGGAAAACGTCCGCAATCTTGTCCGGGTCGCTGGTGAAGTCCTGAAGAACGGTAATGGTGTCAGAGAAGGTGACGATGGCGGCTTCGCCTTTGGCGCCGATGACGGCTTGCTGGATCATGGCGCCGGTCTTGCGGATTTTGAGGAGAGCTGAGGCGGAGACGTCGCTGGTCTGAATAAGAATCACGATGCGGGGCGGAGCGAGTCCGGAATCGGGATCATCGACGCGAACCTGCCGCGGCTTTCCATTGTCCAAGAGCAGGAAGTCAGAAGGAGAGAGGCCGTAAATGAAATGTCCATTCCGGTCCGTCACGGTGACTGGAAGCACCACGATAGGGACGGTGGTTCGGATAGTGGGTTCCTGGGCAAATATTCCTGAGCAAACAAGCAGCAGGCCGTTAAACACGGAGCAGGCAGAGCAAGACAGCCGCATGGGTGAGGGATGCAGCCGCATTATGATTGGTTCCCTGGCTTCGGCTTGCGTGCATGGGCAGGGAAAGCTAGAGGGCTGGAATGGCGGCGGGAGATAATGAGCATTTGGTGACGCAAACCCAGCCATTGCCAATTCCCCAGGTCTCTCCGGGTGGGGAGCGTGGAGTAGATCGTGACACGCTCATGCGAGCGTTCCGGGTGATGTATTTGTCACGCTGCCTGGACGATCGGGAGGTTCTGCTGAAGCGGCAGAACAAGATTTTTTTCCAGATTAGCGCTGCGGGTCATGAAGCGGTGCAGGCGGCGGCGGGATTGGTGCTGCGCGCTGGGCAGGACTGGGTTTTTCCGTATTATCGCGACCGCGCGTTGGCCTTGATGCTGGGGATGACGGCGGAAGACATGCTGCTGCAGGCGGTGGGAGCGGCGCGGGACCCGAGTTCGGGCGGGCGGCAGATGCCTTCGCATTGGTCGTCACCAGCGCTGCGGATTGTGACGGGATCCTCGCCGACGGGGACGCAATTCCTGCAAGCGGTGGGATGCGCGCAAGGCAAGATGTACGCGGGCGGGAGCAGCGACGAGATCACGCTGGTGTGCGCGGGGGAAGGCGCGACGAGCGAGGGCGAATTCTGGGAGGCGATGAACACGGCCTGCCTGGACCGGTTGCCGCTGCTGGTGTTGGTGGAAGACAACGGCTACGCCATTTCGGTTCCGGTGGAGAGGCAGACGGCGGGCGGCAATATTGCGCGGCTGCTTGAGGGTTTCCCGGGGCTGCTGCGGCTGGAGGTAGACGGGACGGATTTCATTGAGTCGTTCCGCACGCTGCAGCACGCAGCGGATTATTGCCGTGGCGGGCATGGGCCGGCGTTGGTGCGCGCCTCAGTGATTCGGCCGTATTCACATGCGCTCTCAGATGATGAGCGGTCGTATAAACCGAAGGTGGAGCGGGACCAGGAAGCGGCGCGGGATCCGCTGGTCACGTTCCCGGAATTTCTGATTAGGGCAGGCCATGTGGAGCGGCGCGCACTGGACCAGATGATGCGGGAGATAGACGCCGAAGTGGCTGAGACCACGCAGCGCGTATTGCGGGAGGCGCCACCGGCGCGGGACTCTGTTTTTCAGTACCTGTATTCGGCGGATGTCGACCCGCGGGGGGAAGCCTTCGAAACGCAGCCGGTGTTCGGAGGAGAGCCGCGGACGATGATTGACGCGATCAATCAGACGCTTGCCGAAGAGATGCGGCGCGATGAGAGCGTGCTGGTATTTGGGGAAGATGTGGCGGATTGCAGCCGCGAGCAGTACCTGGTGGAAGTGAAGGGCAAGGGCGGGGTGTTCAAAGCAACCGCGGGATTGCAGCGGGAGTTTGGCAGCAAGCGATGTTTCAACACGCCTATCGCCGAGGCGGCTATTGTGGGACGCGCGCTGGGACTGGCGGTGCGCGGGTTGAAGCCAGTGCCCGAGATTCAATTCTTCGACTACATCTGGCCGGCGATGATGCAGTTGCGCGATGAAGTAGCGAACTTACGCTGGCGATCAAACAACGGCTTCTCATGTCCGATGGTGGTGCGGGTTCCGATTGGTGGGTATCTGACTGGAGGGTCCATCTACCATAGCCAGTCGGGCGAAGTGACGTTTACGCACATTCCGGGTCTGCGGGTGGTGTTTCCTTCGAATTCGCTGGATGCTTGCGGGCTGTTGCGGACGGCGATCCGGTGCGATGACCCGGTGCTGTTTCTGGAGCATAAGAAGCTTTACCGCGAGCCTTACAATCGCGCTCCGCACCCGGGAGCGGATTACACAATTCCGTTCGGGAAAGCAAAGCTGGTGAAGCTGGGCCAGAATCTGACCATCGTCACTTATGGTGCTCTGGTGCAGAAATCGCTAGAGGCGGCGCTGCAGATTGAGCAGCGCAGGCGCGGGGTGTCGGTGGAAGTAATTGATCTGCGAACGCTATCTCCTTACGACTGGGAGGCGATTCGCGTGTCGGTGGAGAAGACGAGCCGCGTGATGATTGCGCACGAGGACACGCTGTCGTGGGGGTATGGAGCGGAGCTTGCGGCGCGAGTAGCGAACGAGCTGTTCACCAGGCTGGATGCGCCGGTAGGGCGGGTTGCGGCGCTTGATACCTGGGTGGCTTACAACCCGCAGCTGGAAGACGAGATCCTTCCACAGGTGGGGGATCTGGTGCGCGAGGGTGAGCGGCTGTTGGCATTTTAGAGCGGGCTTTTTGTAGGCGGCGGTGGACTCGAGTCAGCACCATGGCGACAATAGAAAAGATGGATGTTCAAAATAGAAAAGATGGATGTTCAAAATGCCTCTCTATTTCAGAGTCCCCTGAGCTGGGCGGCAGTCTTACCTTACTTTGTCTACGGGGTATAGTTACTGACAGTCTCCACATCAGCGGCACATAGCGCTTCCCGGCGATCCGTCGATACAGACTCTCATTTTGCAGCTCTTGATGGCTTGCGCGCTATTGCGATTGCCCTTGTCCTTCTGGCCCACATGCGGGGAGGGTTCGACGGAAACACTCAGCTTCAGAAAGCGTTTCTGTTTCTCAGCGACATCGGTTGGGTAGGCGTAGATCTTTTCTTTGTGCTCTCCGGCTTTCTGATCACCGGGATTCTACTCAAGAACAAAGTTGAGAGACGAGGATCACCTGCACCTGACGTGCCTTCGATAAACTCAACCGCGTAAAATTGAGGATCTCAGCTTCGGCGGCAAAGCGACGAAGGAGGATCCAACCATGAAGAAGGGCCGATTCAGCGAAGAGCAAATCATCGGTATATT
>JAABUQ010010918.1_pt1 | contig 11780 bp, 17 predicted proteins | sample 5560001 | NCBI WGS metagenome assembly JAABUQ01 (sample SAMN10711888, study PRJNA513371) | rock metagenome | isolation source: Antarctica rocks | place: Antarctica: Victoria Land, Finger Mt nord | collected 2015-12-18
CCATTCGGGGCGGCCGCCTCAGCGTCGATCGGGGTCGGGACCATGGGCATGAGCAAGATCATCCTTCAGCACCCTCAAGGCTAAACTCCCGGGGAGACGATGTCTCATTGTCATTGGCACGGAGGGCGCCATGAAGGCTGAGCCGTGCTGCACGGAGCTGGGCGGCGTTGCCGGGGCGGCCGGCTTCGGCCGCAGCGTGCGTGACCAGCGTACCTTGTCGCCGGCGTTGCTGTTGCTCCGGCGCCGCCGCGCGTGTAGGACGAGCCATAAGCAAGTATCGCATTTTGAACGAAAACAATTGCTTAATGGCAGCTTCAAAGGCTCAGCTAAATCGCTTATTTGTCCATAAACCATCAATTTGAGTGGTCTTGTGCCCATAAGCGGTCACGATTTCCTGACCACAGGTTGATCAGACTACCGCCAGGTTCGGAGGGAAGCGGTCCTACCGCTTGCACCTCTTGGTGCCTCGAAAGCGTAATCAGCTTCGGTCCGGCGCTAGCTCCGCCCGAACCGAGCAACACAATGCCAAGCCCATTTCGTTAGCTGGTGGTTCATGCCGGTAGCGCGGGCTGCGCTGATCTCCAGAGGCGTGACAAAGCTTTGCGCGCTCATCGAAGCGATCGCTTCGGCGGCAGCAATGCCTCGGTAGTCCTCGCATTCGCCGAGCCGATCGACCGATAAGCGAAAACCATCATGCCACTCGGTCGCACATGGCAGCGCGAGAGCGGCGTCCTCGACAGGAGTACCCCGGTAGCAAGGGTCCAGCACGACTGCCTCGACGGCTTCAGCAAGCTGCAATGGGCCATGCACATGGGCCTCGATGTAGTCATCCAGCGGGTCGAGCGCCAAACGGTTCGCCGTGGCTATTTCGATCAGTGCCATGCGGTCCGCAACCCCGAAGTGCTCAGGCCACATGTGGCTGTCCGGATAGCAGAAGGTTGTTCGGGCAAGCACGTGTGGGCAAAGGCGCAGGTGACATGAGCCGAACCGCCGCGAGGCGCCGACGGGGTCCGAAAGGTAGTTCAGAGCGCCATACTTGGGCCGCAATGACAGGCCGGGTCCGTCGCAGGTATCGTAAGCACCGCCGAAGATACGGCTTTCCCAAGACCACCGGTCGCCGCCAGGATGGGCGGTCAACCCCCCGTTGCTGATGCCGGTCTCAAACTGAGATCGATAGACGCCCTCACGGGCGAGCCACTCGATCGTGGTGGCGCCGGATGCGATCGTATCGGGGTGAAAGTTGAGCGTGACCCTCAGGTCACGCGGGATCGGTCCGCCGGTCGATCGGTGCCGGATATGCCAAAGAGCTTGCTCAACCGGGCCTGACATAAGTACAGGCTAAGGGTTCTTGCCGTTGGGGAACAGCTGGTTAGCCATTCACCCTGAATGGTTCTGATACGCTCCAACGTCCGTTCAGGGTCGGGTGCAGCGGTTTGGCCTGTCATCTCGGCCCAGGGCCAGGGTTGGTGGAAAGCGAATATTCCAACACCTTGTCCGATTTCGGGTTGCGTTCTTCGACCCTCCAAGTCCATCTATTGGCGTATGAGAGACAACCTCTATCCTGAACTGACCCAGCTCGGTCATGCTACGGTCCAGCCTGATAGTCCCGATGCGGCTGTACTTGAGCGCGTGCCCAATCCTGATTCTGCGGCCGACTACGTTGTGCGCTTTAGTTGCCCCGAGTTCACTTCGCTTTGCGCGGTCACTGGGCAGCCGGATTTTGCACATATCGTTGTCGACATAATCCCAGATGCATGGAACATCGAGAGCAAGTCGCTGAAGTTATTTCTCACAAGTTTTCGCAACCACAGCGGCTTCCATGAGGCGTGCACAATGCTAATCGGTCGCCGCCTGATACAGGCATTGAGCCCGCGATGGCTGCGTATTGGTATCCACGCGGTGGCATTCCTATCGACGTGTTCTGGCAAACAGGCGAGCCGCCACCCGGTACTTGGATTCCAATTCAGGACGTCTCACCTTACCGTGGACGCGGCTAAGCACAGCTAATGCAAATATCGGCTTTAGGTTGAATTCAGCGGTAACGCCAACGTCGCAGAGGGTGCCGGGGCTACTCGACTTGGGTACGTGCTTATGTGCAAAACGCAGCGTGCTTATGGGTCAACGCACAGCGCGCTGTGCCAACCCCGGCCGCGCACCACGCCGTCGCGGACGAAACCTGCCGCGGCGAGACTGCCGCCGCCCTCTTCGGCCCTGGTGTACGTGACCATCCGCTTGAACCCGGCGCACTCTGCGCTCCGGCACGCGGCGCCATACAGCATGGAGGCGGCGTTCCAAACCAGGAGGGGCGCGATGTCGCGCCGGATGCACAACCGGCTCACCTCGGCGATGCCGCGACCCATGTAGGCGCGTGCCACCGGGTTGCCGGCGGTGACGACCCCGATCAGCTGGCGGCCCGACCAAATGCTGTGCGACCAGCGCCAAGCAACAGGCGGCGGGCAGTGGGCATGATGGCGGGCGATGAAGGCCCGCGCCGGTGCGGAGACAATGAGGCGCAGGTCGAGCTGCCAGTCCAGCATGGGATGGCAGCCCTGGCCGTCGCTGACCCGGCGCAGGCGGTGGCCGGTCAACGCCTCCGCGCCGAGCCGGCGCAGCAGATCGCGGCCCCATGCGGGATCGTCGCCGATCTCGGCCGACACGCTGGCCAGCAATCCCTCGCAGCAGGTGTCCAGGAGAAAATTGCTGTCTGCCCACACTTCCGCAATTTCCAGCACCTCGGGCTCGCCACACCAGGGGCAGAGCGGGGTCACGGCTGCACCAGGAAGAAATCAGTGTCGTTGCAGAGTGCCTTCAAGGCATCGGCGACCTGTTCGTGCCCCTCCGCCTCGCTCTCAAGCCGCCCAGAAAGGCTGGGGTCAAAGCCCACGAAGGCGCGTAGGCTTTGCGCCCTCTCGCGTAGCGTCTCCGGGCCGTCTTCATCGCATCCTCGCTCACGACGGCCATGCGGAGGTTCGGCAGCGGGTTGCCGGCGACCGCCAGCCAGAGCAGCATCTCTGCCAGGTAGACGGTGACGCTCTCGCGGTCGTTGTCCTTCAGCGCCTGCAGCAGAAGGAGTGGGCCAGGCAGCCTGCCCGGTTATGCCGGCGCGGGCGTTCCAGTGTCCGTGATGCCGGCGATCTCCGACCGGCGTCCCATCCAAGGCTCCGGCATCCTCATCGTTACGATGTCGGGCGCGTCCGCAATGGAACAGTCGTGAGCGCACGGATGCCGTGGAGCGCTACAGCAAGGTGGGCTGCCGCTTGGCTGCGGCCTTCGGACGGGGCGATCCGGTCAGCAGGCCGTCCACCTCGGCACGATGCGTGCCGCAGGCCCACAGGACCATGCCGGGCCGGGTCAGCGGCGGCCCGAAGCCGAAAGCGGGATGGCGGGCCTGGCAGGCGTGGCAGCGCCGGGCCTCGTACTCCTGCATCGCATCCGACGGACCCGTGGGATCAAAGGGCTGGGCATCATGGTCTGTCTGCATGGCGCTCGCTCCGCTGGGCGTCACGGCAGTGCGACGGCGCCGTCCCTGTCCATGGGACCCTGCTGGCGCTGCGCTGCCGGCGATGACGAAAGCATGCCGCGGATCGTCCCAGGCGGCCTGGGTCCGGTCGTGGGCGCCCGCCAGCGGCGTCGCCCGGGTCAGGGTGACGCGGCGCGGCAGGGTTGATGATGAGAGAAGCCCTGCCTGGTCAGCCGGCGTGGCGGTCAGGCCGGGATCGCGGGTGTTTGCTCGCTGTTCACGACGGCACCTTTGCAAGACGCGCCCGCGCTCGCGCCACTTGCCCCGGGGTAGCCGCCTCCATTCGCCGCGCGACGTCGGCGGCACTCATGCGGAAGCCTTCCGCCGCATCTTCCCAGATCACCATCTCAAGGTGATAGCCGAGGTTGTGCAGCGCGCCGCCGGCGGATGCGCCGGGATGCAGGACCGACAGGCTCGCCAACGGGCGCGCATCGCCGTCGAACAGGACATAGTCGCACTTCAACCGCTGTGCGCAGCGCATCACGGCGAGCAGGTCGGCCGGGACCGGTGCAGTCGGCACCAGGCCTGCATAGATGAACCAGCCATGGCGCATGCGGCCACCCAGGATCTCGGCGCTGGGGCTCGCCGGGTCGCGCACGGCCGTGTCGGTCGTCTGCGCGTCCAGCCAGGCCCATGTCTCCGCCGAAAGATGGCAACTGCTGACATCCAGGGTGCGTCGGACGGCGGTCGCGTTTGCATCGCGGCAAAAACGGTCGGGCATGGATCCGGCGTTGCCGTTGCCGAATTCAGGCAAACAGGTGAGCTGCGTCGGTGCTTGCGGCATTCTCGATCTCCAGACGATGAAAAGGTTCGCACGGAGCGGGCTTCCGGGAATGGGCGTGGGGCGGCACGCCCCCCGGCCGGCGCCGCTTGTGCTGGAGCGTGGCGGGATGGCTCCGCCAGGCGAGCCCGCCCATGGATCGGCGGGAGGCGTGGCGATGATGCGCCGTGGTCAGTCGGCCTGGGTGTCCGGCTCCGTCTTGGCGACAGCCTTGTGGTCACAGCCGCAAACGCTGCGCGTTTCGGCGAGGTCGCGGCCGTGGTCGATGCTCTGGAGGCTGGAGCCGACGTGGTGGGAAATGCCATCGTCAGTGATGAACATTTCGTTGCCACACTGACCGCAGAACATCTCTCGTTCGGCCTCGGCCATGGCGGCAAGGTGCGCGCGCAGGCAGTCGGCGACGCTGGGGTCGGCCGCAATCAGGCTGTCGATGAAGCCGCGCAACACGAACGCCTGGCTATGGTCGTTCCATCCTTGCGCCTCGATCGTCGGCTGCAGAATCGTTTCTGCCGCGACCGGGCCGGCCTCCCCTGCACTGAGCTTCTCATCAAGCCATTGCCCGGTGTCCACCCAATCCACGCTTTCGCGGCGGCCGAGGTCCAGCACCTGCGCGCCACCACCGTTCCCATCCAGGCGAGGTTGGGAACAGGCGAGGCTCCAGTGGAAACCCCAGCGTCCGGTGAGGCCGAACGCCTCGGTACAGCGGAAGGCGTAGGCGATGACGTGCTCGGGGTCGCCCTCGCCGCCGCCGTCCCAAAGCCAGACGGCATCGCTGTTGGGTGCGTCTTGCTCCGCAAGGAAGCCGACCGACTGGTCATCGGCCTCAAGTTCCTGCTCGAACTGAGCATAGAGGGCGAGCGCCGCCTTGATGTTGCTGGCGCCAACCGGCAGCAGGACCGAAAACGAGGTGTAGTAATCCGCCATGTCAGATCTCCAAAAACAACGAAGGCCTGCGCTAGGGCGGGCCTTCTGGGATGGTGCGAACGGGTCAGGCCGGCTGACGGTCGGCCTGGATGGCGCCGAGCGGGTCTCCGCTTGGCAGGTACAGTTCGTAGATCAGCACGGGCTTTTCGGTGTCGCGGTCGTGGCGGATGGCCCTGTTGCCGGCGAAGCTCCAATCGCGCGCCGGCCCGAACCACAGCCAGCTCGGCGTGCGGCCACCCCCCTCGATCCTGAACGCGACGGAGTTCGACCGCAGGACGGCGACCGTGCGTCGGCTCGGCACGGGCGTGTCCAGCCGGACGAGCTGCACGCCCGGCATGGCCAGCGCCCGGCGGAAGTCCGCCATCGTGCGCAGCTCGACCGCAGCCAGGACGGCGTTCATGCGTCCCCCCGCGTCGTGCCGGCAGCAGCGGCGCGCAGTCGGGCCTCATGCCGCTCGCACACCGCGACGATCTCGTCGTGGTTGCGGGCCACGCTCTCCAGGTAACGAGCCCGGGAATCGTCCTGGAAGTTCCTGATGACCGCCGGGATGCCGCCACGCGCCTCGACAGCACGCCGTCGGTGCGTTACGGCGACGAATACCGCCTCCTCAGGGTCGTGCACGCAGGTGCGCAAAACCTTGTAGAACCTCGTGTCCTTGGCCGGCTCGTCGCCGACCGCTCCGCTGCCTGCAGTCCTGTCGCTCATCGGTGCTCCCTTTCGTTCTGCTGAACACCCCTTGCACGTCGCGGCTTGGCCGCCGGGGCAAGGGTGCCGCGCGCTTGCGCGGGAGCGCTTGCGCGACGCACCCTTGCGGCGACGGCCGGGCTGCGGCACCTCGCCCTCACCCGGCTTTCGTTTGTTTTCCGCGTCGTTCCGCGCCCCTGTTCATGGTGGCGTCACCGTCACGTGGGCTCCATCTTTGGCCAGGCGCGAATACTGCGGCATGGGTCGTTTGCGGTTGCTTGCTATCGTCCATAACGGCGGCTCCGGGAGAGGCATCCAATGCGTGGCGTAGCAACTGCCTTCGGTGAAGTTTTTGCCGTCGCATCCCGGCGGGATAGTCGCTTCCCAGACGTGGCTCTCGCGCGGGATGCTCTTGCGGATCGTCATGATTGGATCTTGCGTTTTCTGAGCCAGCAGACGGAACAGCAGCACTTCGCTGCCGTCCTTTGGCGCTGTGTCAATGGGGAGCCATCCCCCAGTCGTATATGGCATGTCGTCGTGCTTGCTCATTTCTCACTTCCGATCCTGCCGGCGATGGAGTCCCACGTTGCGCGTGAGACGAATGATACCTTCTGCTGGGCAACTGCGCGGTATCGGTGCTCGCCGCCATGATCGATTGACTTTGTGCAAACAGTGCCGCGCCCGTCTGATGCTTCTGGGCCGTCTACCATGCATCGTGCGGTCTTCTGGGGACGTGCTTCGTTATTGCTATTAGACATCACTCTGCGCCTCCTGCGCTTTCTTTGCTTCGGTAGCTTTCAGGCACGGCGGCTCGGGATGCAGGTCGAGCACGTCCTGGCGGATCAGCTCGGCGATGCTGAGCCTGCGTTTCATGGCGCCGCCCTCGGCGCCCGCGGGCCGACGATCGCCTGAAGCGCGGCCCTTACCTCGGCGGTGAACGGCGACAGCCAAGCGACCGCCTCGGCGCCGTCGATCGCCTCGTCCGCCTCCACGGCCTCCCCCCAGCGCAGCAGCAGGACAGCCAGCAGGTCGAGCATGGCCGGAGCGCCCGACAGCAGCCGGGCGTAGCCCTCGGTCTCGTCGCCCTGCAACACGGCGAGGTCCGCTCCGGGGCGGACACTGGCACGGAGCAGGTAGAAGCTCCGCGACGGCTCGCCTGCCAGCAGCTCGACCGACAGCGCGCCCTGCACTTGCGGCAGCTTGGCGATCTCTCGCAGCAGATCGGTCATCGCCTCGCCTCCTGCGCCGGCTGCAGCGGCACCGTGGAGTCCCTGTCGGACACCAGGCCCGGTGCTGCCAGCAAAGCGAACAGCACCGCCGCCAGCAGCACCGCGCCGATCGCCAGGCGCAGCCGCTCTTTCCAGTTCATTTTCATCTCTGCCGTCCTTCTGCTGCGTCCTCGATGCTTCGAAGACCCAGCCCGACGGCCGCATCGTGACGGGGGCTGCAGGGGCGCGCGCAGCGCGGGCCGCAGGCCCTTGCCCTTGCCCTTGCGGCTTCCGGCACGATACGGCAGGGCTTCTCCCCGGCCCGTCATCGCTCCGTCTCGCCTGGTTTCTGGCCATCCCTTCCCGGACGCCGGCCTCAAGGCTTCGCCTCTCGGCGCAGTGGCGTCACCAGGTCACTGCACCTCGACCGTACACGCGAAACCGGCCACCCTGATCAGCTCTTCGTCCGTGGTGAACACGGTGAACTCGCCGTCCAACACCCACGCTCCGTCCTCGTCGCGCTCGCCGTCGACGACGACGCCCTCAAGGTGCTGCTGCGAGATGTCATCCGTCTCGACGAAGACGAACGTGTCTGTGAGGCTGCTGCCGGTGAGCGGACGGGCGCACCGGTGCCGCGTGCCAGGGGGCAGGCGGGAGAAGGCCGCGCCGAGCCGGGCCAGCGTCGCCTCGCGCCCGATCGCCGCCGTCAGGTCGGCCGGCGCCTCGACAGAGGCCGCGCCATCGAGCTCGCGCAGCTTGTGCAGGAACAGCGCCGCCGCGCGCCGCGCCGGCCAGGGTTCCCAGGGCTGCAGACCATCCAGCAACGGCAGCGGGTCGTGCCGCAGCGGCGCGAGATGGATGTCGAGCGTCTCATGCAGCTCGTCATGTCCCCAGCCGGCCACTGCGATGGCCTCTGATGCAGCTGCAAGGTGATCCGCTCGCTTATGCAGGATGTAGTCATCCATGCGCCAGTCCAGCAGAGCGTAGCGTGTGGAGATTGCAGCACGCAGTCGTCCAGTAAGCGCATGAAACTCATTACCGAGATGCGATTTCATTGGACCGATTGGGTCAAAGCAAAGCAAGCCCTCTTCCGCGTCATGAAGAAGCTCTCGTAATGCTTCACTCGGTGTCAATAGCTGGAGCGGCTGCATTTGCTGACGCACTGCCAACACGGTCAGACTATGCTGCGCAACTGTCAATGGTGCGTCGAACTTCGAGTGCCCGCCCCAGCGGTAGGTGCGGGACAGGCCCACGGCAAGATCCTCGTCCGTCCACTGATCCGGTTGCGGGTTCAAAAGATCGAGCCGCCGGCCGGAGCCGAGCCGCACCCAGGCGCGATCGGGCTTCATGACCCCCTCCCATTCCTCTGCTGCACCGCGTCGTTCCAGTCGTTCTGCCCGCCTGGCGGCACGAGGCGCTCCGAACGCACGCCTGCCGCCTCCGCCATCGCCATCAGGTGCGCGGCGTAGCGCTGCCCGGCCGCATCGGCGTCAGTCGCCGCGGCCAGCACGCCCTCGGGATGGGCAGCGAGGTCCTGCAGCAGCGCATGGAGGCAGGCGAGCGTCAGCGGCCCCATGCCGCCCGTGGTCGAGACGTAGAGCGTGTCGGCCCGCAAGCCTTCCAGCGCCGCCAAGCTCAGCGCGTCGATCGGCGCCTCGCACACCGCAAGCCGGGTGAGCAGGCCCGTGCCGCCGGGCAGGCGGAACAGGCTCTTGTCCGACGCCTTGGAGAAGCCGCGCCAGTCCGGGCCGCGCATGTCGATCCCGGTCAGCTCGCCGATTCCGTCACGGTGCGCGAACCAGGCGCTGGCATGCGGTCCCTCCCGCACGGCGTCGAACAGGTCCGCCGCCGCCAGCACGGCCGCGGGCAGCGCGCGCTCGCCGGTGAGGTAGCCCCAGGTGGCCGAGCCCCGCCGCAACCGCGAACGACGCGCCCAGAGATCGGCGACCGGGACGGCCGGCTTGTCGCGCGTCTCTTGCCGCCGCTCCAGCATGGGGTAGGACGGCGCCAGGCCCACCATGCCGCGCAGCAGCTTGCGCACGTGGCCAAAGTTCAGGGCGGGGTCGAGGTGCTGCGCCAGGGTGAACACGTCGCCCTTGCCGGCGCGGTCGGTGCCCGGGCGCTGCGGGTCCCACCAGCCGCGGCCGTCGTGGTTGACGATGACGATCTCGCCCGACCCGCGCCGCCACTTCTGGCACTTGGCCGTGCTCCCGCCCTTGTCGATCTGGTAGCCGCCGCGCTCCAGCAGCACGGCGCAGCTCACGCCTGCCCGCAGCTGCTCCAACTCCGTGTCTTGTCCGCTCATGTCCGTGCTCCTGCCCGGGGTGGGAGGGCGGAGCCGGGGCCGGACGCCGCCGCGTCCATTCTCCCCTCTGCATCTCGCCCTGATCCCCTCCCGGCACCCGCCGGCGCGGGCCACGGGGCAAGGGCGGGCGCAGCCCGGGAGCGCCTTGGCGCGACGCACCCTTGCGGCGTGGCCTGCGGCGGCGGTAGGTCCATCTCGGTCTCCCCTCGTTCGTCCTCCCCAGTCGTCTCCCGCCACGGCGCAAACGGAGAGCAGGATCGGCGTCGAGGTCAGGGAGGGTTGGCCGGGCCGAAGCGGGCGCTGTCTCGGTTGGTCAGCGCAATGTTCCGTGCCAGCCTTGGCGGCAGCAACGAGTCGCAAGGGGCCGAAGCATGAACCTCATCGAGCTGGCGGACCGGATCGCCACCGAGCAGAGCCTGGACAAGAGCCAAGCCCGCAAGGTGATCGAGGCAACGCTGAAGGCGGTGGTCGAGGCGGCCAAGGGCGGCGCCGAGGTGTCGTTGGCGGGATTCGGCAAGTTCAAGGTGCAGGACCGGCCGGAGCGCGAGGGGCGCAACCCGGTCACCGGGGCTGCCATGACCTTGGCCGCGAGCCGCAAGCTGGCCTTCTCGTCCGCCAAGGCCGTGAAGGACGCGCTGAACGGCTGACAGCAGGCCAAGCCGCCCGCACCGCAGGCGCCGGTTGCCTGGCCAGCATCAGTGTCTGCCGCGCAGCACCGTTAGCACGCGGTGCGCCAGCCACCCCAGCTTGCGCCCTGGTTCCAGCCGCCGGCTCGCAGCAGCCACCGGCACGGCCGAAGTCGCGACTGGCCAGGGGGCGGGCGTCCCGAACAGGGTTTGCGGGACTTCGGCCGGTGCCGGCAGGACAGCAGGGCCCGGCGGGGCTGGGGCGAATATCTGACCCCGGGGCTGCGCCGGCAGCGGGGCTGGCGGGAGTGGGACGATCGCGGGCGCCGCGTTCGGCGCCTGCTTTCGTGAGGCCGTGTCTATGACGCCCTTGCCGAACTTTAGCAGGTCCTTGCGGAACCGGCGGTCGCCCTCGGCCGGATCGATGCCGTCGTGCGCCAGGTGCTCCAGGTAGCGGCCGGGCTTGCGTGTCAGGATCTCCTTCAAGCGCTGCTTCTTGGCCCAGTAGGCGGCATGGCGGAACCCAAGCGTCTCGACCACCAGGGAGCGGGCGAAGCCTCCGTCCGGGGCAAAGACCTTGCCCTCGAAATCCGGCTTGACCACCTGGTCCGGTTCTTCGCTGCCCAGGAAGTACCGGCTCCGGTCGTGCAGCGGCTTCGTGATCTCGACGCCGTAGCCCTGCGTGCCCATCCAGTCCTGGAAGCGGACCAGGATGTCCAAGGATCGCCGCTCGTTGGAGCTGTCGACCGGCAGCATATCGGTGGCCGACCAGCAGGGGTGGGCATAGCTTTTCAGCGGCGTCAGCGGCGCGCGTCCGTCCGGCGACGCCACCAGCACGGCCACCACGAACGGGCCGGTGCGCACCCTGCCCGTCCCCGGACCGAACACGGCGATCGGCCCCTCGACCGTGAGCCGCGTCCCCGAGACCGCCACGATCACGTCGTCCTCGATGCGCCCGGCGATGAACACCAGCACCCCGTGCGGACGCCGCCCGTCTGGCCAGCGCGCCCTGAGCCTGACCCGGCCAACCAAGTCGCCGAGCTGGCCTGCGTCGGTGTAGAGCACGCCCGACAGCATCAGGTCGCCGCCGAGCGAGATGCCGCGCGCCGCTTTGTACAGGGCCGCCTGCTGGTCGGCATGGCCGCGCGGCCCGCGGCCGACCTGGTGCAGCCTCGTGTCGGACAGCAGCTTGAACAGCAGCTGCGACAGCTTGGTCCGCTCACGGCCCGCGTTGTGGACGCCACGGCATGAGCCCTGCTCGCCCTCGCCGGCGCCGGTGTCCCGGACGAGTGCGCTGCCAGGCTGCCCGATCGCCCGCGCCAGCTGGAAGCTGTCGCCTGCCTCCGGCTCACGCAGGCTCGCGGCGTAGCTTTCACGCTCGGTCGCGGTCATCTCGAACGGGCAGCCCTCGGCATGCTCGGGATGGTGCGGGCTGCGCCGGATATGCGTCTCGGTGACCGGGACCAGGACGGGGGCCGGCTCCGTTCCGAGGCAGTCGCAGCGGAACCAGCAATCCCGCTGCTGCGTGGCGCGGACCACGTCGGCGCCGCGCTCGCGGGCCTCGACGCTTGCGCCGGAAGACGCGAACGCCGCCAGCATGGCGCTGCCGTCCTCGGCGCTGAGCGGGCCGAGCACCCTGCCCTTCTTGTCGACGACCGACAGCACCGGGTGCCGGCCTAGGCGACGCGGCGCGGCGGCACGCTGCCGGCGCAGGCGGTCGTCGGGCCGCCGG
>JAABUQ010010920.1_pt1 | contig 11779 bp, 10 predicted proteins | sample 5560001 | NCBI WGS metagenome assembly JAABUQ01 (sample SAMN10711888, study PRJNA513371) | rock metagenome | isolation source: Antarctica rocks | place: Antarctica: Victoria Land, Finger Mt nord | collected 2015-12-18
GATCGCTGCGGGGGCCGTCCCGGGCTCCCGAGATGTCGGATCCCTTGCCGACCACGTCGGCGAGCGTTGACCCTCCACAAGCGTGAAGACGCTGGGCGAGTTCACGGTTGATGCGGAAGGGCCAGAGGGGACCGCCGTACACGAACCCCGTGTACGCCTGGAGGAGCGAGGCACCGGCGAGAATGCGACCCCAGGCATCCTCTGGGGTTTCGATGCCGCCCACCGAGATGAGGACCAGGCGTCCCTCGACGCGATCGTGTAGACGCCGAAGCACTTCCAGCGCCCGGACCTTTAGCGGCGCCCCGGAAATTCCGCCTCCGCCGGTCAAGAGTGACGGGTCCGAGACGAGGCCGTCCCGGTCGGCCGTCGTGTTGGTCGCGACGATCCCGTCGAGCTTGAGCTCTAACGCGAGATCCGCAATCGCGTCGATCTCTCCGTCACTCAGATCGGGACCGATCTTCAGGAGAAGCGGGGTGTCGGCTCCGATCGACTCGAGTTCTGCCTGCACCTCGGTGACCAAGCTTCGAAGAGGTTCGACCGCCTGCATGCTGACCAAGCCAGGCGTATTCGGCGAGCTGACATTGAGGACAAGATAATCCGCGAGCGGCCCAACTCGCCGGGCAGAGGCGCGATAGTCCGCAACGGCTTCCTCAACGGGGATGGCCTTCGACTTCCCGATGTTGACTCCGACGACCGTGTCGCCACTCCGGCTGCGCAGTCGGCGCGCCACCTTCTGGGTGCCGGGGTTCGGGAACCCCATACGGTTGAGCACCGCCCGGTCCTTGAGCAGCCGCAGCACCCGCTGGCCGTGGTTTCCGCGCTGCTTGTGTGCGGTGATGGTCCCGACTTCGACAAAGCCGAAGCCGATGGCGCCCAGAGCCTCGAACCACGTAGCGCCTTTGTCCACACCGCCGGCGGCGCCGAGCGGACTTGGGAAGGCCCGCCCGAGCGCAGTGATCTGCAACGAGTCCTCGGGCCGGAGGGCGCGCCGCAGCCAGGTCCGGACCCCGGGGATCGCAATCGCGAGCCGAGAACTCTGGGCGGCAAGGGTGTGGGCAGTCTCGGCCGGAATCCGCCGGAGGACCGTCCTGAAGAGGCGCTCATAGGTCAAGGCCGAGGCGGACGCCGATCGCGGTTGACAGCGAGGCCCAACGACGGCGCGCGTGCGCAGCCTACTCGGTATGGACGCCACCCCAGAAGCCACGCTTTGCCAAACTGGGGCCAAGGTGGATTGGCACCGTAATCGAGACGGCGGACGACAAGTACGACCAGCCGGCTGACGCGATCGGGGCTCGACCAAGACTCCCGGTCCTCACGAGGAGAGACCGGGAGTCTCGACCTTCCAAACCATGGTGGAGGCGGGGGGAATCGAACCCCCAACTCCGCCTTGCAAAGGCGGCGTGTTCCCGTTAGCACCACGCCCCCGGTGGCGCCGGGTCGGCCCGCGGCCACGATAGCGACGGGTCAGCGGCGCTCCGGGCGGCTCCGGGAACAGAGGGTAGGTCGTCCCCCATGCCCCTTCCCCGCTCCGCGCCCGACACCTCCGTGCTCATCACCGGCGCCTCCTCGGGGATCGGCGCCGAGCTCGCCCGCCGCCTGGCCGAGCGCGGGCACAACCTCGTCCTCGTCGCGCGCCGGGCCGAGCGCCTCGAGCAGCTCGGCGAGGAAATGCGCCGGGCCCACGGCATCCGGGCCGATGTCGACGCCTGCGACCTCGGCCGACCGCCGGCTTCCAGCCGCTACCCACGAACGCTACGTACTCCGGGACCAACGACGGCAAGCGCGTCGTGGTCCCCGGGGCGGTCATGAAGGCGGCGGCGGTGGCCGGTCGGTTCACCCCTCGGTCGGTCCTGCTGCCGCTGGCTCGGCGCTTCGCGCCCGGCGGCTGAGCGGCTCAGGGCGGCGCCGGGCCCTGCGGGGCCGCTACCCGGGCCGCTGTCGGCTCCCCGGCGAGCGCCTCGACCGCGTCGGCCTGGGCGAACAGCTCGGCTGACACCCGGTCGGCAGCGTCGGCCTCGCCGCCGAGGAGCAGGCGTTGCAGCTGGGCGCGGCGGAAGTACAGCGGCGCGTCGTGCTCCCACGTCGCGCCGATCCCCCCGTGCACGGAGATCAACTCCCGCGTGGCGTGATCCAGCGCCTCCTCGCCGGCCACCCGGGCTGCGCTGGCCGCCAGGGCGAACTCGGTGGGCAGATCCTCGCGGGCGAAGCCCGTGTAGTACAGCAGCGAGCGCAGGTTCTCCTGGCGGCGGAGCACCTCGACCAGCGTGTGCTTGATGGCCTGGTAGGAGCCGATGGCCCGGCCGAAGGTGTGGCGCTCCTTGGCGTACTCCACCGCCATGCGCAGGCACTCCTCCACAGCGCCGAGCGCCTCGGCGGCGAGCATGGCGCCGGCCATGTACCAGCTGGCGGCCACGTCGATCTCGGCGACGTCGAGCCGGGTCACCCGCGCGCCCTCGAAGGTGACGTGGCCCAGGGCGCGGGTGGCGTCGTAGCGCGTGACCGCCTCGACCATCACCCCCTCCGCTGCCGCGTCGACGATCGTCGCTCGTGGGTGTCCCTCCTCCAGGCCGACGCAGACGAGCACGTCAGCTCCCGGAAGGTCGGGCACCCAGCACACCCGGCCGGTGATCCGGCCGTCCTGGACGCGCGGCGCAGCCTCACGGCCCCGGCCGCGCAGGGCATCGACAGTCCAGGCCGTTACGACGTCGTCCGCCGGCCGCGCCGGCACGAGCGCGGCGCGGCGCTCGCCGGTGGCCAGGCCCGCGAGCAGGTCGCGGTCGACGCTCGCGGCGGCGGAGAGCAGTCCGGTGGCGGCGACGTGGCCGACCAGCGGCACCCCGGCCAGCACGCGGCCGACCTCGATGGCGACCAGGAGGGCATCGAGGGTGCCGAGTCCGGCCCCGCCCACCTCCTCGGAGAGCAGCAGGCCGGTCCATCCCGCATCGCGCGCGGTCGGCCACAGGTCGGGCAGCGGCTCACCCTCCAGGGCGGCGCGGGCCGCCTCGAGGGTCTTGACCCGGCCCAGGGCGCCCCGCGCCGCCTCGACCAGGTAGCCCTGCTCGTCGGAGAGCTCGAAGTTCATGCCGGCGCCGCCTCGCGCGAGCGCAGCTCGGAGAACGGGATGCCCTTGTCCAGGCGCGGCTCGGGAGGCAGGCCGAGGACTCGCTCGCCGACCATGGAGCGCAGTATCTCCTCGGTTCCCCCGGCGGACTTGAGGCCGGGCAGGTCGGAGATCAGGCCTCCCCATTCCTCCGAGGACAGCGCTTCGGGCCCCAGCGCATAGGCCAGCAGCTCGCCGGCGGCGATGGCGCCCTTGATGGTGGTGATCTTCGAGAGTGCGCCCTCGGGACCGGGTATCTGACCGCGCTGCAGGGCGGTGAGCATCCGGTAGCCGGTGAAGCGCAGGGAGAGGAAGCCAGCGGTGATCGAACCCAGTTTCCGCCGGACCTCCGGATCGGTGCGGGCCTCGGGATCGGCGGCCAGGGCGGCGGCGAAGCGATCGGCGCGCCACCCGAAGCCCTCGCCGCCCAGGCCGATGGCCACCCGCTCGAACATCAGCGTGGTCATCCCCACGCCCCAACCCCCGCCGACCGGCCCCACCTCGGCGCCGGGCTCGAGGTGGACGTCGTCGAAGAAGACCTCGTTGAAGTGGGCGTCGCCCGAGATCTGGCGCAGGGGCCGGACGGTCACCCCGCCCGCATCCATGGGCACGACGAACATGGTCAGGCCCTTGTGCTTGGGCACGTCGGCGTCGGTGCGGGCCATGAGCAGCCCGAAGGAGGCGAACTGGGCGTTGGTCGTCCACACCTTCTGGCCCGAGAGGCGCCACGATCCGTCGTCCTGCCGGCGCGCGCGGGCCTGGATACCGGCCAGGTCCGAGCCCGCCGCGGGCTCGGAGAAGAGCTGGCACCAGACCTCGTCGCCGTGGAGCATGGGGCCCAGGTAGCGGTTCTTCTGCTCCTCGGACCCGTGGGCGATGATGGTCGGCCCGAGCATGCCGACGCCGATGACGTCGAAGATGCCCGGGACCCTCGCCCGCCCGATCTCCTGGTTGGCGATCACCTGGTCCAGCGCGCCACGGCCCTGACCGCCGTACTCCCGGGGCCAGGTCAGCCCGACCAGGCCGCCCTCGGCCAGCTGGCGCTGCCAGGCGCGGCGCGCGGTGACCATCTCCGGGTCGATGTCGTCGCCGGTGAGGTGGGGGGCGCCCTCGCCGTGCTGCTCGAGCCACCCGCGCACCTCGGCCCGGTACTCGGCCTGCTCGGGGGTGTCGTTGAGGTCCACGCGCTCTCCCTGGGGTCGGAGTCTGGCTGGCCGGTCAGCAAGGAGACCGGGAGATGGTGCACGCTAGCGCGCGGAGGACCCGGACGCCGTGCTTCCGGGCTGTCTCCGCCCCGCGGACGATGGCGTGGGGGGCGTGGGATGGCGGTCACGTTGGGGGACCGTCGCCGTTCGCCGCAGGACGGGCCGCGGCGTTGTCGTGGCGCCGCGGCCCCGTCCGCGCTGGGTTTGCGCTCAGGCCTTGTTGCCCTCGACGTCCTCGGTGCTCTGCGTGTCGGCCGGGCTCTGGACGCCAGTCCCGCGGTCGTCGTCGGCCAGGATCCGGTAGAGCCCACGTCGGGTCTCGGCCAGCAGGTCGCGCGCCCGGGCCACCTGGGCGGCGTCGCCGGCCTGGGCCACCTGCATGGTGGCGCCGGCCAGCTGCCCGACGAGGGTACGCAGCTCGTGGAGCGGGTCGTCGTGGCCGTCGGCCGGCGCCTCCCAGGGGGCGGGCTGATCGGCATCGCGGGCCTCGACCTCCGCCCGGCCCGCGTCGGCCAGGACGAAGATGCGCCCGGTGGTGGCCTCGTCGTCCTGCGAGCGGACGAGGCCCTCGTCCTCGAGTTGGGCCAGGGCGGGGTAGACAGAGCCCGGGCTCGGGCGCCAGCGGCCGTCGCTGCGCCGTTCGATCTCCTGCATCAGGCCGTAGCCGTTGCGGGGCTCCTCGGCGAGGAGAAGCAGCAGGGCGATGCGGACGTCGCCGCGGCGAGCGCGCCGGGCGCGCCGGCCGAAGCCGCCGCGGGGGCCACCGAAGCCGGGGCCGAAGCCGGCACCGAAGCCAGGCGCTCCGAACGGGCCGTGGCGGCCTGGACCGGGGCCACCGGGCGCCTGCATGGCCCGCATCCCGGCGAGGGCGTGAAGGCGGGCCCGGCGCATGCGCCGGGCCGCGCCGGGGGGGAGGCACATGTCGTGGTCGATGGGGAAGGTGGGTGAATGGCTGGTCATAGGTTCCTCTGGGTGTAGGGACTGTCGTTGTGCGCTCACGATACATCGCTACGTATCGACTGTCAAGGGCTCCGCGGAAGACCCCCAGCGCCCCACCGCCCGGCGCTCAGACCCCTATGGCGCGGAAGCCGGCATCCAGCAATCGGGTGGCCTCGGGCCCGGTGCCCGGTGGCCCTGGAGCGTTGAGCAGGACAACGCCGAGCCGCACCGACCCGCGCTGCGCGGCCGCCACCAGGCAGTGGCCGGCGGCCTGGGTGTAGCCGGTCTTGACGCCGATCGTGCCCGGATAGCGCGCGAGCAGCAGCGGGTTGTTGTTGTAGAGGTAGAGCTTGCCGCCCTTCTGGGGGAACGGCCGGACGGCCATGGGGGTGGAGACGATCCGGGCCAGACGAGGTCGGCCCAGGATGGCCCGGGTCAGCGCCGCCAGGTCCACCGCGCACGAGTGGTTGCCCTTATCCTGGAAGCCGTCGGGGCGTGCGAACTGGGTGCAGCCCAGGTGCATCTGGACCGCCGTGCGGTTCATCAGCCCCACGAACGCGGTCAGCGTGCCTGACACGTGCTGGGCCAGGGCGATGGCCGCGTCGTTGCCCGACGGCAGCAGCAGGCCGTACATGAGGGTCTCGACGCCGATGCGCATCCCGAGCTTGAGCACGCCGATGGCCGATCCCTGATAGTTGACGGCGGCCCGGGTGATGCGCACGGGCTCCCCGGGCGACGTGCGCTCATCGACGAGCAGCGCGGTCATCATCTTGGTCAGGCTGGCGATCGGCACCCGCGCGGTGGGCCGGCGCGACCAGAGCATCTGGCCGGTGTCGATGTTCCACAACAGGCCGCTGACCGGCGGACGCCTGAAGGTGACGAGCACCTGCTCGCTGGGCGGCGCCGGACGCTCCCCGTAACGGGTCGGTTGGGGGGCCAGCCGGCGCGGGAGTCCCGCGGGCAGCGGGATGGCCGCCGCCCCGGCGTGGGCCATGGGTGTTCCGAGCTGACTCCCCGGTCCCGGCCCTGAGCCGGTGCCGATGGTCCCGCTGGCCAGCACGCCCCCGGCCATTCCGGCCAGGACGATGACCGCGAACAGCAGGCCCAGCGCGCGGCGCAGCTGGGCGCGGCGCCGCTCGCTGCGGATGCGCTCCTCATGGCGGCGCCACTCGCGCCGGGCCGCGATCTCGCGCAGGACGTCCTGATCCATGATGCCAGGATGGCGCACGGCGCCGACGGGGCGGTCGCTCGCCTGCCCCTCAGGCCAGCGCCGGCCTGGAGCCGAGGTAGTTGGGGTTGCGTCGGCGCGCGAGGGCCCGGACCACGAGCAGGCCGAAGGCGAAGCCCCCGACGTGGGCGAAGTACGCCACCCCGCCCCCGTCGCCCACCGGATTGGTCAGGCTCCCGGCCCCGAAGGCCACCTGCTCGAGGAACCACAGGCCCAGCACGAGGACCGCGGGCAGCTCGACGAAGAAGATGAACAGCAGGAAGACCATGGTCAGCACCCGGGCGCGGGGGTAGAGCACGATGTAGCCGCCAAGCACGGCGGCGATCGCCCCCGAGGCGCCGATCGTCGGCACCGCCGAGCCGGGGTCCACCGCCGTCTGCAGGGCGATCGCCGCCACGCCACCGAGCAGGTAGAAGGCAACGAAGCGCACCCGGCCCATCGCCTCCTCGATGTTGTTGCCGAAGACCCAGAGAAAAAGCATGTTGCCGGCGATGTGCAGGATGCCGCCGTGCATGAACATGGCGGTGAACGGGGTGAGCCAGAAGGCAGCGGTGTCGCGGGCTCCGGGCAGGTGGGCGCCACAGACGAGGTTGCCGGCGGCGTCGAGGGCCTGGAGGCACTGCCGCGACGGGTGGGCCAGCTCCCGCGGGATAGCGCCGTAGCGGATCACCGTCTCCTGATCGACGTGGAGGATGCCGTGGGCGGCCGCCTTCTCGAAGAAGAGGTAGACCACGATGTTGACCAGGATCAGCGCGTAGGTCGCCCACGCGACCCGGTCGGTGGGGACGTTGTCCCGGAGCGGGATCACCGAGCGGGAGCGTCGACGCGGTCAGGCGCCGACCGGCGTGGCCAGCGGACCCACGCCCGGCTGGTCCTGGGGGACGTGCTCGTCGGCGTGGTAGCTGGAGCGCACCAGGGGTCCGGCGGCGACGTGCTGGAAGCCCAGCGCGTAGGCGGCGCGCTGCAGCGCGGTGAACTCGTCGGGGTGCCAGTAGCGCACTACGGGCAGATGGCGCTCGGTGGGCCGCAGGTACTGCCCGACCGTGAGCACGGCGACGCCGTTCTCACGCAGAACCCCAAACGTGTCCACCATCTCTTCAAAGCTCTCGCCCAGACCGACCATGAGCCCCGACTTGGTGGTCACCTCGCCGCCGCCGATCTCCTTCGCCGTCCGCAGGACCCGGCAGGAGCGCTCGAAGCGCGAGCCTCGGCGGGCCAGGGGATAGAGGCGCGGGACCACCTCGACGTTGTGGTTGAACACGTCGGGTCGCTCGGCGATGACTCGGGCCAGGGGCATCTCCTCGCCGCGGAAGTCGGGGGTCAGGACCTCGATGCGGCAGGCCGGGGCCTGGGCGCGAAGCTGGCGGATGACCCCGACGAAGGCCGAGGCACCGTAGTCGGGCAGGTCGTCGCGGTCGACGCTGGTGATCACCGCGTGGCGCAGTCCCATCCGGGCCACCGAGCGGGCTACCCGGGCCGGCTCCAGCGGGTCGTGGTGGGTCGGGCGCCCGGTCTGGACGTTGCAGAAGCCGCAGCGCCGGGTGCAGGTGTCGCCCAGGATCATGAACGTCGCCGTGCCCCGCTCCCAGCACTCGCCCACGTTGGGGCAGGCGGCCTCCTCGCACACCGTGTTGAGCCGCTGACCGTCGATCATCGCCTTCAGCTCGCGATAGCGACGGCCTCCCGGAGCCGAGACCTTGAGCCAGCGCGGCTTGCGCTCGCGCAGGGGGCGGACCTCGCCGAGCAGCCCGGCGGCATCGGCCCCGCCGGGATTGGACCGCGAGCGCGTCGGCGTGCCCGGGGTGGGGCGCACCGGCGTCGGATCGAGGCCCTCGGTCAGGGTCACCGGGCCAGCGTAGTAGTAGGACGATCAGCGGGCGCGCGGAAGTGCGAGGACCTCGGCCGCCTCGAGTCGGGCCGGGTCGATCGGGCGCGGGCGGCGATCGAGCGCCTCGGCCAGGCGCAGCGCCATGCGCCCGCGAAACCGGTCGAGCTCGAAGCGCCCGGTCTCGGTGCCCACCGAGGTCATGCGCACGCCCTCCAGCCCGCAGGGGACGACCCACTCGAAGGGCTGCAGGTCGTTGACCACGTTGACCGCAAAGCCGTGGGTGGTCACCCCGCGCGAGACGTGCACGCCGATCGAGGCGATCTTGCGCTCGATCACCCATACGCCCGTAAGGCCGTCGCGCAGCCCGGCCTGCACGCCGACGTCGGCCAGCGCGGCGATGATCGCCGTCTCCAGGCGGCGCAGGTAGGCGACGACGTCGACGACTCCGACGATCGGGTAGCCCACGAGCTGGCCCGGGCCGTGGTAGGTGACCCGTCCGCCGCGATCGGTGGCCACCACGTCGATGCCCTGGGTGCGGTACCAATCCTCACCCATCGGAAGCTCACCGGGCTCGCTCCGTCGCCCGCGGGTGTACACGGGGTGGTGCTCGAGGAGCAGGACGACATCGTCCAGCGCCCCGGCCTGGCGGCGCGCCCGGAGGCGCTCCTGCATGGCCAGTGCGTCGCCGTAGGCCACGAGCCCCAGCTCGGCGACGAGGAGGTCGGGGGCGGTGGACGCGATCAAGCCCTATGCAGCGTAGCTCCGCTCGGCCCGCAGCCGCCGGGCTACGCTTCCAAGCGAGGATGGACCGCGCGGGGTTGATCCGGATGCGCTGGCGGATGCGCGGCGCCTGGATGTGGCCCACCTTCCCGGTGGTCACGCTGGTCGAGGCGCTGCTGCTGCATACGCTGCCGGTATCGGGAAACGGGTCGGCGACAGTCTCGGCGCTGCTGTTCGCCGGCTTCACCAACCTCGTGCTCGTGGCGGTCGTCGGCCCGCTGGTCGGAAGGCTGCTGCGTCGGCGGCGTCCCGACCTGCCCCGCGTCGTCGCGTCGAACTATGCCGGGACGGCGCTGCTCTGCGCCGGCCTGATCGGTGCGCTGGCCGCCGGGCTCACCCACGCCGGCGCCATCCGCGCCCAGCGCCGCGACCAGGTCCTGGCCGCCGACGCCACGCGGGGGTGGGTTGTGCGCAACGCGCCGCCCGACTACCACCTGCGCCTGGGCGCGCTGACCATCCACCAGCTGGGGCCCGGCTACTACCGGGGCTGCGTGCCCGGCCCGCAGAGCGATCGGTGGCTGTGCCTCTATGTCGACACCGGGCAGTCGCCGCCGGGAATCACCCGGGACCACGACACCCAGTCCAACGCCGAGCTCTTCCGGCCGTCGTTGGGGCCGTAGTACACCGCCCTCAGGCCAGCGCCAGCGGCTGCTCGAGGAGGTCGCGCAGACGCGCGAGGAAGCGGGCGGCCTCGGCGCCGTAGACGATCCGGTGATCGCAGGCCATGGTCAGCTCCATCAGCACGCCGGGCACCACGGCGCCGTCGCGGAGCACCGGACGTGGCCGGGCGGCGCCGACGGCCAGGATCGCGGCCTGGGGCGGGGTGATGATGGCGGTGAAGCGGTCGGCGCCGAGCATGCCCAGGTTCGAGACGGTGAACGTGGCTCCGGCCAGCTGCGGTGGCGTGACCGTGCCGTCGCGTACGCGCCCGCCCAGCGCTCGGGTCAGGCGTGCCAGCTCGCCCAGCGAGTGGTGGTCGGCGTCGTGGATGACCGGCACGGTCAGGTGCTCCTCGTTGGCCACGGCGATGCCGACGTTGATCCGCGGGTGCAGCTCGAAGCGTCCGTCGCGGTAGGACGCGTTGACCCGGGGGAAGGCCCGCAGGGTTAGCGCGCAGGCCCGGACCACCATGTCGTTGAGCGAGGGCACGGGATCCTCGCCGGCCAAGGAGCGCAGGCCCTTGCGCAGCCTCGTGGCCTCGGTCATATCGACCTCGACCGACACGGTGAAGTCGGGCACCGTGGCGCGTGACTCGGCCATGCGTCGGGCCACGGCCCGCTGGCTGCGGGTGGGCTCGACGACGGTCGGGACTCCGCGGGCCGTCTCGGCTCCGGGCCGCGCATCGGGAGCGCCGGCGGGTGACGCCGGCGCCGGTGGGTCCGCCGTCTCCACGTCGACTCGCACGACCCGGCCGCCGGGTCCGCTTCCCGTCACCGTGCCCAGCTCGACGCCGCGCTCCCGGGCGATGCGGCGAGCCAGCGGCGAAGCGCGCACGCGACTGGGTCGATCGCCGGCCGCCCCGGCTCCCGACGAGCCGCCGGTCGGCGTGGGGGCTGGCTCGGGCTGGCCGTCCTCGGCGGGGCCGCCGCTGGGGGCGACGGCTGGCTCGGGCTGGCCGTCCTCGGCGGGGCCGCCGGTGGGCGTGGCGGCTGGCTCGGCCTGGCCGTCGGACGGCGAGCCCTCGCCGGACTGGGCGCTCGGCTCGCTCGTCAGCCGAGCGATCGGCGCTCCGACCGGCAACGTCGTCCCTTCGTCGGCGAGGATGTGCAGGAAGCCGTCGCCGTCGGACGCATAGGCCATCGTCGCCTTGTCGGTCTCGATCTCCGCGACCTCCTCCCCGCGCGCGACCCGCTCGCCCTCGCGCTTGAGCCAGCGCAGGATGGTGCCCTCCTCCATGGAGTCCGACAACCGCGGCATGACCAGCTCGACCTCGCTCACGAGCGGGACGTCACGGCCAGCACGGCCGCCTCGATCTGCTCGGCATGGGGCAGCGCGGCCTGCTCGAGCGGGCGCGCGTAGGGCATGGGGACGTCGGCCCCGGTCACCCTGGTCACCGGAGCGTCGAGCCAGTCGAACGTCTGCTCTCCAATCAGCGCGGCGAGGTTGGCGCCAACCCCGCCGTGGGGCCAGCCCTCCTCCACGATCACGCAGCGCCCGGTCCGCTGGACCGACGCGCAGATCGCGTCGAGGTCCAGCGGGCGCAGCGTGCGCGGGTCGATCACGTCGGCCTCGATCCCGTGATGCTCGGCCAGCCCTACCGCCGCGCGCTCCGCCACCACCGCCATGCGCGAGATCCCGACAATGGTCACGTCGTCCCCGCTGCGGCGCACCGCCGCCCGCCCGAAGTCCAGCACGGCGTCCGGATCGCTGTCGTCGACCTCCCCGCGCACGCCGTAGAGCGACTCGTGCTCGATGAAGATCACCGGGTTGTCATCGCGGATAGCCGCCTTGAGCAGTCCGCGGGCATCGGCTGCCGTGGAGGGAACGGCGACGAGCAGGCCCGGGACCTGGAGGAAGAGCGCCTCGAGGCAGTGGGAGTGGGTGGGGCCGAGCTGATGCCCGGCGCCTTGGGGCATGCGGATGACCATCGGCACCGACGCCTGGCCGCCGAACATGTAGCGGATCGATGCCGCCGAGTTGACGATCTGGTCGAGGGCCAGAAGCGAGAAGTTGATCGTCATCAGCTCGACCACGGGCCG
>JAABUQ010010922.1_pt1 | contig 11779 bp, 13 predicted proteins | sample 5560001 | NCBI WGS metagenome assembly JAABUQ01 (sample SAMN10711888, study PRJNA513371) | rock metagenome | isolation source: Antarctica rocks | place: Antarctica: Victoria Land, Finger Mt nord | collected 2015-12-18
CGAGCGCCTTGAGTCCGTACTCGCCGAACTGGACCTTGACCTGCCCGCGCGAGAACCCGGCCCGACGACCGCGGTGCTGCTTGCGGAACTTGACGCGCTTGGGGGACAGCATCAGCGACCGCCCGCACCGGTGCTCGCTCCCCCGCCACCCGCTGCGCCGCCCGGACGCGGACTCCGGCCGCCGCCGGACCCACCCCGGCCAGGGCCACCGCCGGACCCACCCCGACCGGGACCGCCCGGACCGCCGCCGGAACCACCCCGACCGGGACCACCCGGACCGCCGCGACCGCCCTGCCCACCACCGCCGCCACCGCGACCGCCGGGACCGCCGGGACCGCCGCCAAGACCGCCGCCACCGCGTCCGCCCTGCCCACCACCGCGACCGCCGGGACCGCCACCAAGACCACCGCCACCGCGTCCGCCGGGACCGCCGCCGGCGCCTCCGCGCCCGCCCGCCCCGCCGCCGGCGCGCCCACGGCCCTCCCGACCGCCACGGCCATCGCGACCGCCACGCTCGGAGGCCTGCTGCGCGGGCTCGTCCATGCTCGTGAGATCGGTGCCGGTGTAGCCCGCGGGCATGATCTCACCCTTGTTGATCCAGCACTTCACGCCGATCCGGCCGAACGTCGTGCGGGCCTCGTGGAAGCCGTAGTCGATGTCCGCGCGCAGCGTGTGAAGCGGCACGCGCCCGTCGGAGTAACCCTCGGTGCGCGCCATCTCCGCTCCGCCGAGCCGGCCGGAGACCTGCACCTTGACCCCCTTGGCGCCGGAGCGCATCGCGCTCGTGAGCGCGCGCTTCATCGCGCGGCGAAACGCGACCCGGTTCTGGAGCTGCTCGGCGATCGACTGTGCGACCAGTCGCGCGTCGAGCTCGGGCCGCTTGATCTCGAGGATGTTGACCTTGACCTGCTTGCGGGTGATGCGATGCAGGTCGCGGCGCAGCTGATCGACCTCCGATCCTGACTTTCCGATCACGATCCCCGGCCGCGCCGTGTGGATGTTCACCTCGACCTCGGTCGCGTTCTTGCGAATCGTGATGTCGGAAAGACCGGCATGGGAGAGCCGGCGGATGATGTGGCCGCGAATCTCCGTGTCCTCGTGCAGGTAGTCGGCGAAGTGCCGTTCGTTGAACCAATTCGACTTCCAGTCGTGGATGTAGCCCACGCGGATCGACTCGGGATGTACTTTCTGACCCATGGCTTGTGGTTATTCCTTTGGCGTGAGCAAGATCGTGAGGTGACTGGTGCGCTTGCGGATGCTCGTCGCGCGCCCTTTCGCGCGCGGTCGGAACCGCTTGATGGTCGGACCCCGGTCGGCCTTGACGGTCTTCACGTAGAGATCCTCGCCGACGAGCTCGTGGTTGTGCTCGGCATTGGCGACCGCGGACTCGAGCAGCTTGCTCCAGTCACGCGAGATCGCACGTGGCGTATGAGCCAGGATAGCTCGCGCTTCCTCAACGCTCTTTCCGCGGATGTGATCGCAGACCAGGCGAGCCTTCCGAGGGGAGGAGCGAACGTACTTGGCCTGGGCGCGGACGACGGGAAGCGGCGCGCCGGGATCGCGCCGGGATCGCCGGCGGGACGGGGCCGGCTTGGGGCCAGGAGCACCGCCGTCGCGCCGCGCCGGGCGGACCGGCTCGGCGGCCTCGACCTCGCCCGCGGGCTCCTCGGGCGCGGGCTCCTGCCCGGACTGCTCGGCCCCGGGCTCCTCGGGCGCTGAGGGCTCAGGGAGCACCTGAGCGTCCGGCTCTTCCCCAGCTTGGGGGGCGATGCCGGAAGCGGCCGTGGCGTCGTGCGCCTGCTCGTCGACCGCCGACTCCGAGGTCGCGTCCACGTCCGAAGCGACTCGCGTCGCCTCGGCGTGCGACTCCGTTTCGGGCTCTGAGCGCGTCGCTTCGGACGCGGATGCCGCCTCGGAGGCCGTAGCCCTGCGACGACGAAGCAGACGACGCTTGCGCTGCTCTTCCGGCTCGCTCTCGGGCTTCTCGGGCTTCTCGGGCTTCTCGGGCTTCTCGGGCGTCATCGTCTCTTTCCGGTTGCCGCGTGGCCCCGATAGAGCCGCGTCGGGGCGAACTCGCCGAGCTTGTGTCCGACCATCGATTCCGAGATGAACACGGGCACGTGCCTGCGCCCGTCGTGAACGGCGATCGTGTGCCCGACCATCTCGGGGAAGATCGTGGAGGTTCGCGACCAGGTCCTGAGCATCCGCTTCTCGCCGGAGGCGTTCATCGCCTCGACGCGCGTGATCAGGCGCTCGTCTACGAACGGGCCCTTCTTGCTCGAGCGACTCACCGCTTCTTACCTCTCCTCCGGCCACGCACGATGTGGCGATCAGACTGCTTGCCTTTCTTGCGGGTGCGGTACCCGAGCGTCGGAACGCCCCACGGGGTCACCGGGTTGCGACCCGGTGTCGTTGAGCCCTCACCGCCGCCGTGGGGATGGTCGACGGGGTTCATCGCCGTGCCGCGCGTCTGCGGGCGCACGCCCATGTGGCGCTTGCGGCCCGCCTTCCCGATCCTCACGTTCTGATGGTCGGAGTTGCCGATCGTGCCGACCGTCGCGCGGCACTCGGAGCGGACCATGCGCATCTCCGCGGAGGGCAGGCGCAGCGTCACGTAGTCGCCCTCCTTCGCCAGGAGCTGGATCGCCGCCCCGGCCGCGCGTCCCAGCTGGCCGCCGCGGCCGGGGGTCAGCTCGACGTTGTGCACGACCGTGCCGGGGGGCATGTTCGCGAGCGGCAGGCTGTTGCCGACGCGGATGTCCGCGCCAGGACCCGACTCGACGGTTGCGCCCACCCGCAGCCGCTGGGGCGCGAGGATGTAGCGCTTCTCGCCGTCGGCGTAGTGCAGCAGCGCGATGTACGCGGAGCGGTTGGGGTCGTACTCGATCTCGGCGACCTTCGCCGGCACGCCGTCCTTGCCGCGCTTGAAGTCGATCTTGCGGTACAGGCGCTTGGCGCCGCCACCGCGGTGGCGTGATGTCTTGCGTCCGTGGGCGTTGCGCCCGCCCGACTTCTTCAGCCCCTCGGTCAGTGACTTCTCAGGCTGGGAGCGGGTGATCTCGGCGAAGTCCGGATAGGTGACGAACCGGCGCCCGGGACTGGTCGGCTTGGGCTTGCGAATCGGCATTAGCCCTCCGCGGGGCCTCCAGCCCCGCGTGTGGGACGGAAGAGCGAGCTCCGCGAGCTGCCTCCGGCCTCGCTCAACCGTTCGCGCATAGCGCTCACTCCGCCCCCTCCAGTCCGCTGAAGATCGGGATGGTGTCGCCCTCGCGAACCTGCACGATCGCCTTCTTCCACTGGCGCGTGCGCCCGACGCTCTGTCCGCGGCGCTTGGGCTTGCTCTTGACCGAGGCGGTCCGAACCGCCACTACCTTGACGTCGAACAGCTCCTCGATCGCCTGGCGGATCTGCGTCTTGTGCGCGCGCTCGTGCACCCGGAAGGTGTACTTGCCGGCCTCGGCGAGCACGTATGTCTTCTCGGATACGACCGGCCGGATGATCACCTGACTGAAGTCCATCACTCGCTCTCCGCTTCCCCAGCGATCGCGGGGCCACCAGCCGCGTCCGCGTTCGCGTCCCCAGCGATCGCGGGCCCACCAGCCGCGTCCGCGTTCGCCGCCACCGCATCCCTTGCGCCCGCGTTCGGAGCGGCCGCGTTCTCCACGTGACCGGCCGTGCGCGCGCTCAGCTCGGCCATCGCCGCCTCTGAGACCAGCAGCGATGCGGCACCGATCACGTCCGCGACGCCGGCCTCGAGGACCCCCATCACGGCGACCCGCTCGATGTTCCGAAACGACTTGCCGGCCGCCGCCTCCGATTCGCGCAGCAGCACCAAGGTCGGGACGGCGGCACTCCAGTCCGACAGCAGCCCGGCGGCGCGCTTGGTGGCCGGCGCGGCGAACGCGGAGGCGTCGAACACCGCCAGCGTGTCACGCTCGGCGTGCATCGAGAGCGCGCTGCGCAGGGCAGCCCGGCGCGCCTTGCGATTGACCTTGAAGGTGAAGCTCCGCGGCGTCGGGCCGAACACGACTCCGCCGCCGGTCCACACCGGCGATCGCGAGGAGCCGGCGCGAGCACGCCCAGTGCCCTTCTGGCGCCACGGCTTGGCCCCTCCGCCTCGTACCTCGCCCCGGGTCAGCGTCGACGCGGTGCCGCTGCGTCGCGCGTTCAGCTCGGCGCGGACGGACTCGTGCACGAGCGGCATGTTGAAGAGCGCCCCGAACACGGCCGGGTCCAGGATGACCGAACCCCCGCCGATCACCGGCGCGCTCAGCGGAGCATCCGACCCTCCCCGGGGAGCATCCGACCCCCCGCCAGAAGCGCGACGAGGACCCGACCCCCCACGAGCAGCACCCGACTGCCCACCGCGGGGGCTACGTGAAGCGCCCGACCCGCGACGCTGAGCGCGGCGACTAGCCATCGGTGCGCACCTTCACCGTCGAACCGCGAGGCCCCGGGACCGCGCCCCGCACAAGCATCAGGCTCTGCTCGGGGATCACCTCGACGACCGTCAGGCCTCGCTGCGTGACCTGGACGCCGCCCATCCGGCCCGGGCCGCGGATCCCCTTGAATACGCGCGAGGGGGTCGCGGACGCGCCGATCGACCCCGGCGCGCGAACATTGTGCGAGCCGTGGGACTTGGGACCGCTGGCGAAGTTGTGGCGCTTGATCGTGCCCTGGAAGCCCTTGCCCTTCGAGCGACCGGAGACCTTGACCCGCTGACCGGGCTCGAACGCGTCCACGGTCACCGTCTCGCCGACGAGCAGCTCGCCGGCCTCGTCGCGGAACTCGGCCAGGTGACGGTGGGCGGAGGCATCCCCCTTCTTCAGGTGCCCGAGCTGCGCCCTGGTCAGCGACTTCTCCTTGCAGGGAGCGAAGGCCAGCTGCACGGCCTCGTAGCCGTCGCGCTCGAAGGTGCGGATCCCGGTCACCGGACACGGTCCGGCCTCCAGCACGGTCACCCGCTCGACGCGGCCATCCTCGAGGAACCGTTGCGTCATCCCGAGCTTCTTGGCGAGGATCGCGGCCATTGCACCCAGCTCCTAGGAGGCGAGGCGAATCTCGATATCCACCCCGGCCGGCAGATGGTCGAGTCGCTGGAGCGAGTCGACCGTCTTGGGCGTCGGCTGATGGATGTCGATCAGTCGCTTGTGCGTGCGGATCTCGAAGTGCTCCCGCGAGTCCTTGTCCTTGAACGGCGAGCGGATCACGCAATAGACGTTCTTCTCCGTGGGCAGGGGCACGGGACCCGACACGGTCGCGCCGGTGCGCGTCGCCGTCTCGACGATCTCCTTGGCCGCTGTCTCGATCGCCGTGTGGTCGTAGGACTTCAGGCGAATGCGGATCTTGTTCTGGGCGATGGTTGCCATTGTCTCTTCTTTTTGGGTTCCTCCGCGGGGCCTCCGGCCCCGCGTCCTGAAATCTAGTTCGGCCTCCAGCCTCTCTTAATCCCGCGGCCTCCGGCCCCGCGTTCTGAAGACCTAGTTCGGCCTCCGGCCTCTCTTGAGTTGATTTACGCAGGGCGAGCCCGGACTGCGGAGCCGCCCATCAGGTCGTATCGACAAAAAAACAGGCGGCGGGCCGAAGGCCCTAGCCGCCCCTTACTACTGAATCACTTCGCTTACGACTCCCGAGCCGACCGTCCGGCCGCCTTCGCGGATCGCGAACCGCAGACCCTGGTCCATGGCGATCGGCTGGATCAGCTCGATCTCCATCTGGACGTTGTCTCCCGGCATCACCATCTCCGTGCCCTCCGGCAGGTTGGCCACGCCGGTGACGTCGGTCGTGCGGAAGTAGAACTGCGGCCGGTAGCCGGTGAAGAACGGCGTGTGACGGCCACCCTCCTCCTTCTTGAGGACGTAGACCTCGGCCATGAACTTGGTGTGCGGCGTGATCGAGCCGGGCTTGCACAGCACCTGGCCGCGCTCGATGTCCTCGCGCTTGGTCCCGCGCAGCAGGCAACCGACGTTGTCGCCGGCGCGGCCCTCGTCGAGGATCTTCTTGAACATCTCGACGCCGGTGACCACCGTCGAGGTCGTCGGGCCGATGCCCACGATCTCGACCGTCTCGCCGGTCTTGATGATGCCCTGTTCGATCCGCCCGGTGGCCACCGTGCCCCGTCCGGTGATCGAGAAGACGTCCTCGACCGGCATCAGGTAGGGCTTGTCGAGGTCGCGCACGGGCTCGGGGATGTAGGTGTCGAGCGCATCCGCCAGCTCGAGGATCTTCCCCTCGTACTCCTTGTCGCCCTCGAGCGCCTTGAGCGCCGAGCCGGTCACGAACGGGATGTCGTCGCCCGGGAACTCGTACTCGGAGAGCAGATCGCGGATCTCGACCTCGACCAGCTCGAGCAGCTCGGGATCGTCGACCATGTCGGCCTTGTTGAGGAACACGACGATGTAGGGAACGCCGACCTGGCGGGCGAGCAGGATGTGCTCGCGCGTCTGGGGCATCGCCCCGTCGGCGGCGGACACGACCAGGATCGCGCCGTCCATCTGCGCCGCGCCGGTGATCATGTTCTTGACGTAGTCGGCGTGCCCCGGGCAGTCGACGTGCGCGTAGTGACGGTTGGCGGTCTCGTACTCGACGTGCGAGGTCGCGATCGTGATCCCGCGTGCCTTCTCCTCGGGAGCGTTGTCGATCGACTCGAACGACCGCACCTCGGTGCCGCCGCCGAAGTTCTCGTTCAGCACCTTGGTGATGGCCGCGGTCAGCGTCGTCTTGCCATGGTCGATGTGACCGATGGTGCCGACGTTGACATGGGGCTTGTCGCGCTCGAACTTGGCCTTCGCCACTTTGGTGTGCTCCTTTGGGTCTTCGCTTTGGTGTCCGTCTCAGGACGAACAATCTAAAATACAAACTTCCGTCCGCGGCTGCTGCTAGGTCCTCAGGCGAGGCTGGGGGTCCTCACGCCGCCGCCCTGCTCGCCCACCACCTTCTCGGCGATGTGCGGTGGCACCACCTGGTAGCGGTCGAACTGCATCGTGTAGGTCGCGCGGCCCTGGGTGTTGGAGCGCACGTCGGTCGCGTAGCCGAACATCTCCGCCAGCGGGACCTCGGCGCTCACCACCTGGGCGTTGCCGCGCTGCTCCATCCCTTGAATGTGGCCGCGACGGCGGTTCAGATCCCCGATCACCTCGCCCATGAACTCCTCGGGGGTCACGACCTCGACCGCGAAGATCGGCTCGAGCAGCACCGGCTTGGCCCGGGCGACCGCGGCCTTCAGCGCCAGCGATCCCGCGACCTTGAAGGCAATCTCCGAGGAGTCGGTGTCGTGGTACTTGCCGTCGGTCAGCGTGACCCGCACGTCGACCATCGGATAGCCGGCGCGCGGGCCGTTCTCGAGCGCCTCCTCGACGCCCTTCTCGACCGCCGGGATGAACTCGGTGGGGATCGAGCCGCCCCGGACCTTGTTGACGAAGTCAAAGCCCTCCCCCGGCGCGGGCTCGATGTTGATGTAGACGATCCCGTACTGGCCCGAGCCGCCGGTCTGGCGCACGAAGCGGCCCTCGACCTTGGTCGCGCTGGCGCTGATCGTCTCCCGGTAGGAGACCTGCGGGCGGCCGACGTTGGCGTCGACCTTATACTCGCGCAGCATCCGGTCGACCAGCACCTCGAGGTGCAGCTCGCCCATCCCGGAGATCTCGGTCTGCCCGGTGTCCTCGTTGGTGCGGACCTGAAAGGTCGGGTCCTCCTCGGCCAGGCGCGCGAGCGCGATGGACATCTTCTCCTGGTCGATCTTCGTCTTGGGCTCGATCGCGACCTTGATCACCGGCTCGGGGAAGACGATCGTCTCGAGCTTGATCGGCCGGTCGAGCGCGGCGAGCGTGTCGCCCGTGACGACCTGCTTGATCCCCACCCCAGCCGCGATGTCGCCGGCGTAGACCTCCTGCAGCTCCTCGCGCTCATTGGCGTGCATCATCAGGATCCGCCCGATGCGCTCGGTGCGACCGGTCGAGACGTTCAGCACGCGGGAGCCGGCGGCGAGCTTGCCGGAGTAGACGCGGAAGTAGGTCAGCTTGCCGACGTAGGGGTCGGCCATGATCTTGAACGCCAGCGCGGCGAACGGCTCCTCGTCGGACGCGGTGCGCTGCGCCGGACGCCCGCCGTTCTCAGAGCCCCTGTCGGGCTCGAGCCCCTGCACGGAGGGCACCTCGAGCGGGCTGGGGAGATAGTCGATCACCGCGTCGAGCAGCGGCTGCACACCCTTGTTCTTGAAGCTCGAGCCGCACAGGACGGGGGTCATCTTGGTCCCGAGGGTCGCCTTGCGGATCGCCTCCTTCAGCCGGGCCACGGGAATCTCCTGATCCTCGAGGATCATCTCGACCAGCCCGTCGTCGTAGTGGGAGACCTCTTCGAGCAGGTGCTCGCGCGCGGCGGCGGCGGCAGCGACCAGCTCGGCCGGGATCTCGATCACGTCCTGCTCCTTGCCGAGCTCGTCGTGGTAGACGATCGCCTTGTTCTGCACGAGGTCGACGATCCCCTTGAACTCGGACTCGGCGCCGATCGGCAGCTGGATCGGGACAGGGTGCGCGCCGAGGCGATCGATCATCGTCCGCACGCCGCGGTCGAAGTCGGCGCCGATCCGGTCCATCTTGTTGATGTAGGCGATCCGCGGCACGTGGTACTTGTCGGCCTGGCGCCACACGGTCTCTGACTGGGGCTCGACGCCGGCGACCGAGTCGAACAGCGCGATCGCCCCGTCGAGCACCCGTAGCGAGCGCTCGACCTCGACGGTGAAGTCGACGTGGCCCGGCGTGTCGAGGATGTTGATCCGGTGCCCGTTCCACTCGCAGGTCGTGGCCGCCGAGGTGATCGTGATGCCCCGCTCCTGCTCCTGCTCCATCCAGTCCATCACCGCCGCGCCCTCGTGCACCTCGCCCATCTTGTAGGTGCGCCCGGTGTAATAGAGGATCCGCTCGGTCGTCGTCGTCTTGCCGGCGTCGATGTGCGCCATGATCCCGATGTTGCGAGTGTTGTGAAGGCTGAAGCTGCGAGGCATGAAATCGGTTCTTCTCGGTGGGTCCCATCCGAGTTCTGCAGGTCGCGAACATGAAAAAGGGCCCCAGGGGACCCGTTCACGACGCAGGTGTCGGCACGGGAGCGATGTCTAGTGGGTCGGCATCTCCATTGCTTGGATTCTCCGCGCCCGAGAGGCAAGCACGACTGAGCGCAACGCCGCCCGAGGCGAGCTACGAATATAGCATCGTCCCCGCCTTCGGTTCAGGTCGCGGGTGTGCGGCGCAAGGTGGGGTGGAGGTTTCTCGGTCTATGTCCAAGACACTTCCATCGCATCCGCTCGGGCCCTCGCTTCAGCCGCCCGCGATGGTGGTTCAGCCGCCCGGGATGGTGGTTCAGCCGCCCGGGATGGTGGTTCAGCCGCCCGGGGTGGGCATTCCGCGGCCAACCGCCGGATAGGTCCCGTCCCAGTGCAGGCGCTCGAGCATCAGCAGCCGGTTCTCCGACCGGTGCGACGGGGAGCGCTGGGCGTGATAGAGGAGGTACGTCCTGCCGTCGGGTCCCTGCACCGGATGCGAGGAGTGGCCGGGGCCGAGAAAGCCGTGGCCGCTGCGCAGGATCGGCGAGGCGAGCTTGACGAACGGGTCCCGGAGCGGGTCAGCGGAGCTCGCCACCCCCACCGCGTAGGTCGCGTCCCAGGTGCTGGCGCCGCTGTAGAGCAGGTAGAAGCGCCCGTCGTGGTAGAAGGGCTCAGGCCCTTCCACAGTGCAGTTCGTCGCCGGATCGCACTCCCATCTGCGCCCGACCTGCAGGACCTCGTGCGCCGGCGGCGCCAGCGCCAGCCCGTCGTCTGAGAGCTTTCCCGCCCAGATCTGCGTCGCCTGATCCGCCCAGAAGAGGTACAGCTGGCCCGTGCGCTGGTCGCGCACGACGCTCGGATCGATCGAGCCGCCGATGTGCTCCTGCTGATGCTTCTGGCTGGCTCCGACCGCGTTGAACTGGCCGCGGTAGTGGAGGATGCGCGTGTGCCACGGGCCGCCCAGCGAGGACGCGCTCGCCACCCCGATCACCATCGTGCCGGGCGCGGCCGGACCTTCACCGGGGATCTGGAGACCGACCCGAGCGGGGTTGTACTGGGCGGCGAAGTACACCACCCAGTGATCGTGGATGCGGAAGATCTCCGGCGCCCAGTAGCGACCGCCCTCGGGACCACCCGCCGGTCTGACCGCCCACCACGGCTGGTGGCCGTAGGGGAACACGTACCCGGCCAAGCGCCAGTGGATCAGGTCCCGGGACTCGCGGATCGGAAAGGCATTGGGTTCGTAGTTGGACGTGCACACCATGTAGTAGCGCCAGCCGCCCGTCCTCGCATCGACCACGCTCGGGTCCGGGCAGGACAGCGGAGCGCCGGTGGCGGCGTTGTGCAGCGGATTGGTGTAGTGCATCGAGACCGCCCCCCTTGGCCCCGGGACCGTCAACGCCGCGGCGAGGAGCAGCAAGGCGCACGCGGCGAGCCCGATCGGGCTGATCAGTACGCGGGCGAGACGGCGGCCGAGGGAGGTCGGGACGCGCCGCGCACCGGCGAGGCGGGAGCGGAAGGTCGGGGCGCCCCGCGCACCGGCGAGACGGCGGGGTGAGGTCGGCGTCCCCGGCGCACGATCGGCACGCCCGCGGAGCGAGAGCGACTGCCCCGCGCGCGCTGCGCGCCGGCAACGGGTGCCTACCAGCGATAGTGGGCGAAGGCCTTGTTGGCCTGCGCCATGCGGTAGATGTCGTCCTTGCGCTTGTATGCGCCACCCTGCTGCTGCTGGGCGTCGAGCAGCTCGTGCGCGAGGCGCTGCGCCATCGTCTTCTCACGCCGGGCGCGGGCGAACTGGACCAGCCAGCGGACCGCCAGCGTGCGGGCGCGGCGCGAGGGAACCTCGACCGGCACCTGGTAGGTGGCGCCGCCGACCCGGCGGGAGCGGACCTCGAGCACCGGGGTGAGCGCCTTCACGCCCGCCTCGAGCTGCTCGACCGGGTCCTTCCCGGTGCGCTCGGCGAGGATCGCCAGGGCGTCGTAGACGATCGTCTCCGCGAGCGACTTCTTGCCGTGGAGCATCACCTTGTTGATGACCTGCTGGACGTACCGGTTGCGGTGGATCGGGTCAGGCTCGATCGGCCTGATCTGAGCTGCGGCGCGGCGCGGCACGAGCGTCTACTTCGCCTTCACGCCGTACTGCGAGCGAGCCTTCTTGCGGTCCGAGACGCCCGCGGCGTCGAGGCTCCCGCGGATCACCTTGTAGCGGAACCCCGGCAGATCCTTGACCCGCCCGCCGCGCACGAGCACGACCGAGTGCTCCTGGAGGTTGTGCCCCTCACCGGGGATGTACGCGCCGACCTCCATCCCGTTGGTGAGCCGTACGCGCGCGACCTTGCGCAGCGCGGAGTTGGGCTTCTTCGGAGTCGTCGTGTAGACGCGCGTGCAGACGCCGCGACGCTGAGGCGCGGCCACCTTCTTCTTGCGGCCCTTGCCGGACTTCAGGCCCGGCGTAGCAAGCTTCTTCTTCGGCGCGGTGCGCCCCTTGCGGATCAGTTGGCTCGTCGTCGGCATGCGCCCGGAGGGTAGCAGGGTGGCTTCAGATGGCTGTGGCGCGGGACCGGGTGACCAGCGCTGGACGGCGGCTCGGTCCGGTTCTTGCGAGCTCGCGTGGAGATGACGAATGGCCCGGTCAGAGAGCCGCTCCGGCCTCGGGGTGCAATCGGGTGTGCATCGCTCCGGGCTCGAGGAGCGACCTGGGACCTGAGGCGCTCCCAACTCGACCTGCGACCTGCTCTAGAT
>JAABUQ010010923.1_pt1 | contig 11779 bp, 8 predicted proteins | sample 5560001 | NCBI WGS metagenome assembly JAABUQ01 (sample SAMN10711888, study PRJNA513371) | rock metagenome | isolation source: Antarctica rocks | place: Antarctica: Victoria Land, Finger Mt nord | collected 2015-12-18
CAACGCCTTGCTCCTGGTCACGAGCAACAAGAGCGAGGCGGCCGTCGGCTACACCACGATGGACGGCGACTCCAGCGGCGGCCTCGCCCCGATCGCCGACGTGCCCAAGAGCCTCATCAAGCTCTACCTCGATTGGGCGGCCGACTTCCACGGCTTGAAGTCGCTCCGGTTGATCAAGGCGATGGAGGCCAGCGCCGAGCTGCGGCCCCAGGGCTCGGAGCAGACCGACGAGGCCGACCTGATGCCCTTCCCGGTCCTCGACCAGATCATGCACGCCTTCGTCCAGCTCGCGCTCGACCCGGTCGACATCCTCCGCCGGCTCTGGCCGGCGATGCGGGCCCGGTACGACCACGACCTCGCCCGCTTCGCCGCCGACGTCCGCAAGTTCGTCAAGCTCTTCTGCATCGCCCAGTGGAAGCGCGAGCGGATCGCGATCAGCTTCCGCGTGACCGCCTTCGACCTCGACCCCAAGACCGGCTTCCGCTTCCCCCCCGTCCAGGCCCCCTTCACCGAGGAGCTGGCCGAGATGGACCGCTTCGTTCAGGCCGTCCTGGCCGGCGAGGCTTCGGTCGACACCTCGGATCGTTGACGGGTCGGAGGGGCGTCGAACCAGGCGCTCCAGGCCGGCCGCAGCCGGATCAAGATCCAGCGGCTCAGGAGGCCGACGCCGAGGAACCAGGCGATATCGAGCCCCTTCTCGATCGCCGAGAGGGTCGAGATGCCGTCGATCTGCCCCCGCCGGAGCGCCGCGGCCAGCATCAAGGCCACGAGGAACGTGCCCGAGCCGGCCCACTCGGTCCACGCCCAGGGGAAGCGGCGGACCCGGGCGTCGATCGCGGCGATGAGGGGGACGCCGAAGAGGAGGCCGAGCGGGATCATGGCCAAGTGCTGGCAGGCCATCCAGTAGGTCGCGGCCCCGATGCCGGCCCCGAACCCCGATGAGGGGGCGAGGAGGTTGGGCCCATCGATCCCGATCACCCCGATCGCCCCCCAGAGGGCGACGAACGCCAGCCAGGCCGTGGCCAGCGTCTTGAACCAGGGGTGGAACCCAGCCCGACCGACCCGGAGCAGGACCAGGCCCCCCGCGACCATCAGCGCGGTCAGGCCGGCGACGGCCCATCGGGGGCCGGAAAACGAGACGTCGCCCCCCAGGGCCGGCGGGTCGCCCCCCAGGGCCGAGCCGAGGCCGAAGCCGAGGACCTGCTCGATCGCCCGGTCGACCTGCCACTCCGGCCGGTCCGTCACTTGGTAGATCGCCGCCAGGATCGCCAGCCACTCGGCGGGCCTGGCCCTCCGCCCGTACCGGATCAGACGGGCCAGCACCACGACCGAGATCGCCACGGCCCCGACCGTGGCCCAGGATGAAGAGATCAACACCGGGTGGAACACGCCTCGGGGCAAGGCGGGCCGGAGTACGATCCCCAGGCCGACCCCCGCCGCCAGGGCCATCATGTCGGCCGCCGTCATCGATCGGGGTTCACGGAGCATCGATCACCTTTGCGGATGTCGTCGGGGCCCTATTGGAGTGATATAGCTCGCCCCGCGGGCCAATTCAACCTCCGGCGATCTTGACCGACTTTCCGGCCCCGATCGCGGCGACGATGGCCTCGGTGTCGTAGACGCAGCCGCCCCAGGTCCCGCCGCCGAGGGCTTGGAGGGCGGCCCAGAGCCGGGTGTCGTCGGGCAGGTCCGGGTCGGGGGACAGGTCGGGGTGGGGCGGGCGATCGATCAGGAGCACGGCGGCCTCTTCGGGGGTGAGGTCGCGACCCTCGGCCCCGACGAGGTCGACGGTCCCTTCCAGGTTCACCCGGTCGACGATGATCCGGATCGCGTCGCCGTCGCGGACCTTGCCCAGCGGCCCGCCGGCGAGGGCCTCGGGCCCGACGTGGCCGATGCAGGCTCCGGTGGAGACGCCGGAGAAGCGGGCGTCGGTGACGACGGCGATCTCCTTGCCGAAGGAGAGGTGCTTGAGGGCCGCGGTGATCTGGTAGATCTCCTCCATCCCCGAGCCCATCGGCCCCCGGCCGATCAGGACGAGGACGTCGCCGGACCGGAGCGGGTGGGGCCCCTGCCCCTTGATCGCCGCGATGGCGTCCCGCTCGCGGGTGAAGACCCGGGCCGGGCCGACCTTGCGGTACACGCCATCCGGGCCGACCACGGTCGGGTCGATGGCCGTGCTCTTGATGACCGAGCCTTCGGGCGCGAGGTTCCCCCGGGGGAAGGTGACGGTGCTGGTGAGCCCTCGGGCGCGGGCCCGCTCGGGGGGCATGATCACGTCGTCGGGGTCGACGCCGTCCTCGCTCAGCAAGCGGGCCCGGACCCGGCCCCGGCGGTCGCTCGACTCCCACCGGTCGAGCGTGGCGGAGATGGGCTCGCCCGAGATCGTGAGGGCCGCCAGGTCGAGCAGGCCGAGCGAGCGGAGGTGGAGCATCACCTCGGGCACCCCGCCCGCGAGGTAGGCGCGGATGGTCGGGTGGTAGCTCGGCCCGTTGGGCAGGACGTCGACCAGCCGGGGGGTCCGGCGGTTGACCACCGTCCAATCGGACACCGTGGGCCGATCGAGCCCGGCGGCGAAGGCGATGGCCGGGATGTGGAGCAGGAGGTTGGTCGAGCCGCCGAACGCGGCGTGGACCGTCATGGCGTTGCGGATCGAGGCCGGGCTGAGGATCTTCCCGGTGGTCAACCCTTCGCCGGCCATCCGGGCGACGGCTCGCGCCGATCGGCGGGCGATGTCGAGCCAGATCGGCTGGCCCGACGGGGCGAGCGCGGCGTGGGGGACGGTCAGGCCCAGGGCCTCGGCCACGACCTGGGCCGTCGCCGCCGTGCCGAGGAACTGGCAGCCCCCGCCGGCCGAGGCGCAGGCCCGGCAGCCGAGCTCGGAGGCTTCCTGGAGGCTCAATTCGCCGTGCGAGTAGCGGGCGCCGATGGATTGGATCTTGCCGGCGTCCTCCCCCTGGCGAGGGGGCAAGGTCACGCCGCCGGGGACGAGGACGCCCGGCAGGTCCTTCGAGCCGGCCAGGGCCAGGAGCATCGCCGGCAACCCCTTGTCGCAGGTGGCGACGCCGAGCACCCCCTTCCGGGTCGGCAGCGAGCGGATCAGCCTCCGGAAGACGATCGCCGCGTCGTTCCGATAAGGGAGGCTGTCCATCATCCCCGCCGTCCCCTGGGTCCGGCCGTCGCAGGGGTCGGAGACCATCCCGGCGAACGGGGCCATGCCCAGGGTTTTCAGCTCTTCGGCCGCCTCCTGGACCAGCAAGCCGACCTCCCAATGCCCCGTGTGGTAGCCCAGCGCGATCGGGGTGCCGTCGGGGGCCCGGACGCCCCCTTGGGTGCTGAGGATCAGGTAGGGGTCGCGGTCGACCTGGTCGGGCCGCCACCCCATCCCGGCGTTCTGGGTCAGGCCGAAGAGGTCGCCCGAGGGCCAATGCTTGAGCCGGTCGTCGGTCAGGGGGATCGAGCCGATCGGGCCGTCGGCCTTGGTCTGGACGTCGTAGAGCGAGGCGTCTGAATCGATCTCGATCATGGAGCGATATCTCGGAAATCGGCAAAATCAACATGTAGGGTGGCGTCGAGCGGAGCGAGGCCCACCTTCCGACCCGTTCGATCGCGGAAGGTGGGCTCCGCTCAGCGCCACCCTATATGTTTGCGCGATGGGGTAAGTCGAGGCGACCCGGCTCGACGGACCGATCGATCCTGGCTCGCGTCAATCGGCGAACTCGAACCGGCCGGCGCGGAAGCGGTAGGGCTTGAGGATCTCGCCCCGGTCGTCGGGATTGGGCCGGTCGCCGTCGCCGATGACCATCCCGTTGTCGAAGCAGAAGAAGAGGCGGTGGGTGCCCTCGGCGCGGGCGGGTTGGTCGATGATGATGCGGAAGTTGCCGTCGGCGGCGATCCGGGCGGTGGCCTGTCGATACCAGTATCCGTCGGCGGGGCGTCCGAGGTCGTCGAGGACGACCGCGCTGTGGGCGGGGGAGTCGGCGACGACCCGGCCGGTGATCGTCAGGCGGTCGGTGGCCGGGTCGTGGGCCCGGCGGAAATCGGCCAGCTTGACGAGCGGGAGCCGGGCCCGGTCGGCGGGTCGGCCCGAGAAGACCGGGTGCTTCCAGAGGATCGCCGCCGAGGCGTCGGTCAGGTAGACGCGATCGGCCTTGGGGAGTCGCCGCTCGGCGTAGACCGAGTTGTTCGCGCCCATCAGCGAGTTCCCCAGGCCGAGCGCGGGGTCGGGCCCGATATGGGGCAGGCCGAAGGCGTGGCCGAGCTCGTGGACGGTCCCCTTGAGCTCGAACTTGGCGTTGAAGCCTTGTTCGGGCCCGAGGTCGGGGCGGACATCGCCGGGGGTCGAGTTGTAGTGGACGATCGCCCAGCCGCCGTCGCGGGAGTCGCCGCGCCCCGCCCAGCCGTCGAACCGGGTCGGGGGCGGGCCTCGGTGGACGAAGATCCACCAGAGATGCCCCTCGCCGGCCACCCCGTTCTCGCGGGTGGCCCGGCCGATGATCTCCGAGGCCGTGCTCGGGTCGGCGACGACCCCGGCGGCCGTCGGTCGATCGCCCCGGACGTAGAGGATCTCCGGCGAGCCGTCGGCCCCTCGGCGGAACAATCGCTCGACCGCCGGCGGGTAGCCCGCGCGCTTCATCCCCGCGACGAGGCACCGCTCGGCCGAGTCGACGACCCGGCCCATCCGCGGAGCCAGGCCATCGGGCACGGCGACGTCGGACGGGGTGTAGAAGACGATCCGGATCGTCGGCGGCGGGGGCTCGAACGCGACGAAAGCGAACCGCTTCCCGTCGGGCGACCAGGGCTCCGAGCCGAGCGAGCTGGTCCCGCCCACGAACCGGACCACCTCCTCGGGACGCCCCTGGGGGGTGTCCGGGGCCAACCGGCGGATCGTGACGTCTCGGTCCTCGGGCTGGCCTCGGGTCCCTTTCGGGTAGGACAGGAAGATCAAATTCCGGCCGTCGGGCGAGGGATGAGGCGACCAGTCCTCGAAGCCGTCGGCGGTGATCCGCTCGGCCAAGGAGTCGTCCGGGCCGGCCCCTCCGGCCGGGATCCGCCAGATGTCGAAGCCGCCAGCGCGGTCGGAGTTGAAGTAAATTTGCCGGCCGTCGGCCGAGTAGCTCGCGTAGTCGTCCTGCGCCGGGCTGGTCGTCAACCGCCGCTCGGGGCCGCCCGCCGCGTCGATGGCGAACAGGTCGGGGCGGCCCGCGCCTTCGCGGAAGGCGGCGTAAACCAGGGCCTTGCCGTCGGGCGACCAAGGTTGCCCATCGTCAGGGCGTGCGAGCGGAGCGTCCCGTGGTGGGCGATGTCGTAGTGGGCGGCGAGCTGGCCGGAGTCGATCAGGGTCAGGTCGAGGGCCAGGGGGGATCCCGCCTGGGCGTTGGCGTCCTGGTTGTCGTCGATGATCCCCCGCATCGCCCGGTGGGGGGCCAGGTCGGCCGCGTGGAAGGCCCGTTCGAGCCGCTCGGCCTGGTCGAGGTTCTGCCGGAGCCCGGTCTCGAGCGCCTTCTTCAAGTCGGCCGAAGTGGCGACCTCGGAGTTGGCCTTGGCCTGGCCGGCCCCCCGGTGGTGGGCCGAGAGCGGGTGCCGCGGCCCTCGGGCGAAGAGGCTTACATCAATCGCGTGAATATGTAGGGTGACGCCGAGCGGAGCGAGGCCCACCAATCCTTCCGGTCGGTCGGCTGGTGGTCCTCGATCCGCTCGGCGCAGCCCTACATGTTCACACAATGGGGTAACTCGAAGCAACCGGGCTTGACGGACCGATCGACCCTGGGGAGGGGGCGAGGACCGGCGCGATCCGGGGCGGCTCGGGCGGAAAGTGTGCGATCGGGCGGTCTCCGGGAGGGAATGTATGGGGGACGGGCCCAGGTGGGGCGGGTGCGCCTCCGATTCCGGGCCGAGAACTCGAGATCCAAGGGGACTTCGCCGTGACCTGCTCGCCCGAACGCCTGGCCGCCAACCGCGCCAACGCCTTGAGATCGACCGGCCCCAAGACGCCCGAAGGGAAGTCCATCTCGCGGCGGAATGGGCTCAAGCATGGGATGACGGGGCAGGGGGTCGCGCTGCCCAACGAGGACGCCGCCGAGGTCGAGCGGCGGTTCGCCCGGCTCGAGGCGGAGCTGGCGCCGAAGACCGAGATGGGCCACGCCTTGATGCTCCGCGCGGCGACCCTCACGGTCCGCCTGGAGCGGTGCCAGCGGCACGAGGCGGCCCGGCTTGGCCTGGCGGTCGACTCGGCGGCGAAGGCTTACGACGACCGGCGGATGACCGAGGTCGAGCGCCTGCTGGACGACATCGAGAAGGACCCGATCACCAACGCCAGGCGGTTGCAGCAGACGCCCGAGGGGGTCGAGCACACCATCCGAGGCTGGCAGGCCCTCGCCGACGACCTGGCCCGGACCGACGCGCGACTCTGGGCCACCGGCCACCGCGAGCGGGCCGAGGCCCTCATGGGCCGGCGCCCGCTGGACTTCCCCCGCTCGCGGATCTACGTCCTGAGCCAGGCCCTGTGGTTCGACTTCTCGCTGCTGGACCCGGGCGAGGCGGAGGGGCTCGATGACTTCGGCAAGTACGAATATGCGCGACGGCAGATGGCGGCGCTGGTGGCGGGGCGGATCGAGCTGCTGACCGGCTACCTGGCGCGGATGGACCACGCGGCGGCCCAGCGGGCGAGGGCCGGCGCCGCGGACCGGGCGCTCTTCGATGCTTCGCCGGAGGCGATCCTGGCCCGGAAGTACGAGGCGGCGACCGAGCGGAGCCTGTTCCGGACCCTCCGGGAGTTCCGCGAGCTTGAGGAGGCGGCGGCGAAAGCGGCGATCGTCGCGGGACCGGCGGAAGTAACGCCCGACCCGGAGGGGACTTGCGAGGATTTGGGTTCGTCTTTGCCCGAAGTGGTCGCGGCGGAAGCCGAGGAGCCCCCCGCGGCCCCCGCGGTCGATCGGGAGTCGGTCCCGGGGCGGTCCGAGGGGCCCGAACGACGGGTCCGGGGAGGCCGACGGGGGCGCCCGGGGCCCGGCTGACGGTCCCGAGGCGGGTTTGGGAGGTCGAGCACGCCCCGAATCGGGGCCGTGGGCGGGGAAGGTCCGTGGGGATGGCGGGGAAAGGGGGGCGGGTCGTATGCTTTCCCCGGGGCGAGATCCGGATGCCTCGGTTCGAACTTTCGCGGGAGGGATAGAGATGAGCGCGACGACGAAGATCCAGGCGGGCCGGTCGATCCGCCTCGCGGGCCTGCTCGCGGTGGCCCTCGCGACCGTGGCGGCGACGGGGTGGGTCGGGGTCGGGGCCACCGCGATGGCCGGCGAGGTCTTCCGGCTCAAGGCGGCCGAGGGAACCCTGGTCGTGGAGGTCGCCGACCCGGGCGTCAAGGTCACGCTCGACGGCAAGGATCTGGTCGTCGCCGGTCCGGGCTCGCAAGAGGTCCGGCTCAAGGTGGGCGAGGGCCAAGGCGCCCTCGAGGACGTGGCCACGATCTCCCGGGACGGCAAGCCGATCGTGACCGTCCGCCGCGAGCCCGACGACTCCAAGCCGGGCGCGATCCTCAGCCTGCCGGAGAACTACCGGCCCGAGGCCCCGAAGCAGGTGGTCCCCTCGTCCCGGACCGTCCTGGCCGGGCCGGAGGTCCCCGGGCTCGACCAGGCCGGGGCCTTGCGCCCGGTCGCGCTCGACGAGCCTTCGCCGGTCCCGCTCTGGCCGGGCAGCTCGATCACCTACCTGGCGTACTCGCCCGACGGCAAGACCCTGGCGATGGCCTCGAACTTCGACCGCGAAGTCCTCCTGATCGACGCCGCCACCCGCCAACGCAAGGCGACGCTCCAGGGCCATTCGGCCCGGGCCTGGTCCTTGGCGTTCGCGCCCGACGGCCGCCAGCTCGCCGCGGCGACCGGCGATTGGGGCTATTCGGCGACCTCGGGCAAGGTCTTCACCTGGAACCTGGACGAGCCCGAAACCCCCCCCGCCGTCATGGCCACCGGGATCCCCCTGGCCTTCGCCGTGGCCTATTCGCCCGACGGCAAGACCCTCGCTTATGGCGGCTGGGACGACGCGATCACCCTGTACGACCTGGCCACCCACGGGATCCGGGCGACCTGCCGGGGGCACGAGGACGCCGTCCGCTCGATCGCCTACAGCCCCGACGGCCGGACGATCGCCTCGGCCGGCTCCGACAGGGCCGTCCGGCTCTGGGAGGCCGCGACCGGCCGGGCGATCGGCGAGCCGTTCCCGCCGTTCCGCTCGGGCCTGAGCCACCTGGCCTTCTCGCCCGACGGCAAGCTCCTGGCCGCCGTCGGCCAGGACGCCCCCAAGGCCGGAGACGACCCCAACGCCCTCGACCAGGTCGTCGTCTGGGACGCGGCGACCCGCAAGGTCGTGGCCACCCCCAAAGGCCACGCCAAGGCCGTCTTCTTCGTCGAGTTCGCCCCCGACGGCCAGACGATGGCGACCGCGGGCGGCCTGAAGGACCAGTCCGGCGAGGTCAAGCTCTGGGACACCGCGACCTGGGCCGAGCGGGCGACCCTCGGCGGCTTCCGGTCCTGGGTCGGCGCGGTCGCCTTCGCCCCCGACGGCAAGACGCTGGTCGCCTCGGCCGACCACGGGGGCCAGCGGGCCGAGGTCCGGTCCTGGGACCTGGCGGCGACGGCCCGCCCCTCGTCCGAGTTCCGCCCCGACGGGACCCCGGCCTGGTCGGTCGCCTACAGCCCCGACGGCCGGACCCTGGCCGTCGGCGGCGGCCGGACCGACCGCCACGGCCGGGTCTGGCTCCGCGACGTCGAGTCGGGCCGGAGCTATTGGGCCTACCGGACCCACCTCGGGGTCCGCTCGGTGGCCTATGCGCGCGACGGCTCCCGCCTGGTCTCGGGCAGCTTCGACGGCACGGTCGCCGTGACCGACCCGGTGGGCCGCGAGCACGCCGCCTTCCGGGCCCACGACGAGGCGATCAACGCCCTGGCCCTCGCCCCCGACGGCAAGACGGTCGCCACCGCCTCGCGCGACCGGACGATCGCCCTCTGGGACGCCGAGGCCGTCCTCAAGCTCCGGACCCTCCGCCCCGGCGAGGCCTGGTCGCTCGCCTTCAAGCCCGACGGATCCACCCTCGCCGCCGGGATGAAGGACGGCACGATCACCACCTGGTCCGTCCCCGAAGGCCGCAAGCTCGCCACCCTCGCCGGCCACACCCAAGGCGTCGCCGCCCTCGCCTACAGCCCCGACGGCCGGTCGCTCGCCTCGGGGAGCTGGGATCGGACCCTCAAGCTCTGGGACTCGGGAACCTCGGAAGTCCTGGCCACCCTCGAAGCCCGAGGGGCCGAGGTCCGATCGCTCGCCTTCTCGCCCGACGGCAAGCTCCTGGCCACCCTCGACGCCGCCGAGGAGCCCGCCCGATCCCCCGCCTTGCTCACCTTCTGGGACCTCGCCACCCGAGCCCCCCGCGCGACCCTCCGGGCCCACGCCGGCCGGGCCTGGTCGGTCGCCTTCACCCCCGACGGCAAGTCCGCCGCCACCGCCGGCGACGACGGCCTCGTCCGGACCTGGGAGGTGCCCGATGGCCGGTGAGGCGCCGGCTTAAGGGCTGGTTTCATGATTTGTTCGCGGTAGAATTCCGTGGATCTCACCCCCCCCCCGCGTCCGAGGCCGCGCATGACATCAAGGCTCGAAGCTCCGACGATCGTCACCGGGCCCCCTTTCGCGGCCATCGGATGGATCCCCTTTCGATCGCTCGCGGGGAGCCTCCCCAGATCATATTCCCGCCATCCCCAGGGCCTCGGCCTGCGGATGATGTTCCTCACCGGCAACCGACCCGAGCCGCCATCCCGGTTTTTCGGCCTCGAAGCCTATCGAGCGTTCATCGATACCCGCAACTTCCGCGCGGCGTTTTGCATGACCGATGGGCCGGCGGACGGGGACAGGCACCGGCCGAGTACAGCCGGAGCCTGTCCCCGTCCGCCTCGACCGTTCCACTCGAAAGAAAACCGCTCTAGAGATCGTCCCGAGCCAGATCACCGGGTTCTTGAGGCGGGGGGGGAACCTCCGGGCCCCCGGCCAAATTCATCACTCCTGGCCGCCTTCGCCGTTGAATTTGCTACAATGCCTCCAGGGGAGACAGATGATGAAAGCAAGCAGGCTGGCCCGGCAAATCCTTCGAAGGTTCTCGGAAGCTCGGAGTCGCCCCTTCCCGGGGCCGCTGGCCGTGCAGATCCTCGACCGCCTCTCCAGCGAGGTATTTCGGGGCCATCGCGGCGATTCGACGCTGTATGTCTCGGTCAAGGCCGTGGAGAAGGGCGGCCACCCCATCCACGAGGATTTCGGCGTCAAGTTTCAACTCGTCGATTCTCCTGCGGCGACCCCCGATCAGATCGTCCTGTCCGACCGGCCGATCGGCGTCAGCGAACGGATCTCATCCGAAGGGCTACCCGGGGGCCGTTGGGTCGTCCTGCCGTCCGACCTATTCTTCCACTTCTCCGGGGCCTGGAGCCTCGACGAGAACCTGAGGCGATTTCGCCGGTTCGCGGAGGAGCAGGCCACCCGAGCGGCGAGCCGGGAAGATTTCCACGCCCGAGCCCCTTCGCGAGCGGCGAGCGCGATGGGTCCGAGTTTCCTCAAGGCCGAGAAGGGTGGGTAATTACCCTTCCTCCGCTCGGCCTCATCCGGTACAATCTTCGCCTTCGGACCGCCCGAATGGGCCCCGCTCGCGCCGGCCCTCGTCGAGGGCGGTCGAGATTCGAGTCCGGCAACCCGTGGCCTGCCACCGGGGCCGCGAGGAGTTCCTGAAGTGGCCTACGCGATTTTCGAAGACGGCAGCCACCAGTTCCGCGTCAGCGAAGGCGACACCATCGTCGTCGATCGCCGCGACGGCGAGGCCGGCGGCGAGGTGGTCTTCAACAAGGTTCTGCTCATCGCCGGCGACGGCGCCCCGACCATCGGCTTCCCGGTCCTCGAAGGGGCCCGCGTCACCGCCCGCTACATCCACGAATTCCGCGACAAGAAGATCGTCATCCAGAAGTTCCGCCGTAGAAAGAACATGCGTCGCCGCAATGGGCACCGCCAGAACTACGTCCGCGTCCAGATCACCGGGATCGTCGGCCCGGCCTGACCCGGCCGGCCCACCCCTCTCATCGTCGCATGCTCGCACGAGCCGCCCTCGGATCGCCCGATGGCGGCTCTCGTCGGTCGTCCCACCGAACTTCCCGCCCAACTTCTCCAATTCCCCTGGACCGCGCCAGTCGATAAGATCGTTAGGGCGGCTCCTTTTTTCGGACACGATCGAGCGGCAGAGGCCGGGTTGCGCGGCAAGACTCCCCCTTGGCTACACCAGGGAAGGCCAGTCAACGCAGTCCTCGCCAGCTCGAAGGTCGAGTCGAAACGGGACCCGCCCCCCGGATTCGCTAGCGCGGACGTCGGCGAAGAAGAAACCCCCCGGTGCCTCGAGAATTGGCCGGATTCCGATAATCGCGAAAAACGACTAGCCTTTTGACCACTACTGTGCGATTGTCTGGTTCTGGCCAGTTGGACACACGACCAACGCGGAGAACGTCCATGGCAACGGTAGAGGATCGGGCGACGGTAGGCGGAGCGGCGGCGGCGGTTCGACCGGCCCAGGCGAGGGCGGGGATGGCGGTCCCTCGCGTCTTCAGCACCGAGGGGGTCAGTCCGTTCGATCAGGTCGAGTGGGACCTCCGGACCGCGGAGATCAAGGACGAGAAGGGGCGGGTTCTCTTCCAGCAGAAGGACTGCGAGATCCCCCGGCCCTGGAGCCAGCTCGCCACGAATGTCGTGGTGAGCAAGTATTTTTACG
>JAABUQ010010924.1_pt1 | contig 11776 bp, 12 predicted proteins | sample 5560001 | NCBI WGS metagenome assembly JAABUQ01 (sample SAMN10711888, study PRJNA513371) | rock metagenome | isolation source: Antarctica rocks | place: Antarctica: Victoria Land, Finger Mt nord | collected 2015-12-18
TGTGCGTTGTGCGCGGGCTGTTCGTTCTCGGGGCTGGGAAGTCTACCTAGCGAGAGGCGGCTCCTTAGATTGGTGCGTCTTCGTCGTGGCCGGTGTACTTTCGAGCGTCGAAATACCAGTCGGGTAACGTCGCGGGAAAGTCGATGTTGCGGAACGAGTAATCGACGGTTGCGCCGTCGTCTTGGTAGCCGCCGCCGACGACGCCGTGAATGTCGGTAACGATCGGTACGCCGCGCAGCATTCCTAGCTTGATGTCGAACACCACCGGATACACGTCGTTCGAAGGCGGGATGAAGAGCTTGTCCGTCGCGATGACGCGCTCGAGTTCGTAGCTTCGGCGGTCGGCGAAGATCTCGCGCAGGCGATTACGATCGGGGTCGCGCGTCGGTTCGATCTTGAAGTGCAGCACGTCCCCTTCGGTGCGAAGCGAGACGACGCGGTAATCGAATACGCCGAGCGTGCGCACGATGCCGATGAGCGGCGGTTGCGAGGCGCTCGGCGCGGGCGTGGCGGGTTCGGGCGTCGGCACGAACGAGCGCGATTGCGCCCGCTGCGGAGCCGGCTCGAAGAGATCGGCTGTCGGCGGCCCGGGATCACGATCTTCATTGAACGCCGGACGCTCGAAGGTCAACTCGCCGCGATTGACGCTGCGGTAGACGCGGCGCTTCAGGCAGGCGCGATCGACGGTACGGCACCAAAGTTTATCGGTATAGCTGCCGGCGTAATCGGGATAGCCCTGCGACGTGTCTTGTTTACGCTGCACTGTGTACGCTTCGAGCGGCGGGGGCGGACGATGCGCGCGAAATCTCGCGCGCACGAGTCCGAGCATGCGTTCGGGCGTGAGCGCCGGCGTCGGCGCGACGTGCGGCACGGCAAGCCCGAGAACCAGGAAAAAGAGCATGCTCTCGTATTCGCGATGCGCGCGAGCGGAGCCCGTCGTCGCAAGCATAACGACGGTTGCGTGAATCACGATCTCCAGGCGCTCATCTTCGATTTCGATGGGACGATCGCCGATACCGAACGCGACGGACATCGCGTCGCATATAACGCAGCTTTCCGCGAGCTTGGATTACCATGGCAATGGGATGTCGACACGTACGGCCGGTTGCTTGCGATTGCCGGCGGCAAAGAACGCCTGACGGCCTACATCGAGCAAATGTGGCCAGCCTATGCGGACGGCGAGCTTCCCACCCTCGTTCGTAGCGTTCACGCGACGAAGGCTCGCGCGTTCCGCACCTTCGCCGCGAATCTTCCGTTGCGTCCGGGGATCGCGCGTGTAGCCGGGGAGGCGCGGGCGCAGGGCGTTCGGCTGGCGATCGCCACCACGGCGATGCTCGACGGCGTGCAGGCCGTCGTCCTCGCACACGGCGAGCTCACCGGTGTCTTCCAGGAGATCGGCGCCGGCGACGTCGTCGCGCATAAGAAGCCGGCACCCGACATCTACCGCTACGTCCTCGAACGCCTGGGCATCCCCGCGGCTAACGCGGTCGCCGTCGAAGATTCTGCCACCGGGCTTCGCGCGGCGCTCGCCGCCGGTCTCACGACGCTCGTCACGCCGAGCGATTTTACTGCAGACGAGGATTTTAGCGGTGCGGCCGCGGTCGTGTCCGATCTCGGCGAGCCTGGCCGGCCGGCGCGCACGCTCGCCGGTAGCGGGCCGCCCACCGGGGTAATCGATCTCACTTTTATCCGGTCGCTCTTACCGTCCACGTCATAAAGCCCGCAAACGATGAATGGCCGCCCACCGAACCGGGAACAAGGCGGCCATGAGTTCACAACATGATACTGCCCACGGCGCGGCGCCCGACGCCAAAAGCACCCTCGCTACGTATGTGAGCGACATGCTGGCGCTCGAACGTCACATTGCCGCTCCCATCGAATCCCAGGCGAAATCCGGCGACCATCAATCTTACGCGGCGGCGTACGAGCTCATCACCCGTATCAAGTCGACGACCGACCAACACATCCAAGCGCTCGAAGCGCGTCTTGCGACGCTGGGTGGCGATGGAACCAGCGGCATCAAGACGGCGTGGGCGCAGATCATCGGCGGTGGCGCCGCAGCGATCAACGCCGCTCGCTCGACCAAGGTGTCCAAGAGCCTGCGCGATGATTCGACGGCGCTGTCGCTCGAGGCGATCAGCTACACGATGTTGCACGCGACCGCCATGGGGCTCGGCGACCAGGAGACGGCGGCGCTCGCTAAGCGCCATCTCGACGACGTTGCCCCGATCATCGTATCGATTAGCCGTGAAATGCCCGCTATCGTCCTCCAGGAGTTGCGCGGCGACGGCCATCAGATCAGCGTCTCGGCCTCGCAGATTACGGAAGAAGCGACCCGCGACAGCTGGAGCGGCGGCAACACCGGCCAATAACAACCGGGCGGCGCGTGCGGCGGACGACCGTGCATGTAGCGCGAACGTCTAAGCAGTGGAATGGATTCGTTTCGACGGGCTCGAGCGATCGTACGGGGCTCGTACGATCTTCTCGGGCCTTTCGGGTGTCTTACGCGACGGCGCGGTGGCGGGGCTGGTGGGGCCCAACGGCGCCGGTAAATCGTCGCTCGTGCGACTGCTTACCGGCAGCGAGATGCCGGATGCCGGGTCGATCGTTCGTCCTCGGGAGTCTCGCTTAGGCTATCTCAGCCAAGCGGCGAGCGTCGATACCGGAATAACGCTCCGTCAATTACTGGCGCGAGCGTTCGAACGCGTGCACGCCGAAGAAGCACGTTTGCGCGAGCTCGAACGGGCGGTCTCCACTGCCATGACGGACGACGCGATCGAACGTACGCTGCGCGCGTACGGTGATGCGCGAGAAGCGTACGACCGGCACGACGGCGCGAGCGTCGAGCGGCGCATGCGTTCGATGCTCGCAGCCTTTGCGTTCGACGAAGCCGACCTCGATCGAGCGACCGGCGCGTTCTCCGGCGGCCAGCGTACGCGTGCATCGCTCGCGCGCCTCTTGCTAGAAGAGCCGGACGTCCTCATCTTAGACGAGCCGACCAATCACCTCGATATTGCGACGGTGCGCTGGCTGGAGGAATTCCTCATCTCCGATGGCCGGCCTGCGATCGTCGTATCGCACGACCGGTATTTCCTCGATCGGGTAGCGACGGAGATTTGGGAACTCGACGGCGGCGCACTCGCCGATTACGACGTCCCGCGCGGCCGCGCGTACGGTGCGTATCTCGAGGAGAAAGCGCTGCGCCGCGAGCAGGCCGAGCGCGACTTCGAACGCTTTCGCGACGAGGAGAAGCGGCGCAAGGCGGTAATCGCCGAACTGCGCACGCACGGGTCGCATAATTACTCGCACGTGCGCAGCCGCGAAAAACAACTGGCGAAACTCGAACGCGTCGAGGCACCGCAAACGTCACAGCGTTCGATTTCGGTCAGCTTGAACGCTGCGCGGCGCGCGACGAGCGGCATCGCCGTTCGTGCGCGCGGCATCGGAGCCGCGTACGAGCGGACGTTATTCGCGGATCTGACGTTCGCGGTCAAGCGCGGAGAACGAATCGCGATCGTCGGTCCCAATGGCGCCGGTAAGTCGACGTTGCTCGACGTGCTCGCGGGCCGGCGTGCGCCGCAAGGCGGAACGGTCGAGCTTCCCGAGGGCGTGCATGCCGCGTATTTCGCGCAAGATACGACGGACGATTTGCCCGCCGCCAGCAGCGCCGTCGATGCGGTGCTCGAGGGTGCGTCGATCGTTCCCGAGCGCGCCCGAGAATTGCTGGGACGGTTGGGACTTGGCGGCGAGGCAGCCGAGAAGCCGGTGGAGGCCTTCTCCGGCGGCGAACGGCGGCGCATCATGCTCGCACGCCTGATGGCGCGGGCTGCCGACCTGCTGTTCTTGGACGAACCGACCAACGATCTCGACATTCCGAGCCGCGAAGCACTCGAAGACGTCCTCGCGTCGTACGGCGGCGCGATGCTCGTCGTCTCGCACGACCGTTATTTACTACGCCGCTTGGCGGAGCGGGTGCTCGTTATCGGTGACGGCTGCGCCACGATGCTCGACGGCGGCTACGATGCCTACGAGGCGCACGAACGCGGTGAGCACGTCGAACCGTCGTCTCCGCGCCGTGCGGTCGAAACGCAGGCGGAGACGGGGGCAAAGCGGGAACGCGAAGACCGGCTCGAGCACGAGCGCCGCGTACGCGCGATAGCTGCGGCGGAGCGGGAGGTCGCGCAGCTCGACGAGGCGCGCGCCGTTCTCGAACGCGAGTTTGCCGACCCGGCAATCTACGACGACCGCGAGCGGGTCGCCGCACTCGAACGCGAGCTCGCGCGGGCGCGTGCCGCCGTCGACGAAGCGTTCGCGAGGTGGGAACGGCTTTCACAAGCGCTGGAAGGCGTGCCGGCATGACGGAACTCATCGACTGCCCCGTCGAGGTATGCTCGGTCCGTGCGAACGGACTCGACTTCGAAGTGATTACCGCGGGCTCGGGCGACCGGCTGGCGCTGCTACTACACGGATTTCCCGAACACGCCGTCTCTTGGCGCTTTCAAATTCCGTTACTCGTGCGACTCGGATATCGCGTCTGGGCTCCGAACCAGCGTGGATACGGTGAGACGACGCCTCCCGCCGCCGTGCGCGATTACCGACTGAGCGAACTCACGAGCGACGTAGCCGCACTGATCGATGCATCCCGTGCCGCGAGCGTCACGCTCGTCGGCCACGATTGGGGCGCGGCGGTCGCGTGGTCGTTCGCGACGACGCTGCCGCGACCGCTCGAACGTCTCGTTATCGTCAACGTGCCGCACCCGGCCGTTTTCCGCGAAGTGCTCGGCCGTTCTTGGCGACAGCGCGCGCGCTCGTGGTACATGGTGTTCTTCCAGATTCCGTGGCTGCCGGAACGGCTGCTCGGCGCCCGCGATGCTGCCGCGATCGGCCGGATTTTCAGCCGCACCGCGACGAATCCCGAACGTTTTCCAAAAAAGCTACTCGACGTCTACCGGAATGCGGCCGCGCGTCCCGGAGCACTTTGGGCGATGCTCGCCTGGTATCGCGCCGCTGCGCGGCACGGGCTCGGCATAGTGCAGGACGGATCCACCAAGATCGAAACGCCAACGTTAATGGTCTGGGGTGAAAACGACATGGCGCTCGGCAAGGAAACGACGTACGGGACGGACCGATTCGTCAAAGATCTGCGCCTCTCGTATCTTCCCGGCATTTCGCATTGGTCGCAGCAAGACGCGCCGGAACGCGTGAACGAATTGCTCGAAGCGTTCTTGACGCACGAGCGGGCCGGTGCGGCGTAACGTGCGCGCCGTCGTCCCCGGCAGCGATCGTGGCGCTCTGCCCGGCGCAGTAAGCCAGACGGCATGCTCGCCGGACGAACTCGCGCGACGCGTCGGCGTCACGATCGTCGTGCGTCCGCGCGAATCGCAGGCCGGCGCGCTCGCGAGAATGTCCGTCGAGTCGGCCTCGGCCCGCACGTACGTTCCGCGCGCCGCCTTCGCCGAGCGTTTCGGCGCAAGCGACGAAGATCTCGCGGCCGTCGCCGCCTTCGCGACGTCGGCGGGACTCGAGGTCGGCGAACGCTCGAGCGCGCGCCGCACGGTGGAAGCCACCGGAACGCTACGCGATCTCGCGCACGCGTTCGGTGCCACGATCGTTTGCTTCGAAAAAGAAGGTGGCCGCTACGTCGGACGCACGGGCGAGCTCTCCGTGCCGAGCGCCCTCGTTGAAATCATCGTCGCCGTCCTCGGCATCGACGAGCGCCCGCAGGCGAGCGTTCGATATCGTTGGGCGATCGTGCCCGCGGCCGCAAGCGTTGCCGGCTTCTCGCCGCCGGAGTTGGCGCGCGCGTACGGCTTTCCGGCGGGCGTCGACGGCTCAGGTCAGACGATCGCCCTGATCGAACTCGGCGGGGGTTACGATCCGGTCGACCTGGCCGCCTACTTTGCGGCGCTCGGCCTCGCCACGCCGCGCATCGTCGCCGTCGGCGTCGACGGCGCGGGCAACGCGCCCGCAAATGATCCAGCCGGACCTGATGGCGAAGTCGCACTCGACATCGAAGTCGCAGGGGCGATCGCACCCGGCGCAGCGATCGTCGTTTACTTTGCGCCGAACACCGATCGCGGTTTCCTCGACGCCGTAACGACCGCCGTCCACGATGCGACCAATAAGCCCGCGATCGTGTCGATTAGCTGGGGCGGCCCCGAATCGACGCGGACCGCGCAAGCGATGCAGAGCCTCGACGCAGCGTTCGCTGACGCAGCGTTACTCGGTATCAGCGTCTTCTCGGCGGCCGGCGACCACGGCTCGAGCGATAACCTGAGCGACGGCCGTTCGCACGTCGACTTTCCGTCGTCGAGCCCGTATGCGACGGCCTGCGGCGGCACGCGACTGGCCGTAGATGCGGCCGGTACGATCGCGAGCGAGACCGTCTGGAATAACGGCCCGGACGGCGGTGCAACGGGGGGCGGCGTCAGCGACGTGTTCGCGATGCCGGACTATCAGCAGAATGCCGGCGTACCGCCGCCGCAAACGCCGGGCAGCGGCGGTCGCGGCGTGCCGGACGTTGCCGCCGACGCCGATCCGCAGACCGGTTACCGCATCCGCGTCGCCGGCCGCAGCGGCGTGGTCGGCGGGACGAGTGCCGTTGCGCCTCTCTGGGCCGCGCTGATCGCGCTCGCCAATCAACGCGCCGTCAAGCCGGCGGGCTTCGTCAATCCGGTGTTGTATGCGAATGCCGCGGCGCTGCGCGATATAACGGTCGGCGACAACGGCGCGTACACCGCGGGGCCCGGCTGGGATGCCTGTACCGGCCTCGGCACGCCCGTAGGCACGAGCGTCGCAGCATTATTCGGTGGTTGAGGGTTCGTCGCTGACACGCGTGGTGGTCGTGTCCGACACGCACGTTCCGCGCTTTCAACGCGGCTTTTCGGCCGTGTTGGACCGGCTTCGACGTGAGGCGCCCGACGCGATCGTGCATTGCGGCGACTTTACGACGATCGATATCGTGCCCGCATTCGAGGAGATCGCGCCGTTCGATGCGGTAGCTGGCAATAACGATGGGCCGGATATCGTCGAACGCTTTGGCAGGGCGAAGGCTATCACGGCCAGCGGCCGGCGATTGGGCCTCGTCCACGGCGACGGCGAAGCGCGCGCCGCCACTCGCGAACGCGCGGAGGCCAGCTTCGCCGGTACGCCGCTCGATGCGATTTGCTTCGGTCACAGCCACGTGCCGCTGTGCGAATTAAGAGGCGACGGCACCTACGTTATTAACCCGGGATCGCCGCTCGACAAGCGGCGTCAGCCGCATTTTAGTTATGCCGTCATCGATATTGACGACGACGGCGTCCGCCCGCGCCTCGTGTACTTTTAGCGCGCCCAGCTTAACGGAACGCGCGTCGCCGTGCTGGCTGCCCCGCGGGATGCGCGGGCGGGCGCGACGTGCGCGTGGGGCGTCCGATGCGTGAGGGGGGCGCCATAACCGGCGCGGCGGAAGGCGGCGGCAAGTCGGCGGGAAGTTTGGTCCGATCGAGCCGGCGCCCGAGCGTACGCTCGATTTGCGCGAAGTACTTCTCTTCGTCGGGTGCGACGAACGTGATCGCGTCGCCCGTCGCCTGAGCGCGCGCGGTGCGGCCGACGCGATGTACGAAATCTTCGGGAACCATCGGTACGTCGTAATTCACGACGTGTCCCAGTGCGACGACGTCGATGCCGCGCGCGGCAATGTCCGTCGCGACGAGCACGCGAAATTTGCCGCGTTTGAAGTCTTCGAGTGCGCGCGTGCGTTGCGCTTGAGAGCGGTCGCCGTGGATGCGTTCCACAACGACGTTCGCCTTCGCCAGCGCCGCGGCTAAGCGGTTCGCGCGTGCCTTCGTGCGCGTGAAAGCGATCGCGGTATAGATAGCGTTATCTTTTAACAACTCGACCAGTAAGTCGAGCTTGCGGTTCTGATCGATCGCATAGACGGTCTGCGTGATGCCGCTCGCAAGTGCGACGCCTTTGGGTTGTAGATCCACGCGTAAGGGATCGTGCAGCAATTCTTTAGCCATGGCGGCGATCGGCGGCGGTATCGTGGCGGAGAAGAAAAGCGTCTGACGTTTCGCGGGAAGCGCTTTGAGAACGCGCCGTACGTCGGGCAAGAACCCCATGTCCAGCATGCGGTCGGCTTCGTCGACGACTAGGTATTGGATGCCGTCGAGCATCGCCGTACCTTGGCCGAGATGATCGAGTAAACGTCCCGGCGTCGCAACGATGATATCGGTACCGCGGCGAAACGTCGCGACTTGGGCTCCAAAGCCGACGCCGCCGAAGATCGCGGCGACTTTGACGCGCGTATGCTTGGCGAGCGCCGAAACGTGCTCGGCAATCTGGGCCGCGAGTTCTCGGGTCGGCGCGAGGACGAGTGCGCGCGTTTTGCCGCGCGGCAGGTCCGCGAGCGCCGAGATCAGCGGGATGCCAAACGCCGCGGATTTACCGCTACCGGTCGAGGCGCTTCCCAGGACGTCGCGGCCGGCCAGCGCCGCGGGGATCGCAGCAGCTTGAATCGGCGTCGGTTCGGTGAAGCCGAGGTCGCCGACGGCGCGAAGCAACTCCGGTCGCAGACCGAGCGAGGTGAAGGAATCGATGAGACGGCGCTACTTTCGGTTGAGTGCGCGGATGCGATCGCAACCGAAAGCCCGCGCGGGGTTACGGATAGTGTCTCATAGACGGCAGCCGCCGTCAAAGACCTCCGTCGGCGAGCGACGTGCCGTCGGCAATTAATTGCGCGACGCCGCGATCGAACTGACGAAAACGTTCGTCCTGCGTTTGGCCGCGTACGAAACGGGCGTAAATCTGCTGAGCGATAGCGGCATAACGGAACAGATTGAACGCACGATACCAGGCGATGCGCGAAACGTCGCGTCCGCTTGCCCAGGCGTAGCGTTCTGTGAGCGCGTCGCGCGAGAGAAAGCCCGGGCGCCCGGTCGGCATCCTGCCGACGCCGATCGACGCGTGCTCCCCGGGCTGCGCCCATAGCGAGAGGACGTATCCGAGATCGACGAGCGGATCGCCGATCGTACACATGTCCCAGTCCAACACCGCGACGAGACTGGCGAGATCTGCGTCGTCGACGATCGTGTTGTCGAGCTTATAGTCGTTATGGACGAGCGCGGGTGCGCCAGATTGCGGAAGCCGCTCCCGTAACTGCGCCACCAGGCCGGTGGCGTCTGCTCGTCCGGGCGTTTGCGCCGCATCCCAGCGTTTGATCCAACCGTCGAGTTGCCGCTCGAGATAGCGCTCCGGCTTCCCGAGCGAAGCGAGCCCGATGGCCTCGTAATCGACGGCGTGGAGAGCGGCGAGCGTATCGACGAAATTTTCAGCCAGCCGCCGGCAGAGCTTCTCGTTACCGACGAACGCGGCCGGCAGTTCGCTGCGAATGACCGTGCCGCGCCGGCGCTCCATCACGACGAAGTCGACGTCGAACACGTTGCGATCGGTGCATAGCACGAACGCGCGGGGCGCGTGCGCGAAGCTCCGATGGAGATTCGAAAGCACCGTGTACTCGCGTCGCATGTCGTGTGCGCCCACCGGTAATGGCCCGTGCGGCGGCCGGCGCAGCACGTATTCTAGCTCGCCGAAGCGCACGAGGTACGTCAAGTTCGCATGTCCCCCGCCGAATTGCCGCACGGAATAGGCACCGTTTGCAGCGGGCAAGTGCGCGCGCAGATACGGTTCGAGCGCGGGGGACGTGAGCGCTTCGCCCGGACGCACGTCGATGGTATCGTTCACGCCACCGTTGTTCCGCAGCCGGGCAGGCTGAGTCTTGCGCCGCTATCGGGTGACCCGAGTTTCTACGCCGAGCAGCCATTCGAGGGTGAGCAAAGTCGCTCAACATAGGCACCCTCTGTTGATCGGTCAGCGCTCTCGGTCGAGAAGAACGATTTGCTGAGCTCTGGCGCCCCGGCGTGCTGCAGCAAGAATTTGTCCACCCGCCCCGATGCCATAAGCGGCGATTATATACCAACGGTGATCTGCTAGCCGACCGTCGAGCAGACGAATCGGCGCGTTAGGCTTGCCGGCGGTGGCGATGAAGGCATTTTGGCCAACTTGCCCCACGATCGTGCCGTCGTCCGCGATCCCGTAAGCCGATACGTGTCTGCGGTCCAGCACGATGCCGCGGCCATTGTGCCAGAGCATAGGTTGCCCCGTCTCGCCGAAGAGCCGCTCGTTATCGCCGACGATGTCACCGGTAGCGTTCACGTCGTAGGCGATTCCTTGGCCGATCCGGTGCGCTACGCCATTGCTGGACCACTGCACCGCGTATGACGCGCGTGGTCGCTCACAGGAAGGTCCGAACGGATTGAGGCCAGCGGTGAATCCAACCACAGTCGTCCCGCGAATGGCCGTAGCTGTCCCAGGTCCGGTACTCGCGCTTGGGCCTCGGCTTTCGGGATGACACTCGCACCCCTTCGGGATGACATTCGCGGCGGGGAGACTACGAGCTACAGACGCGTGGTTAACAGCACGGTCTTCGAAACCGGGAGCGGCAACGTCTTTGCGGACTTAGGCTTGCCAGACGCCGAGGAGCTGCTGCTCAAAGCGCAGCTGATGCAGGCAATCAACGCCGAGATCACACGGCGCGGATTATCGCAAGCTGAGGCGGGGCCGCTCGTGGGACTCGCTCAGCCGGACCTGTCGCGGATCGCCAACGGCGGCGGCGTAGGGTTTTCGGCCGAGCGGCTGATGGACGTCTTGCGGCACCTTGGTCGCGATGTCGAGATCCTCGTTTCGAGCGCAAGCGGGCCAGTAGGCGAGCTGCGCTATCGAGAACTCACCGGTCCCGAGGTTAGGCGCGGCAAGTACTTTCAAACTGACGTAGCCGGTTAGAGCGGCAGCCGCAGGCTGGCTAAGCCGATTAAAACTTCTCGACACGGAAGAAGCGAACGACCTTGGAATGCGGCGATTTTCGACCGTAGATTTTCACGCGCGTGCCGGGAACGAGCTCGCCAAGCGATCCGTCGTCCGATCCATTGGTGTCGATGGCAGCATTCGGCAAGGGAACGGCGACTTGCGGAACGACAAAGCCGTCCTCACTTGCGAGCCGGTGGTCCACGACTCCCGTGTGATACTCGAGCTTTTCGAAGCTGAAACCACCCGGGACCGTTTCTAAGACCCGCGCATCGCTCACCCACAAATTAACTTCGACAGCGTCGACATGCACGAGGCATGGGGCCTCGAAAATCAGGCGCAGCATCGCCGTATCGCCGGCCCTAATCGGATCCACTCCTACGTCGATCGTCGTGCGCGGCTCCAAAGCGAACGTCAGCAATCGTCCGGTTTCCGATGGGACACCGGTGAGGACGCGATGTGCCGGGTCGTACCGGCGCACGACGATTTCGGCGCTGCCGACGATTAAGTCACCCTTCAGTGAGCCGAGAACGTCCGGGGTCCGGAGCGCGTGCGTCTGGGCGCAGCGCATCGCCCACTCAGGGAGTTGGGGCGGTGGAGGCAACGCCGCAAGAAACAGTGGGACGAGGAAAGCTGCCAGCATACGACTGCTCCGAAAAACTGTTGCGACCAGGGTCTTCCCCCAAGATCTTACACCACGGATAGCTTTAAAATAACGGCGAACTCCCACTCCTAAGGAGGTTCGTACCGTGCGCAAATCCCGCTACTCCGATGAACAGATCGCCGCGGCGCTGCGGCAAGCCGAACTCGGCACGCCGATCGCCGAAATGACCCGCAAACTCGGGATCTCCGAGGCGACCTTCTACGTCTGGAAGAAGCGCTTTGGCAAGCTCGGAACCCCCGAGATCCGTGAACTGCGGCAATTGCGCGAAGA
>JAABUQ010010926.1_pt1 | contig 11773 bp, 9 predicted proteins | sample 5560001 | NCBI WGS metagenome assembly JAABUQ01 (sample SAMN10711888, study PRJNA513371) | rock metagenome | isolation source: Antarctica rocks | place: Antarctica: Victoria Land, Finger Mt nord | collected 2015-12-18
TGGCTCTCCGAACAGGTCTCCCAGCGCCTGTGAAACCCGGCGCGAGCCTTTCCCCGCACCGGCGCGTCTCAGGCGAAAGGATTGATCTCCAAAGCATTGGGGAAAAATGTAGGATTGTGGAAAGATAGGGAATATGCTGGGTAAAAACGACACTGTAGCCGAAGGGGCCGCGTCCCCGCGACGCGCGGAGGGGCCAAGCACGGAAGGCGGCCGGGCGGCAACCGGGATCGAGGGCCTGGACAACATTTTGGGCGGCGGCCTGCCCCGCAACCGGCTGTATCTCGTTCAGGGCTATCCCGGCACGGGCAAAACGACCCTGGCGCTTCAGTTCCTGCGCCGGGGTCAGGCGCAGGGCGAGCCGGGCCTGTACATCACCCTGGCGGAGAGCGCCGAAGAGCTGCGGGCGACCGCCGTCTCGCACGGCTGGGAGCCGGACGGTGTCGAGATCCATGAGCACTTGCCGGCCACGCAGCTGAATCCCGAGACGCAGCACACGTTATTCCATTCCGATGAAGTGGACCTGTCGGAGACCGTCACCGCGCTCCTCCAGATCATCGAGCGCACCCAGCCGAGGCGCCTGGTCCTCGATTCCCTCTCCGAACTACAGCTCCTGGCGGGCAACCCCCTACGCTACCGCCGGGAAGTCCTCGCGCTCAAGGATTACTTCGCGCATCGCGACTGCACCGTGCTTCTGCTGGACGACCGGACCATGGGCGACGGAGACACCCAGCTCCAGAGCCTGTGCCACGGGGTCCTGCTGCTGGAAGGGCAGACCCCCGATTACGGGGCGGAGCGGCGGAGGCTGCGGGTCACCAAGCTGCGCGGGCTGCGGTTCCGAGGCGGCTGGCATGACTACGCGATTGAAACGGGGGGGCTGCAAGTGTATCCGCGTCTCGTCGCCGCCGAACATGAGGAAGCGGCCTCGACGGGGCAGATCGAGAGCGGGCTTCCCGCCCTGGACAGGATGTTCGCGGGCGGGCTGGACCGGGGGACGACGACTCTCTTGATGGGTCCCTCGGGAATCGGCAAGTCCAGCGTCGCCACCCAATTCGCGGTGGCCGCCGCCGACCGGGGCGAGCGCGCGGCCCTGTACATCTTCGATGAGCGCCCGGCGACTTTGCTGGCGCGTGCCGAGGGGCTGGGGATGGACCTGAAAACGCATGTGGCGGAGGGGCGCATTACGGTTCAGGCCGTGGATGTGGCGGAACTGACGCCGGGCGAGTTCGCGCACATGGTCCGGCACGGCGTCGAAAAGGAAGGCGTGCGCCTGGTCGTGATTGACAGCCTGGCGGGATACATGCACGCGATGCCGGGAACCCACGCCCTGCTTCTGCACCTGCACGAGCTTCTCGCTTATCTTGGTCAGAAGGGCGTCACGACGCTTCTGGTCATTACGCAGCACGGGATGGTGGGGACGTCGGTGACGGGCGATGTGGATGTCAGCTACCTCGCGGATAACGTGCTGCTGTTCCGGTACTACGAGTTCGCCGGCGAGGTGCGCAAGGCGCTCTCCGTTTTCAAGCGCCGCGCCGGTCCGCACGAGTCTGCGATCCGCCGATTGACGCTGGGCGGCCCGGAAGGGATCGGCGTCGGCGAGCCTCTCAGCGCCTTCCAGGGCATCCTGACCGGCGTTCCCATCTACGACAAGACGCTCCCAACGGTCACGGGCGAAGCCGAGGGCCTCCCGCTTGAAAACTGATGCCTCGGCCTTGAAAACTGATGCCTCGGCCTTGAGCGATGAGGCCGCCCTAAAGCGGCGTGTCCTGATTCTGACGCCGACCGGGCGTGATGCCGCGCTGGCGGGCGAAGCGCTGGCGGGCGCGGGCCTGTTGGCTGAGGTCTGCGCCGACATGGAGGCGCTGTGCCGGGAGATGGCGGCGGGGGCGGCGGGGGCGCTTATTGCAAGCGAATCCCTGATTCCGGCATCCTTGCGTCTGCTTCAGGAGGCGCTGGCCCAGCAGCCGCCCTGGTCGGACCTGCCGGTGATTATCCTGACCAGCGGCGGCCGGGAACCGTCCGGGAAAGGACCTCTGGCCAAGGCGCTGGACGCTCTCGGCAACACGACTCTGCTGGAACGTCCCCTGCGGGTGGCGACCCTGGTTCATGCCGCGCAGTCCGCGCTGGGGGCGCGCCGCCGGCAGTACGAGGTGCGTGACCATTTGGAGGAGCACCTCCGGCTGGAAGAAAAGCTGCAACTGGAAGAAAAGCTGCAAGTGGAGTACCAAAAGCAGCGCGTCCTCCTGCGGGACGTGCTGGCGAGCGTGACGGGGGGCCGCCTGCACCTGTGTGACTCCCTAGCCGATCTGCCGGCCCCGCTCCCCACGGCCGGTGAGGCGATTCCGTTGTCCCGGACGGCCGGCCTGGGGGAGCTGCGTCATGCCGCCAAGCGGGCCGCGCTGGCGGAAGGCTTTGCGGACGACCGCTGGCAAGACCTGATCACGGCGGCCAGCGAGGCGGCCATGAATGCGGCCGTCCACGCCGGGGGCGGGGAGGGGCGCGTCTATTATACGGAAGTGGATGGAACCGTGCAGGTCTGGGTGCGCGACCAGGGACAGGGCATCAATGTGGAAAACCTCCCTCGCGCCGCCCTCTCCAAAGGGTACACCACGGCCGGGAGCCTCGGTCACGGCATGAAAATGATGCTGGAAAGCGTGGACCGTCTCTGGCTCCTGACCAGCCCGGAAGGCACCACGGTGGTCATGGAACAGGACCGCCTGCCCCCCCCGCCGCCGTGGTATTAGACCTCTTGCCCCAGCTGATCCCACGGGGCTGATCCCACGGGGCTGAACCCCTATGCTTTAAAAGAGCATATCCCCGCCTCTGCACTGGTCAGCACTGGCTACCTGGAAGGCAGACCCGGAGGGGCGCGGGCATCAAATAATGACGTAGGGGCGCGATTCATCGCACTCTTCTTCTCCGTCTTTGTCTCCTTCTGGTCCCCAGGCTTGGAGGTCGTGGGCGATCCATCGTCTTCCTCCTAAACGTCACACATTGACCCGAAATACGGTATCATACCGACAATGATCATCCGCTTCTACAACCTCGGCAAGATCAAGGAAACGGCGCTGGATTTGCACCCGTTGACGGTCATCATCGGCCCGAACAATTCCAACAAGACCTACATCGCCTACTCGCTGTACGGGTTGTGGCAGGCACAGAGAAATCCATCAACAGCGTTTGTTGAAGTTATCAACAGTGCATTTAGAAATGCAAAACACAATATCCTAAACATTCCTATTGATCAGGTGCTATGGGAGCATTTCCAAGCCAACAGCAATCGCGTTTGCAAGCAGTTCGTAGATGACTTACCGAATTATTTCCAGGACTCTCGTGGTAGATTGTTTGCCGACACTCAACTGCGTCTAGCATTATCGTTTGATGAATTCGCATCAGCGCTGTCCAGACTTACAGCACATACACTCGATATGCTTGGTTGGCATTTCAATATGAGAGTAGAAAAGGGTGCGTTTGAGATTGGATACAGCCCATCTTCCGAAGGGAGGATGGCAGGAGCAGAAGCTCCTGACAAAGCAGCATTAGAGTTTAGTGCGCGCATGGGAGCAAGATTTATGTTAAGCTCCGCAATCCTAATGTTGCTGTTCTCACAGCCTTTTCTACTTCCTGCTGAACGTAATGCTTTTGTTATCACTTACAAGATGCTCGCCAATCGCCGGTATACTGCTCTGCGTGAAGGCGTTCGGCAGGCATTTGGCAGTCGAGTAAGCCCACAGCGCCAGTTGGATTTGCTGCGCGAGAGTGGCGAAGTTCGCTACCCACAGCCGGTCGAAGATTTTTTAGACTTTCTTACCGATGTGGAAGCCGCCAAACCGCCGAATACGCGCAGCCCGTTCGCTAAACTCGCGGACACCATTGAGCACAGCATCCAAAATGCCAACAGGACGCGCTACCGGCCTACGGCGCTGGGGGGCAAGGAGATCATCACGCAGGTCGAGAAGGGACTGGACATTGACTTGTATAATGCCTCGTCCTCCATTAAACAGCTTGCGCCGTTGCTGCTGTACCTGCGCTATCGGGCGGGGGAGAACGATCTGCTCATCATAGACGAGCCGGAGATGAACCTGCACCCGGAGTCACAGGCGAAGCTGCTGGAAGCGCTGGCGATGCTGGTCAACCACGGCGTCAACGTCCTGCTGACCACGCACAGCCCGTACCTCATGGCGCACTTGAACAATCTGGCGCAGGCGGGGGACACCTCGCAGGCGGTGCGGAACCGGCAGGCGAAGTCGCTCTATTTGAAAAACCCGGACAGCCTGCTGCGGATGGACCAGGTCAGCGCCTACGAGATGCGGGACAACCAGTTGCACTCGCTGAAGGACCCGGATTACGGCATCCGGTGGGACACACTCAGCGACGTGTCGGCGGACTTGCAGCAAAAGTATTTTGCCATCTATGAGGAAGGACATGCGAAGGAACGCGCGCGGAACGGGCGAAAGACTGCAAAAGACAGACAGCCGGCGGGCGGACAAGCAGGGGAAGATCAACCGTGAACTGTTCAACTTCCTGGAAAACCTGCTGGTGTTTCGGACGATGCCGGAACTGACCGTGCCGCCCGAAAGCAGCGTCAAGTTCCGCATCACGCGGCAGGCGTCGGAGCGAGGCGTCTGCCTGCTGATCCACATTGACAGTCAGGATGATCCGATCTTTGAGGCGCAGGAGTCGCGCCCGGACTACCTGGCGGTTTATCTCCACGGAGGCGGCTGCATCTGCACGATCATCGAGATGAAAAGCAAGGGCAGCCGCGACCTGAAGCATGGTCTGACGCAGATCAAGATGCTGGCGGACAGGCTGCGGCGGGAGTTCCGCGACTGCCTGCCGCCGCGCTTCCGGCTGCACATCCAGGGCGTCCTGCTCTGCCAACCCAATGCCGACGTGCCACGCGCGTTGATTGCCCGCATGGCCGCCGACGGCCTGACCATCATGCCGGTGCAATCCCAACACCGCGCCGAGTTGTTCCCCTACATTTCCCGCGTCAACACGCTCCAATCCTGGTACAAAGACGAAGCCCGCAGCACAACCCCTCCCAGCCCGCTGGAAGCCATGCTGTCGCGCGACTCGCTGCGCGTCCGCCTGCCCCTGTCTGAAAGCATTTCCGGGGCCGTGCCGCGCGAATCCCCGCTGCACCTGTGCTACGCGGTGACGGAGCCGCCGGGGGAGGTGACTTGGACTGTCCGGGAGCGGCACTGCGTCCTGCTGGTTCGTGAAGAAGGAACAGCTCTGACGGAAAGCCTGCGGCGGGATGTAGAACTGAACAATCTGCAAGCCAAGTTCTCCGTAGAGGCGTTATAGCTCCACTTGAACTTACGCCCCGACCATCTCCACGAACTTGGCGGGGAGGACGACGGGCTTGCCGCGCGCGAACTGGATTTCGAGGCGGGGGCTGAGGCGGTCGCCCCGGACGGCGAGGATGACGCCGACGCCGTGCTGGGGGTGCTGGACGCGCCCGCCGACGCGGGCCGCGCCGGGGCGGAAGGCGGTCGGCTCGGGCATCGGGGCGGGCGGCGGCGGGGCGAGATCGGCCAGGTCGGAGAAGGCGTCGGGATTAAACGCGGGCGCGGGGGCGAGGGCGGCCCAGGGGGCGCGGTGGGCGTCGGTCAGGCCCAGCGCGTCGGAAAGGTTTTGGCGGGCGGCGGCGTCGAGCAGCGCGTGCAGGTGGGCGGCGACGGCGCGGATTTGGTGGGGCGGGGCGTCCCACCAGGTCTGGAAGTAGCGTTCCAGGCCCAACGCGGGAGCGTGCCGGACGAAGGCCAGCGCGTCCGCCGTCCGCCACGAGGCAGGGTCGCGAGCGATCAGCGCCCCGACCTGACGGACGGCGTCCAGGGTGGGGCGCCAGTCGGCTTCGGCGAGAAACTGCGAGGGCGGCTCGGTCTTGACGGTGTGCAGGTGCAGCTGCGACTGCGTGCGGGTCAGGGCGACGTAGAACAAGCGGCGTTCTTCCTCGATCTCGTCCGGGCCGCCGTAAGGGAAGATGCCCTGGTTGCAGTCGGGGACGAAGACGACCGGCCATTGCAGGCCCTTGGCGCGGAAGACGGTCAGCAGGGCGACCGAATCCGCCGCCTGTGTTCGGTTCTGGCCGACGCCGCGCGCGGCCAGGTCGTCCAGGTGGGCGAGCAGGGCGGCGGGCGTGGGCAGGCCGTGGGCGTAGCGGATGAACGCCTCGACGCTTGCGGCCCGCGCCGCCCCCGTTTCCGGGAAACCGCTCGACCGGCGCAGGTAGTCGAGGTAGCCGATCTTGTGATCCAGCAGGGTCAGCGCGGCCCCGGCGGGCAGCGTGTCCAATGTTCCGGCCAGCCAGGTCAGCGTCTCGGCGAGGTCCCGCAGGCGCGAAGCTAAGTGGTCCGAAGCGCTTTGGGCGGCTTCGGTGAGCGCCTGAGCAAATGAAGCCCCGTGGTGGACGGCTTGGGCGATGCTTTCACCCAGGGCGCGAGAGAGGTAGCGGGTAGGTTTGTTGGCGATCCGAAACCAGCGTATTTCCCAGTCGGATGCCGTCCCCCTCGCCCCCAATCCTGGGGGGGCCGGAGAAGAACTTGGAGGGTCGGGGGACCCGACCTCTACGCGCCGTGTAGGGGCGGGGGGGGCTATTTCCCGCTCCCTCTGCGCCAGCCGCAGGTAGTCCAGCAGCGTCGAGACTTCAGGACGGGCGTAGAACGGGCTGCTGCCGACGACCCGGTACGCCTGCCCCGCCTCCAGAAGCGCCTGCTCCAGATGGGGCGTCTGGGCGTACAGGCGGACGAGGATGGCGATCTCATCGGGCCGGTGCCCCGCCCCCAAAGCCTCCCCCACCAGCGCCGCGATGTGCCGCCCCTGCCGCTCCGGCGAGTCCTCCCCGTGTACCTGCACTCCGCCGCCGAAGCCGCGCGTCAGCGACAGGCGCTTCGGCTCACGCTTCCGGTTGCGCGCGATGACGCGGTTCGCCAGAGCGAGCGGCGCGGCATGGGAGCGGAAGTTGTCGCGGATGAAGTAGCGCGCCGCCCCGTAGCGGCGGGCGAACGAGAGGATCAGGCCCGGATCAGCCCCGCGCCACTCGTAGATCGTCTGGTCGTCGTCGCCGATCGCCATGTAGTTCCGGGCCGGGGCCGTCAGCAGGTCCAGCATCTCGGACTGGACGCGGTTGACGTCTTGAAACTCGTCCACCAAAACGCACTGGAACCGCCGCCGGGCCTCGTCCAGCACGTCCGGGAAGCGGTGCAGGCACTCCCACCCCGAAAGCAGCATGTCGTCGAAGGTGAGGACGTTCTCCCCAGCGCGGACGCGCTCGTACAGCCCGTACAAATCCCGATACCACTCGAAACCGGGCGGCGCGGGCGCTTGCCCCGCCACGGCGCGGGCGGACGGCGGCAGATCGGCGCGGTCGAGGTCGGCGTACCACAGGTTCGCCTTCATCACGCCGACATAGGTGAGGAAGTCTTGCCGGTCCAATTCTTCCAGTTCCCGCGCGTAGGGCGCTTTGTCGCGCCAGGCGCGGGACAGGACGCGGCCCAAAAGCTGCGACTCGCCGACGTCCTCTTCGGACGACAGCGCCAGTTCGGGCAGGCGCCCCCGCCGCTGGGCGAGACGGAGCAGGCCCCAGCCGACCGCGTGCAGCGTCTGCACCGGCACGCCCGCGCAGTGCGGCCAGCGGGCCAGGGCGACCCTGATGTCCTGGACGGAGGCCTTGCTGAACGAGGTGGCGAGGAGGGCGCGGGCGGGGAAGACGCCTTCGCGCACCAGCCGCTCGATGCGGTACGTCATCGCCGTGGTCTTGCCCGCGCCCGCCACAGCGAAGACCAGGGCAGGGCCATGATCGTGGGCGACGATGGCGCGCTGTTCGTCGGTCAGCGGGGTGTCGGTTGGGGAGGGGTTCACGCCTCTATTATACAGGAAGTCCACCTCCCGGCGCAAGCGCCCCGGCACTGGAAGAAGAACCCGGCACTGGAAGCAGGGCGCTTGCATAGAGTCAAGGTAGGGCAGGCACGGGGGACAGAGGGCAGGCACAGGGGACAGAGGGCAGGCACAGGGGCCTGCCCCTACGGAAAGGCGCGTAGGGGCAACCCCCCGTGGTTGCCCTTCCCTTTCGCCGTGGCTGCCCTTTATCTGCGATTGCCCCGGCACTTCCAGTGCCGGGTTCCGACTTCCCCCGTCGCTCCTACCCGCCTTTGTCGCCCATGCCTGACGCCGCCGTGCCCGTCGGCGACCCGCCGACCGTGCCGCTGCTCGGAACGGGCGTCCCGGACAGGCCGCCCGTCGGCGCGTCACCCGATTCGGACCCACCGGGCGCGGGCGACGCATTCTCCGTGTTCGGCATGGCCGCCTGCGGCGATGCCGCCGCGCCTGCCGACTCTTCCAGCGTGTCGCCGCTGTTCAGGCCCCCGTCGTCCATGCCGGCCGTGTCGCCCAGGCTGCCACCCCCGCCCATCAACACTTCGTCGTTGGGCACGGCCAGCCCGCCCTCCGTGGGGCCGCCCCCGGTCGCGCCCGGCCCCGTGGCGGCGGGTCGGCTGCCGCCGATGGCGGCCACTTCGGCTGCTTTGTCGGTCATCGTCCTCGTCCTTTCTCGTTCCCCTACGCCCCAGTGCGCGTGCTGCCGTCCGTGTTGGGCGCGTCCACGCCGCCCGCGTTGGCGATGCCGGGGTCCACTTCCTCGCCCGTCTCGCCGTCCGGGAAATTGTCCACCTCGGCGGTGAGGCCGGGCGGGATCGTGTCCGCCGTCGGGCTGGGGCCGACCTGGCCGGTCGGGTTCGGCGGGGGCATCGGCATCTCGCCGTCCCTCGTGCCCTGCGGGGCGTCGGCCAGTTCGCGCACCAGGCGCTCTTTGACGTCCTCGGCGTAGTCTTTCCTCACGATGGGGTCCTTTCGGGTGTCTCTGAGGACGGTATACCCATAATCCTTCCTGCCACTTCTCCCAGATCGGCGCTCGCAATGTCCGGCTGCGGGCCGAGGGGACTCAGGGCCTGGTCGGGGCGGGCGACGAAGGCGGCCTTTAGCCCCGCCCCGAGCGCGCCGGCGATGTCCCAGGCGTGGGCGGCGACGAGGCGCGTCTCGCCCTGAGCCGCGCCCATTTCCGAGACGGCCAGCGCATACGGCGCGGCCCCCGGCTTGAGACGCCGGACGGTATCCGCCGAGAAGACGCGCTCGAAATAGGAGGTCAGCCGCGCGTGGGCGACCTGCTCCTGCGCGGCGTCGAGGGAGGACTGGGTCAGCGCGGCCAGCCGGAACCCGGCCTGCTGGAGCTGCCCCAGCGCGTCGGCGACATCGGGAAAGGCTGGGAGGCGGCGCATCCCAAGCAGGATGTCTTTTGTCGCCCCCGCAGGCAGCGAGACGCCGTGCCGGACGGCGACCATTTCCAGAGCGGCGCCGGCCAGCAGGCTGAACTCGGTGTAGACGCCCAGCGTCGTGTCGGTCAGCATGAGCTGGGTGAGCTGCTCGAACCAGACTTGACGCAGGCCGGGCCGGCCGAAGGCGTCCTGAAAGTGCGGGTCCAAGACGCTCATGTCGAGCAGCGTCCCATTAAGGTCAAAGAGGCAGACTTGGCCCGGTTGGGTTTTGGGAGGCATGATGCCTGCCGTTTACCCTTGTCGTGGGGGAGGAAAACGGGGCGGGCGTTCAGAACCCACCCCGGCGCGAGTGCCGGGGTGGGTTCTACCGCCCCTCCGGCCAGATGTACCGCAGGAGCGGCGCTGCCGACCCATCGGAGCCGCCACTGGAATGGCGTGGCATGAAGCGGTAGGGCCGGCGGAAAGGCCGAGGGACTGCCCGGCGCGGGCGGTGAACAGCTTTGCGATGCGCCGGGGCCGGATGCCGGCGGGCGCGCGGCGCGTGAGCGGCCGAGGACTTCGCGCGGTGGGGCTTTGGTTTTGCCGGCTTCGCCGATCCTATCGCTTTGTGCGGCGCAGGCCGCTTCTTGGCGGGGACGAGAGGACGCGGCTGCGACCGGACGCGGCGGGGCGTGGGCGTGACGGAAACGGATGCCGAAGGAGTGGATGCCGAAGGAGTGGATGCCGAAGGAGTGGATGCTGAAGGAGCAGGCGCCGGGTGAGCGGCGGGAGGCGCGGAAACCGGCGGGGCCGCGACCGAATGCAGGGGGGGCGGCGCAGGAGCCGGGGCGCGGCGATGCATCAAGGCGCTCGTGCCGATGCCGAGGAGCAGGAGCGGCAGCAGGGCCGCCCACCACCACCACCGCCCCATCGGCCACCGCCCCATCGGCCACCGCCGCCTCAGCGCGCGGGACTTGGGCGGCGCGGCCTCGCGCGGCGCGGGCGCGGGGCGCGGCAGAGCCGCGCGCAGCGCCTCGGCGAAGGCGCCCGCCGTCGGGAAGCGCCGGGCCGGGTTCTTGTTCAGCGCCCGGCGCAGGGCTTTTTGGACGGCGGCCGGCAGGCCGGGAACGGGCGGCGGCGGCTCGTGCGTGACCTGATACAGCACGGCGGGGATGGTCGGCGCGGCGAACGGGGGGCGGCCCGCCAGCATCTCGTACAGCAGCGCCCCCAGCGCCCACACGTCCGAGGCCGCCGTGCCCGCCTCGCCGCGCACCTGCTCCGGGGCCATGTACGACGGCGAGCCGATGATCATGCCCGTACTGGTGATCGTCGTGTCGTCACTCTGCCGCGCGATGCCGAAGTCGAGCAGCTTGGCCGTCTCGTCAGGCAGGAGGAGGACGTTGGAAGGCTTGACGTCCCGGTGGACAATGCCCGCCGCATGGACGGCGTCCAGGGCGCCGGCGATCTGGGCGAGGACCGGCTGCGCCTGGGCGGGCGTCAGCGGACCCTGCGCCAGCCGCTCGCGCAGGGTCTGGCCCGTCAGGTATTCCATCGCGAGGAAATACGCCCCGTCCCGCTCGCCGACCTCATGGATGACGACGATGTTCGGGTGCGAGAGATGGGCGACGGCGCGCGCCTCGCGCCGGAACCGGGCGATCAGGTCGCGCTGCTGTTCCGGGGTGTGCGACGGGGGCAGGGCGAGCATCTTGAGGGCGACGCTCTGCCCGGTGCGCGTGTCCCGCGCCTCGTACACGGTGGACATGCCGCCGCGCCCGATCTCGCGCAGGATGCGGTACTCGGGGACGGTCTCCGGGGCGGCCGCTGCGGCTCCCATGATGAGGGTATCGGAGGGTGGGACAGTTTCCATAAAATCAAGCAAGGGGACTGTCGCCTTCAGGCGATAGAGGAATTGCTTCCCGCTCTGCGGGATTTTACCCTCACTGCCGTAGGCTCCCCCCGTCCTTTCACGTTTAGTCTTTAGGATTTAATCGAACGCCCCTTTGGGCATAATAAGATTGGTCGCTCCTGATGGCGTTATCCGACAATGATGGACGCCCTGGTGTAGTGTCGGCTACGATACCAGAAGCACTCCTGACGAATACAGAAACGGCCTTGTACCTTGACAACTGAACATCGCGGGTTGCGGCAGGTAGAACTTTAACCCTCTGCCGCGTAAAATGTTTAAGGGAAGCAACAAGCGTTGCTGAACTTGCACTTGGGTCTTTACCCTTGTGCGGGTATCCGTCAGAGTGCCTCTCGTTTCAGCCTTCCGAAACTTCTGCGTTCGTGTCGTGGCCTAAGAATCACACTGACGGCGCAAGCGGTTCGGGCGTCCTGCATTGCAGGACTTAATGCGGGCTAGGGACAAGCCGCTTCCTTTAGGGAGCGGTATCTGACAGTTGCTCCCATGTTACCCGTTCAGCCGCCGAAATGCGCCCGCAGGTCTGCCAGTTCTTCCTCGGTGAACAAGCTAAGGACCCGCCCTGAAGGGCGGGTCTACGCGGAGGGGCCGCCCCTTCGGG
>JAABUQ010010927.1_pt1 | contig 11773 bp, 9 predicted proteins | sample 5560001 | NCBI WGS metagenome assembly JAABUQ01 (sample SAMN10711888, study PRJNA513371) | rock metagenome | isolation source: Antarctica rocks | place: Antarctica: Victoria Land, Finger Mt nord | collected 2015-12-18
CTGCCGCCGCCTTGTCCGCGACTACGAGTGCCTTGCCCAGACGCTTGCTGACATGCACACCGTCGCCTTCTCCATGCTCATGCTCAAAAAAGCCGGTGACTTGGCTCAGATACACAACACGCTCTAGGGCCGCTGCTGACCAAACGAAGCTGGCTCGACAGGAATTCGACGCGAGCCATCGCTCCCGCGTCATTCTTCGCCGCGTCATTAGAGACATGATACAACCAGGAACAGAAATAACCATTCGCTACGAGATTGTTAATGTCGGTGAAAATCAATGCACCGTGGTCGAGAGAGACGTCTACATCGAGCAAGTGGTTACGCTTGACGGGATTCCTGTCCACGTTCCAGGCGTTGTAAGAGACTTTTTCGTATTGAGAGATGGAGAAGCGCGGGTAGTTGAATACGCCAACCCGTACGACACTTGGAATGACGCCGCCCTTGCAATCCAAGAAGATCATCGCCTCGGTCTCTTTTTGGTTGGACGGGTGCTTTACATAGATAAGGCCAACATTTTGCGCGCAATGGGCTTTCGCCGCCGTTACGACCCCGTTCGGCATCGCTTCACACGCACCGACGATCCCGACGACGAGTACAGCGATTAGCCAAATAGGCCGAAACCACACGCTCCGCATAACGGCTACACCTCACCGCCCTCCCATCGTTCGGGTGCGGGCGGTATCTGGATTGTAGCTAGAGCATCGTCTCTGCTCACTTTCCGCGTGGTGGCGGCTGCTACATAATACCGCTGATGTCGACATTGCTGGCCTCCACCGACTGCGTGTCGATCTTGCCGGCCCCGTTGTTGCCGGACGCCTGGGTCAGCGGGTTGCCCGATGCCAGCGTGGCGCTGAACGCCGAGCCGTCCAGGCGCTGCAGCTGGTCCGGCGCCTGGAAGGTGGTGATCGGCACCTGGGCGATGGTGCGCGACTGCCCGTTGTCGTAGTTGGCGATGATCCCGCCGGCGCTGGTCGTGGTCAGGCTGCTGAACGAGCCGGGCGGCACGCCGTCCTGCGAGATGCCGCGCGGCGTGTAGGCGTGGCCGGCGAACTGGGTCAGCCCGGTGGTCGAGCCGATCGCGCCCAGACTCAGCGCGATGTTCTGCGTACCGGCGCCGGCGGCGGAGGTGGCCGGATAGGTGGTGGCTAACGTCATCGTCGCGGCGGAACCGGCGATGGTGTTGTCGACACCGCCGCTGACCACCTCCGACAGCGTGCCGTTGGCGGCGAAGGTGAGGTTCGCGGTGCCGATCGAGGCGCCGGTGTCGTCGGCCACCCCGACCGACCAGGTGTTGGCGCCGGTCGCGGTGTAGGTGAGGGTGAGTTGATGCGCGGTGCCCTCCTGGTCGTAGACGTCCTCCACCGACGACGCCGTGGGCGCCGGGGTAGGCAGCGGCGTCGCGCTTGGCACCAGGTTGGCCGACACCGTCATCTGGCTGGTGGCGACCGGGTTGAAGGTCGCCTGGTTGACCAGGATCGGCTTCAGGTTGGTGGTGTCGGAGACGCCACTGGCATCGACCTTCCAGCCGTTCAGGTAGTTGCCGGCGCTGTTTACCAGGTAGCCGCTCTTGTCGAGCTGGAAGTCGCCGGCGCGGGTATAAGCCGGCTGCGTGGAGAACGTCGTCGTGCCGTCGCTGCTGCTGCTGCCCTGGCTGACTGAGAAGTAGCCCTGGCCGCTGATCGCCAGGCTGAGCGGGTTGTCGCTTTGCGAGACCGTGCCCTGAACGGTGTTGATGTATTCCGGGCGCGCCACCACCGCCCCGGATTCGTTGATCGATGCGGTGCTGGTGGTGAGGTGGTCGATGAAGGCGGTGTCGACCCGCTTGAAGCCGATGGTCTGGCTGTTGGCGACGTTGTCGCTGATATCCCCGAACGCCTGGGTCTGACTGCTCAGACCGCTGACCGCGGTGCTCATCGCGCCGAATAGCGACATTGTGGCTCCTGCTCAAACCCGATCACGGACGATGCGGGTCCCGGGCAGACTGCAGGCGCCATGCCAGCGACGGCATCGCGCTGGACGGCGGGTTAGAAGGCAGGCGCTGGGAACTTCTTGCCGGGCGCGGTCCGCCGGCACCCGGCAGAACCTGCCGAACACCAGCCCGATCGCCGCAAAACAGCTCGTCACGGCGCAGGCCGGACTTGGCGCATGGCTTGCGTGGAGCGGCAGGCATTGCGCCGAGGGCCGCCGATGAACGCCACGCCTCTACCAGAAGCCAGCGTACCGACGGCGAGCCTGGCGACCCATGACGCCGCACCGGGTCCGGCCGGGTCCACGGCGGCCGGGATCGGCTTTGCACGGCTGATCGCATCGGCGGCCCAGGCTGCCACCGCATCTTCGGGTGCGACGCTTCAAGTTACGGCGCCCTTGGTGGCGGCACTTCCGGTCGCGACATTTTCCGGCGTGGCCCCTCGGGCCAGTTCGGCGGCCCTGCCCGCCGCCGTCCGTTCCCTTGGTACGGCAAGCATCGTGGTTCGTGGCAGGGTGTTTGCAATGACGGCGGCGGCGGCAGCCAGTCCGGCGCGGCCCACTGCCTCCGCTGCGCTGCTCGCGACCGACGCGCCGCTCGCATCTATCCTGCCGCTTGCGCCGGTCGACTTCGCCGCTACCGTCGTTGAGCTACCAGCCACGCCGAAGGCTGCGGCTGCGGCAGTCTCGTCCGCGCCGGCGCAAAAAGCAGCGGCGACTACAACTCGGCTGACCACCGCAGTGCGCCCCGCCCCGCCCGAGGCGACCCTGCCTGGCCCGGTGGCTGCACTCATGCCTCATGCAGTCCCGCTTGACGCGGCAGTCGTAGTTGCGTTCGCCGTCCCGTTGCCCGTCGCAAACCTTGCCCCAATCGTCCCCGATGTTGCTGCTCCGGCAACTCAAACGACTGGCGCGACATCTCCTGCCCAATCCACGACAGCGGTGACCACAAATTTGCCGAGGGCATCGCGGACCACCAATAATGTACCTGCCACGCCAGAGACTATGGCGGCCGCGGTCCCGTCTGCGCCGGTGCAGAAGGCGCTGACATCCTCCACTCGGCTTTCGCCTGCTGTGAACCTGGCCGATGTCGCCGAAGGCACCCAGAGGGCGGTCGCGACACCGCTGGTTCAATCCGTGGCCATGACCGCAACTTTGCCGAACACGTCGCAGTCGCCCACGCCTCCGCTAAGGGACGTCCGAACAGTTGGTACGGCATCGCCTACCCAACCCGCTGCGGCCCTGACCGTTGGCTTGCCGGCGGGGTCGCAGTTGCCCGCGCTTTCGTTAGTGAAGGCACCCGCCGGCGCCGCTCCAGGCACCCAGATTATTGGCGCGACGCCGCACGGCAATCTCGAAGCAGTCGCGACCGTGTCCTTGCCCGCGGCGGCGCAGCTTCCCGTGCTGATGGCAGCCCCGCCAATATCGTCACCGGCCAGCGCGCCCACGCTGAACGCCGTCCCTGTTCAGGCCGAGGTTTCGGCAATTATAACAGAAGCTACAATCTTGCCGATGCAGCTTCAAGCTCCGCCACAACCGATACAAGCGCCGGCGCTCTCGCAAGTCATTGACACGATGCTCCCGGCGATCATGCCATCCGCAATCCTGCCGCAAGCGACCGGAGCAGCAGGATTGCTCCCGGCCCTCACCGCAGGGCATACAAACTTCGCCGATCCGTCATCCGCAGTACCCGCGGTAAAACCAACCACGCCGCACGCCGCTGCGGTGCCGGCGAGCGTGGCGGTCCTGCTCACGACCGCCTTGCCTGCCCTGGCGCAAAATTCGTCGACGCCGAATCCGTTGCCATTGAAAATTCTGGCATTGCCTTCGCCGGCCTTGGCCCCGGCGGCCACAGTGGCAGGCGTCACCCGGCCGGCGACTGTGCAGCCGCAAGCCGCACAAAGCGCCACCGCCGGCCCGGCCGAGCCGAAGCCGGACAAGCCGCCCGCGCCCGCACCCACCCCGGCCGTAGCAGGTGCCAGCGCGGCGGCATCGACGGTGGCGGACCCGCTGGCTTCCGGGCCGGCCGCCCCGCCGCCCGCTCCGACCGTCGCCGTGGCGCCAAGCACGCCCATCTCGCAGCACAGCCCGGCCACGCAGCAGGCCGCGGTCGTGGTCAGCCAGCTTGCCGCGCAGGCCGGCTCGCAGCGCGTTGTTGTCCAGTTGCACCCGCTCGACCTCGGGCGCATCGAAGTCAGCATCGAGCGCATCGCCGGCGGTGGCACGCATGTCACGCTGCGCGCCGAGCGGCCCGAGACGCTGCAGGCGCTGCAGCGCGACCAGGCGGAGATCGGCCGCGCGCTCGACCGTGCCGGGGTGCCGGCGGAACAGCGCACGGTGACGCTCGCCGCGGCCGAGACCTCTCCCGCAACGCCGCTCGCCGCCGTCGCGCCGGCCATCGACGCCGCACCGCAGCCGCCGGCCTTGGGCTTCGGAATGGGCCAAGGGTCGGGGCCGGGTGGCTGGGCTCAAGACAAGGCACAGCACCGCAGCAACCGGCCGGATGCGGCGCCCTGGGCCGCGACGCGCACGTCCGCGCCAGCCAGGTCCGGCGACGACCCGCCTGTTCGCCAGCCGACCCGCAACTTCGACATCACCGCGTAACCAGGAGTCCCGCCCATGAGCAGTATCGCCGAAGTCGCGGCCCAGGAAGCCGCCGCCGCAGCTGCGGCCAAGGCCAACGCCACCACGTCGCAGAACGCGCTCGGCACGCTGTCGAACAACTTCGGCAGCTTCCTGCAGATGCTGATGACCCAGCTGAAGCACCAGGACCCGACCAGCCCGCTCGACACCAACCAGTTCACCACTCAGTTGGTGCAGTTCTCCGGCGTCGAGCAGCAGATCAGCGCCAACTCCAGCCTGGCGACGCTGATCCAGCTGACCCAGTCGAGCCAGGTGGTGCAGTCGACCCAGATGCTCGGGCACACGGTGTCGGCCACCTCGACACAGATGCCGTTGCAAAGCGGCGCCGGGTCGCTGCAGTTCACCGCCACCACGCCGGAGGACGTCAGCATCGTCGTCAGCAACGCGCAGGGTCAGCAGTTGCTCGCCACCACCGTCACCGCCGCCACCGGCAGCAACACCTGGAAGTGGAACGGCCACGACCAGTCGGGCGCGACGCTGCCGGACGGCGCCTACGCCGTCACCGTCACCGGGCAGAACTCCGACGGCTCGACCACGGCACTGCCGTTCACGGTGCAGGGCAAGGCGACCGGGGTGACGCACAACGGCAACGCCGTGCAGCTCGATCTCGGCAGCCTTGCGATCAACTTCTCGGCCGTAACGGCGGTGGACAACTAAGCATTTAACCGGCCGTCTTAACCAGCCAGTAAGCTCATTCGACGCACCGTGCATCACCGCCAGGACGGCGGGACAGGGGTGCGAGGGCGTATGGCCAAATCCACCGGGACCCAATCCACCGGGACATCGTCGAGAGCGATGGCATGAGTGGCCTGCTGGGCGGCCTGAAGGCGCTTGGGCCGGCACGCCTCATCGCCATGGCCGTGGTCGCGTTGGCGGTCGTGGGCTTGCTGGCGATGCTTGCGGTGCAAGGCAGCGCGCCACCGATGGCTCTGCTGTACGGCGACCTCGATTTGCGCGAGGCGGGGCAGATTGTGGAACAGCTCGACGCCCAGCACATTGCCCACACGCTGGCCGGCGGCGGCGCGCAGATCATGGTGCCCGAAGCCAATGTCGCCGCCACCCGGCTGATGCTGGCGCGGCAGAACCTGCCGTCGGGCGGCTCGGTCGGCTATGAGATTTTCGACCGCGGCGACAACCTGACCGCCAGCCAGTTCCAGCAGACCATCAACGAAACCCGTGCGTTGGAAGGTGAGCTGGCGCGCACCATCCAGGCAATGGCCGGGGTGCGAGGGGCCAGGGTGCATCTCGTGCTGCCCAAGCGCGAGCCGTTCGCGCGGGACCGGCAGGAAGCGCAGGCCTCGATCATGCTGACGCTGAACGGCGCCAGGCGTCTCGACCGCGAAGGCGTGCAGGCGATCCTGAACCTGGTGGCGGCGGCGGTGCCGGGCCTCCGGGCGCATGACATCGCGCTTATCGACAGCCGTGGCGACGTGCTGGCCCGTGCCGGCGAGCCGACCGGCGCCGATGGCGGCACGTCGAGCGGCAGCGACCTGCGCCATGCCACCGAAGCCCGCCTGGCGCGCGCCGTCGAGGACATGCTGGACCGCAGCCTGGGGCCGGGCCATGTCCGCGCCGAGGCAGCGGTGGAGTTCGACTTCTCGCAGCTGCACGAGACGCAGGAGAAGTTCGACCCCGAAAGCAAGGTCGAGCGCAGCACGCAGACCGTCAGCGACAAGACCAGCAGCAGCGAGCCCGGCGCCACCGTTTCGGTGCAGAACAACCTGCCCAACGCAAATGCCGGAAGCGCCGCCGGGGCTGGCAGCCAGGGGCAGCGCCAGGAGGAGACCAACAACTACGAGATCAGCAAGACGGTCAGCACGCTGGTTCGCGAGCAGCCGCAGATCACCCGCGTCAGCCTGGCGGTGATGGTCGACGGCACCACCACGACCGCGACCGACGGCACTGCGGTCTACACGCCGCGCGCCGCCGACGAGTTGGCGCGGATCGACACGCTGGTGCGCAGCGCAATCGGCTTCGATGCCAAGCGGGGCGACAAGGTCGATGTCGTCAACATGCGCTTTGCGATCGAGGCGGCCGACAGCGTGCCGCCGCCACGCACCTTCCTGGGTTTCGTGATCGGCACGCAGGACGTGGTGGCGCTGGCGCATACCGCCTTGCTCGGATTGCTCGGACTGCTGGCGCTGCTGCTGGTGCTGCGGCCGATGGCCAAGCATCTGGTGGCGCTGCCGGCACTGGCCGCACTCGCCGGACCCGACGCGGCGGCCGACATGCCGGCCGCCGACGCCTCGGCCATCGCCGGCGCAACCGAGGACCAGCTCGCCATCGGCCACGATGCCGCGGCGGGCGAGGACACGCTGGTCGAGCTTGCCAACGTCGAAGGCCAGCTGCGCGGCTCCTCGGTGCGTCGCATAGTCAGCCTGGTCGACCTGCATCCAGAGGAGAGCCTCGCCGTGGTTCGCACCTGGATGCAGCAACCGTCCGCAGCGGCCGCCTGATGGCCGTCGCAGCAATCCGCGATGCCCGCGAGCTGAGCGGCTCGCAGCGTGCCGCCGTCCTGCTGCTGGCCGTGGGGCCGGAGCAGACGGGGCGGCTGTTCGCGATGATGGACGAGGACGAGATCAAGGCGATCTCGTCGGCGATGGCAACCCTGGGTCCCATCCACGCCGATCTGGTCGAGCGGCTGTGCAACGAGTTCGCGGACAGCCTCGGCAGCCCCGGAAGCCTCATCGGCAGCTACGAGAACACCGAGCGGCTGCTGCTGCAGTCGATGCCGCCGGAGCGCGCGGCGCTCATCATGGAGGAAATCCGCGGCCCTGCCGGACGCACCATGTGGGACAAGCTGGGCAACGTGAACGAGGCCGTGCTCGCGAACTACCTCAAGAACGAATATCCGCAGACCGTTGCCGTGGTGCTCTCGAAGGTCAAGCCGGACCACGCGGCGCGCGTGCTCACCATGCTGCCCGATGGCTTCGCGATGGAGGTGGTGATGCGGATGCTGCGCATGGAGAGCGTGCAGAAGGAGGTGCTCGACGGCGTCGAACACACGCTGCGGGCCGAGTTCATGTCCAACCTGGCGCGCAGCTCGCGGCGTGACGCGCACGAAATGATGGCCGAGATTTTCAACAGCCTCGACCGGCAGGCGGAGACGCGCTTCGTCACCGGCCTCGAGGAGCGCAACCGTGAGGCGGCGGAGCGCATCAAGGCGCTGATGTTCACCTTCGACGACCTGCAGCGGCTGAGCGGCTCCGCGATACAGACGCTGCTGCGCGGCATTGAGAAGGACAAGCTGCCGCTGGCGCTGAAGGGCGCTTCCGAGAAGTTGCGCGAGCTGTTTTTCGTCAACCTGTCCGAACGCGCCGGGAAGATGCTGCGCGAGGAGATCGACGCCCTCGGGCCGGTCCGCCTGCGCGATGTCGACGAGGCGCAGGCCAGCATCGTCACCGTCGCCAAGGACATGGCGGCCGGCGGCCAAATCAAGATCAGCAAAGGCCAGGATGAGGAGATGATGGTTTGAACCAGATTGCTTATCCTGAAAATCTGGCGCGGCCGCGCCGGGGTGCGCCGGAAATCCTGTTCTTCGAGGAACTCGACGATGACCCGCCGCCGCTGCCGGCCGCCGTGGCCGCGCCGGCGCCGGTTGCGCCGCCGCTGTTGGGCGAGGCCGACCTTGCGCGTGCCCGCGCCGAAGGCTTCGCGCATGGCGCCAGCGTTGCCCACGACGCGGCGATGGCAGCGCGCGGGCAGGCAACCTCGGCGGCGCTGACCGGGATCGCCGCGGCGCTGCAGGACGCCGGCAGCATGGCGGCGCAATTCAACGAGGCTGCCGCGAGCGCGTTGGCCCGCCTGCTGCTGGGCGCCATGGCGCGCCTGCTGCCGGCGCTGTGCGCGCGCCACGGCGCGGATGAAGCGGCCACGCTGGCGCGCGCGATCCTACCCGGCCTCACGCACGAGACGCTGGCGACAGTGTGCGTGCATCCGCAGGCGCTGCCGGCGCTGCGGACGGCGCTCGCCAGCCTCGACGAGCGCGCCCGGCCACGCCTGGAGCTGGTCGGCAGCGACGCGCTGGCGCCCGGCGACCTGCGCATCGAGTGGCCGGACGGAGCCGCGGTGCGCGACACCGCCGCCATATGGGCCGCGGTCCGCGATGCGCTGGCGCCACTCGGCCTCGCCGACTGCGCAGGCCTCAACATCTCTCGGGAGCTGCAGCCATGATCGGCGAGACCGACCTCGACCTAGTGGAACCCACCGCCGGCAACCCCTTCGACAGCCTGGAGCCGCCGGCGGACCGGCCGGCGCGCGAACTGGAGGCGGTCTACGATATTCCGGTCACGGTCAGCGCCGTGCTGGGCAAGGCGACCATGCAGGTGAGCCAGCTGCTCAAGCTCGGCCGCGGCGCCGTGGTCGAGCTTGATCGCAAACTTGGCGAGGCCATCGACATCTACGTGAACGACCGCCTGGTGGCGCGCGGCGAGGTGGTGATGGTCGACGACAACCGGCTGGGCGTCACGATGACCGAGATCGTGAAGTCCGACCGCGCCACAAGCACATGAGGCACAGCTAATGCGCGTGCTGGTGCTGGGCTCGCTGGGCGGCCCGTTGGGCGAGGCGGCGCGGCTGGCGATCACCGCCGGCGCCCGCATCGAGCAGGCCGACGAGGTCGCGTCGGCGCTGGCTCGGCTGCGCGGCCACGTCGCCTTCGACCTCGTGCTCTGCGACATCGCCCACGACCTCGCGAGCCTGGTGCGCACGTTGGCGCGCGAGCGCATCGCGGTGCCGGTGGTGGCGTGCGGCGTCGACGCCACGCCCGATGCCGCCGCCCGCGCCATCGAGGACGGCGCCCGCGAGTTCCTGCCGCTGCCGCCCGACGCCGACCTGATCGCCGCCATCCTGGCCGCCGCCTCGGGCGAACGGCATGTGCTGGTGGTGCGCGATCCGGCGATGCGCGAGGCGGTGCGCCGCGCCGAGCAGGTGGCGCGCGCCGACGCCTCGGTGCTCATCACCGGCGAGAGCGGCACCGGCAAGGAGGTGCTGGCGCGCCACATCCACGCCCGCAGCCGCCGCAGCGGCGGCCCGTTCATCGCCCTGAACTGCGCGGCGATCCCCGACACCCTGCTGGAAAGTGAATTGTTCGGGCACGAGAAGGGCGCCTTCAGCGGCGCGGTGGCGCGGCGCGTCGGCAAGTTCGAGGCGGCGTCGGGCGGCACCCTGCTGCTCGACGAGATCAGCGAGATGGACGTGCGGCTGCAGGCCAAGCTGCTGCGGGCGCTGCAGGAACGCGAGATCGACCGGCTCGGCGGCGACGCGCCGGTGCGCATCGACGTGCGTATCCTGGCCACCACCAACCGCGACATCGCGCGTGAGGTCACGCTGGGCCGGTTTCGCGAAGATCTGTTGTTCCGGCTCAATGTCGTGAGCTTGCGGGTGCCGAGCCTGCGCGAGCGGCCGGGCGATGTCGCGGCCCTAGCCGAACATTTCGCGCGCCGCTACGCCGAGGTGAACGGCCTGCCGCTGCGTGCCCTGACGCCGGCGGCGCTGCAGCGCCTGGCCCGCCATCCGTGGCGCGGCAACGTGCGCGAGCTGGAGAACACGCTGCACCGCGCGGTGCTGCTGGCCAGCGGCGACGCCATCGACACCGACGCCATCGAGCTTGCTGGCGACGCCGCTGCCGACACGTCCGCCATCGCAGCCGCGGCCGGGGCGCAAGGCGGCGTCGGCGACTTGGTGGGGCGGCGCATCGAGGATGTGGAGCGCGAGCTGATCCTGCACACGCTGGGCCACACCTTGGGCAACCGCACGCACGCCGCGACGATCCTCGGCATCTCGATCCGCGCCATGCGCAACAAGCTGCGCGACTACGCCGCCCACGGCGCCACGGTGCCGCCGCCGGCGACTTTCGTAGGTCCGGCGGTCGGCAGCCTCGCGGTAAACCAGGCGCTCGCCGCCTACGCCGCCGGATGAACCCCGCCGGCGCCTTCGCGGCCCTGGCCGGGCTGCTGCCGCCTGTCTGGCAGCAGCGGCTGCGCGACGCCGTGCCGGGCACCGACATCGGCCTGGCGCTGGGCGTCATCGCGCTGCTCTCGGTGCTGATCCTGCCGCTGCCGCCGGTGATCCTCGACATGGGCCTGGCGCTGTCGGTCACCGCCGCGGTGCTGGTGCTGATGGTGGCGATGTTCCTGCGCCGGCCACTTGACTTCACCAGCTTCCCGACCCTGCTGTTGCTGACCACATTGTTGCGGCTGTCGCTCAACGTCGCCACCACGCGGCTCATCCTCAGCCACGGCAACGAGGGCTCGACCGCCGCCGGCTACGTGGTGGCGGCGTTCGGCGGCTTCCTGATGGGCGGCGACGTGGTGATCGGCTTGATCCTGTTCGCCATCCTGCTGGTGGTGAACTTCATGGTCATCACCAAAGGCTCCGGCCGCATCGCCGAGGTCGCCGCGCGGTTCAGCCTCGACGCCATGCCCGGCAAGCAGATGGCGATCGACAGCGAGTTGTCGGCCGGCAGCATCGACGAGAAGGCCGCCCGCCTGCGCCGGCGCGAGCTGGAAGAGGAAAGCGCGTTCTACGGCGCCATGGACGGCGCGGCGAAGTTCGTCCGTGGCGACGCCATTGCCGGCCTCATCATCACCAGCATCAACATCGTCGGCGGCCTCACCATCGGCCTGGTGCGGCATGGCATGGCGTTCGGCGACGCCGCCAGCACCTACACCACGCTGACCGTGGGCGACGGGCTGGTGAGCCAGATCCCGGCGCTGCTGGTGTCGACCGCGGCCGGCATCGTGGTGACCAAGGGCGGCACCGAGGGCACCGCCGACGCCGCCCTGGTGCGCCAACTCGGCTCCAACCCCAAGCCGTTGGCGATGGCGGCGGGCGCTGCGGCGGTACTAAGCCTGATGCCCGGCCTGCCGATGCTGCCGTTCCTGGCGTTGGCCGGATTGGCCGGCGGCGGCGCCTGGCTGCGCGCGCGCCATCCGCCCGCCGATCCCGCCACCGCGGCCGAGGCGCCGCCGCTGCCGCCGGGCGAGCCGCCGATCAGCGACACCCTGCGCATCGACATGATCCGGCTGGAACTCGGCTACGGCCTGCTGGTGCTGGCCGGCGGCGCGGCGCCCCGGCTAACCGAGCAGATCAAGGGCCTGCGCCGCAGCATCGCCGCCGAGATGGGCTTCGTGCTGCCGCCGGTGCGCATCCAGGACAACATGCA